>WNFK01177371.1_pt1 | contig 13557 bp, 12 predicted proteins | sample 5400281 | NCBI WGS metagenome assembly WNFK01 (sample SAMN13153350, study PRJNA577476) | soil metagenome | isolation source: 20 cm soil on Douglas fir-dominated hillslope | place: USA:California | collected 2013-09-17
CCGCGACGTGAGCGACGTTAGCTGTAGTCTACGATTTTAGCGGCGATTGATTTGGGGGAGTGTCTCAACCACACAAAACAGTCGGGGTTGAACCACGATAGCTCGTCTACTTATAAATGAGTGTAGAAATCGTACTCTGTCGAATCCCCGGACGCAAGGCTAACGCACGTACTGACTCCATGGGTTTCGGGGTGAACGGTGTTGACCCTCTGGGCGAGGCTCCCGAGTGGCCACGTGACGCGCGATCTGCGATTTACATTACCGTCGGAGTTGCGCAACGATGGAGTATGCCTTCATTCGGAGCCTTTTCGTTAGGGCAGAACCTAACCGCACTCTGAAATTCCGATTTGAAAATCCCCACAGGTGACTCACGCATGTTTCGCTTTCCAATATTGTCGTTCTATGCGTTTAGCCCAAGCCCAAAATCTTCCCTGTTTTATATCTGCCGGATCGCCGCTCCACAGATCTTTACGCACGAAGATTGAATCCTGCCCGGCTGCATCAATTACCAGCATCATCTTGTGATCGTAAACGGCCGTTAGAGTGCGACCCTCAATCTCTGCAGCCAAGTTTTCGGCAGCAACATTGCCTTGCCGCACGGCCATGTGTCCAAGCTTTGGGCCCTGGAAGTCCACGCAGTCGCCCACAGCGTAAGTTCGCTCTATGTTCGACACTCGCATTTTGGTATCTACGCGCACGTATCCTTCATCGTCGGTTATTTCCGTGCCGAGCATAGCGCCGGGACCACGGAAGGGTGGGATTATCATTCGCAGATTGCAGTCCAACGCACGGCCGTCATTCGCGACTACTGAATTTGGCGTTACCTGATTGATCGTAAAGTCGGACACGAATTCAATTCGATGCAAATCCAGCACATTACGCAATGCTCCGGACACGTTAGCTCCGCCGAACATTTTATCGGGCGTTTCGCTACTGAGAATGGAGATCGTGCAACTGTCGCGCTCGCCTTGCTCTTCGAGCAGCCGCGAGAGTGCGAAAGCGGTTTCAAAAACTGGAATAGGAAGCCGCGCGCCAGGGCAATAACCGATTACCGCGTGGCCTTGATGAAAACCTCTTATGGCATGGCCAAACTTTTTAGCAGCGTCGATACCCAAGAGATGATGGGCGTTTTCGAAGAAGCCGGTGACTCGCTCGGTCGCCAATCGTCGACCCAATGCTAGAATCAGAAAGTCGTAGGGAATTTCTCCGATAAGGTCGCCGTGCGCAAGAGTGACGTGGCGTTCGTGGGGATTGACTCGCGCGACTTCGGCTTCGACGAAGCGAATTCTCCGATCTAACATAGCTTCCCGCAAATCGAACCAGATGTCTTCGACTTGGTATTGCCCGAACGCAAGGCGGACCAGCGCTGGATAGAAAAGAAACTTTCGGCTCCGAGACACTAACGTGATTTGGTCCTCGTTGCCGAGTCTTTTCGCCAGCGACTCAGCGGCAACTACCCCGCCAAAGCCACCCCCTACAATCAGCACCTTTGCCACTAACTTGCCCTCACTTTCGGGTGGTCATCGCGACGACGAACGACCTCAACTGAACACTTCGCATGTAATACGACAGCTTGGGATACCGATCCCAGTACAAGGCGATGCCAAGTGCCGTGGCCGTGCGAACCCACAACAATCAGATCGGCTTTCCAGCGCTCAGCCTCTTCAAGAATGGCGGACTGTGGCGAGCCAGCTAGGATTTGGCCGGCAACATTTACTGATTGACTTAAAGCCTTTTTCAATCGTGCGGCAGCCTCGTCGACCACTTTCTGTGCCTGCTCTCGCACGACCCTCTCGATTTCATCATAATACCGAACCGGAATGGCCCAGGCTTCCGGGGTTGGACTCAACGGTATTAGGAACGCTGAAACAATCCGCACCTCGCTGTTCGAAGGCCATGGCCGAGACGCTACTTCGTCAACGGCTGCTTCGCTGCAGGGAGATCCATCAACTGCTAAAAGAATTCTCATACCGTTCGTTACCAGTATCCTATTCCAGGGATCTTGGAGCAGTCGCTAACCAGTTACAAGGTGACAGCTGCGACTTGAGCCTCAGTTTCGCGCCGGCATGACATTGCAGGCTTAAGCGGTCTGGTCACAAGGACGGGACAAGGTGCCTGGCGTAAAACTCGATCTACATTAGATCCGAACAACGTTCGCATACCGAAACCCGCCCCATGCGCGCCCAAGCAGATGAGATCGATTTGATTCTTTTCAGCATAATTGAGTATTTCGCGATAAGGCTGACCCTCGCTGACAGCGTTCTTAATGTCGCACCAAAGATGTGCTTCTGGTGGAACTGACTTATGCAAACGGTAGGCTGCTTTGTGATAGGTCCTTTCGCGGCCTAGTAGGCACCAGGAGATCTCTGATTCATTTAAAGTGAAAGGGGGCAGCACGTGCAGCAAATGCAACTCTGACTGATACTCTTGCGCAAACGACAAAGCATAATTGAGCGCCAGCTCAGAGTAGTCTGAGAAATCGTATGCTACGAGAACGCGCCTGAGTTCGATCTTCGTATCGGAGCCGCTTACCCAGCCGCGTTCGTCTGTATGCATTACCAGGACAGGGCAGGGAGCAGTGCGCGAAACCGACTCGGCGGTCGATCCCAACAACGCTGCCCGATGTGGTCGGCGGCGCGAACGCATGACGATCAAATCAACGCCATGGGTGGCGGCCTCGCGCGTAATTGTCTCTCCAGCGTCCTCACACTTGATGACCAGGCTTTTCCAATCGAGTGCATCCAGACCATTCACACCCGAGTGGATCTCAAGCGCTTGCCTGATCGTCTGAGCAGCTTCATCGTGGTTTTCGGTCGGCCCGTCCTCGGTCAGGTCGCAATGCAAAAGTATGAGCTCTGCCTTATATGCTTCGGGATCGATAGAACCGACGTTCTTACGTAACCGGCTTCTGAAATTAGACATGTAGTGCTCAGCCAGCACCCTTATGTCATCACCGCGTTCGCGCAACGGCGGGATATCGATCTGTATCACTGATAAACGATAGAAGAGATCGGAACGAAAGCGACCAGCTTCACCTTCGGTTTTGAGATCGCGATTCGAAGCGGCAATGACACGTACGTCCAGCGGCAGATCTTTAAGTCCGCCGACGCGGCGAAACGCACCTTCTTCCAGCACTCGCAACAGTTTGGCTTGCAGGCTCAGTTCCAACTCGCCAATTTCATCGAGAAAGAGCGTTCCACCCTCCGCTTGTTCGAACAATCCTTCCTTGCGTGCCTTAGCGTCGGTGAACGCTCCCTTCTCGTAGCCGAACAGCTCACTTTCGATTAATGTGCCGGGCAGCGCAGCACAGTTAATTGCCACAAATGGGTTATCAGCACGGGCCGAGTGATAGTGGATCGCTTTCGCGACCAGGTCTTTTCCGGTGCCCGATTCGCCTTGTAACAAGACTGACGAAACTTCGCTTTCGGCAACCTTGTGCGCTAGGGCCAGCATCTCGCCCATTGCCGGCGATTCACCAATGATTTGATCAAAGCTGAACTGCTGCGCGCGCTCGCGGCGAAACAGGTTAACTTCCTTGCGCAAGCGGCCCGCTTCGATGCCATTCCGAATCGCTACTTGCAACTCTTCGAGGTTAATCGGCTTGCCAATAAAGTCGTACGCGCCGCCGCGTAACGCCGCGATCGTTTCGTCAACCAGGACGTTTGCGGTAATCATGATCACCACTGCATCTTGCTGGCGCTGGCGAATCTTGCGCAGTACGTCTAAGCCCGATCCATCGGGCAGATTGATATCGAGCAACACAGCCGAAGGCGGCTCTGATTCAAACGCAGCGAGCGCGGCGCTGACGGTTTCCGTCTCAATGGGCTCGAAGCCCCAGCCGCGCAAGGCTTCGCCTAGCGACCACCGGATCATCTTCTCGTCATCAACAACGAGGATTTTCTGTTTGTGATTTTTCAGGAGCTATTTCTACCTTTCAGTTTACGCCCACCTGCCACGCAGGAAGATTATAGGAGACCAAACGAGTTTGATGGAAACCGGAGACTCCCAAGCTTACGCTGGTGCTGCCTGCGCTTCTTTGTCTTTATCGCAACTCCTTACAGAAGTATTAAGATGCTGCTTGAAAAGACTCGCGGTCGCGGTCAGAAAATCGTAAGAGGTAACAATGCCAACCAGCTGATCGTCATCGACCACAGGAAGGCAGCCAATCTTAGAGCCGCGCATGATTTCAATCGCTTCCAGGGTGGGTGTCATTGACGACACACATGTGGGATTCGGCTTCATGATCTCGCGGACGGTTAGCGAAGCCCCACCTCGCGCGTTTGAGCCGCTGCTCAACAGACGCAAAAGCCCGCGGTGAGTTATAAGTCCGACCAAATGGCCATCCTCGTCTTCAACCGGAACATGTCTGATGTGCCGCCAGTCCATCAAGCTGGCGGCAAGATCGACGGGATCATCGGGGCGCAATGTAAAGAGATCGGTTGCCATGAACTGTCCCACCGTTTGGTAGCTTTGGCTCCAATCAGTCAATTCGCCCGCTTCGGCCAATTTCCACTGGTTCACCGGTTTGCCCTCCTTCTGCCGTGCGAGAATAGTCGAAGTTAAGGTGCGCGCACGCATGTCAAGTGGCTCGTGCCGATTGAGTGACGCCAGGGAGTTCAGCATCCATTGTGCACCTGTCTGGCCGCTACGAACACGTTCTTCAACGACCCCGAGGTATTTATCAATCTCGCTTGAATCGATATCCGATTCTTTCAGGCCCATACGCGCTGATGGCAAAAGGTCATCCAAAATCAGGGAACAGGCGCTTAAGCTCTTACCGTCAAGCCATCTCAATTGCGCATTCAATCTGATTCAATGATGCGATAGCTTGCTTTTTTAGATATGGCAGTGACGGATCAAGCCTTCCGGCGGCGAACGATTGGTCCACTGCGACGTCCGGCGGCAAATAAACATGCGCCGGACGGTTATGACAATCAATGCAGTCCATGCGTCGTTTCTCTGCCTGCGAAACCTGCTCAGGCCTTAGTGGCCGAGTGCGATCGTAATATTCGGTAACGTTTCCTTGCCGATTCTTTACGCGAATCCATGGAATAACCTGCCGATGACTATCGGTCGCAATATAGGAAATTTCGTTGGCCAGATTCATGTGCCAGTGAATGCCGGCGACTGGTCCGCTATCCGGATTCCCGCCGCCAACATTGATTAGCATCCGCGTTTGTCGTAGAGAGTTCTTTTCATCATAGGCGTAATGGTTGAAGGTTTTGAGTTGGGCGCCGTAAAACTTGGAGGGCCAATGACACTGTTCACACGTTTCGTTTGCCGGACGCAGGTTGTGAACGGGTGTCCCGATTGGTTTTGAATAGTTGTTAAAAGCCAGCGAGTAAAGCTGACGAGCCCCGTTAAGTTTTGAACGAGCATACGACTCGGCTCCCGATCCGACGTGACAGTCAACGCATCGAATCCTGGCGTGGGAGGTGGCTAGGAACGCTACGTACTCAGGTTTCATTACTGAATGGCAGGTATTTCCGCAGAACTCGACTGACTCGCTGAACTCGTAAGCACGATAGCTCCCAAAAGCGCTCATGAAAATAAAGATGAACGAGACTCCCACGAGCGAGAATGCCACTCGACGCTCACGCGGATCGTTCAAATCAATTCTTGGATACGCGGCAATTTCTGATTCCGGCCATCGCCTGCGCCTGCGCCGCTCTACGAACATGCCGGCCGCGATTATTACCAAACCCAGGATCAAACAGCCCGGCAGAATTATGTAAGTGACGATTCCGAGGTAAGGATTTTCCGCACCCTTGGTGAGCTCGATTAAGAAGAGCAGAACGATGCTGGCAAGACTGGCGGCAACGATTACCGCTCCCGCGAAGCTGATGTAGTTGCGAAACAGGGTTGGTGTTTTTACCGAAGTCCGTGCTTCATCACTCATAGTTTGTCCCGGTCTCAAGATGGCAAACGGCTCGCGTGTCCCTAAAAGCAAACACGCATGCCTCCTCATGCGCGCCCGCTGCAGTTACAACAAAGCGAAAATGGAGAGGTATGCTAAGAACCTAATCGACGTCGCCAAGCAACGGAGCAGTTTTACTGAGCGGTCTTTAGCTGCTTCATATGTTCCACGAGCGCCTTGGCTTGATCCGCCGTAATACCTTTCGCCTCGTAAGCCGGCATATTCGGGGGCTTCTCGGGCTTCTTGCCGTTCAGGACGATCTCTACAAGCTCCTCCTCTTTCATGTCTGCGTTGAACTTTTTCTCAGCCTTTTGGCCGTGACACACTACGCACTTGGCCTCCTTATAGTAGGAGGCTGTGTCTGTAAATTTGACCTCGGTTTGAGCTGCACCTGATACCAGGGAGACCAATGCCAGCAAAGTGATAACCCCAATAGCGGCCCCGATATTTCCCAAATAAGCGATTTTCATTATTCCTTTACCCTCCTAAAATGAACCGCGATGTATTTCCATCACTCACTCTTGCTTGAACAGGAGCAACGACCGTGCCGGACGCCGAAGCGCAAAATGGCTCTCGTATCGCAGTTCTAATTGGTCGTCGATCTAACATTGACGATTCTTCATAGCGGGCTTTTACCCAAAGCTGCGAAAGTTTTCGCATCCATCAAAAATGCCACGCCGCACCCTGATGGCAGCGTTTACAGACTGAGAAGTCGTCGCCGCCGAAAGCCCTCTTGCCATTGTGACAAGACATACAACTAACAGCGTTGGGTGAAGCGTGGTGATTGAGCGGCTGAGGCGCTGTCACTTGAAGTCGTTGTGCAACACCCGCCCGCACACGGTGACAATCATTGCAACTCAAGCGCGCGTCCTTGTTGTGCTTCGCGTGACTGAAGCCAATGCGAAACGCCGGGGCCATCTCTCTTGTGCGGGCGTAACGCCCTGATTCATGACAAACACCGCACGAGGAAATGTCACGCTCCGCGGATTTCGCTCCCGGGCTGTGGTATTGATAACAGGGAACATGCGCGTTAAATCCTGCCGGAATCGTCATGGCCAGGCCGCCGCGACTGGGCCAATGACAAGTTGCGCAACCAACCCCGCCCATTCTCACGTGACGCGCGTGGTCGAATCTCATGTTGAAGCTGCTGAGCCGCGGAAATGGTTTCAGAGCTCCAGACTGCGCGTCGCTGTGGCAAATCGTGCATATCGTATTCGTCGAATCACCAAACTGCTTTACATGACAGCCAGCGCACGGCAGGTGTTTCGAGCTTCCAGGGATCGCCGGGCGCGCCGAATTGGTCTCCCGTCGATGACAAAGCAAGCATGGCAAGCGAGCGTGATAGGCCGTTGTGTGTTGAAACCTCGTTTGGTTCCGTTCTTCCAGAAGATGCCGACAGTGCAAAAACCGCGACTAAACCAACGGCGGTGCACACGATCAGCTGACAAAACGCTCTCCGCCCACCAACCATGGACCACGCGCGAACTCTTGGACGCTCTTTGTCCTGCAGTATCATTCAAGACTGATCAAGGTTTCTTCAGCACCTGTATTGCCGCGACATGTGTGTCGGGTACAACTTCTTTGCCAAAACTAATGTGACACTTCGTGCAAACAAAACTTGGGTTTGTTTTCTTTTGATCGAGTTCGTAGTTCAGAATCCCGCCGTCGTCTGTCTTAGCTGTGACATGACAGCCTTCAGCCCCGCCACATGAACGCACCGGAACCACCAGAGTCTTCATGTCGAGCGTATTAATCGTGGGCACGTTGTGACAGTTCACGCAGCTTATGTTTGGGTGTTCTCCGCCTTCATGTCGAAATGCGCCCGAAGATATACGTCGGTGCCACATTGTCAGAACGGACTTGTCGGTTACACTTATTGCCGCGGCGAGTTTCGGATCGAAGTCAGTCTTTAGTACGGTTGGCGGTGCGCCGAGCTTATGACAAACGTTGCATTCCGAGGGGACAGGCGCGATTCCAAGATCAGCGTTGTGACAACTGAAGCAGACGGTATGACTATTCGGGATTGTTTGGAACGTGCCCTTCTTGAGCCAGAAAGCGTCGCCGAGATTCTTCGGCGGCTTGGTCACGTACTCTTCAACTGAATTTCCTTGCGGCTGGTGGGTTTGGTGACAAACCGGACAGCTTTTTGGTTCGCTAGCTTCCATCAGCGCGTTCTTTTCCTGCCACGAGACTGTGACAAAGCCAGAGCGGCTAGGCATAAGGGAAGGAGCATTTAATCCCACCACATCAAGATGCTTGTCATGAGGAAAATTGATCGCGAATTCTCTGACGACATCACTCTTCTGTTTCGACGGATCTGAAATGTCACCCAGGCTTGGAAACAAGAATCGACTGGTGTCGCGGGGAGTTACGTTCACATGGCAATTCGAGCAAATGGCCGGTGCGGGCCTTTCGCGAGCGAAAAACTGTTGCCGATGACAGTCGAGGCAAGAGGAGTGCTCAGGAAACTCTGCCACGTCCGCGAAAGCAGCCTCCCCTTTCCGCACCTCCTTCCAGTTCTTCGTCGGAAACTTATGACAGGAATCGCAGTTCAGCATTTGTTGAGTGACGTGGGTGCTATGAGAGAACCAGGAATAATTCATGCGTGGTTTTCGCCCAGCGAGTAGCTTCGTAGTTCTTTGCGGAGGACGGCCTTCACGTTGCAAACCAGCAGCGCCGCGCTGGACCACGGCGTTCGAGATCAACTGCGGCGTTAGAAATCCAACAAAACCCATAATAAGAATTGCTACCCGCCTCAACACTTGCGGCTTCTTTGCAGTCTCATCCTTGAACATTTATGGCTCTAAAGCGCTTACATCTAAACAGGGCAAGCTCCGGCCCGCCCTCAATTTGGGGAAACCGAAGAGAACTTCTTGGCTGCCGAAAATTCTAGGCAGCTATTCCTTGCGACCAAAGTAAAAGCGCAGCGACGTATACGGGTGATGCGCGTGATAGTTCTGTGGCCTGGGACCAACAACCGCGCTTTCGTTGTAGTTGTAGTATTGATACCCGAGATTCCAATCAAGCCGCCGGTTGATCTTAATTGCTAGACGCGCCTCAGGCGATTGGAAACTCATCGGGTAAGACGAAACCAAAAAGCCTGGCGTTCCCGTTGGATCTGCCAACCGGCCGCCCTGTCCGTTGTCCTGATTGACGCGATAAGACGTGTAGAGAGTTGCTCGCGGAAATAATTGCGCGGTCATATCAAAGAAAAAGAAATTGTTTCTCACGTAGTACAAGCTGTGACCCAGCGGATGCCGGATGCTGTTGAAAAAGTAGTCGACGACGGCATTGCTGTTAAGCCAGTTGTAGTTGTAGCCGGTGCTAAATGAGACTTTCGAGGTCGGGGTCCAGTCAACCGCAGTAGTAAATAGGCGTGATTTTATTTCTACTCCGAAATCTGCTAATGAGACGCCGGCTATCTCAGACGGGTTAGCGTTGTTTCTCGTGATAATGGAAAGGTTAAAAGAGAGCTTCTTATCGGTGAGTACCTGCTCTTGGCTCGGATGTTCGTATAGTCGTAATTTCCGATTCGAGTGAACACGTTGTCCGCCGTGCCGTGTTCAGCGTCGAAGTAGAGGGTCCAATTCTTTGCCGGCCTCGCCTTGAATCCGCCAAAGAATTCGTTCGTGTGGTTGTGCTCTGTTTCTGATTCAGATGTACGAACTGCCGGCGGCGTCAGCGACCCGTTGGAGCCGAGATTGAATCCGTCAAAGCTGTCTTCGATGCGACGGCGTCCGTAGCGATACCCGAAGTGTACGGCGTAGCGAGCATTGAACTGGTAGTCACCTTCAAAGATGTTCTGATACTTGCGATACCCGGTAAACCGGCTGGCGTCCAGATTGCTGAAGCCTACTGTGTCCGTTCTCAAAGTCGCACCTGCACCACGCGTGATAGAGAAGAAGTCGCTAAACACTGCAAAGCCATCGATCTTGAAGTCTTCAACGCGAAAAGTATTTGAGATTCGCAGTTTCTCGGTTGCCAGAAAAGTTATCCCAATATCCCCAAGCGTGTTTGGACGTTCGGAGTTTCCGGTGATGTTGTATTGACCCAGGTTGAGAACGTTGGGGGTAGCGGGAAGAGGGCCTGGAGGCCAGCCGGTGACTCTGGGGTTCCAATTTCTACCGGTGAAGCTCTCTACAGATGCAAAGGTGGATTTGGCTTTGCTATAGACGATACGGCCCGTGATGTCCAACTTCTTTGCCACCAGCGTGTGCGCGCTGAACCGCGTGTAGTTAACGCTCCCGCGAGCAGGTTCGTTGCGGTTGAAACTCGTGAGGCTCGCGACTGCAGGATTGAGGTTTATACCTGAGGTCGGTCCGAGGCTGATAAAACTATCGTCGCGGAAACGGCGGAAGCCCTGCAGGAATGAAAAATCGATTGGGCCTAGTTTGCCATCCGCTCCGAACCGGAAGTCGTTAGACCGCGATCTGAGCTCCGAGAGGAGATTGAACTCATTTCCGCCCGAGTGGTAATTTGTGAATGCCGGTCCACTGTAACGCTCAGGCGAGTAGCCGACGTTGAACCTGATCGTTTGATTCTTGGGCAGTATGGTGAGATCGAAATCTCCTAACTGTGTCCGTGTGTTGTAACCATGCTCGCCTGTTATCGGATTGGGCGCAACACTGAAACTCGCAGGTGAAAATACCCAATTGGGATTAGCGAAATTGTTGACGAACCTAAAATACTTGAATCGCCGATAGTTTACATCAAAGCGATACCACTTCGGCTTCTCAACGTTGACCCTCAGATTACTGTACGGATCGGAGCCCCAACCGGTAGAAGTCACCAGCAGAGTGTCGAATAGACCGCCGCCCTTGCCATCCTTTGAACGCATAAGAAAACTTGAGTCAAACAGCCGCGGTCCAGCCTTGTAATTCAGATCACTCCGATACTTATTGAGGTCGCCGTCGACCCGCTGGCCGCGATAGCCAAATTCAAGACTGGATATGATGGTGTAGGCACCTGCATTATCGCCACTCTCGACGACGGTCGACTCTGAGGTTTTGGCTTCGGTAGATTTCTTCGTCGTTGGGCTCGGGTAAGGCTGTTGTGCCCTCGTGAGTGCCGTACATACCAACAGACTCAGAGCCATTGTCGCTAGTGTCGATGTGGTTTTGCTATTCATAGCGATTCTCTAGTCAAGAAAACAGCTCTGTCCGAGTTGCCACTCCCGGTCAACTTCACCTAAAGAAGACGGGACTTGTACGTGACCCGTGAATCTTCACGTGACACGCAGTGCAGTTAGCGTACTGAGCGTTCTGGTTATGTTGAGGACCGGCCGGTTCAACGGCTCCAACGTCATGCGCTACGCTGTGGCACGTAAGACAAAGCTGGTTGACCGCGCTGAATCTCAACAGCCTCGGATTGGATGAGCCATGCGGTGTGTGACAGGCCGAGCACCCTTCCGTTTTTAGAGGCGCGTGCTCGTATGTGAAAGGACCTTGCTTGTCCGCGTGACACTTAATACAAGCTGCGTCTGCCCCGACCGCCAATCTGGTTTGCTTGAGTTCAAAGCCGCCATGTGGATTGTGGCAGTCGCTACACTTCATCACTCCTTCGAGAACCTTGTGGTGGAACGGCTTAGTAAAATCAGGCTTCACCTCACTATGGCAACTCATGCAAAGCTGTGGTTCCCCGGTCTTCAGCATGCTAACCGTGGAGAAGCCGGGTTTCTGAGCGTTTGCCTTCGTTACAAAGACGTTGGAGCTTGGCAGGTTGCGGCCTGTGGGGCTGGAATGCGGTGAGTGACAGTCTATACAGCCGATATCGTTGCGCCAATGCTCGCCGCGGCGAAAGTTATTATGTTCCTCCTTACCGGCATGGCAAGCGAGACACGTCTCAGAAATATCCCTTGAAGACTTGTTCTTAAAGCTGATTATCTTTGCAGGGTCGCCTTCTTCGGAGTGTGCCTTGCCAGGACCATGACATGCTTCACACCCAGTAACTTTCCCTTTCCAACTGCTAATCTTTGACAGTTCAGCGTGCGAAGTGTGAGAGAAGGCTTTGAATTGATCTTCGTGGCAGTCTTTGCAGACTTCACTACCCACATAGTCTGCAGCGCTGTAGTTTGCTGGTTTGATTTGACCTGGCTTGACGGATTGTGAGGAGCTACCTGACGCGAGCCACATGACAGTGACGGCTAGCGAACCACAAACGAGTAACGCCTTGATGGTTCTATTTCGAGTCATCCTTGCCACACAGTCACGCGGTTGAAAGTCAACCGCAGTTAGACCAAAACCGCGAGCAGAGTGTCTTACAGCTCTATTCGCCTCAATGTAGTTGCGCGCAATTCCGGGTCATTCTAGGCGTTGTCCATATCAATGGCTGTGACGCACGTCACACTTGGGCAGATAAATCATCACGCGCTCCCCTAAGCCATTGAAGCCAGGGCAGCTCGATTCCGAATAATGAGATCGCCATTCTTTGCTCGAATGACATGGCTGCGCTTAAGCATATTGAGCGAGCGAGTCACGGTCTCGCGCGACGCGCCGATCATCTGTGCGATCTCCTCATGCGTCAGCAACGTCTGCAAACGGATACCCGTCGAAGTGTGTTCTCCGAATTCGTCTCCCAGTCTAAGTAAAAGCCGCGCCACTTTCTCTGCGGCTGAAACTGACAACAGCAGAGCGCGCGCGTGTTCAATGAACTCGGTGAAATCTTTGCTTATGGCTATGGCCAAACCAAGGCCGGAAGATTTTTGTCGATCCAGGAGAACTACGAGATCCTTGCGAGATATGAAATCTACTCGACACGTTCCGAGGGTCACGGCCGTTGCTTCGTAAGAATGCCCGGCCAACGTTGCGTGTATTCCCAGTAAGTCTCCGGGTCTGGCAATGCGCAGGATCAATGTTTTTCCTTCGGCTGACGTGATCGAGAGTTTGGCGCGACCGGCGCAAAACACGAAAACGCCGCGAGCGGCGTGACCCTCAACTAAGAGTACTGAGCCTTTGGGATAAAGCTTCCGACGACTTAATCGATCAAAACCAGGAATGGCGTGCAATGGCGAAATACATGGCAACGTAAGAGCTTGACCATTCTCGACTTCGCTATCATCCCCTTCAGTGTGCTTATTTTCCCGGCGCATTGCTGCTCCCCGCAGTCATTCCTCAGTGGCAAGGTTCCTTAGTTGCAAGAGCAAATTCAATGATGCTCTTGCGGTTCCGATTTATTATTCAAAGATCGGTTCCGCCTCTATCCGGGCAAGGCGCGTGCCGATTGTCGCTAGCCCATTTGCCAGTCCTTTCGATAAGCTGGGCCAGCTGATTTGCGAGCTTTCGCGCAGGGTGCTGCGGAAGTTTCCACAGAAGTGCGAGCACCATTCGATAATTCCTCCGATACCATTCGCAATTTGATCCGGCATGGGTGTTGCCCAGTAGTCAAGCGGGAACCCAAAGCTCGAGCGAATGGAGCAGCGGCTTGCTGCTCAGAATGCAGAGTCAGGGAGAAATGGAGGATGACACCATGGCTAAAGATGATCGCGATATTCTCGAACTGCTTAAAGAGGAATTGGCTTTCGTCGAGCACGGCGGATATGGGCGCTCAGTTCGCACGCCGTGGTTACCCAAGTCGGCCTTTCAGGACTCCCTTACCTGCATTAACTATGCTGATCCAAATCGTACCCATCCGTGTAATGAGTG
>WNFK01212052.1_pt1 | contig 13555 bp, 11 predicted proteins | sample 5400281 | NCBI WGS metagenome assembly WNFK01 (sample SAMN13153350, study PRJNA577476) | soil metagenome | isolation source: 20 cm soil on Douglas fir-dominated hillslope | place: USA:California | collected 2013-09-17
CTGGTTACACAGGAGAAGGTGCTGACAAAACGCGCGGCCCAGGCGGTCCTGAGTCTGCACGAGGCCGGAATTCAATTCAGTGTCACGAGCGGACGGCCTCCGCGCGGCATGGCCATGCTGATCGATCCGCTGAGACTTACGCAACCGCTGGCTGCGTTCAATGGCGGCGTGTTGATTAAGCCCGATCTCAAAGCGGTGGTGGACCAGAAGTTTCTACCGGCGGGAGTGCCGGAAAAAGTGATCGAGGCCATTGAGAATCACGGTTTGGACGTTTGGGTATACACAGACACCGAGTGGTTCGTGCGCGACTCCAATGCAGCTCACGTCGCACGCGAGCAGTGGACCGTGAAATTTCCTCCAACCGTAGTCAAGACATTTGCAGGGCTCCTCGGCCGCGTGGCGAAAATTGTCGGTGTTAGCGACGACCACGACCGCGTAGCGAACTGCGAGAAGGACGTTCAGCTGGCTGGTGGGGCACATATTTCCGCGGCGCGGTCGCAGCCCTATTATCTCGATGTAACGCATCCGCAAGCGAATAAGGGCGAAGTCGTGCTCTCGCTCTCGAGACTGCTGAACATTCCAGCGGCGGAAATCGCGACTATCGGAGACATGCCGAATGACGTTCTGATGTTCCAGAAGAGCGGCGTGAGCATTGCGATGGGCAATGCAAGCCCCGAAGTACAAGCGGCAGCCACCTATGTCACTTCCACAAACGAGGAAGACGGATTTGCCAATGCCATGGAGAAATTCGTCTTGAACGCGCGTTCCGCGAAAGTGTGACGGCACGCTGACGACCGGCCGAAGCAACAATGGAAGGGATATGCACAGTGTTTCGCATCTGAATCGGGTGCCCTGGATCGTCGCTCTCGTCGGTGCGTTGGCTATACCTTCTATGGCTCAGCAAGCTGCCCCCCAACAACCTGTTGATCTGCAGAAACAATTAGAGCAACTCAAACAGCAGTACGAGGCTACCACTCACGAGCTTGAACAACGCATCGCAGCTCTGGAACAGCAAATCGCGAAACAGAAAGAGGCTGCCGAGAAAAGTAAGGAGAGCGCCGTCTCTTCTGTAGAGCTGGCTGCCGAGCAAGCAGCTCAAAAAACCGTGCTCGGGGAGTCCGATCAAGTCGGCGCAAAATTTCAGGGCCAGGTTCCCTCCGAGCCGACGTATGACCTCCTCAGAGAGGCGGACCAAAAGATAGAGAAACTTAACGAGCAGGTGCAGAGCTTTGAGTTCCACGGCTACTTCCGTTCTGGATATGGCCTGAACAGCAAGGGCGGATCGCAAGTCGCGTTTCAGGCTCCCGGCGCGGATGCGAAATATCGCATGGGCAACGAAGCAGAAACTTACGGAGAATTCATTTTCGTCAACAACTGGCTGAACCCGGAGCACGACAGCAACAAAGCGTGGTTGAAGACGGAAGTGATGATCGAGGCGAACACAGGAAACTACGCGAGCTACGCAAATTTTCCGGGGAACACGGGAAGCGACCAATTTCGTTTGCGGGAAGCGTTCGTGCGCGGCGGCCATATCCTGGAGAGCCAACCTGACGCGAAGTTCTGGGCAGGTGAGCGCTATTACCGCCGCCAGCATATCGAGATTAACGATTTCTATCCCTTGGACATGAGCGGCTATGGCGCGGGTGTCGAGGATTGGAATCTCCGCATCGGCAAGATGTCGGTGGCGTTTCTCGCAGGCGCGAGGCCCGACATCGTTACGCAGAATGGGAACTACGCGAAGAGCAATATCGACGTCCGCCTTTACGATCTCAAAGGGCCCTTTGGGTTGTGGGGCGTATGGTTTGATTTCGCGACGGCGAAGGGCGGCGCTACACAAACGGGCACAGTAATTCCCACCTCCAACGGCTACGCAGTTGGGTTGCGCTACCAGCGCCTCGAATGGCATGGAGGCTACAACACGTTTTCCATTCAATACGGCAAGGGAGCAGCGAGCAATTTCAGCACGTCAATCGACAATCCTGAGCCATTTCTCAAGAGTTCGGAGAGATTGCTGATCGCGGAACACCTGCTCGTTCAGCCCAACGACCGCTTTGCCATAATGCCGATCTTCATTTTTCAGCGGAAGCGGGACGGGGCGCCTGGCCACGGGTTCAACGACTGGGCGTCGTTCGGTGTGAGACCGGAAATTTTCTTCACTAAATATATTTCGTTGGCCTTCGAGGGCGGGTTCGACCACACGGAAGGCTTTGTCACTACGCAAAACGCGGACAGGCAATTCGATGGCTGGTTGCGCAAATTCACCATTGCGCCGCAAATCGGAGCAGGCCGCAAGTTCTTCAGCCGGCCGGTGCTGCGCTTGTTTCTGACCTATGCGAATTGGTCCAACGGCTTCCGCGGTCTCGTCGGTGGTATCCCGTTCGAGGACAGAGCCAGTGGTCTCACCTACGGTGTGCAAGCGGAAACCTGGTGGTGAAACATCACGGCGACACTCATGACAAAAGCAAGAGCGCGATTGGTCGTGCTGCAAGTTAGGAGAATATGCGATGCAAACAGACTTTGAGAGAAATCCGCGAAGCGCGACCGGGAACGCAGCCGGATCGACCGCCGCTGTACATGCGTCGAGTACATCTTTCGTCATTTTAGCCGCTATTTTCGCTGCCGTCGGGGGCCTGCTTTTTGGGTATGACACGGCGGCGATCTCCGGCGCCGTCATCTTCATCAAGCAACAATTTTCTCTTTCTACTTTTCCCGAAGAGCTAGTGGTCGGCATGGTGCTCGTGGGCGCTGCGCTGGCCGCGTTTGGAGGCGGCAGGCTCTCGGATCGCCTTGGCCGGCGGACCACGCTGGTACTGACCTCCCTCATTTTTATTCTCGGCGCGCTGATCTGCGCGTTCGCCGATTCGTTTCAGACGCTGCTGGTTGGGCGCACCATCGTAGGAGTGGGTATTGGCCTGGCATCGACGACCGTGCCCGTATACATCTCGGAAGTCTCGCCACCAAAGGCGCGCGGTTGGCAAGTCTCGCTATTCCAGCTTGCTATCACGATCGGAATCCTTGCTGCATATATCGTCGACTACGCGTTTGCCGGAAGCGGCGGGTGGAGATGGATGCTTGGCCTCGCAACTGTCCCCGGTGTGATGCTGGGACTGGGCATGTTGTACCTTCCCGAAAGCCCGCGATGGCTTGCGAAACATGGCCAAACGGAAAAGGCAATGAAAATTCTCACGCGAATTCGCGGCGGCTCGGACGTTACAGCCGAATTTCAGGAAATACGGGACACGCTCTCTCAATCGAGCGAGCGCGGTCACTGGTCCGACCTTTTCAGCCCGACACTCCGTCCCGCGTTGATTGTCGGCGTCGGTCTGGCCGTCTTTCAGCAGATCACTGGCATTAACACGGTGATTTATTACGCGCCAACGATTCTGCAATCGGCGGGTATTTCATCGGCTTCCGGCGCGATTCTAGCTACAGCGGGCATTGGCGTCGTCAATGTAATCATGACCTTTGCGTCCATGTGGCTGATTGACCGGGCGGGTCGGCGTCCACTGCTGCTGATTGGAACGGCCGGCATCATTATTACTCTGGGCATTCTTGGCTTTGCCTTCCTGAGGCCTGGCGGCGGGGTGGCCCGCGTCGCCGTGGTTACGTTAATGGTGTATGTCGCTTCGTTTGCAATCAGCCTGGGTCCGATCTTCTGGCTGCTGATTTCTGAAATTTATCCGCTTAAAATCCGCGGACTGGCAGAGGGCACAGCAGCGGCGTCAAACTGGGCGGCTAACCTGCTCGTCTCGCTGACGTTTCTTTCGCTGGTGGAAGCGCTTGGGCCGACTCGAACTTTCTGGTTGTACGCACTGTTCGGCGTTGCGACATGGATCTTCTGCTACTACCTGGTGCCGGAAACCAAAGGGCGAACGCTCGAGGAAATCGAGCAGTCGCTAAGCGGCAAGGTTGCGGTTCGAAGCCGCAACGCCATCCAAAGCGCGTAGTGTCTTGGGCCGGAATGCTCGGCCAGATCTCGTGGTCATTCATTATTAGTAGTCATTAGCGGTTCGCTGGGGTCCGCCGTTTCTTTGGATGTATTGCAAGCAAAGGACTTACAGGTTACCGATTTAGATATGTGGCAGGGAAAGAAGTTAGAAATCGCCGGACCGATTGATTGAACTTTGCTGCGAGGTACCCCACACCCCCGGTATGTTTGCGTAAATGCGGTAGATAAAGGGGTTAGCGCGCGATTCGGCGTAAAAGCGGTAAATACAGGACTTACCGCTCGAAGCGAATGCGGAAACAGGTTGAGTTGCGGGGGAAAGGAGGGACTAAAGGGGGACACGGTCAGCGAAACCTTAGGTTGGAGATTACCGCATCCGCCACTATTTGTCAAGTGAGAAATAAAGACCGTACTGAGGCGGGGGAAATGGCGAGCGAAAAGGTGCGGTGGGCCGGGTGGCCGGTTTGGGTGCATTCGGCGCGGACGGCCGTTGCGGCACTAGTTTTCTTATTTGTTGCGCGTTTGTTCCGGCTGCCGGAGGCGTACTGGGCACCGATTACGACTTTGGTGATCACGCAATCTTCGCTCGGGGCGGCCCTTGCGGTTTCCTGGCAGCGTTTCGCGGGAACGGCATTGGGAGCGGTGGTCGGTGCGACTGCAGCGAGCTATTTCGGGCCGCATGTGCTGGTATTCGCTGCCAGCGTTTTTGGTTTGGGGTTGCTTTGCGCGATCCTGCGTTCGGACTCAATCGCATATCAGTATGGGGGCGTGACCCTGGCGATTGTGCAGTTGATACCTCGGAAGGGTCCGGCATGGGGAATCGCCTTTCACCGCTTCGCGCAAGTGTCGGTGGGAATTGCGGTGGCACTGATCTTGACGGTTTTGTGGCCGGAGAAAGTGATAACGGGATCAGGAAAAACGTGAATCCTATGCCGCCGATTATGCTGCCAAAGCATCATTAGTTCAAACAAGCACGGGAAAGAAGACTGACAATGGCGAAGAAGAACGTCTCGGAACTGTTGGTAGATGTACTAGCGGAAGCGGGAGTTCAGCGGATTTATGGTGTTTCCGGCGATTCGCTCAATGGCATCACCGACGCCCTTCGACGAAATAAGCGGATTGAGTGGGTTCATGTCCGGCACGAAGAGGCGGCAGCGTTTGCTGCTGGAGCGGAAGCGCATCTCACGGGAGACCTGGCGGTTTGCGCCGGGAGCTGCGGTCCCGGGAACCTGCATTTGATCAACGGGCTGTACGACTGCCAGCGAAGCCGCGTTCCGGTCCTGGCTATCGCTGCGCAAATTCCAAGTAATGAAATCGGGAGCGGATACTTTCAGGAGACCAAGCCGGAACATCTCTTCGTTGCGAACTGGTTTCGCAGCCGGAACAGATGCCGCGCGTCTTGGAGATTGCGATACAGACCGCGCTCTCGCGGCGAGGCGTTTCGGTGGTTGCTATCCCGGGGGATGTGGCGTTGCGAGAGGCGGTTGAACAGGGACCGCGCTTGCATTTTCCCCCACCCAAGCCGACCGTGTGCCCTTCCGACGAAGAAATCGCGACACTGGCGAACGTTCTCAATAAGTCGAAGAAGATAACCATCTTAGGCGGAGCGGGGTGCGCGGGAGCTCATGCGGAAGTGATCGAACTCGCGGGCAAGCTGAACGCGCCGATCGTACATGCGATGCGGGGAAAAGAGTTCATCGAGTACGACAACCCGTTTGACGTGGGCATGACCGGGCTGCTTGGATTTTCCTCCGGATATCACGCGATGATGGACTCCGACCTGTTGCTGATGATCGGGACCGATTTCCCGTATGAGGCTTTTTTCCCGAAGGATGCGACGATCGTCCAAATGGACATTCGTGGAGAACAGTTGGGCCGGCGCACCAAGGTCGACTACGGCTTTGTCGGAGATACGAAGACGACGCTGCGAGCTTTGCTGCCAAAATTGATGCAAAACGACAACGACAGACACCTGAAGGCTTCACTCGAACATTATAAGAAGGCGCGTAAGGGCCTCGACGAACTCGCGACGGAGGGAACGGACAAGAAGCCGATCCATCCTCAGTACATTGCGCGGGTGCTTGACGAGCTTGCCGCCAAGGACGCGGTTTTTACGTGTGACGTGGGTACGCCAACCGTCTGGGCAGCACGGTATCTGAGGATGAACGGCGAACGGCGGTTGCTCGGCTCGTTTAACCACGGATCGATGGCGAACGCGTTGCCACAGGCGATTGGCGCGCAAGTGAGTCATCCCGGACGTCAGGTGGTGTCGCTATCCGGAGATGGGGGATTGGCGATGCTGATGGGCGATGTGCTGTCACTGCGGCAATTGAACGCGCCGGTGAAGATCATCGTTTTCAAGAATAATTCGCTGGCTTTTGTGGAATTGGAAATGAAAGCGGCCGGCATTCTGGATTTTGGAACCGATCTGGTGAATCCGAATTTTGCAAAAATGGCGGAAGGCGCCGGGCTGCTCGGACTGACAGCGGAGACACCCGCTCAGGTTCGGCCGATGATTGCGCAAGCGTTAGAGTATGACGGCCCGGCCTTGATCGAAGTTCCGGTAGACCGGCAGGAACTATCCATGCCGCCGACAATCACGGCGGAGCAGATAAAAGGCTTCAGCCTATTCACGCTCAAGGCAGTTCTCAGTGGGCGCGGCGACGAAATCATCGACCTGGCAAAGATCAACCTGTTCCGGTAAGCGCCTGAAAGTAAAGGTGCCAGATGACTACGAAACCAATCGCGGCTTCTCTCACTCCGGAAGCGGCCAGCGGATCGCGAATTCGGGCATTCCAGTTCGCTTGGGGACTCGCTCTGTGCTTCTACTTCCTCGAATATGCCTCGCGATCGGCCCCTGCGGTCATGATCCAGCAACTCTCGGTGGCGTTTGGCACGACAGCCATCGGGGTCAGTGCAATTCTCGGAACCTACTATTACACCTATTCGACTGCCAGCCTTATCGCTGGTGCGGCGCTAGACCGGGTGGGTGCAAAAAAAGCTGTGCCGGTTGGCATTTTTATTTTGGCTGTAGGCTGCCTGCTCTTCAGCATGCCAACTGCTACAGCAGGGTATGCCGGCAGGCTACTTCAGGGCGCGGGTTCCGCCTTTGCCTTCACTGGCGCCGTTTATCTTGCCGCGCACGGCTTTTCGGCCCGCTGGCTAGCGACCGCCATCGGCGTAACGCAATGCCTCGGGATGTTGGGAGGATCGGCCGGGCAATTCGTGGTGGGACCTTTACTCGAACATGGTGTCGGATGGCAATCGATCTGGCGTTGGCTGGGCACCGCGTGTATCGCAGTAGGTGTCTTGCTGTTTGCAATCACCCCTCGCGAGCCCCGCTCGCAATCTTCGAGTTCGGCGTGGGCGTCCGTGCTGAATCCTTATCTCATCGTATTTCGCAATCCGCAGTCGTACCTATGCGGCGCCGTCGCGGGACTCCTGTTTGTGCCCACGACCATCGGCGACATGACCTGGGGTGTGGCCTTCTTTCAACGCGACCGGATGTTCAGCTTCCACGATGCGGTGATCACAGGCTCCTTAGTTCCATTGGGATGGGTAATCGGTTGTCCGCTCCTCGGCTGGCTCGCGGATCGGCTAGGCCGTCGCAAGCCCGTGCTCATCGGGGGCGGGATGGACCGGCCACCGTGTCGCGGAGGTAGGCTGCTTGATTTTTGGAATAGCCTCCGGCGCGGCGATGATTCCGTACACGATCGTCAAGGAAGTCAATCCAGACGAAGTTAAGGGGAGTGCCACAGGCGCGATTAACTTTCTCACCTTCGGAGTAACCGCACTGATTGGGCCCATTTTTGCCGATTTGCTCGGCAAAGGATTCGCCGGCACGCAAAACCATATCGCACACTTTCGAGCGAGCGGCATCTTCTGGATGGTCGGAATAGCCATCGCGATTGTGCTGAGCGTCTTTCTACGCGAGACCGGACACGCGCACAAAAGGGCATAGACAAGAGGTACTTGAGATGAAGCCGATCTATATATTGTTGGCATGCCTACTTTCTCCAGAAGCGATGCTGGCACAGACCGATGGTCAGGAACCCGATCCTTCGACGAACAATACGAAGCTGGCTGCCGAACTCAAGGCTCTGCGCGAAGCTCTCTCGCAAACCCAACAGCAGTTGGCCGCACAACAGCGAGAAATTGAAATATTGAAAGCACAGTCGAAGCCCGGCCCGACGACATCCCCTACGAACGACCTACGAACGCCAGGCCCCGAAGCTACGCACGATTCGGCCTCACCCTCGCCTGCGCCGACAGCCGCATATGCTGCTACAAATACAAACGTCGAACAGCAACCGCCCGCGCAGCAAGGTCAAGAAAAGCACAAACCAGAAGAGCCGCAGTTCCCGTCTTTCAAGATTGGCGAAGCAGTTTTGAGTTTCGGCGGCTTCGCGGATTTCGAGAATATCTTTCGCACGACGAACACTCAGAGCAACATCGCCACCGATTTCGGCGCTATACCCTACAACAACACGGCCCAGGGACGTGTCACCGAATGGCGTACCACGGCGCAGTTCTCCCGCCTGAACGCGACAATCACAGGCAGTTTTAGCGGCAACGACGTCACCGCCTACGTTGAAAGCGATTTCAGCGGCAACGACGCTCCGAATGTCTATCAAAGCGTGAACGGCCATACCCATCGGCTGCGACTGTACTTCGCGGACCTAAAACGCGGCAAATGGGAGTTCCTGGCCGGACAAACGTGGAGCTGGCTGATGCCCAACCGGAACGGCACCGGGCCAATGCCTGTCGATTTGGCCCTTACCTACAATGAGGATCAGAACCTGGCCGTCGGAGTGCCTTATACGCGGGCTGCCGAGTTCCGCGTCGCCTATCACCCGAACGAGCATTGGTCCGCTGGAGTAGGCATTGAGGATCCGAATCAATTTATCGGCACCTTCGTCGCACTCCCAGCGGCTTTCAATTCCATTGGTTCGCAGTTCGATAGCGGCGCACAAATCGGTGCGGCGAACGCATTCCCCGATATTCTCTCCAAGGTTACCTATGACGGAAAGTTTGCAGGCAGGCACTTCCATGGGGAAGTCAGCGGTTTGCTTACGGGCGCGCATGCCACAGTGACGCCCCTTGGATCAACTTCCTTCCAAACGCACACTGTTGTCGGCGGTGGCGGCCAGATCGCCGCGAACTATGAGCTCGTTCCGCATAAGCTCGTCCTGCTAGCCAACGCGTTCTGGAGCGACGGCGGCGCTCATTACCTGGTAGCAACGGGACCGCAACTGGTGGTTCGCCCAAACCCTGCCGGTACCAACGTCAGCCTCTCCATGGTGCATGCCGGGGCGGGCTCTGCGGGTTTCGAATGGCGAGCGTCCACGAAGCAGGCCTTTGCCATCTATTATGGCGCGGATTACTTCGGACGGAATTTCTTCCCCGACACGACGGATACCGCACATCCCGGGACCATTATCGGGTTCGGCGGACCTGGCTCCCCCAACACGAACAACCGGGCTATCCAGCAGGCCTCGTTCGATTGGATCCACACTTTCTGGCAGGAGGGAGCCGCGCACCTTGGTTTGTAGCTCGAGACACTCCCAAAAATGCACATCTCAGCATGGCCTACTTCGGCTTCCGGTACATTTTGCCCTCAACTGCAGTCAACCTACCCCGCGTGCCTAAACCAGAGTAGAGAGGAGGCGTGTGGGGATTCACGAAATTACAATCAACTTTGCTGGAGCAACTTTGCTCATTGATGATTGGAGGCATGGAGAGTTCCCGCCGCGAGACCATGGTTTGCCAAGGACAACGGCTACGAGAGGTTCTAACGGGTTGGGGTGTGGCGGCGCAGGCGGGCTCGAGGAGTTGGCGGGCGCACGCGCAAGTTCTAACTGGCAGCTCGCGCTTGAGTCGGTTGCCCTTGCGCGATTCGTTCGAGCATACGCTTGCTGATTTTTTCTCCACGGAGAAGGCCCACGGGCCGAGGATCATCTTTGCTTTTGACGACGGGCAACCACGAAATACCGTGATCGAGCATGGTTGCGGATGCGACGAGGGCGGAATCCTCCAGAGCTACGTAGATTGAATTCGGGATTAGAAGGTCGCCTAGCTTGAGACGGCTGATATCGCCCCGCGTCTCGGCCGAAGTGACGGTAATGCGAGCGATGATTTGATAGAGGTCGCCACGATCCAGAGTTCCCCATAAGCGCTGCTTTTCGTCGAGGACGAGGAGATTGCCGGTGGCGCTCTCATTGAGCGCGTTTATCGCATCAGCGAACGTAGTTTCTTTCGTGAGCAACTGCGGGGGAAGGGGATCGAGGAAAGAAGCGATCGATTCGCCTTCCAGCATGGACTTGCTTACTGGCAAACGACGCCAGAAATCGGAGCCGCGGGTGACGGCCTTTACGAGCAGCTCGCGGAGCGGCGTGAAGGAACCGGCAATCTTCCCTAAGAGCGCGCCTTCGCCAAAGAAGTCACCTTGGCCCAAGACGGCGACAACTTTTGTGTCCGAAGTCCCTGGGTCTTGTTGCAGGACTTCTACCTGGCCTTCTTCGATCACGCTGAAGACGCGCGCAGGTTCGCCCTGGCGGTGAATGAAATCGCCTGGACGGTAATAGGCACGGGTGAGCTGTTGGGTGGTATCGGTATTGAGGAAGCTGAGATCGCGCGGGAAGAGCACGTCCCACGACCAGTCGAGCGCGACTTTGAGCCTGCGTGACCAGCTTGGAAGCTTGAAGAGGTAAACGCCGCGCCACATCAGCCAGGCCAGAAAGCCCGAGACGTGTACGCCGAGCATTTCGGCGACAGCTTCGTAGCCGCCGATGGAACACAGTTGTCCAAGGGCTTTGAAATGAAAGGGTTTTGTGGTTTCACCGTGCACGATTCGAATGAGGTTGAGGGCGGCTTGACGGCCCTCGCGCTCCGCAAACTGACCTGTAGGCGCGGCAGGTTTGTTGTCGAAGGCATTGATGATGTACGCGCAATCGCCTATAGCCCATGCATTCGTCTGTCCTTCGATACGCATGTCGGGCGTGGTGCGTATGCGGCCTCGCTCCTTTGGAACATCGAGACTTTGCACGATTGGTGAGATGGCGGTCCCAATGGTGCAAACGATCGTCGCACCTTTAAGCATGCGGCCATCGTTTAGTTCGACGCCCTCATGCGTTGCCGCAACCGCGCGCGTATTCAGCAGCATTGTGATTCCGGCTTTTTCCATCTTTTTTCGGGCGAATTCGCGGAGCTTGGGTGCTACTTCGGGCAGGATCTGGTCCTGGGAATGAACCAGGCTGACAACCACATCTTCTTTGCGGAAATTTCGATAAAAGCGGGTGCTGCTGCTAACGAGCTCGTTGATTTCGCCGGCGACTTCCACGCCGCTGAAACCTGCTCCCACGATGGTGAAGCTGAGATGCCAACGCCGGAGATCAGGATCCGTAGTGGCCTCGGCGGATTCCATTTGACGAACGACCTGCTGACGGAGATTGATGGCGTCGCTCATGACTTTGAAGGCGAAGGCGTGTTCGCTCATTCCGGGGATGATTCCAAGGTTGCTTTCAGCTCCGCAGGCGATCACGACGTGGTCATAGTGCAAGCGTGTCAATGCGCCTTGTCCATCGTCGAATTCAATCTCGGAGGAGTGCAGGTCGATCCTTTGCACGCGCTCGGTGCGACAGCCGACTCCGGGCAGCATCTGGCGGAGAGGTGCCGCGGCCGCGTCCACGTTGATGGAGGCTCCGGCCACGTCCGCGAGGAGAGGATGAAAGACCATGTGGTTCTCGCGGTTGAAGAGAAGAATCTCGCACTCGGAACCGCGGACTTTGCTTCGGAGTGTCTTTGCGAACTGTACAGCGGCAAAGCCTCCACCGATAACGACTACTCTGATTGGCTTCACTTCTTTGCTCCTGTCGCTCGCCCCGATACAACTGAGGACTTCAGACTTCTCACGGGGCTCCTCCAATTACTCTGATGCCGCACGGACATTTCGACGCACAGGTTCAGGATACAGAGCCAAGAATTGCGCGTATATCGGGAACGTGTGAACCGTATCCGAAATGAGCGGCGAAATTGCCTCCCCGGCGTAGACTATCGGCCCCACGCGGGTTCGTCGAATTCAGTCGTGCCAATGGTCCTCTGGCGGCGCGATGCCCATGCGCTTCATTTTGTAAAAGAGCGTGGTGCGTTTCAGGCCGAGTCTGGCGGCCGCGCCTCGCGGACCACCGAGCTTCCAATTCGCGCGCTGGCACGCAGCGAGAATCTCGCGACGCACTTTATCTTCCAGCGTGGGATTTGCAATCTCCATCGGTGCCGGCTCGTGTTTCTCGAGTGGCGCCGGTTCGAAGACTCCGTCGTTGGAAAGAATCACGGCGCGCGCAACGTAGTTTTGTAACTCTCGGATGTTCCCAGGCCACGAATGACGAACGATGGCGCGCATGGTTTCTTCGGAGATAGTGTCGATGATTTTGTCCATGGAGGTGGCGAACTGTTCGATGAAGTAACGCACAAATTCCGGAATATCCACTTTTCTCTCGCGGAGCGGTGGCAGAGAAACCGGGAAAATATTCAGCCGATAGTACAAATCCTCTCGGAATTCACCGTCACGGACCATCTGCCGCAGGTCTCGATTGGTCGCCGCGACGACACGAACATCGACGCGCGTGGTACGGCGGAGCAGCTTAGGTTGAAGCTCCAGTGGCATGTCTCCAATTTCATCAAGGAACAAGGTACCTCGATCCGCTAAGGCAAACCGGCCGACGTGCGAATTGACCGCTCCGGTAAAAGCTCCGCGTTCGTGCCCGAAGAGTTCGCTTTCGAGAAGACCGGCCGGCATCGCCGCACAGTTCACTTTGACGAGATTCCGGCTGCGGCGCGGGCTGAGCTCGTGAATCGCGCGCGCGATAACTTCCTTGCCGGTCCCGGTTTCGCCGGTGATCAAGACGGTGGCGTTTGTTGGAGCCACGGCCTCGACTTCTGCGAGGATGGAGCGCAGGCCGCCGCGGCGTCCCACGATTGTCTCGACGAAAGCCGATTTGACACGTTCCGACCTGGGCACTGTTGGTGCGTCGGGAATGTAAATGCTCGTGCTCATTGTTGCGTTTCCCCCGTATTCGTTGTGCTGTGTATTTGCAATTGCGATCATTTTTCACTCCGAATCAGAATTTTAGTAAATCGTGAGTTGTTACGGTGTCGTCAATCCCGGAGTTCGCCCGACGGTGCGTTCGAGTTCTGCCCAGGCCAGCAAGTATCCAAGATTGGCCTGCAATAGTTCGGCTTTTGCCTCATAGTTGGCCGCGGTGGCATGCCTTACATCGGAAATCAGCACCACACCTTGAGTGGCTTGATTTGTTGCGAGGCGCTCGCTTTCCTGGCGTAGTTGGGCGACCTCGGCTACGACGTTAACCATGTTTTTGGTGCGTTCGAGCTTGTTATAACTTTGGTCGACGGCCACCGCGACTTTTTCTTTGAGGTGCTCGAGATATTGCTCCGCTTCGGCAAGCTGCGAGGAACGCTCGCGTACCGTAGCGCGACGCTTGCCGAAATCCCAGAGTGTGTAGTTCAGGTGAATGCCGAAATCGCCGAAGTTGCGAACCAAGAAGGGCACGCCGTCTTGGTAGCTGTGGCGCGCGTAGGCGGTGATGTCGGGAA
>WNFK01157235.1_pt1 | contig 13553 bp, 10 predicted proteins | sample 5400281 | NCBI WGS metagenome assembly WNFK01 (sample SAMN13153350, study PRJNA577476) | soil metagenome | isolation source: 20 cm soil on Douglas fir-dominated hillslope | place: USA:California | collected 2013-09-17
CGACATCGACTCGAACCCACCCGCCACCACGCACTGTTCGTCCCCCGCCTTGATCGCCTGTGCCGCGAGCATCACCGCCTTGAGCCCCGAGCCGCAGACCTTGTTGACCGTCATCGCGGGGATCGTGCCGGGGAGCCCGGCATGAATCGCGGCCTGGCGCGCGGGCGCCTGTCCCTCACCGCCTTGGAGCACGTTGCCCATGATGACTTCGTCGACCACGTCGTCGGGCACCGCGGCGCGCCGCATGGCCTCGCGAATCACGAGCGCGCCCAGCCTCGGCCCCGGCACGGGAGACAAACCGCCCAGGTACCGGCCGATGGGAGTGCGGCAGGCGGAGAGGATGACGGGCGTTGTGGCGTCGGTGCTGGGCATGTTTTGGGTGTTCTGACCCCGGGCGCCAGCCCGGGGTTCAAAAACAGGTCAGCCTTTCGTTTGTTAACCCCGGGCTTGCGCCCGGGGTTAGAAAACCTGCCTTCAAATTAGTGACTTCAAACTCTTGGTGTGTACCTCTTCTTTGAGCCTCTCCACAAACTCCGTAATCGACATGACCACCTGCTTGTTCCCCGCACCTCTGCTGCGCACCGCAACCGAGTGCGCCTCGGCCTCACGCTGTCCCACCACCGCCATGTACGGGACCTTGTGCGTCTCGGCGTCGCGGATCTTGTAGTTCAACGTCTCGGACCGCTCGTCGAGATGGGAGCGAATGCCGGCCTTGCGCAGCGCCTCATGCACGGCGCGGGCGGCGTCCATCTGGCCATCGGCGATCGGCAGCACGCGCACCTGCACCGGTGAGAGCCAGAGCGGGAACGCTCCCGCAAAGTGCTCGATCAAAAAGCCCGTGAACCGCTCGATCGTCCCGAAGATCGCGCGGTGCATCATGATCGTGCGGTGCGGTTTGTTGTCGGCGCCGGTGTACTCGAGCTGGAAGCGCTCCGGCAGCTCGTAGTCGAGCTGGATCGTGGCGCCCTGCCACTCGCGGCCGATCGCGTCGTTGAACTTGATGTCGATCTTCGGGCCGTAAAACGCGCCGCCGCCGACATCCATCTTGTATTGCAGCCCGCGCCGCTTCAGCGCGCTCTCGAGCGCCTGCTCGGCGACCTCCCACATCGCGTCGGTGCCGAGCTTCTTGTCGGGGCGCGTCGCGAGGTCGAGGCGGTACTGGAGCCCGAACGTCTTGCCCATCACGAGCTCGACGATGTCCAGCATGTTGAAGATCTCCTCCTCGATCTGATCCTCGCGCAGGAAGATGTGCGCGTCGTCCATCGACAGGCCGCGCACCCGCAGCATGCCGTGCAGCGTCCCCGAGCGCTCGTTGCGATACACGTTCGCGATCTCGGCGAGGCGGATCGGCAGGTCGCGATAGCTGCGCTGCTGGCTCGCGTAGATCAGGATGTGCATGGGGCAGTTCATCGGTTTGACGCGATAGCGCACGTCCTCCGACTCGCCCTCGCCCGCCGCCATCGCCGGGAACTGATTGGCAGCATAGAGCGGCAGGTGCCCGGAGCGCAGGAACAGGTGCTCGCGCGTCACGTTGGGCGTGTACACGAGCTGGTAGCCGCGCGCGAGGATGATGTCCTCGATGAAGCGCCGCAGCTCGAAGTTCAGGATCGCGCCGTTCGGGTGCCACATGATCAGCCCCGGCCCCACGTCCTCCTGAATCGAGAACAGATCCTGCTGCTTGCCGATGACGCGATGATCGCGCTTGCGCGCTTCCTCGAGCCGGGTGATGTACTGCTCCAGCGCTTCTTTGCTGAACCACGCCGTGCCGTAGATGCGCTGCAGCATCTGGCGCTTCTCGTCGCCGCGCCAATACGCGCCCGCCGCATGCAGCAACTTGAAGAACTTGATCTTTCCCGTGCTCGGCACGTGCGGGCCGCGGCAGAGATCGACGAAGGGACCGTCGGTATAGACGGAGATGATCTCGTCCGTCTTCAGGTCATCTATTCTCTCCAGCTTGAGCGGATCATCCTTGAAGCGCTTCTTGGCCTCAGTGCGTGACACTTCTTCCCGCTGGAACGGATAATCCTCCTTCACAACCTCCACCATCTTCTTTTCGATCGCCTCCAAATCCTCCGGCCCGAAGGGCCGGCCGATATCGAAGTCGTAGTAAAACCCGTCCTCGATCGGCGGGCCGAAGCCGATCTGGGCGTTGGGAAAGAGCTGCCGCACCGCCGTCGCCAGCACGTGCGCCGACGAATGGCGCAGCACGTCGAGCGCGTTGGGATCCTTGTCGGTGAGGATCGAGACCTTCACGCCGTCCGGGAGCGGGCGTTGCAGATCGCGCACCTCGCCGTCGACGCGGATGGCGAGCGCGGCCTTGGCGAGGCCGGGGCCGATCGCCTTGGCGAGATCAGCGCCCGTCGCGCCCGCCGCCAGGGCTTTCTTGCTCCCATCCGGCAGGACGACCTGAATCTCGGAAGGGGGCATGTCTAAGGAGTCGACGTCGTATCGGTCCCGGCCGGCGTCACGCCCATCGGCGGCGTGTGCACTCCGAACCGGAAGTAGAGTCCCACCGAAAACAGAATCACGCCCGCGAGCACGATCCAGCGGACGACGCGGCCGGACGGCAATGTCTCATCGGATGGCGCAGACCTGGGAAATGTCATTGGACGATATTCTAGTGGGCGCTTCTATATTAAGGAATGGCATACGATCCGCGGCCCGTGGAACCCGCCATCTACAAGCGCTGGCTCGACGCCGGCGTCTTCCAGCCGCGCGAGGGCGCCGAGCCCTACGTCATCGTGATTCCGCCGCCCAACGTCACCGACATCCTGCACGTCGGTCACGCCCTGAACAACGTCATCCAGGACGTGCTGATCCGCTTCGAGCGGATGCGCGGCCGGGCCGCCGAGTGGCTGCCGGGGACCGATCACGCCGGCATTGCGACCCAGAACGTCGTCGAGAAGCGACTCGCCAAAGATGGCAAGACGCGGTTCGATCTCGGCCGCGAGCAGTTCGTCGAAGAGGTGTGGTGCTTCGTCAAGAAAACCGGCAACACGATCATCGAGCAGCTCAAGGTGATCGGCTGCTCGTGCGATTGGGCGCGGCTGCGCTTCACCCTCGACGAGGACTACTCCCGCGCGGTGCGAGAGGTGTTCGTGCGGCTGTGGGACGAGGGGCTGATCTATCGCGGCCACCGCGTGATCCACTGGTGCCCGCATTGCCTCACCGCGCTCTCGGACGAAGAGGCCGAGCACCACGAGACGCAGGGCAATCTGTATCACATCAACTATCCGCTCGAGGATGGCTCCGGGTCTGTGACGGTCGCGACCACGCGGCCGGAGACGATGTTCGGCGACATCGGGCTCGTGTTCAATCCGAAAGACGCGAGGTACAAGAAACTCAAGGGGCAAAGGGTCAAGATTCCGCTCTCGGGCATCGCGATTCCGATCGCGACTGACGACGCTGTCGAGCAGGCATTCGGCACCGGCCTGCTCAAGGTGACGCCTGCGCACGACGCGAACGACTTTGATATTGCCCGGAGAGTGTGGCCGAAGGCTGAGATGCCGTTGATCATGGAAGAGGATGGGCGCATGGGCGGATCGGCGGATCGTGTGCCCGCCGATCTTCGCGGTGTCGACCGCTTCGAAGCCCGAAAGCGCATCGTCAAGCAACTCGAGCGCGCCGGTCTCCTCGTCAAAACCGAGCAGCACCAGCACTCCGTGCGGCGCTGTTATCGATGTGATACGGTGGTAGAGCCCAGGCTCAGCGACCAGTGGTTCGTGAAGATGCAGCCGCTCGCCGAGCGCGTGATGCAGGGGTATCGGGCCGGTGAGTTCCACATCGTGCCGGAGCGCTGGAACTCGACCTTCGAGAACTGGATGAACAACATCCGGGACTGGAACATCTCGCGGCAGCTATGGTGGGGGCACCGGATTCCGGTGTTCACCTGCGCGAACGGGCACCAGTGGGCCGACCGCGAGGACCCGAAGGCGTGTCCCAAGTGCGGCGCCGGCGTCGAACAGGATCCCGACGTGCTCGACACCTGGTTCTCGTCCTGGCTCTGGCCGTTCGCGACGTTCGGCTGGCCCGAGCAGACGGCCGACCTGGCGCGCTTCTATCCCGGCCACACGCTGGTGACTGGGCCCGACATCCTGTTTTTCTGGGTTGCCCGCATGCTCATGTCGGGCTACAAGATCATGGGCAGGAAGCCGTTCACGACGGTGTACCTGCACGGCATCGCGCGCGACACCAAGCATCGCAAGATGTCGAAGTCGCTCGGCAACGGCATCGACCCGCTCGTCGTCATCGCCAATACGGCCCTCGGCGCGGACCTGCTGCTCGATCCCGACGATCTCGAGACGACGTTTGCCCCGGGCCGGAATTTCGCGAACAAGCTCTGGAACATCGCGCAGTTCGTCCTGACCCAGCTGCCGAAGGACGTGCCGGCGATCGAGGCCGTCGATCGCCGCTCGCTCACGCTGGCCGACCGCTGGATTCTGTCGCGCGCACAGGCCACCGTGCGCGAGGCGACTGCCTCGCTCGAGCAGTTCCGGCTCGATGAAGCCGCGAAGCGCTGCTTTGAGTTCGTCTGGAACGAGCTGGCCGACTGGTATGTGGAAGCGGTGAAACCGCGACTCGCTGATGCGGCGCCTAAAGCGGTGCTGGCCTACTGTTTCGACCTGTCGCTGCGGCTGCTGCACCCCGTCGTGCCTTTCATTACTGAGGAGCTGTGGCAAAAACTACCCGATCGGAAGCCCGAAGAGCTCCTCGCGGCGGCACGTTGGCCCGTCGCACGACCTGAACTCGAGGATCCCCGGGCAGACCAGGAATTCGCCCGTGTGAAGACGGCGATCGAGCTGATCCGCTCGATTCGCGCCGAATACCGCGTCTCGCCCAAGACCAAGCTGCGGGCGACGATCGTGGCACGCGGCACCGACAAGGCCGCGACCTTCGAGGGCGAGCGCGACACGATCGTCCGGCTCGCCCAGCTCGAAAGCCTCGCCCTGGACGGCGCGCCCGGGGGAGCAGGCGGCGTCGGCGCGCATGCGGTCTTCGGCGATGGCAGCGAAGTGGTCGTGGCGCTCGAGGGTAGCATCGATGTGCAACAGGAATGCCGGCGCCTGTCGGACGAGCTGGGCAGGCTCGACAATCAACTCAAGGGACTGGCGGCTCGCCTCACCAACGAGAGCTTCGTCTCGCGCGCGCCCAAGGACGTTGTCGCCAAAGAGCGCGAAAAGGAAAAGGCATGGCGCGATCAGCGCGACGTCCTGGCCGGCAAGCTCAAGTCGCTGGGCTGCTCCTAGCCCTGGTGGTCGCGTGGGAAGCGTGGTCCGCGGGGGGGTGCGCCAGTATCGGCCAGCCGCCCGGCGGACCGCCCGACAGCGCGCCTCCCAAGATTCTCGCCGTCAAGCCGGAGTCGGGGGCCATCCTCCCCAACCTGGGCGGCGACGCCATCATTCAGTTCGACGAAGTGATCGAGGAAATGGCGGGCAGCGGCGGCGCCGGGCTCAGTCCACTCGCAAAGCAGGTCATGTTGTCGCCGGTCGCGGGTGAGGTGAAAGTGAGCTGGCACCGCACCAGCGTCACGATCAAGCCGAAAGAAGGGTGGAAGAAGCGTGTCTACCGGCTCGAGATTCTGCCCGGCTTCTCCGATCTGCGCCGGAATCGCACTCTCGAGCGGAAGACGGTGCTGTTCTCGACCGGACCGGAGATCGGCCACGCCCGCCTCGGCGGCATCGCGCTGAAGTGGGTCGACCAGCAAGTCCTGTTGCACGCGCTGATCGAAGCGGTGCCGCTGCCCGACAGCGTCGGGTACTTGACCACGGCCGACTCGGGCGGCCAGTTCAACCTCACGAACCTGCAACCAGGGCGCTACATCGTGTACGCGACAGCTGACGAGAACGGAGATCGGCACCGCGGCCTGCGCGAGGCCTACGATTCGACGCTCGTAACGCTCGACTCGACCAACAACGTGGCGCTCTACACCTTCCCGCACGACACCGTGCCACCGCGGCCGCGCGCCGCCACCTCCGTCGATTCGATCACGGTCCGCGTCGATTTCAGTCAGGCGCTCGACGCCACCCAGCCGTTCGACACCACGCATGTCGAGGTGCTCGAGCTGCCCGACTCGACTCGCGTGCCGATCGAGCGGATTCTCACCGAACGCCAGTACGATTCGCTCTCGACGCTCGCACGCCAGAAGGTGGATTCGGCCAGCGCCGCCGCGCGCGATACCGCCCGCGTGCGCGGGATGGTCCACGACACGTCAGCGCAGCCCAACATTCATCCGACTGTTCCACCGCCACCGGGTCCACCCCGGGCCGCACCAGCTCCAGCTCCGCCGCCGCCGCCCCCGCCGCCCCCCCCGGGTGCGCGTGGCGCCGCGGCGCGGTCAAAGCTGCCGCCCGAGCCGCCGGTCGACACCGCGCTGGTGCGGCGCCTGCTCGCGCAGCGCCCCGTTCCATCCGACAAGATCGTGATCCAGACGGTCCGACCCTTGAAGGCGGACACGCGCTACGTGGTGGGAGTTCGCGGTGCGACGAACTTGATCGGCAAGAAGGGCGACGGTGTCATCGGGTTCACGACACCGAAGCCGCGCGCTGCGGCAGACACCACGCACCGCACTCCCAAACAACCTTCACAACCTCCACCGGCTTCCAAACCTCCCTCATTGTGACCGATCCCAGGCGTCAGCTGCCATCTGTCGACTCGCTCCTCACCGGTCCCGGCGTCCGGTCGTTGCTCGCGACCCATCCGCGCACGCTCATCGTCAAGGCGGCCCGCGCCGCGGTGGATGCCGCGCGTGACAACGGCGGGACGGCGCCGCCCGAGGGATGGGACGCGGCCGTGCGCGCGGCGGTGACCAGGCTCGCGGAGGCGTCGCTCGCACCCGTCATCAATGCGACCGGCGTCGTGCTGCACACGAACCTCGGCCGCGCCCCACTCGCGCCGGCGGCGATCGCCGCGCTCACCCGCGTCGCGCAAGGCTACTCGGCGCTCGAATACGACCTCGGCCGCGGCGTGCGCGGCTCGCGCCACGCGCACTGCCGCGATCTCCTGGTCGAGCTGACCGGCGCGGCCGACGCGCTCGTCGTCAACAATGCCGCCGGCGCCATGCTGCTCGCGCTCAGCGCACTGGGGGGGGCCCGCGGCGGCGAGGCGATCGTGTCGCGGGGTGAGCTCGTCGAGATCGGCGGCTCGTTCCGGATCCCCGATATCATGGCGCGATCCGGCGCGAAGGTTGTCGAGGTCGGCACAACCAATCGCACCCATCCGCAAGACTACGAACGGGCCCTGACCCCTAACACCAAGGTCCTCCTCAAGGTCCACCGCTCGAACTTTCAGGTCACCGGGTTCACCGCCGACGTCGCGGTCGTGGAGCTGGCGGAGCTGGCGCACGCGCGCGGCCTGGCGTGCGTCTACGACCTGGGCAGCGGCCTCATGGTCAACCTGTCGGACTGGGGATTGAGCGGCGAGCCGACGGTCCCCGAAGCCGTCGCCGCCGGCGCGGATCTGATCGCCTTCAGCGGCGACAAGCTGCTTGGCGGGCCGCAGGCGGGCATTCTGGTCGGCAGCGCGGCGGCGATTGCCGCCTGCCGCGCCGATCCGATCGCGCGCACGGTGCGCGCCGACAAGCTCACGCTGGCGGCGCTCGAGGCGACGCTCGCGCTGTATCGCGACAAGGAAACGGCGATCCACCAGATCCCGGTCCTGAACATGCTGACCGAGAACGAAGAGAGCATCCGCGCCCGCGCCGAGCGGCTCGGCGGCCAGTTGATCGAAGGCGACTCGGAGGTCGGCGGCGGGTCCTTCCCCGGCGCCAAGCTCCGGACCTGGCTCGCGGGATTTCCCGACGAGCGGCTCGCCGAGCGGCTGCGCGCCAACGATCCGCCGATCATCGCGCGCGTCGCGGGGAGCCGCGTACTGCTCGACGCCAGAACCATCTTTCCGGAGCAAGTCGAACTCGTCATTGCCGCGCTGAAGGCAGACGGCTGACGGCCAGAGCGGTTTTTCTCGACCGCGACGGCACCATCGTCGAGGATCCCGGGTTTCTGCACGAGCCGGACAAGGTCAAGCTGCTCCCCGGGGCGGCAGCGGCGATCCGGCAGTTGAATGACCACGGTTTTCTCGTCGTCGTCGTTACGAATCAATCGGGTATCGCACGCGGGCTCTATACGGTCGCCGAGTACACCGCCGTGCAGCACCGCCTCAGCGAGCTGCTCGCGGCGGAGGGCGCGCACCTCGACGGCACGTACTTCTGTCCTCATCACCCGCGCTTCACGGGTCCCTGCGACTGCCGCAAACCGGCCACCAAGCTGTTTCGCGACGCCGCTCAGGCGCTCGACATCGACTTCACGCAGTCATGGTGGGTGGGCGACCGCCTGTCGGACGTCCAGCCGGCGGCGACGCTCGGCGGACACGCGATTCTCGTAGCGACGGGGGAAACCAATCTGCATCAGGGGCAGGCGCGGGCGAACGGTGTGACGGTCGTCGCGGACTTGGCGGAGGCTGTCACCGAGATTCTGAAGGATTGTTCTTAGCGACGCAGAATTGCAGATTAGCCCGTCGCCCTCCCCCGCAGCTAAGGAGTCCCTGTGCGCGTTGGTCAGATCCTGACGGCGCTCGTTGCGTTTTCTCCGGTCGCCCTGAGTTCGCAGATCCCGATTCGCGTTGGCCAGGCCGTCGTCGGCCGGCTCGCGCAGACCGACCAGAAGTTCTCCGACGGCTCGCACTACAAGATGTACGCCTTCGTGGGCAACAAGGGCGATACCGTTGCCGTCGATCTCACGTCTGACGACTTCGACGCCAACATCCTGGTCGCCGACGCGTCCGGCAATTCCTTGGCGCGCAACGACGACGGCGGCGGGCGGTGCAACGCCCGGGTGGCGTTCGTGCCGCCGGCGACCGGCAACTATCGCGTGTATGCGAACTCGAGCGCGCAGGCCGAGCTGGGGGAGTATCATCTGACGCTCGCGCGTGGCCACTCCGCCACCCCGCTCCCGGCGGACACGGTGTGCAAGGGGTTTGGCCGCGTCTCCGGATTGATCGAAGTCGGCCAGACGATCACCGGCAGCCTGTCGCCCGACGATCCCGAATTCACGGGTGACTCGACCTACTTCGAGCGCTGGATTCTGCCGGTGAAGCCGAACCAGGCGTTCACCGTCGATCTTCTGTCGGATGACGTCGACGCCTACCTGATGCTGACCAAGGGCCGGGGCGACAAGCTGGTGGACAACGACGATGGCGGCGGCGGCTGCAACGCCCGGCTCGTCTACACCGCCCAGGACGACCATCCGCTGCGGGTCGTGGTCAACACCGCGTCGCGGCCGCGGCGCCAGACCGGCAAGTTCACGTTGCGCGTCTCCGAAGGCGAGTCGACCGTCGAGACGAAGGGCAACTGCCGGTTCACCAATGCGGCGTCAGGCAGCTCCACCCAGACGATGCAGCAGGCGACGAGCGCGGAGCGGCCCGCCGGCCCGGCGGCGGCGGCGGCGCCGGCCCTGACCATCCGCGTCGGGGAAACGGTCAATGGCACATTGTCCTCGAGCGACTCGCTCTATCCCGACAACAGCTACTTCAAGTTCTACCAGTTCACCGCGCCGGCGGGACGGCCGGTCACGATCGACCTGTCATCCGACGACTTCGACCCCGTGTTGATTGTCCGCGGCGCGGACCTCGACAACTCGATCATCAACGACGACGGCGGTCCGGGGTGCTACGCGCGCATCTCGCGCACGTTCCCGAGTACCGGCCCCTACCGCATCCTCGTCAACACCACCGCCTCGCCCGAAAAGCAGACGGGCCGTTTCTCACTCTCCATCACCGACGGCTCGAAGCCGGTGCAGGACGGCAGCGCCGCCACCGCCGATTGTCAGAGTGCCAGCTCCAGCTCGAGCGCATCCGGCGCATCCACCGCATCGCACCCGATCGAAGTCGGCCAGACGCAGCAGGGCACGCTCACGCGCAACGACGTGCTGCTCACGAGCGACAGCACCTACGCGCAGCCCTGGACGATTCAGGGACGTGCCGGCACCACGATCACGATCGATCTCGAGTCGGATGCGTTCGACTCGTATCTCTTCCTGCGCGGCCCCGGCATCTCCGGTGGCCGGGACTTCCAGGACGACGACTCGGGCGGCAACTGCCACGCGCGGCTCACGGCGACGTTCCCGCAGACCGGCGAATACGAGATCGTGGTGAACACCGCCGATCATTACGCGACCGGCGCGTTCAGTCTGAGCGTCACCAGTGGGTCGAAGCCCAAGTCGGTGGCGCGGTGCGCTCGTAACAGTCAGTGACGCGAGGAGCGACGCCGGTTCGTGTCGCCGTGCTCGTGTCAGGCGGCGGCACGAATCTGCAGGCCCTCCTCGCTGCCCTCCGCGAATCCCCGCTCGCACGCGTTACGCGCGTCATCTCGAACCGGCCCGAGGCCGGGGCGCTGGGCCGCGCCCGCCGCTCGGGCGTGCCGGCGACCGCGCTGCGGGATCCGGACGACGCGGCGGAGCTCCTGGCCGCGCTCGGTGACGCGCAGCTCGTGGTGCTGGCAGGGTACTTGAAGCTCGTGCCCGCGGCTGTAGTCTCCCGGTTTCGCGGCCGCATGATCAACATCCACCCCGCCCTGCTGCCCGACTTCGGCGGCCCGGGGATGTACGGCCAGCGCGTGCACCGCGCGGTGCTCGCGAGCGGTGCCACAGAGTCGGGCGCGACGGTGCATTTGGTGGATGAAGAGTTCGACCGTGGGGAAATTATTGGGCAGGAAAAAGTCCCGGTCATCCCAACAGACACGCCCGAGAGTCTTGCGGCTCGCGTTCTGGAAGCGGAACATCGACTGCTACCAAGAATGGTTCTAGAACTTGCCCGGAGGATTAGATGACGATCGAGCAGGCGGTCAAAAAACAACTGCGGCGGTCAAACGACAACGGCGGCGGTCGGGCGGTCGGAGTTGACCGCCGCATTTGTTTCTTGACCGTCTCGACCGCCGCCTTTGCAGTTTTGACCGCCAGCCTGTCCGCCCAGACCGCAGACAGCCTGGCCATCCGGTTCTCCGGAATGACAGCCGTCACTGGCTACGAGCAGGCAGTCAGCGACTCGCTCCTGTCGCTCCTGCCAGGCAGCTCACGGGACCGTATCGGCAACGTGACGCTCGTTTTGGGCCGAGGCTCGCCCAAGCGACTGGTTTACTGCAGTATCGACGAGATCGGCTACGCGGTCGGCAACATCAGCGACGACGGCTACGCCACGCTGCGGCGCGTCGGCGGCGGCGCGCGCCTCTCCCCGCTGTTCGATCAACAGCTCGAGGGCCACCGTGTCACGGTCTTTGGTCGGCGGGGTCCGGTTCCCGGGGTCGTGGCCGTGCGCTCCACTCATCTCACGCGCGGCCGACCAACCGGTAACGAAGCGCCGTTCACGGTCGACAATGCCTACGTCGATATCGGCGCCGCCTCGCGCGACGAGGTGCTTGCGCTCGGAGTCTCGCTGCTGACGCCGGTGGCGCTGACCAAGCGGCCGCAGCGCTACGGCAACGACCTTCTCGCCGCACCCAATGCGGGCCGCCGCGCTGCGTGCGCTGCGCTCGCAGCCGCTGCGCTGTCGCACCCACGCGTACGCGGCACCGTCGTGGTCGCCTTCACAGTGCAGAGCCTCTACGCCGACACCGCTGGACTTAAGACGATCGTGAATCTGCAGGGCCCGTTCAGCGACACCCGGATGGTGACGGTGCCATCCAGGTTCGGCGAGACCACGGTGGAGACGGTCGCGCTGAAGGATGTGGATGCGGTGGTGGCTGATGTGGTGAAATGGATCGGAGGCTCACAATGATCCTCGCGCTGGCAGCGATCCTTGCGATCCAGGATACGGGCCGAATCTCGGAGGCTCAGAGCGTCCTCGCCCAGCTCGTCGAGTCCTACGGCGTCTCCGGATCAGAAGCACCCGTACGGGAAGTGGTCAAACGTCTCTTGCCAGGCTGGGTCAAGACCGAGACCGACACCGCCGGCAATCTCTGGGTGCGTGCGGGCCAGGGTGAGGGACCCGTCGTCATTGTCGCGCACATGGACGAGATCGGCTTCCGCGTGGACACGATCAACGCCGACGGCACCCTCGGCCTGCGGACTCGCGGCGGCTTCATTCTCTCGCTGTTCGAAGCCAGACCCGCGCTGATTCATACCGATCGCGCCGACATTCCCGGCATCTTCCTGCCGCGCGACACCGGCCTCACGCGCCGCACCCCGCCGCCGTTGCGCGTGAGCGTGGGCGCCTCGAGCCGGGCGGCCGCGGAGTCGCTCGGCGTGAAGGTGGGCCAGACGATTACGATGCCGAAACAGTACGTGCGGCTCGCCGGGACGCGCGCGACCGGCCGGTCGTTCGATGACCGCATGGGTTGCGCGGCGCTCATCCTTGCATTGCGAACGTTGGATCGTGCCAAGCTGCGGCATCCGGTCGTCTTTCTCTTCAGCACGCGCGAAGAGATCGGGCTCGAGGGTGCGGATGCGGCCGCGCACCAGCTGGGAACGACGACGCGGCGCGTGCATGCCATCGACACCTTCGTCTCCGCCGACTCCCCGCTCGAGCTGCAGAACTTCGCCGCCCAAAAGCTCGGCGCGGGCGCGGTCGCACGGGCGCTCGACAACTCGTCGATCACGCCGCCCGCCTACGTGGACTCGCTGGCGAACATCGCGCGCGCCCGCGGCATCGCGCTCCAAATCGGGACGACGAACGGCGGCAACGACGGCTCGACGTTTGTGCCATATGGAGTCGTGGATGTCCCACTCGGGTGGCCCCTTCGATACTCGCATTCCCCGGTAGAAATCGTGGACTTGAAAGATTTGGTGAGCCTGGCTGACTTGGTGCGAGGGGTAGCTGAGGACTGGTAAAAAGAGGGCGGTCAAACTGCAAATGCGGCGGTCGGACGGTCAAACTGCGACGGCGGCGGTCATGACCGCCCGACCGTCGCAGTTGCTTCTTGACCGCCGCCGTTGTTTCTTGACCGCCTCATGAGAGCGCTTCTGTCAGTCTCCGACAAACGCGGAATTGTCCAGTTCGCCAGAGAATTGGTGGCCCTCAAGTGGGAGATCGTCTCGACGGGCGGGACGGCCGAGGCTCTCAGGCGCGAGCGCGTCCCGGTCATTGGCATCGAGGACGTCACGGGATTCCCGGAAATGATGGACGGCCGGGTGAAGACGCTGCATCCGAAGGTGCACGGCGGATTGCTGGCGAGACGTGACAATCAGCACGACCTCGCGGCGCTCGAGCAACACGGCATCACACCGATCGATCTCGTCGCCGTAAACCTCTATCCGTTTCGCGAAACCGTTGCCAAGCCGCAAACCACATTTGCGCAGGCGATCGAGCACATCGACATCGGCGGCCCCTCGATGCTCCGCTCGGCCGCAAAGAATCACGCGGCGGTGATTGTGATCGTGGACCCTGGCGATTATGCGAGTGTGATCGAGGATCTGAAGGTCGGCGAGGTTGGCGAGGAAAAACGGCGAGCGCTTGCAACTAAAGTTTTCGCCCACACCGCGGCGTACGACGCCGCGATTCTGGGTTATCTCTCCCGCTCGCAGGAGTTCCTGCCCACCACCATCGTCGACATCCTCCACCAACGGCAGTCA
>WNFK01141237.1_pt1 | contig 13550 bp, 14 predicted proteins | sample 5400281 | NCBI WGS metagenome assembly WNFK01 (sample SAMN13153350, study PRJNA577476) | soil metagenome | isolation source: 20 cm soil on Douglas fir-dominated hillslope | place: USA:California | collected 2013-09-17
GTGGTGGGACTGGCGGCCGGTGCAGCACGCGCTCCACTACCTCTGGATGACCGGGGTCCTCACCATCCACTCCCGGCGCCACTTCCAGAAGCGCTTCGACCTGCTGGAGCGGGTGCTCCCGGCGACCGCGGGCGGTGAGGCAGTGTCGGCGGAAGCGTTCCTGCGCTGGCACATCGAGCGATCCCTCCACGCGATGGGCGCCGCGATCGAGCTCGACCTCACCCACTACCTCACCTACCCGCGCGGCGCCACGTCGCCGCGCCGCGCCGCGCTGCGCGCGATGATCGCGGAGGGCCTGGTGACCGAGATCGCGGTGGAGGGCTCGACCGCGCGGTGGCTCGCGCTGACCCGGGACCTGCCCGCGCTCGGTCGCGCGGGGCGGCTGCCCGCGGCCTCGCACGGCACCACCCTGCTCGCCCCGTTCGACTCGCTGCTCTGGTACCGCGACCGGGTCTCCCGCGTCTTCGGATTCGACTACCGCATCGAGGTCTACACCCCGGGCCCGAAGCGCGTCCACGGCTACTACACGCTGCCGATCCTCCACGACGGCCAGCTCGTCGGCCGGCTCGACGCCAAGGCCCACCGGGGCGACCGGCATCTGGAGGTGCGGCACGTGCACCTCGAGCCGTGGGCCGCGCGCGGGCAGGCGCCTCCCGCGGCCGGGCCGTCGATCGATCGGGACGCGATGCTGGCCGGCATCGTCGAGGCGGCCGCCTCGCTCGCGCACTTCGTCGAGGCCGACCGGGTCACCGTCGCCCGGGTGACCCCGGGGCGCCTGCGCGGGCCGCTCGTGCGGGCGATGCGCGGGGCGGATCCGGCCACGCCCGACGCGAAGCGGTCCCCCGCGAAGCAGCCCGCGGCGGCTCCGGCCACGCCCGCGTGAGGGTCAGCCGGGCAGCCCGGCCAGTCGCGCCGTCTCCGCCCAGAGCCGGCGGGCCGCGGCGTCGTCCTGCGCGGCGCGGGTCGGGGTGGCGAGCTGGCACCGGTAGAAGTAGCCCCCGCTGATCGTGGCCACCTCCGGCGACGACGCGAGGTAGACGAGGGTCTCGGCGCCCTTCTCGACCGAGATGGCGAACACTTTCTTGGACGCCCACACCACGTACGAGAAGAGCCCGCCGCTGGCGTCGCCGAAGCGGGTGGCCACGAAGCCCGGGTGCAGGCTGTTGGCGGTGATCCCGGTCCCGGCCGAGCGCCGGGCAAGCTCGCGCGTGTAGAGGATGTTGAGCAGCTTCGACAGGCTGTAGGCCTGGAACCCGCGGTAGTCGCGGGCCGATTGAAGATCGTCGAAGTCGACGTTCGCACGCCGGTGCGCGGCGGAGGAGGTGTTGACCACCCGCGCGGGCGCCGCCGCGAGCAGGCGCTCGCGGAGGCCGTGGGTGAGCAGGAAGTACGACATGTGGTTGGTCGCGAACGTCAGCTCGAGCCCCTCCGGGGTGACCCGGCGCGTGCCGAACATCGCGCCCCCGTTGTTGATCAGCACGTCGACGCGCGGCTCGGCCGCCGCGATCTCCGCGGCCACCCGCTTCGTCTCGCCCATCAGGGAGAGGTCGGCATAGTGCGCGCGATGAGCGACGCCCGGCCTGCGCTCCCGCAGCCGCGCCAGCGTGGCCTCGCCGCGCGCCCGGTCCCGCGCCACGAGCACCAGGCGCGCGCCCTGGCTGGCGAGCTGCTCGGCCGCGACCCGGCCGATCCCGGAGGTGGCGCCGGTGATCACGACGACCTTGCCTTGCATGCCCGTCTGTTTACCGTCTCGGTGAGCCAGGTGCAAGCGGTAAGATGACGGGCCGGCCATGAGCTTCCTCTCGTCCCGCTCCCGCGCGATGCCCCGGGGCTTCGGCACGCCCCTCAAGCGCCAGGAAGACCCGCGCCTCATCACCGGCCGCGGCCGCTTCAGCGACGACTTCGCCCTGCCCGGCCAGGTGCACGCGTGCTTCGTCCGGTCGCCGCACCCGCACGCGCGCATCCGCGCCATCGACCCGGCCGCCGCGCTCGCCCTGCCGGGCGTGCTCGCGGTGTTGACCGGACGGGACGCGGCGGCCGACGGCCTCGCGGACATCCCCCATCGCCCGGTGCCGACCAACCCGAACGAGTACCCCCTCGCCGGCCCCGAGAACGGATCGCGGAGACCGCCGCCCTGGCCGCCGACGCGTCCGAGCGTGTCCGCGTCGACTGGGAGCCGCTCCCGGCGGTGACCGCCACCCGCGACGCGGTCGGTCGCGGCGCGCCTCGGCTCTGGGATTCCCTCGGCGGCAACGTGTGCGTCGACTCGGTCGCCGGCGACGCGCGCGCCGCCGAGGCCGCCTTCGCGGCGGCCGCGCACGTGGTGCGGCTCGACACCTGGGTGCCGCGCATCACCGGCGTGCCGATGGAGCCGCGCGCGGCGCTCGGCGTCCACGACGCGGCCACCGGCCGCTCCACCCTCTACGCGGGCTCGGGCGGCTCGGTGCGCATCAAGAGCGATCTCGCCGAGGTGCTGCGCGTCCCCGAGGCCCGTGTGCGCGTGATCGCCCAGGACGTGGGCGGCAACTACGGCACCCGCAACAGCTCCTACCCGGAGTACGCGCTGGTGGTCTGGGCGGCGCGGCGACTCGGCCGCCCGGTCAAGTGGACCGGCGACCGGCGCGAGATGTTCCTCTCCGACTACCAGGCGCGCGATCTGGTCTCGACCATGGAGCTGGCCCTCGACGCGGACGGGAACTTCCTCGCCCTGCGCGGCACCAACACGAGCAATGTCGGCGCCCACGCGGTGACCTTCGTGCCGCTCAACAAGGGCCGGGAGCTGTCCACGACCGTCTACCGCCTGCCGGTCGCGGCGGTGCGCGGGCGCGCGGTGCACAGCAACACCTCGCCGCTCTCCGCCTATCGCAGCGCGGGCCGGCCGCAGGTGATGTTCGTGATGGAGCGGCTGATCGACCTGGCCGCCCGCCGCCACGGCTTCGACCGGGTGGCGCTGCGGCGGCGCAACCTGGTGCCGCCCGGCGCGATGCCCTACACGAATCCCTTCGGCATCGTCTACGACAGCGGCGACTACCCGGCCGCGCAGGCCCGGGTGCTCGCGCTGGCCGACTGGCCCGGCTTCGAGGCGCGCCGCGCGGAGGCCCGGCGGCGCGGGCGCTGCCGCGGCATCGGCCTCGCCAACTACATCGAGATCGCCACCGGCGCGCCGCGCGAGCGGGCGCAGGTCACCGCGCAGCCCGACGGCCTCATCGACGTGATCATCGGCACGCTCTCGGCGGGCCAGGGCCACGAGACCGCGTTCCCCCAGCTCATCGCGGAATGGCTCGGGGTCGAGCCGGACCGCGTGCGGCTGATCGCGGGCGACACCGACCGGGTCGCGGTGGGCGGCGGCTCGCACTCCGGCCGCTCCATGCGCCTGGGCGGCGTGGTGATGGCCAGGGCTTCCGACCGGCTCGTGGCGCGCGGCGCCCGGCTCGCGGCGTGGCTGCTCGAATCCGCGGTCGAGGACGTGGAGTTCGCGGAGCGGCGCTTCCGCGTTCGCGGGACCGACCGCGCGGTCGATCTCTTCGCGGTCGCGGCCGCCGCGCTCCGGGACGACGCGCCGGCCGACCTGCGCGGCCCCCTCGAGGGCGAGTGCGACGAGACGGTGAGCACCCCGTCCTTCCCCTACGGCTCGGCGGTGTGCGAGGTCGAGGTCGACCCGGAGACCGGCGCGGTCGAGATCGTGCGCTACAGCAGCGTGGACGACGTGGGGCGCGCCATCAACCCGCTGATCGTCCACGGCCAGACCCACGGCGGCATCGCGCAGGGAGTCGGCCAGGCGCTCTGGGAGCTCTCCGACTACGACCCGGAGTCGGGCCAGCTCCGCTCCGCCACCTTCATGGAATACGCGATGCCGCGCGCCGACCTGCTGCCGTCGTTCGCCACCGAGATCAGCGAGGTCGAGTCGACCTCGAACCCGCTCGGGCTCCGCGGCGGCGGCGAGGGCGGCACCACCCCGGCGCTCGGCGCGGTCGTCAACGCGGTGGTCGACGCCCTCGCCCACCTGGGCGTGGAGCACCTCGAGATGCCGGTGACCCCGGAGCGCGTGTGGCGCGCGATCCGCGCCGCCGCGCGCTGACGAGAGCGCGGCCTCAGCGCGGCCGGTCGCGCAGCCAGTCGGGGAGCGGCGGCACCCGCGCGTCGACCTGGCGCAGGTTGTAGTACGGGATCGCGGGGCGGTAGGCGTCGAACACGCGGCGCAGCTCGCCCACCGGCTCGGGGTGCACGTCCACGCGCAGGTCGACGTGCGCGAAGGAGCGGTCCTCGTAGACGAGCAGGGCCGCGGACTGCTGGCCCCCGTGCTGGCCCCCCGCGTCGCGTCCCGCCTCGATGCCGCGCAGCAGGCGCTCTTCCAGGTCCTCGTCCGGCTGCGCGGTGAACGCGCGCTCCATCGCCTCGAGGATGTGCTCGCCGGTCAGGTAGTTGCCCAGCACGATGTAGTCGTCGCGCACGCGCTGGCCGGCCCACTCGCGGTTCTTCTGCCCGGTGCGCGCGGCCGCGAAGCCGTCGCCGTCGATGACCCCGAGCTGGCGGTACTCCGCATAGGGATCGGCGCGCACCAGCTCTTCGACCACCGCGGGCGCCTTGTAGCCCAGCTCGAGGAGCCGGAGCGCCATCTGGCCCAGGCGCGCGTCGGCGATGGCCATGATCGCGACCGCGCCGAGACCGGCCCGCACATGCGGCACGCGGGCCCCGACCGCGAGCGAGCGGGTCGCGGTCCCCACGCCGAGGCGCCCGGTGCGGCGACAGCGGCCGATCACCGTGAAGGTGTGGAACTCGACGCCGGGCGGCCGTCCGTCGGCCGCGCCGGCCATCACGCGCGGCCGGCCGCGGCCGGATCGACGTGGTCGGCCCGCACCGCGTACGGGTACGGCGTCTCCACCGTCCGGCCGGCCGCGAAGCGCGCGAGCCCAAAGGGCTCGATGTCGACGGTCTTGGCCCGGCCATCCGTGATCAGCTCGGCCATGCACGCGCCCACCGCGGGCGCGATCTTGAAGCCGGAGCCGCTGAAGGCGGTGGCCAGGTAGAGCCCATCGATCCCGTCGACTCCACCCAGGATCGCGTGACGGTCCGGGCTGTAGCCGTCGAAGGCGCGATAGCCGCGGGCCAGGGTGGCGCGCTCCATCGCCGGGATGCGATGCGTGAGCAGCGAGGCGCCGAGCCCGGCCGCCTCGGGCGGCAGTCCGGTGCCGAGCGTGTCCGGATCGATGTCCCACTCCTGGCACGGCACCCCGACCAGGGTGAGGCCGCCCGCCTCCGGCCGGAAGTAGTTGCCCAGCACGTTGTCGATGTAGACCATGTGCGGGTCGCGCAGCTCGGCGGGCCGGCTCACCGCCACCGTGTCGATGGCCTTGGGCCGTGCGGGAAGGGCCAGTCCCATCTCCTGGCAGAGCCGCCGCGACCAGGCGCCCGCGGCCACCACCACGCTCCCGGCCTCGATGCGCCCGGCGGAGGTCTCGACCCCGCGCACGCGGCTCTCCCCGCGGTCGATGCGGGTCACCGCGGTCCACGACAGGATCCGCGCCCCCAACTCCGTGGCCCGGCGGCGGAAGCCCTCGACGGTCTCGGCGGGATCGGCGTAGCCGCTCTCCGGCTCGTAGGCCGCCGCGCCCACGTCGTCGACGCGGGCGAAGGGCTGCAGCGCGCGCAGCTCGTCGGGGGTGATCGCGCGCGTCGGCACCCCGATGCCCTGGAGCATCGCCACGTTGCGCCGCAGGTTCTCCGCGTGGGCCGGGCCCACCACGTTGACGAAGCCGGTGTGGGTGAAGACGGGCGGCCCGCCCATCAGCTCGGGCCAGTTCCGGAAGACCGGGAAGCTCGCCCAGGCCAGGCGCGCGTCCCACGCGTTCGTGTAGTGCATGCGCACGAGCGCGCTCGACCGTCCCGAGGCCCCGCCGGCCAGCGCGCCCTTCTCCACCAGCACGACGCGCACCCCGCGCCCGGCCAGCGCATACGCGATGCTCACGCCGTTGACGCCGCCGCCGATCACCACCACGTCCGCAGTTTGCGTCATGGGGACGGCTCAGCGCAGGAGGGTCCGCGCGGCGGCGAGCCCCGCCTCGGTCGGCGTCTTGAGCACCAGGATGGCGTCGTCGAAGCCCAGGTCGCGCACCTGCTGCAGGCGCCGGGCCGCCGCGTCGGGGGCGCAGCGCAGGTGGAACGGCGCGGTGTCCGGGAGCGGCTCGGTGGCCACGGAGAGATCCACCGCGATGTTGGTCACGATCGCGCGCTTGCCGCCCGCGGCGCGATAGCGCCCGATCCCCTCGGTGAGCGCCTGCAGGCTGGTCTTGGCCCCCGAGGCGATCCAGCCGTCGAACTCGCGGGCCGCCCGCGGGATCCAGCGCTCGCCCTTCCAGCTGCCGATCAGCACCGAGGGCCCGCCCAGCGCGGCCGGCCACGGGGTGAGATCGACCGCGCCGACCTTCTCTCCCCGCCACAACCTGCGCATCAGGGCGAGCGACTCCTCGAGCGTGCGCATGCGCTGGGTGAAGTCGAGGCCGAGCGCCTCGAAGTCGCCCGGCGTGGAGCCCGCGCCCACCCCCAGCAGGAGCCGCCCCCGGCAGACGAGGTGCGCGGTGAGGATGCGGTGCGCCAGCTCCACCGGGTTGCGCAGCGGAACCTGCAGCACCCCGGTGCCGATCTCGATGCGCGTGGTCACCGCGGCCGCGACCGCGGCGCCGATGAGGGGGTCGGGCAGCATGAAGCCGCGCCCGATCGCGTCGAAGAACCAGGCGCTGTCGAAACCGGCCTGCTCGATCCCGCGCGCGCTGCCGACCAGCGAATCCCCGGTGAGCGGGGAGCCGTCCGGGCGGGACGTCGGGACGCTGACCCCGAGCCTCACGCGATCACTCCTGCACCCGGTAGCCGCGCGCGTCGCTCGGGCCGCCGTCCTTGTACTTGACGATCCGGGTCGGCGAGGTGTGGGTCCCGAGCAGGCGCAGCTCCTGGTCCCCCACCACCCGGAAGGCGTGCGGGGTGTCGGGCGGCAGCGCGATCGTGTCGCCCTTCCGGAGCAGCACCGCGCGGTCCTCCTGCCCGTCGATCCAGGCCTCCGCGGTCCCGTCGAGGATGTGCAGGATCTCGAGGTAGGGATGCGCGTGCACCGGCGCCACGTAGCCCGGCTGCGCGGTCTGGATGCCGGTGCGCACCGGCGTCGTGCCCTGGTCGTCGCCGATGATGGGCTGGTAGTGGGACAGCGGGCCGAAGCTCACGCGCTCGGTCTCGTCGAGCCGGACTATCCGAGGGTCATTCATGGGCCGGGGGTCGCTCATGTGGGTCGCCTCCTCGGGGCGGATTCTAGCCCAGGCGGCGGAGCACCGCCCGGCTCATCGCAGGAGCCCGTAGACGAGGCCCACCGCGGCCAGGACGCCCGCCACCCACCCGAGCAGCCCGGCCAGCAGCCCGAGCCCGTAGAGCCCGGTGCGCGTGCCGATGCGCCGGGCCGCACCCTGCACGGCCAGGCTCGCCGCGACCATCGGCAGCCCGAGGGTGAGCCCGTGGAGGAGAAGGCTCCCCGGCGCGGTGTAGCCGTAGCCGTGGGTCGCGACCAGCGCGTTGCCGCCGGCCGCGCTCGCCGCGAACGCGGCGAAGAGCAGGACGAGCCCGACCGCGTCGCCGGCGAGAACCCAGAGCCGGCGGGCACCTCCCGCGCGCCAGGCCCACACCGCGAGCGCGGGGAACAGCAGGAGGCACACCACCCGCAGAAGCAGCTCGACCCAGACGATGGTCCGCGTCACGCGGTGCGGGGGCGCTCCTCGATCGTGTCCACCCGGTCGGTGTAGAACGCGAGGTGGCCCTTGATGGGGGCCATCGCCTCGTACGGTGCCTCGTAGCTCCACACCGCATTCGGGAGCTCGCGCCCCTTTCCGCGGATGGTCCAGTAGGAGGCGTCGCCCTTGTACGGGCAGTGGGTGGCGTGGGTCGTGCGCGAGAGCTGGGCCATGTCGACGTCCTCGCGCGGGATGTACTGCTGGTCGGGCGTGCCGGGCGCGCGCATCACGAGCGCGCGGGCGGAGTCGGCGATGACCGCCCCGTCCAGCCGGACGATCACCCGGTTCGGGTTGGGCTCGATGGTGATCTGTGGATTGGCGATGGGGCCTCTGGCCATGGCGATGGTTCCTCCGAGGTCGAGCCTACCACCGCGCGCCAGCCCGCCACGCGGTCGGCTCAGGCGCGCCGCGCGGCGGTCGCGGCGCGGAACACGCGCACGTAGTTGCCGCCGAGCAGCTTGCCCGCGTCCTCCGGGCTGAAGCCCTGGCGGAGCAGGAGGTCGGCGACCGCGGGCAGGTCCGCGTAGTCGTCCCACACCTCGTTGACGCCGCCCTCCATGTCGGTGCCGATGCCGACGTGATCCACCCCCGCCACGTCGACCATGCGGGCAATGCCGGCGGCCACCCAGTCGCGCGCGTCCACGAACGAGGAGCCGCTCGGCCACACCCCGATCACCCCGCCCACCTGGGCCATGAGCCGCGCGTGCTCCCTCGAGATGAGCCGCGTGTGCGCGCTGAGCGGGCCGCGGGCGAGCGAGGTGTGCGAGAGCACGAAGGGCACGGTGGTCACCGCGGCGGCCTGCTGCACCAGCTCGAAGGTGGCGTGGGCCACGTCGACCACGATGCCGAGCCGGTTGCACTCGCGGATGACGTCGGCGCCGAGCGGGCTCAGGCCGCCCCACCGCGGGTCCTCGGTCTGCTGGTCGCCCAGATCGCTCGGCATGTAGTGCACGAGCTGGAGGTGGCGGATCCCGCGGTCGTACACCTCGCCCACCCGCTCGAGGCGCCCGTCCATGAACTGGCAGCCCTCGATGTTGCCGATGAGCGCGGGGCGGCCGGCCACGCGGGCCGCCTCCAGATCGTCCGGGGTCAGCACGCGCGCCATCCCGTGCTGGGCCACCAGCGCGTCCATGAACGCGAGCCGCCGCTCGGTGTGCGCCTGCAGCTCGCCCGCCAGCGGGTCCCGGTACTGGCGAATGCGCCCGCCGCCGACCGGACGGCGGATCACCGGCCCGTCCGCCGAGTGGCAGAGGCAGACCGCGGTGAGGTGGCCGCGCCGCATGTGATCGGCCAGGTCGAAGCGCGGCGCGCGCGCGTTCCCGGCCCCGGCGGCGTGGGTGTGGAAGTCCACCGAGGTGGTGGCGGCCAGGAGGGCGGGCACCCGCGGGTCCAGCTCGTCGAGCCGCCGGCCGTGGATCCCCGCGCACCCGGCGAGCCCCCACGCGCCGAGCGCGGCGGCGGCCCCGCCCAGGAGCTGCCGGCGCGTCAAACCCGCCTCCTCCCACGATCCGCACATCGGATGCTCTCCCGTCCTCAGGCCATGTAGGCGCCGCCGTTGACGTGAATCAGCTCGCCGGTGATCCAGCCCGAGTCCTCGGAGGCGAGGAACACCGCGACCCGCGCGATCTCCTCCGGCTGCGCGATGCGCCCGAGCGGGATCTCGCGCGCCCGCTCCGCGATCTGCTCCTCGGTGTTGCCGTAGCGGGGTTGCGCGGTGTCGGTGAGGCCGGGCGCGATCGGGTCATGCCGAGCACGCCCGCCTTGCTCGCCGAGTAGTGCACGCCCCGGGCGTCGCCGCGGATCGCGGAGGACGAGATGTTGACGATGGCGCCCGGCCGGCCCGCCGCCACCATCGCGCGCGCCACCGCCTGGGCGCAGAGGAACCCACCCTTGAGATTCACCCCCAGCACGTGGTCCCACTCGCGCTCGGTCAGCTCGAGGAACGCGGCGCGCGGGAAGACCCCCGCGTTGTTGACCAGGATGTCGGGCGGCCCGAGCCCGCCGGTGACCGCGGCGACCAGGGCCTGCACGTCGCGGGCCTGCGCCACGTCGCCCTTGACGGTGAGGACCTTGCGCCCGCGGCCCCGGATCTCGCCGGCCACCCGCTCGGCCGCCCCCGGATCGTCGAGGAAGTTCAGGCCGACGTCGGCGCCCTCCCCCGCCATCGCCAGCGCGATGGCTCGTCCGATTCCCTGCTGCGCGCCCGTGACCAGCGCCACCTTGCCCGCGAGTCGCATCGGTTCCCTCCGGTATTCAATTCGTCGCCCGCTTATTATAGGGGGGTCGAGCGCCATGAACCGCAAGCCTGGGAGCGTCCAGACCCGCACCTTCCGCGCCGGCGAGGTGATCTTTCGCGAGGGCGACATTCCCCGCGACGAGGCCTTCCTGGTCCACGCCGGCCGGGTCGAGGTCCGCAAGAAGGTCGGCGACGAGGAGCGGCTGCTACGGACCTTCGTCAAGGGCGAGCTGCTGGGGGAGCTGGGGCTCTTCACGGGCGGCTCACCCCGCTCCGCCACCGCGTTGGCCGCCGAGCCGGTCACCCTCGTGATCATCCCCGCGAGGCGGCTCGATCACCTGGTTCGCACGAACCCCACCCTGGCGGTGGCCATCATTCGCGATCTCTCGGCCAAGCTGCTCGCCACCAACCGGCTGCTCGCCGCCGAGGGAGAGCGCCGGGCGGCCCAGCCCGGGCGCGTCACTTCTTGAGCCGCACGTCCTCCAGGGGCGCCGACCACGGGTAGGGATCGATCAGCATCAGGGCGGGCTCGGCCACCCGCGTGCTCACCCCGCTCGGCCAGATGTAGTCCATGATCGGCGCGAAGCGGACCCGCTCGTGGAGCGTCCGCTGGATCTGGTGCAGCAGGGCCTCCCGCTTGCGGGGGTCGGTCTCCCGGCTCTGCTGCTTGTAGAGCGCGTCGATGTCGGCCTCGCCCGCGTACGAGAAGGCGCCATCGCTCGGCACCGTCTCCGCCATCCGGGACGCCGCGTTGCCGTAGACCGCGTTGATGCACACGCAGAGCCCGTGGATCTTCTTCGAGGCCAGCGCCGAGTAGAAGGCGGCCCGCTCCATCGTCCGCAGGCGCACCTTGATCCCCACCGCGCCCAGGTAGCCGCCGACCGCCTCGCCCATCGTGGTGTAGGGCGGCCACGGGTAGAGATCGCCCGCGTCGAAGCCGTTGGGGTACCCCGCCTCGGCCAGGAGCTGCTTGGCGCGGGCCGGATTGTAGGGATGGGGCTCGAGCGGCAGCGCGAACTCGAACTTGGGCGGGATCATGCTGCCGGTGGGCCGGGAGGCCCCGAGGGTCTCGGCCTCGCTCAGCGCCTTGCGGTCGAGCGCGTGGCTGGCCGCGAGCCGGACCCGGCGGTCGTGCCACGGCGACTTGGGGTCGGCCTGGTCGAGGTAGTCCAGGTAGAACGTCCCGATGCCGCCGGAGAAGGCGAGCTTGAAGTTCGGATCGCGCTTCAGCTCGAGGGCCTGCGGGGCGTCCAGCAGGTACGCGAGGTCGACCTCGCCTCGCTTGAGCATCGCCACGCGCGTCGTCGCCTCCACCACGCTCTTGTAGACCAGCCGCTTCACCGAGGGCACCTTGCGCCAGTAGCTCTCGTTGGCCTCCATCACGAGCTCCACGCCCGGGGTGTGGCTGACGAACTTGTAGGGCCCGAGCCCGACCGGGTTCTTCTTGAAGCCGTCGGGTCCCACCTGCTCCATGTACTTCTTGGGGACGATCCAGCCCGCGCCGGTGGCGAAGGTGCCGTAGAAGGTCATAAAGTCGGGCCAGGGCTCGTGCAGGTGGAAGCGCACCCGGTATGGCCCCGCGATCTCGATATCCTTCACCTTCTCCTGGAGGATCCGCGCGCCCTTGGCGCGCAGGAAGCTGTACTTCACGTCCTCCGCGGTGAACGGGTCGCCGTTGTGGAACCGGAGACCCTCCCGCAGCTTGAACTCGTACACGCGATTGTCCGCGCTCAGCTTCCACGACTCGGCGAGGCTCGGGGTGAGCATGCCGCCCGGCATCGGCTTCACCAGCGCGTCGTGCATCGCGGTGAGCACCCAGAACGGAGTGAGCACACCCACCACCTCGCCGGGATCGAACCAGGCCGGCGAGAGCGTCACGTAGAGCGCCCAGCGCATCTCCCCTTCCGGGCGGGCCTGGGCGGTGACCCCGCCCGGCGCCGAGACGGCCAGGACCAACGAGAGCAGCGGCACGGCGAGCGAGCGGCGAGAGGGAGCGGTCATCGGGCTAGCCCCGTAGCTTCGGATCCCACGCGTCCCGCAGCGTGTCGCCAAAGAGGTTGAATGCGAGCACGGCCAGGCTGATGGCGAGTCCGGGGAACAGGGCCAGCCACGGCGCCTGCTCCATGAACGCGCGGCCGGTGCTGCTGAGCATCAAGCCCCAGGAGGGCGTGGGCGGCTGGGTGCCGACCCCGAGGAACGACAGCGTGGCCTCGATGAGGATCGCGTTGCCGAGCCAGATCGAGGCGATCACCAGGATCGGCGCGGTCACGTTGGGCAGGATGTGGCTCAGGATGATCCGCGGGTGGCGGCAGCCGATGGCCTGCGCGGCCTCCACGTAGCGGTTCTGCTTGGCCGAGAGCACCGCCCCGCGCACGATGCGGGAGTTGCCCGGGATGATGACCATCGCGATCGCGATCATCGCATTGGTGGTGCTCGGCCGCAGCACCGACACGATGGCCAGGGCCAGCACCAGGCCCGGGATGGCCTGGATGCCGTCCATCAATCGCTGCAGGAGCAGATCCGTCCGGCCCTCGCAGTAGCCGCACAGCAGGCCGATGATCATGCCCGCCACCGTCCCGATACCCACCGCGAGCAGCCCCACCCAGAGCGAGATGCGGCAGCCGTGGATGACCCGGCTCAGCACGTCGCGGCCGATGTCGTCGGTGCCGAACGGGTGCTCCCAGCTGGGCGCGGCGAGGCGGATCTCGGGCTGGGCCGCGAGCGGATCGTAGGGGGCGACCACGTCGGCCAAGAGCGCGGTCAGCACGAGGATCGCGATGAGGGCGGCGGAGGCGGCGCCGAGCGGCTTGCGGCGGATCGTGGTCCAGAGGGACCGGAGCCGACCGATCTCGACGTCGGACTCGGCCTCGACGTGAGCGGGGGCGCGCGCGGTCACGGTCGCCATCGGTGCTCCTGCCTCGTCATTGATAGCGGATCCGCGGGTCCAGCCACGCGTAGGTGAGGTCCACCAGCAGATTCAGCGACACCAGGGTGCCGGCCACCAGCATGACGTTGGTCTGCACCACCGGGTAGTCGCGGAAGAGGATCGCCTCCACGGTGAGCCGGCCCATGCCGGGCAGCGCGAAGATCGTCTCCACCACCACCGTGCCGGCCAGGAGCACGCCGAGCTGGCCGCCCACGATGGTCACCACCGGGATCAGCGCGTTCTTGAGCGCGTGCTTGTAGACCACGATGCGCCCCTCGAGCCCCTTGGCCCAGGCGGTGCGCACGTAGTCCTCGCGCAGGACTTCCAGCACCGTCGAGCGGGTCATCCGCATGGTCGCGGCGGAGAGGCGGAAGCCGAGCACCGCGGCGGGCAGCAGGAATTGCTGGAGGTTGCGCAGCGGCGATTCCCAGAAGCTCACGTAGCCGATGGCGGGGATCCAATGGAACCAGATCGCCGCGAACGTGATCACGAGGGTGCCCAGCCAGAAGTCGGGAAACGACAGCCCGGAGACCGCCACCACCCGGCCCACGTAGTCCGCCGCGCTGTCCTGCCGCGTGGCCGAGAGCACGCCGATCGGGACCGCGATGACGAGGCCCAG
>WNFK01050521.1_pt2 | contig 13549 bp, 7 predicted proteins | sample 5400281 | NCBI WGS metagenome assembly WNFK01 (sample SAMN13153350, study PRJNA577476) | soil metagenome | isolation source: 20 cm soil on Douglas fir-dominated hillslope | place: USA:California | collected 2013-09-17
CCGCCACTCCGGGCAGCAAGCCGGACGGGAACAACGACACGATCAACCCCGGCAACACCGCGGTGAATGGCGCCTTGGCTTCACGCAACAGCTTCGTCGGAGTGGCGACGCCGTTCGGCGCTTTGAAGGTCGGCAAGAACGACACGCCCTACAAGACGGTCACGGCCGATTTCGATTTCCTCGCCGATACTCCGGGCGACTACAACAGCATCATGGGCAACACCGGAGGCGACAACCGCACCGAGTTCGACGCTCGCATGCCGCACGCCATCTGGTACGAGTCTCCCGGCGTGCAAGGATTTCGCCTGAACGCGCTCTGGTCCCCGGGCCAGAACCGGTTCGAGGACAACTTCGGGTACGCCATCGGGGAGAACGTCTGCGCGGGAGGGAACGCGGGTCCGTGCAACGACGGCTCCTTCGGTGACGCCTACGGAGCCTCCCTCGAGTGGCATGGCTTCGGCTTCAAGCTGATCGGAGCGTACGAGATGCATCGCAAGACGAACCGGACCGGCGACGCTGGCCAGACCACTCCTGCTGGCACGTCCGTCGTCGGCACCGCCAACGAGAACGCGTGGAAGGTCGGGGCCAAGTACACGTTCGCGCCGACCGGAACGACGGTCGCCGGCATCTTCGAGGAGATGCGGCGCAACGACGTCTCCGCCTACAACGAGCGGCAACGCGACGGCTACTACTTGTCCGTCCTGCAGAAGCTAGGCAAGGACGACGATCTGATGGGTGGATGGGCGCACGCGTCGAACACTCCAGGCGACCCCGGCGCAGGACAGGTCGAGAACAACGCCGACATGCTCGCGGTGGGATACCGGCACTGGTTCAATCCCAAGACCACCGTCATCCTCAGCTACGCCCATCTGAGCAACGCGGCCTTCGCGCACTACGCGCTCGGACCGGGTGGACATGGAGTCACCTGGGACTGCAAGGACGGCGGTCCTCCGACCACGGCGAACCCGGCGCCTGGAATCGGCCTGATTGGAAACGGCACGACTTGCTTCACCGGCACGAGTCCCCAGGTCTTCTCGGTGGGGATGACGTACGACTTCTGACCGGACTGACTCCGGCAATCCACCGCGCTCTGCGGGCGCTTCGCCGCAAGACGCCCGCAGGGCGCCGCAATGCGGTACCCGGCTCGTCGCGAACTGCCTACGCTGCTCGGCCTGTCCCCGAGGAGGTCGGCGATGACCGGCAGAACCCTGATCCTGCTCGCCTGCGCCGTGTTCTGGTTCCCCGTCTGCGCGTTCGTCATCGCGCCGGTCCTGGAGAGCTCGCACGTGCGGTTGCTGGTGAAGCTGCACTGGCACGACGATCCGGGGAGGCACCTCACCATCTCCTTGACGCGGTCGCCTTGACGCGCCCGCACGACTGCGTCGCTCTCACTTCCGGACGACCGGACGTGCTTTTGGGCCGCGCATGCGCGGCGCGCAGTGCGAATCCCACACTGCACGCGGTCGTGAAAGGAGCGAGCGCGTCGCACACGCGCTCGCGGGCCGATCGCGCCGCCTCCGGAGCGCGCCGGTCTCGTCTGCCGGCTCGTTGAAACGTACAACCCGGCCGCATTCCAGCCCGCGCATCTCCTTTTCGTGCCGCTGTGCCGAAACAAAAAGTCGCTTGCAAATGCGCGCGTGAGCCCTTCCCATGGTGACGGAATCCAGGGATTCCACCCCCGGCGCGGCGGGACGGCATCGCAGCGTGGGTTGGCCGGGGTCGATGCCGCTTGGCTCACAAAGGAGGGTACATTGGCCTCGACGCGCCTGTCGGTGGGGATATCTCTCTGCGTTGCGGCCTCCCTGTCCGCACTCTCTTGCGCGCCGAAGCACTCCGGCTCGGAAACCCTGATCAGCGTCGTCGCTTCGCCCCGCTCGACAACCCTCGGCACGGGGAAGCAGTTCTCGTTCAACGCGGTGGTCTATGGAGCCAGCGCGGGGCAGTCCTCCGCGGTGACCTGGTCGGTGCAGGAAGCCGGCGGGGGCACGGTGGACGCCGCGGGCGTCTACACCGCACCCGGCAGGATGGGGATCTTCCACGTGATGGCGTCGAGCATCGCCGCGCCGCAGAGCACCGACCTGGCGACGGTGACGGTGGTGCAGGACACGGCGGAGATCGCGGTGTCCGTGACTCCGAAGAATGCGTCGGCGTTGACCGGCGGCAAGGTCCAGCTCGCGGCGACGGTCAGCGGGACGACGGCAGGCCAGTCCACGGCGGTGACCTGGTCCGTGCAGGAGACCAGTGGCGGGAGTGTGGACGCGACAGGCCTCTACACCGCGCCCGCAGCGGCCGGCACGTTCCACGTGGTCGCGGCCAGCGTGGCAGATCCGACCAAGAGCGACGTGGCGACTTTTCAAGTAACCCTGACGCCGGTGATCGCCGTGTCGGTGTCGCCGAGCAGCGCAGCGACTACGACCGGCAGCGCGTTGACGTTCTCCGCGACGGTGACGGGCGCGGTGCCGGGCCAGTCGACGGCGGTGACGTGGTCGGTGCAAGAGTCTGGCGGCGGAACGCTGGATGCCTCCGGCCATTACACGGCGCCGGCAGCGGCCGGCACGTACCACGTCATGGCCACGAGCGTCGCGGATCCCACCAAGAAGGATACGGCCACGGTGACGGTGACGATGATCGCGGTGGCGATCTCGCCAACGACTGCCGCGACCACGACCGGCGGCGCGCTGACGTTCTCCGCCACGGTAACGGGAACGATCGCGGGCCAGTCCACGGGCGTCACCTGGTCGGTGCAAGAAGCCAGCGGCGGCACGGTGGACACGTCCGGTCGTTACACGGCGCCCGCGGTGGCCGGCACCTTCCACGTGATCGGGACCAGCGTCGCGGATCCCACCAAGAAGGACACCGCCACGGTGACCGTGATGATGATCGCCGTCGCGATCGCGCCAAAGACCGCCGCGACCACGACCGGCGGCGCGCTGACGTTGACCGCTTCGGTCACCGGCACGATCGCGGGCCAGTCCACGGGCGTCACCTGGTCGGTGCAGGAGGCTAGCGGCGGCACGGTGGACACCTCCGGCCGTTACACGGCGCCCGCGGCCGCCGGCATGTTCCACGTCGTCGCCACCAGCATCGCGGATGTGACGCGGATGGACAGCGCGACCGTGACCGTCACGGTGCCCACCATCGCCGTCACCGTCTCCCCGCAGATCACGCAGACCTCTCCCGGCGGCGCGGTGGCGTTCACCGCCACCGTTACCGGGACGACCGCCGGGCAGTCCACGGCCGTGACCTGGTTCGTCCAGGAAGGTCCGAGCGGAGGAAGCATCGACGCCGGAGGCAACTACACGGCGCCGTCCGCGGAGGGCACCTACCATCTGGTGGCGACCTCGGTGGCCGACACCTCGAAGAGCGGCTCCGCGACCGTGACGGTGAGCAGCATGAGCTTCATTCCCGCGGATCGGATCACCACCTGGAACCCGGGAGTGGCGGGCGGAATCCCCGCGCGGACGGCCGTGTGCGCGACCGTCAACGCCAGCGCGTTCGGAAACGGCTCCTCCGACGCCGCCAACGGGATCCAGGCCGCGATCAACGCCTGTCCGGCGGGCCAGGTCGTGCAGCTATCCGCGGGCACGTTCACCGTCAACGGCGGCGGATTTCTCTTGATCAACAAGGGAATCACGCTGCGCGGCGCGGGCCCGGGCCAGACCACGCTGCAGAAGACCGACGGCGCGAAGCCCGGCCAGGAAGCCACCGGCGCCAATCCGTCTCCGCTGATCATCGTCGGCCCCGCCCGCTGGGCCAACAACAGCCACGGCGTGTTGGGCTCCACCAACCTGACGGCGGACGCGGTCAAGGGCGCCTACTCCGTCACCGTGGCGAGCACCGCCAACCTCAGCGCCGGGAAGACCGTGCTGCTCGACGAGCTGTCCGGTGCCACCTGGCAGGCAGACCCCGCGGGGCGGGGACAGATCTGGGCCTCGCCCGATTGGCGCGTAGTCTGGCAGCGGCACAACCCGTCGCAGGGGACCGACGACCCGTTCCCCTCCGCCACCAGCTGGTTCAGCCGGGCCGATCGGCCGACGAACGAGGTCAAGCAGATCGATCACATCACCGGCAACACCGTCTTCTTCACCACGCCGATCCACATCTCCTACCGCGCCTCCCAGACGGCCCAGCTCTCCTGGTACGAGTACGCGCTCGTCCAGAACGCGGGCGTGGAGGAACTCACGGTCATCGGCGGGGACAACGGCAACCTCCGCTTCCAGTGGGTGGCCAACTGCTGGGCAAAGAGAGTGGAGAACACCGTCTGGCACGACGAGGGCTTCTCCATCGAGGACTCCTTCCGCGTCGAGATCCGCGAGTCGTACGTGCACGACGCAGCCTGGGCCCAGCCGGGCGGCGCTGGATATGCGATCAGCCTGGCCAGCGGCTCAGCGGAGGTGTTGATCGAGAACTCCATCTCGGTGAAGGCGAACAAGGTGATGGTGGCCCGCTCCGCCGGCGCCGGATCGGTGTTCGGCTACAACTACGTCGACGACGGTTACATCAACACCAACACCGGTTGGATCGAGGTGGGGCTCAACGCCAGCCACATGGTGGGGCCGCACCACGTGCTCTTCGAGGGCAACTATGGGTTCAACTGGGACTCGGACAAGACGCACGGCAGCGCCATCTACCACACCATCTTCCGCAACCACCTCCGCGGGGTGCGGCGAAGCTTCAGCGACGCCACGCACGGTCCGCGCCGCTGCGCGGGAGCCACCTACTACTCCTACTGGCACACCTTCGTGGGCAACGTGCTCGGCGCCGCGGGCCAGATGAGCGGATGGGTCTACCAGAGCGGCAACATGGACACGCCGGCGATCTGGATGTTCGGCTGGGACGACTGGAGCCCGTACCCCACCGACCCCAAGGTCGTGGCCACCGTGCTGCGGCACGGCAACTACGACTACGTGACCAACTCGGTGACCTGGGATCCCTCGATCTCGAACCATACGCTCCCGCCCTCGCTGTACCTGTCGCAGAAGCCCGCCTTCTTCAACGCGGGCAGCGGGTACGTCTGGCCCTGGGTGGATCCGACCGGCGCGCAGCAGCTCTACACGCTGCCCGCCAAGGCGCGCTTCGACGCGGGGACGCCGTTCGTGCAGCCCTGACCTTTCCGACGAACGCGTCGGAGCCGTCCGACCCTTTCATCCGCCTCCACGTGCTACAAGGCGCCGGCACAGATGACCAGGCGGTGGAACGGGTGGGGAGAGGACGCAGCCCGGGCCGCGGTTCCGGATGGAGCGGGCGATCTGCTCCGGAGGCGGATCGGGCCCGGAACGCCGAGACCAGACGCTGGGTTCGAGACCATCGTGGCCGCGGTGCCCGAGAGCCGTCTCCGTCCGCATCCCCTGATCTCGACCTCCGCGGCGGATCGCGTGCGGGTCGCGCGCGGTCAGGGTTTCCCCGATCTGATCGCCCTGCGCACCGGGCGCTTTGCCGCATTTCCGGACGGGGTCGCGCGCCCGGTCTCCCGAGAGGAAGTGCGCGTGCTGCTCCGGTATGCCCAGCAGGTCGGTGTGCGCGTGATCCCGTATGGGGGTGGAACCAGCGTAGCGGGCCAGGTCACGACGGATGCGTCGGCCGCACCGACGCTCGTCCTTTCGCTCGAGCGCATGACGCGCCTCCTCGCCTTCGAGCCTGGCGACCGGCTGGCGACGTTCGGCGCGGGAATCCCTGGCCCCCTGCTGGAGGCGCACCTGCGCGCGCGCGGCTGCACCCTGGGCCACTATCCCCAGTCGTTCGAGCTGTCCACGCTCGGCGGTTGGGTCGCGACGCGCTCGCGGGGCCAGCAATCGCTGGGCAATGGCCGCATCGAGGAGATGTTCGCGGGCGGCCATCTGGAGGCGCCAGCCGGGACCCTGGAGCTTCCGCTGCACCCGGCATCTTCTACCGGCCCCGACGTCCGGGAGTGGGTGCTGGGCTCGGAGGGGCGGCTCGGCATCTTGACGGAAGTCACCGTCCGCATCCGGGCCTTGCCGGAGCGGGAGGTCTTTCGTGCCTTCGCGTTCCGCGAGGTGGAGAGCGCCCGAGCCTGCGTGCGCGCGCTGGTGGTCGCCGGCCTCCCGTTCTCGATGCTGCGGCTGATGACGCCCGGTGAGACCGAGGTGTCGCTCGCGGCCACGAACCGAGGGACCGGCGCGGCATTGATGGAGGCTGTCCTCTCGATGCGCGGATTGCGGCTCGCGGCCAGCTCGCTCCTGGTGGTTGCGCTCACCGGACCCCGGGGCGCGGTGCGGCTCGGATTGCGCGGGCTCCGCCGCGCCGTCCGGAGGAGCGGGGGCATCGCGATCCCAGGGCTCGGGTCGGCTTGGGCGCGCGCCCGGTTCCGGACGCCTTACCTGCGCGATGCGCTCTGGGACCTCGGGTACGGCGTCGACACGGTCGAGACGGCCACCAACTGGAGCGGCCACGCCGCGCTGCAGGCCGCCCTCGAGGGCGCATTGGCGTCGGCTCTCGCATCGGAAGGGGAGCCGGGGCTCGTCTTCTCCCACCTGTCGCATGTGTACCCGACCGGAGCGAACCTCTACACGACGTTCATCTTCCGTCTCCGCGCCGACCCGGACGAGACCCTCGCCCGCTGGCGCAAGCTGAAGGAGGCGGCGTCGCGCGCCATCGTCGCGTCGGGCGGCACCATCAGCCACCAGCACGGCGTGGGCGTCGATCACCGCCCGTATCTCGCGGCCGAGAAGGGGACGCTGGCGGTCGATGCCTTGCGGCGATTGGCGGCCGCCTTCGATCCGCTGCGCGTGCTCAACCCGGGCAAGCTGTTCGAGGACCGCGCATGAGCGGAGCGGAGGATCGCGAACGGAGCTGGAAAGCGCTTCCGGCCGGCTTCGACGTCGTCGTCATCGGCGGTGGAATCACCGGCGCTGCCGTGGCCCGGCAAGCGGTACGCGCGGGGCTCCGCGTGGCTCTGTTGGAGGCGCGCGACTTCGCCTGGGGCACGTCCAGCCGATCGACCAAGCTGGTCCACGGCGGGCTCCGTTATCTGCCGCAGCTGCAATGGAAGCTGGTGCTGGAATCGGTGCGCGAGCGACAGCGCCTCCTCGAGGAGGGCCCGAACCTGGTGCGTCCGCTGCCGCTCATCCTCCTGAGCCCTCGGAGCGGGATCTCGCGATGGGGAGCGCGTGCCGTCATCGGCGTGTACTACGCCCTGATGGGCCGCAGCCCGCCTCCGGCGCTCTCGGCGCGGGATCTCGCCTGGTTGTTTCCGCACCTGCGCGCCGGGCGCGGAATGCGCGGGCTGCCCTACGACGAGGCGCAGGTCGACGACGCGCGGCTCGTGCTGCGGCTTGTTCGCGAGGCGGCGCGGGCCGGAGCGGTCGCGCTCAACCACGTGCGCGTGACCGGTCTGCTGCGCGAGCGCCGCGAAGTTGCCGGAGTGATGGTCGAGGACGCGCTCGAGAGCCGGCAGGCGGCCGTCTCCGCGCGCGCGGTCGTCAACGCGACCGGCGTCGCTTCCGACCGCCTGCGCGGCGAGGTGGATGGCGCTCCGCGGATGCGGCCGCTGCGTGGCAGCCACCTGGTTTTCCCCGCGTGGAGGTTCCCGCTCGCGGCCGGCGTGAGCCTTCAGCACCCACGGGACGGCCGCTGGATCTCCGCGCTGCCGTGGGAGGACGTCACGCTCTTCGGCACCACGGACGTGGACCATCGCTCCGCCCCGGACGACGAGCCTTCGATCACCCCTCCCGAAGTCGCATACTTGCTCGAGGCGCTGGAGGCCTGTTTCCCGGAGCTCGCGCTGCGGGCCGGAGACATCCTCTCCACCTTCGCGGGCGTTCGTCCGGTGGTCTCCCGCGGTTTCGCGGACCCGTCTCGCGAGCCGCGCGATTCGTGGATCGGTCTCGAGCACGGCTTGCTCACCCTCATGGGCGGCAAGCTCACCACTTGCCGCGCGACCGCCCACGCGGCGCTGGCCACGCTTCGCTCGCGGATTCCCGAGCTTTCGCGGCTCGACCGCGACGCGCGGCTGCTCGATGCCGCGCCGGCTTCCCTGGACGCGCGCCTGCCCGCGCATGCCAGGGCGCGGCTCCTCGGGCGCTACGGAGCGGAGGCGAGCTCTCTGGTCGCGGCCGCCAGGGCGGGCGAGCTCGAGCCGATCGCCGATACGTCCACGCTCTGGGCGGAGATCCGCTGGGCCGCGCGCGCCGAGGCGCCAGGACACCTCGACGACCTTCTCCTTCGCCGCGTCCGGATCGGGCTCACGCTCCCGGAAGGCGGCATGAACCTGCTCGACCGCGTTCGCGAGATCTGCGCCGATGAGCTCGGCTGGACCGCGGAGCGCTGGCAGCGAGAGGCGGCCAGCTACGAGGCGCTCTGGCGAAGCCACCATGCGGTCCCTGCTGCGCGGATGGATTGATCGATGTTTGGCACGCCGCGTGGAGCTCCATGGCGATGAGTCCTGGTGATGCGAGCGCTCTGGCATGTCGGTTTGAAGACAGGCCAAAGACCCTGCGACCGACAGACGATTGAACTGCGATTTCGCCAAGGCGTACGGCGGCGCGCGGGGGCAAGACGCGAGCCGCGGTTCCGACTGCCCGACACCTCGACCAGACATCCAGCGAGGCCATGGCGCGAGTCTTCGCCTCCGAAACGAAGGAGGAGAAAAGCATGACGAACTTCGAATCTCGATCGGTCTCGATCGCCGCGATCTGCGCCGCCGCGGTCGCGTTGCCCGCGAGCCGCGCTTCCGCGCAGGCGCCCGCATGCGCTCCCGGAACGACGGTGCAGACGGACAAGGGGGCGGTCTGTGGCATCGTGGTCAGCGGCATCGATTCCTGGCAGGGCATTCCGCATTCCGCTCCGCCCGTCGGCAGCCTGCGCTGGGCGCCGCCGCAGCCCGCCGCCGCCTGGAGAGGCACCCTGAACGCCACGGCCTTCGCCAGCCAATGCACGCAGGCCAGCGGCGGGAACGAGGATTGCCTCTATCTCAACGTCTGGGCGCCGCCCGGCGCGCACGGGCTCCCCGTGATGGCCCACATCCACGGCGGCGGCTTCCGCGGCGGCTCCGGCGCGGGTGATTACTCGCTCTTGAGCAGCACCGGCAACGTCGTCGTCGTCAGCCGCCGCGCTGCAGTGGATCCAGCGCAACGTCAGCGCCTTCGGCGGCGATCCGCGCAACGTGACCATCTTCGGCGAGTCCGCCGGAGCCTCCAGCGTCTGCGACCAGATCGCGTCTCCCACCGCGGCGGGCCTCTTCCACAAGGGCATCAGCACCAGCGGTCAATACAACACCATCTTCGAGACTCCCGGGCTCGCCGGACCGCTGGGCACCACGCTCGAGGTGCAGGACTGCAAGTCGAGGCTGCCGTCGCTGAAGGAGGCCGAGGCGATCGGCGACGCCTTCGCCGCCGCGCTGGGATGCACCGGATCGAACGTCGCCGCCTGCGTCCGCGCCGTCCCCACGGCCACCGTGTTCAGCGTGGCCGGCCTCGGCTATCAGTATAGCGGATTCGGTACCATCGCGCCCACGATCAACGGCACCACGCTGGTCGCGTCGCTGGCCGAGCTGCTGCGGACCGGGCGCGTGAACCGCGTCCCGGTCATCTTCGGCACGGACCGGGACGAGAACCTGGCGGGCACCGCCAACACGGCGGCCGACTATTCGATCTTCATCCAGGCGCAGTTCGGGAAGTTCGCGGGTCAGGTGGCCGCGATGTATCCGCTCAATCGCTTCGGCTCTCCGGGCGTCGCCTGGCGCACGATCGCCGCCGATGCGTACACCGTCTGCAGCGCGATGCGCACCGCCGCGGACGTGTCGCGGTGGATGCCCATCTACCAATACCTGATCGAATACGCCGATCCATGGCCGCAGGCCTTCACGGGCGTGCCGTCCGGCGCGGGCCACGTCCGCGCCTGGTCGCTCACGCCGGTCACCCCGGCGCTCGACGTCAACCAGCAGTTCCTGCAGAACGAGGAGCTGGCCCACGTGACGTCGCTCGCGCGCACGGGGAACCCGACCACCGACGGCACGCCCATCTGGCCCCAGTTCAAGTTCGAGGGCTCCGGCTTCTTCTCCCAGGTCCTGGCGCTGAACGCCGGCGGCTCCAGCCAGGTCATGTCGCTCTGGCAGATCCGGCAGGTGCACAACTGCGCGTTCTGGGACGCGATCACGCCGGGGGACGGGGACCACGACGACGACGATTGAGTCGCTTCGGAGGGCGTGACTACGGCGCGGAGCAAGCGGGCGCAGCCTCGAGGCGCCCGCCGCGCCACTTCGCTGGCTGCGCGAACGCGGTCAAGCCGGCCCAGTCCACCTGCTTCGGCATGACCCCGGGCACATCCACGTCGTTGAGCGCCAGATCGAGCCCGATGCGCGTCCCCGCGGGCGGCGCGGCGATCCCGAGGTCGGCCCAGGGGATCGCCATCTCCACCGTGTAGCCGCCGGAGGGCTTGCGGACCACCGAGACCTGGCGCGCCGTCAGGTTCCAGGAGCGATTCCAACCTCCGGTCGCGCCGCGCTCGTCGGTCACGTCGCCGTTCGCGTTTGCGAGCAAGTGGAAGTCGGCGGAAGACAGCGCCGTCGCCGGAGCCCCGAGGTGGAGCATCACCTCGACGCCGTCGCCGTTCCAGACCTCGCCGTCGGTGCCGCCCTGGTTGACGACCAGCGCCGCGTCGGTCACGTCGAAGCCGAAGTAGAGGCCAGTCGCGTCCCAGGCGACCCGCGCGGTGGCGCGATTGTCGGATCCCGCGGCTGCGAGCGCGTCGGAGAGGTCGATGTACGGAGCGCCGGCGAGCTCGGAGAGCGATCCATCCAACGAGAGCGGCCCGGAAGCGAGCTGGATCGGATAGAGCGTTCCCAGCACATGCTTGCCCAGGGTGACGACACCCCAACGCGCGGGCTGCGCGAAGCTGCTGAGCCGCGCCCAGTCCGCGGGCTTCGGCGAGCCTCCGGCGACGTCGACGTCGTTGACGGCAACGTCGACCCCGAGCCTCAGGCCAGCGCAAGGAGCGATCCCAAGGCTCGACCAGGGCAGCGCCAGCTCGACGTCGTACCCCGCCGCGGTGCGCACCTGCTTGTAGGTCGCGTTCGAGGTCCAGGAGCGGTCCCAGGTTCCAGCGGTCGTCCCGCGCTCGTCAGTGAGATCGCCGCTGGCGTTCACGAGCAGGTGGAAGGCGCGGGGGCCGATCGATGCCGAGGCACCCGCCGATGTGTCGATCATCAGCTCGACGGAATCGCCGTTCCAGAGCTCGCCGTCGCGCCCGCCCTGATTGACGACGATGCTCGCATCCGTCACCGAGAACGCGGCGTACAGGTTCGTCGCGTCCCAGGCAAGCCGGACGCTGGCGGAATTGTCGGAGCCCACGGACTGAGGATCGAGCGTGATGCCGGGCGCTCCGGACCACTCGCCCAGCGCGCCGTCGGCCACGACCGACGCGTGCATCGGCGCTTCGAATACTGGTCGCGGGGGAACAGCGCCCTCGAGCTCGAGGATGCGCTGGGCGAGCTGGGCGCGGGCGGACAGGAGCTGCGGCGCCGACGGACGGGGCGCGCCGTCGGGGACGTAGGTGCTGGGGTCCGGGAACACGCCGCGCACCACGGCGTCCGCGAACGCCGGATCTCCCGCGGCGACCAGGCGCAGATATTCGTAATCCTCCATCCCGTCGCGGATGATCTTGCCGATGTTGGCGACGGTGCCCGGGTAGAGCAGGTTTCCGTCGCCCGTGCCGCCGAAGCCGCTCTGGTCGGTGAAGGCCGTCGAAAGGGTCCCCACCGTGTCGTAGTAGAGCTCGCCCTGCATCCGGAACAGATACGAGAGCCACTCCATCGCGCGGTTCTTCACTCCGCTGGCGTCGATGACGTAGTCGGCCTGCCATCCGCGCCAGTACGAATCCGTGCTGGTCGCGTTGCCGCAGCCGTGCGACATGCAGGACTGGTACCACCAGAGGCCCCGCTGGGGCGTGCTGGTCCAGGGACCGTACGCGGAGCGCTGGTTGCCGAAGTCCGTCTTGCCGGGCTTGTCGCTCAAGTTGTTGAGCGGCGGATCGATGACGTCGATGTCCGCCAGGAACGTCGGATCGTTGGCGCTCGCGTCGTGCCAGGTCGTCGTCACCATCGTGCGGAAGGCCGGGTCGGCGGTGTGGACGATCGCGGCCCGCTTCGGAATGTCGGACCAGGCGCAGGTGGCCGGCGGTTCGTCGCAAGTGTAGTCGAAAGTCCGGTCGAACCACCCCTTGTCGCGGAAGTGCAGCGCCCAGGCGCGGTGCTGGCGCATCGCCGCCGGGTCGGTGAAGCTCGCCCGCCACACGTACTTGATGGTGGTCAGCTTCGCGCCCTTCAGATGCAGCGACGGGTCCGTTCCGTCCAGGAGCGGAGCGTAGATCGGATCCCACTGCGACCAGTCGCAGGTCGGCGGATCCGCCCAGAGGTTGCAGGTGCTGCCCAGTCCGTCGGGGCCGCTCTGCACTACGGACGACGAGATGCGGTGATCGAGGAGGAAGCGCGCCCAGGGGACGGCGGCGCTGGTCATGTCGGCGACGTTGTTGCACCAGGTGGTGCCGTTCATCGCGCGGCAGATGGAGTCGATCGACACGCCGAACGCGGAAGGCAAGCTGCTGGTCGAGGGCAGGCGGAAATCCCAGACCGTGAGCGTCACCGGCACGCCGCGCGACGTGCCGTCGCTGAAGGAGAGGTTCAAGGTGGAGAGGTAGGGTCCCGCGGGAAGCGAGACATCGTCCGGAACGTGCACCTCCACGTAGATGACGCCGTTCGTGCCCGGCGCGACCGACCACCACTTCGTGAACGCGTTGCGCTTCTGGCCCACGATGTCGTCGACGTCCGGGATGAGGGCGTCGGGCCAGGGGCCGGTCGCTCCGTCCGGACCCGAGGCCATGGTGACGTTCTGCATGACCTCGGCGAACACGCGCACGTTCGCGGCGGGGATGGTGGCGCCGTTCGGCCCCGCCAGCGGCCCGGACCACGAATACGAGCTGAGCTTCAGCGCGGACGTGGCCGTGCTCGCGGCCTGGACGACGACCTGGAAGCCCTCGTACTCGTTGCGCGCTGCCGAAATGGCGGCCGAGGTGGCCGGCGGCAGCGCGTCCGCCGGGCGGATCTTGGTCGTACCGTCCGTTACGCGCACCGTCGCCGCGGGTGCCGCTGCTGAAACGAGGATCGCGATCAGTGTGAATCGGATCGAGGTTGCCATGTGCTCCCCGGACGGGAGCGCTCGGCAAGATCGACCGCACGGCTGCCCGTCGCTGGTGTGACCGGGCGACTGTGCCCCAGGCCGCGTTGTCCGGTAAACACTGAACGGGAGCAGTAAGTGCGTGTAGGCGATCGTTAGTCGGAACCGGCGCACTTCATATTTCGTGCGCTGATGATCAACCGCGGATTTTGATGGCCTGCAGATTTTTCCAGGTCTGCTGGGAGTACCAGATCCCGACGAATTCGCGGATCGACTCCTGCTCGCGCGCGATCATCTCGTCGAGCACCGGCTTGCGGAGCAGCGCCTTCAGGCTGCGGAACGCGGCGGGATCCCGAGCGGCGAGGGTTTGAGCGATTTGGTGCGCGGCGCCGAGGAGACCTGGCTCGTCTGCCGTCGCGTCG
>WNFK01098267.1_pt1 | contig 13542 bp, 16 predicted proteins | sample 5400281 | NCBI WGS metagenome assembly WNFK01 (sample SAMN13153350, study PRJNA577476) | soil metagenome | isolation source: 20 cm soil on Douglas fir-dominated hillslope | place: USA:California | collected 2013-09-17
TGTAATCCCTCCCGTCTCCGGCCGCTGGCCGCTGGCGGACCTGGCTTTCGCGCCCCCGGACGCTTTGCAGAAGAAAAACGACGAATGGTTGTCTTGATTCGGAGTCCTCGTTCGTCTTTGGGGTGGAGGCAAGTTCTCATGTCGCAAGCCGTGGGTGGACAGATTGCGGATGAGGTGCTGGTGCAGGAGGCGCGGGGAGGGAGCGGGGACGCATTCGTGAGCTTCGCCACCCGCTGGTGGACGGCCATCGCCCGGGTGGCGTGGAGCATGCTCGGCGAGACATCGCAGGCGATCGCGGTCACCGAGGAGGCCATCGGAATCGCGCTCGCATCCCAGCGACCCGCCGGGACGCCGCTGAGCTGTTTCATGTACCGGCTGACCATCTGGCTCGCCATCCTCCGGCGACGTTCCCGGCTGTCCGCGGTCGCTCCCGCGTCCCCGATCCTCGCGGCCCTCGACGGGCTCCAGCACATGGACCGCGCCGCGCTCGTGCTGCGCGAGGTCGCGGATTGCTCGATCGCGGAGGTCGCCGCCATCCTGGAATCCTCGAAAGCAGATGTCCAGGAGCGGGTGCACCGCGCCCGCGTCCGGCTGGCCCACGTCCTCGGCGATGCTCTTCATCGGGAGATTCTGGAGCAGGAGCCTCCCGAGCGACGCTCGGCCTGATGATGACTGTCAGCCGCGCACGAGCCAGGCCAGGGCGGCGATGACCACCGCCGCGGCGATCAGGAGGGAGATCGCTCGTCCCGGCGCCGGGCTGCGACGGGTCATCTGGCGCCGGGCCGGCATGGCGGAAGGGTCGTCCAGGTCGGCAAGGAACTCGGCCGCGCTCGCCTGACGGTCCAGCGGGTCGCGGGAGAGGGCGCGGAGCAGCACGGCCTCCAGCGCCGGATCGAGGCTGGAGCAGTGCGCTCGGGGTGGTGTGGCATCGCGGCTGCGCTTGGCGCGGAGCAGGGCCAGCGTGCTCGGCGCTTCCCAGGGCAGGCGGCCGGTGAGCATCTCGTAGAGCAAGGTCCCGAGAGCGTAGACGTCGGTGCGCGCGTCGCCGCGACGGCCCCGCATCTGCTCGGGAGCGGCGTAGTCGGACGATCAGGTTCTCGGGCTTCAGATCCCGGTGGACGATGCCTCGCGCGTGCATGTGCGCCAGCGCTTCGGCGACCTGCCGGGCGATTCCGAGCGCCTGCGCCACGGGCAGCGGCTGGCCAGGCTGCATCAGCGCGCGCAACGGCTGCCCCGGCACATACTCCATCGCCAGGTACGAGCGGTGCGACCTTCAGCCTACCGAGGAGGCTGGCGTTCCCGGCCAGACCAGCCGGCGGGCCCGAGGATGCTCGAGGACGTACGCGGCGGCGCCGGCGACGAGCAGGAAGCCGGAGAAGGCCAGGCCACCCACGAACCACGCCTTCGGCATGTCCACGTAGATGCGCGAGACCACCAGGGCGGCGACGAGCGCGGCTCCCCCGCTCAAGACGGTCCGGAACAGCTTCAGTCTTCCCAGCGCCCGCCGATCGATCGCCTCCAGCCGCTCCCAGAGAAGCTCCTCGTATCGCCAATAGGTGGAGATGACCGGGATGATCTCGAGCGTCAGGAACGCCGACGTGATCAGTCCGCCGACCATGGGCGCGGCGATGCGCTTCATCACGTCGGCGCCGGAGCCCGTCGCCCAGAGCAGCGGAATGAGGCCGACGAGCATCGTCGCCACGGTCATCAGCTTCGGCCGGACGCGCATGACCGTTCCCTCCATGTGCGCCCGGATGATGTCGTCGAGATCGCGGATCTTGCCGGCCTGCTTGCGGTGGAAGAACGCGTTGTCGATGTACACGATCATCACGATGCCGGTCTGCGCCGCGAGCCCGGCGAGCGCGATGATGCCCACCCAGACCGCGGTCGAGATGCGATAGTTGAGCGCCCACATCAGCCAGACGCTCCCGACCACCGCGAACGGAATCGAGAGCAACACGATCAGCGTCTCGACGATGTTCTTGAAGTACAGGAACAGCAGCACGACGATGATCATCAGCGTGAGCGGGATGACGATCTTCATCCGGGCGACCATCTCCTCGAGCAGCTCGTATTGTCCGGTCCATTTCAGGTAGTAGCCTTGGGGGAGCTGCAGCTGTCCGCTCGCCATGGCGTTGCGGACCGCCAGCTTCGCGTCGTTCACGTACCCGCCGATGTCGCGCTGCGACTGGTCGATGTCCACGTAGACGTAGCCGACCAGAAGACCCGCTTCGTCCCGCACCATGGGAGGTCCGCCGACGATCTTGATCGCGGCGAGCTGTCCCAGAGGCACGAAATTCTGCCCGGACTCCTGGCGCAGGTTCAAAATCGCTGACGTCGGGCTCAAGGCCATCGGAGCGTCCGACAACGAAGGGCGCGTTTGCGGTCCCATGGGCGCGAGCCCGGCCGGACGATTCCGCGTGCCCGTGTCCATCCCGCCCGCGTTCTGCGCGAGCATCACCCGCGGCGCCTCGGGCGCCGTGAGCGCGCCTTGCTTCATGCCCCCGTTTCCGCGCGTCGCTGCCGAGGGTACCGGGACCAGGACCTGTCGCAGCTTCTCGATGTTGCTGCGCAGGTCCTGCGGGTAGCGCACGTTGATGCTGAACCGGTTGCGGCCTTCGACGGTGGTGCTGACCGGAGTCCCGCCGATCCTCGCGGTCCGGAACGATGTCGAGGTACAGGCCTCCCAGGTTGCGCTCGTAGAGAACGCTTCGCGTCCCGGGAACGGGCGCGACCACGGTCTCCATCTCTTGCCCGAGCTTCTCGATCTGGTTCAGGTCCGTGCCGAAGATCTTGATCCCGATCGGCGTCCGCACGCCCGTGGTGAGCATGTCGATCCGGGTCTTGATCGGCATGGTCCAGGCGTTGGTCCAACCCGGGAACTGCATCTTGCGATTCATCTCGGTAGTGAGCTCCTCCCAGGAAATCCGATGCTCGTCCGGGAAGAAGGGACGGAACGGCGCCTGCAGCCAGCGAGGCCAGCTCGAATAGAAGCGCTCGGCATGGAGCTTGCGCCATTCCCTTTCCGGCCTGAGCTGGACCGTCGTCTCGACCATCGTGATCGGCGCCGGATCGGTCGGCGTCTCCGCGCGGCCGACCTTGCCGAAGACGGTCCGCACCTCAGGGAAATCGCGCAGCATGCGGTCCTGCATCTGGAGCTGACGCTTCGCCTCCTCGATGGAGATGTTGGGGAACGTGATGGGCATGTACAGCATGTCGCCCTCGTTCAGCGGCGGCATGAACTCGTGGCCGAGCTTCATCGCCAGGGGGACCGACGAGATCAGCGCAAAGATCCCCAGGGCGACCGTCGATTTCGGGCGCCGCAGCGCGACGTACACGAACGGCTTGTAGACGCTGATGATCGCGCGGGAGATCGGGTGCCGGTGCTCGGGAAAGATGCGGCCGCGGATGAGGACGTCGCGCAGGGAGGGGGCCAACGTGATCGAGAGGACGGCCGAGATCAGCATCACCGCCGTCTTGGTGTACGCCAGCGGCCTGAAGAGCCGCCCGGCCTGTCCCGGCAGCGTGAAGACCGGCAAGAAGGCGATGGCGATGATGAGCAAGGAGAAGAAGATCGCTGGGGTGACCTCCTTCGCCGCCTCCGCGAGGAGCTTGTGCCGGTCGGCGTCGGGGGGACCGTGCTCGAGCTTCTTGTGCGAGGCCTCGATCATCACGATCTCGGCGTCGACGGTCGCCCCGATGGCGATGGCGATGCCGCCGAGGCTCATGATCGTCGAGGGGATGTCGAGCAGGTACATGGGGATGAAGGAGAGCGCCACGGCGACCGGCAGGGAGATGATGGGCAAGAGCGAGCTGCGGAAATGGAGGAGGAAGAGGATGATCACCGCGCTGACGGTAATCGCTTCCTCGAGCAGGGCAAGCTTGAGCGTGTCGATGGAGCGCTGGATCAGTCCGGAGCGGTCATAGGCGACCGCGAACTCCACGCCCTCTGGAAAGCCTGCCTTCAGCTCCTCCACCTTCTTCTTGACGCGGTCGATGACGTCGAGAGCGTTCTCGCCGTAGCGCATGACGACGATTCCGCCCACGCTCTCTCCTTCGCCGTTCCACTCCAGGAGCCCGCGGCGGATCTCCGGGCCGAACCGTACCGAGGCGACGTCGCGGACCAGCACCGGAGTTCCGGACGGTCCGGAGGCGCGCAGGGCGATCTTCTCGATCGCGCCGAGGTCCTGGATGTACCCGCGGCCGCGCACGTAGTACTCGCGCTGCGACAGTTCGAGGATGCGGCCGCCGACGTCGTTGTTCGAGTCACGCACCGCGTCCGCTACTTCCTGCAGCGTGATCCCGAATGCGCGCAGCTTGTTGGGGTCGACGACGACCTGGTATTGCTTCTGATACCCGCCGACGCTCGCGACCTCCGCGACGCCGGGCACGCTCCCCAGCGCGTAGCGCAGAGTGAAGTCCTGGTACGTGCGCAGCTCATCCAGCGAGTGCTTTCCGCTCTTGTCGACGAGCGAGTACTGGAACACCCACCCGATCCCGGTCGCGTCCGGGCCGATCACGGGGTTCACGCCCTCGGGCAACCGGGAGCGGATGCCGTTCATGTACTCGAGCACGCGGCTCCGCGCCCAGTAGATATCGGTCCCTTCCGCGAAGATGACGTAGATGAAGGACATCCCGAACATCGAGAATCCACGCACGTCCTTCACCTGCGGAGCGGCGATCAACGACGAGGTGATCGGGTACGTGACCTGGTCCTCGATCAGCGTCGGGTTGCGCCCCATCCATTCGGTGAACACGATCACCTGCGGCTCGGAAAGGTCGGGGATGGCGTCCAGCTTGATCCGCTGGATGGAATAGACCGCGCCCGCCAGAGCGAACAGCACCCCGAGCAGCACGAGAAACCGGTTCTTCGCGCAGAACTCGATGATCTTCTCGACCATGGCTTCGCTCCTCACTTCCAGGGCTTCGGAATCGCGTTCTTGCAGTCCTGTTCCATGGTCCCCATCCCGCGATGCTGGACCTCGCAGGCGCGGTACTGCTGGTACTTGTCGGGATACTTCTGCTTGTCGATGACCTGGTTGGTGTCGGACGCGGCCGTTGCTTCGCCCGAACCGCCCTCGATGGTCGCGCGGAGCCGGCTTTCGGAGTCGAGGAGGAAGTTCGCGCCGGTCACGACCGTCTCACCCTCATCCACGCCGGAGAGCACCTGGGTCATCTCGCCGGCGCGCTCGCCGAGCCGCACCTTGCGCGGTTCGAAATGGCCGCCCCCGAGCGCGACGAACACGTATTGCTCTTCGCCGGTGTCGACAATCGCTTCCGAAGGCAAGAGCAGCACCACCTTGCTCTCCAGCTGAAGGCGGACGTTGCCGTACATCCCCGGCCGCAGTCTCAGCCCCGGGTTCGGAGACTCCATGCGGACGCGNNNCGACCAGCTCCAGCGTTCCGCGCTGTCCGAGCTTGATGCGGTCGATCTGGTACTCGTAGAGGTCGGCGAGCACCCAGACGGTGGAGAGATCCGCGACCTCGAAGAGGACGGCGGCGGGATCGACGTATTGCCCCTGCTGCACGTTCTTGGCGGTGACGTAGCCGGAGACCGCGGAGCGGACCGGCAGCGCCCGGAGCGGCCGGCCGGTTTGCGCAAGCCGGTCGATCTCGGCCTTGGAAATGCCGAGCAGCTCGAGTCGCCGGCGGGCATCGGCAGCGAGCCCGGAGATCGTCATCTGCGAAACCGAATGCGAATCTCCGCCCTCTGTCGAAGCGCCCTGCGCCGACCATCGCCGCGCGTTGACGAATTCCTGCTGGGCGTTGAGGAGCTCGGGACTGTAGATGGAGGCGAGCACCTGCCCGCGCTGCACCCGCTCGCCGGTCTGGTTGACATTCAGCCGCTCGATCCAGCCCGCGAATCGCGTGTGGATCTGCGCCAGCCCCGTTTCGTTGGCGGCGACGTATCCGACGGTGCGCAGCTCCTGGTCGAGATTGCCGCGCTTCACCTGGGCGGTGCGCATGCCGAGCAATTGAATCCGCTCGGGGCTGAGGTCCACGGCCGCAAGACCCGCAGGCAGGGTCCCTTCACGCCGCGGCGCGGGCTTCTCCTGCGAGGACGCCGACGAGCCCATGCCAGCGGGTGCGGTGGCACTCGCGTTTCCGCCGTGGCGCGGCACCAGCGTCATGCTGCAGATCGGGCACTCCCCTGGATGATCCTGCACGATCGAGGGATGCATCGGGCAGTAGAACTGCGTATCGGACTGCTGCGCGGAGGAGAAATGGAATCCGCCGAAGGAGTAGACGATCGAGGCGACCGCTGCGACCGCCATCAATCCGATCAGCGCCCAGCGCACGATCGCCATCGTGTGGACACCTGGAGGCGCGGCTTCCTCGCCTTCCTCGAAGGGCTCTCCTGCGTGGAGCGTGCCGGGACGCTCCGGCGGGTTGACCTGGCCGGTAGTCATTGGCGCTTCTCCTGCGCCGCCGGAGCGGCGTTCGTCAGACCCGTTCCGATCGCCCTCTCGAGGTCAGCAAGGCTGGACCCGAGACGCGCGACCGCCCTGGCGTCCTCGACTCGGACCTGGAGGTACGAGCGCGCCGAATCGAGCAACCCCAACGCATCTCCCTTTCCCGCGCCAAAGGCGGCCTGGGCGGCCTCGAAGCTCTGCCGCGCCTGGGGAAGCAGCTCCCGGTCGATGATCCGGAATGACTGCTGCGCGGCGGTCAGCCGCGCGAGGGCGTCGCGCACCTCGAACCGCGCGGTGTTGCGCGCGGATTCGAGTGCGCGGATGTCGGCCGCGAGCGTGTGCTCGGCGTCCCTTACCTGATCGCGGCGCCGGCCGCTCAGCCAAGGAAGGTTGATCGAGACCATGGCCCCGTACGCGTGGCGGACGTCCGAGGTCGGCTGGTACCAGTAGTCCACGCCGAGCATGAAGCTCGGCACCGTCGCCTCGGTCTTCGCGGCATCGAGAGCCGCTTCGCTCCGCAGGGTCCCGATCTTTGCCGCCGCGATTTCGGGCCTGCTCTCGTCCAGGGCGCCTTCGGCCCGGGCCAGATCCACGCGTCCGAGGTCCGGGGCGACGCCGGCGGGAGCTCCGAGCGCCGCGTCGATCGGGCGTGCCATGAGCGTATTCAGCTGCGCCTTGCTGCTCTCCAACTGCTGGACGAGGTCCGCGACATCGCTGTGCAGCCGCGACAGATCCACGGCCGTCCGCAGCACGTCCTGCTGTGTCGCCCGGCCCACCTGGTAGTTCTGTCGCGCCAGCTCGACGATCCGGGATTCGAGGATCACGTGCTCCAGGTGGATCTGGTACTCGCGGTAGGTGCGGTAGTACTCGTAGAAAGCGCGTTTCACGCGCACGCGGATGTCCTGCTGCCGCGCGCGCTCGGCCTCGGCGAGCATTCCGGCTTCGCCTTCCGCCGCGCGCGAGCGGGCGCCAAGCACGCCGGGCGCGGGAATCGTCTGGCGGAGACCGAACATGAGCGTGTCCGCCTCGTTCAACGCGTAGGGCCGCGATAGCGGAACACCCCACTGCTCGTACTTCGCTTCCAGATCTGGGAACCGACCCGCCGCGCTCGCGCGCGCGCTGGCGCTGCGGACACGCTCCTGCGCCTCGCGGATTTCCGGGTTGGCCCGCTCCGCGACCTGGAGCACCGTTTCCAATCGAACCTCTGGCGCCAGCGCGTTCGCGTCCGCGCTGGTGTCGGCGGCCGGCACGAGCGGTGCGGCCGGGCGATCCGCCGCGGTTTGCGCGAAGGCGCGGGAGGGGCTTGCGACGACGGCGATGGCACAGGCCGTGACGAATGATCGTGCAATTGGGTACATCGTTCCTCCGACGAGCTCTGAACGGGCCGGACCGCCCTCCAACGCGGGCGCGGACCGGCGGCGAAGCGAACACCGCTCGCGCGCGATGACGCGCGCGAAGCGCCACCTTCGCTTCAGGAGCTCAGATCAGGAGGGAACAGGTCCGCCGCAGGATCGGCGGACTCGGATCGACGGCCGCGCCCGACGGAACGTTCGTGGCCGCAAGCCGCTCGCCGACGACGAATGGATGTTCGCCGACGGCTGGTCCTTCGAGAGGCGGTACGACGGACGAAAGGCGAGGCGAGTCCTTCGGGCTCGTGTCGACGTCGATGGTGCGAACGTCGCAACACGAGCTTGCCATGGCGCGCAGCGTGCGCTCCTTGGTCTCGGCAGTCCGCTGGTTCGGGCAGCAGCATGACTCGCGGACGATCTCGTCGGAGCGACAACGGAACAGCTCGCCGCCGCGCGCCAGGCCCGCGTAGAGCAGGACCGGGAGCATCAGGAGGGCGGAAAAACGCGAGCGGAACGAGCTCGACATGCCACCGTAGGATGGTGTCCCCGGCAGTGTGTGTCAACAAAGATTGGCGGGATTAGAGGTCCGCAAAAGCTGCGTCATTTCAACCGACGGCGAAAAAAGCGCGGACGTGCTGCGGGGTCGCAAAGCCGGAGGCGCGGTGCGCGGATCGCTCCGGCGTACGCCTCTCAACCGCCACCTGAGCCAGCTTCTCCAGGCTGAACGCGTCGAGAACTTCCATGGGGCTGCGCGTCAGGCGCGGGCGCCCGGCCGGATCAAGAGCCACTTGCCCAACTGGATGCCGACGAGCGCCGCCGCCAGGAGCGGGCCCAGATGCCAGAGCAGGACGTGAAGCGGGGTGTCCTTCGCGCAAAGAAACCGCGTCCCGAGGACGGCCAGGGAGCCGGCGGACAGAAGCGCGAATCCGGACGTCCAGGCCGGATTCAGCGGCGCGGCCTTGCGGAGCATGAGCACGACCGCGACCGCCGGCGCGAGCGCAAGGCAAGACATCTTCAGGACGCAGCGCCACGCGCTCACGCGCGCCGCGGCCGGCGTCATCGCATCCGGCGCGTGACCGGCGATCAGGCAAACCCAGGCGAGCAGCAAGAGGATAGGCAGCATCCGCGCGGCCGCGCCGCGCTCGGCGCCGGGGATGCTGAGATGGAACGCGTTCCACGCCGAGAGAGCGAAGACCAGGAGCAGCAAGCCGTTCTCCAACAGATACGCCGGGTCGCGGATCTTCCCGGAGAGATCGGGTCTCGTTCCCAGGACCCAGGTGCCGATCGAGACGAACAGCAGGGCGAGGCCCGCCCAGAGCAGCGTGCGCCATTCGATGCCGCGCAACCGGCGCACCGGCGTCAGGTCCCTGGCCAGCGATCGGACGATCTCCTCACTCCCCATGGACCGCTCCCGCGATCAGCTTGCGCAATGCCTTGTAGCCCCGGTGCGCGGTGACCTTCACCGACGACTCCGAGATCCCGGTCTTCCGGGAGATCTCCGCCACCGAAAGCCCCTCGAGCTTGAGCATCTGGATGATCTCCCGTTGCTTGATCGAGATCAGCAGCAGGGCCTGCTGCAAGAACCCGGAGGTCGTGCCGCGCTCGACGATGGTCTCCCCCGCCGGAACCTGCTCCCAGGCGATCTCCGCGGGAACCTCGTTTTCTCCCCGGCGCTTTTGCTTCTCGACGAAGTCGAAGAGGCGGTGCCGGACGATCGCGTACATCCAAGGGAGGAACGGCCGTGCGGGATCATAGGTGTGCCGGTGGCGGTGGATGGAGAGCAGGGTCTCTTGGGCGACGTCCTCCACCTGGTCCGGATTGCGCAGACGTTTGCGCGCGAACCCTCTCACCAGCGCGATCACCTCGGTGAGCAGGGTCTCGTAGGCAAGACGGTCGCCGTCTTGAGCCCTGCGCATGAGCTCCGAGAGCCGTCGATCGAGCACCAACTTCCCCTCCTCCTGCTGATGCGCTCCGGAGGTGCTTCTGGTTACAGCGGCCTGTCGCTTTTTCCGCATGTAACCAGATCAGCGGGGCGCTTGCACCCTGCAGCATGGCAATCGGATGGCGGATGGCGAACCTGGGCAAGGCAGCCGCTCCCGGCGGCTGGGCGCTCTTGCCGCTGCGGCTCATGATCGGCTTCGGCTTCGCGGCCCACGGGTACGCGAAGCTTCAGCGAGGTCCGGAAAGCTTCGCGCCCATCCTCGCCGCTCTGGGAGTTCCGGCTCCGCTGCTCACGGCCTGGGCGACGACGCTCCTCGAATTCGCGGGCGGTATCCTCATGATGCTGGGAGCCTTCGTCGTGCCCCTCAGCGTCCCTCTGGCGGTGGTGATGGCCACGGCCATGATCGGCGTCCACCTTCGCTACGGGTTCTCGTCGATCCGGTTGAAGGCGCTGAGCAGCGCCGGCGCGGAGTTCGGGCCGGTCGGCTACGAGATCACGCTCCTCTACCTCGCCGGGATCGCGACCCTCGCCCTGGGCGGACCGGGTCCGCTCTCGGTCGATCGCTGGCTGGTGGAGAAGAAGAACGATCGAGACACCGCTTCCGCGGAAGCGTGAACCAAGGAGGTCGAATGGGACTGCACAGGCGATCGCTTCTGGCGGGTGCGGCGGCTGTCGCGGGCTCCGCGCTCCTGCGGCCCGGACGGGCAAGCGCCTCGGCCGGATTCCGCGCCGTCGCCTTCGACGGGCTGGCGCTGTTCGACGCGCGGCCGATCGCGGCGCTGGTCAACCAGCTCTTCCCCGAGAAGGGCCGCGAGCTGAACGACCTCTGGCGGGTGAAGCAGTTCGACTATCAATGGCTGAGCGCGCTCTCGGGCAGGTATCTGGATTTCCAGAAGGCCACCGAGGGCGCGCTGGTGTTCGCGGCCCGGTCGCTCCGGGTCGACCTCGGGTCCGAGGCGCGGCAGCGACTGATGCACGCCTGGCTGGAGCTGAAGGCTTGGCCCGATGTCGCCCCGGCCCTGCGCTCCCTTCACGATTCGGGTCTCCGGCTGGCGCCGCTGACGAACTTCACGCCGGCGATCCTGGAGCGGGCCGTGGCGAGCTCCGGCCTGGAAGCGCTCTTCGAGCAGCTGATCAGCACGGACCGGGGCAAGACGTTCAAGCCGGACCCGCGCGCCTACCAGCTCGGCGTCGACGCGTTCAGGCTGAAGCGCGAGCAGATCGCCTTCGTCGCTTCTGCGGGCTGGGACGTGGCCGGCGGAAGGTGGTTCGGCTACCCGACGTTCTGGGTCAACCGCAGCGGCGCGCCGCCCGAGGAGCTGTCGGCCGACGCGCATGGCACCGGCGCTGGAATGCCGGACCTGGTCGCTTACCTGGAGCAGCGCTAATCCAGGGCGCGTCTGGCCAGAAGCGCGCCGGCGGGTTACGAGGGCGCCATGGACATCCTCCACGACGTGCTCGGCTTCGCGGCCAGGGGCTTCATCGTTTTCGCCACCATCGCCGCGACTCTCCTCTTCATCGCCGTCCTCCTCCGCCGGCTGCGGCCGCTCGGCCCGGGCCTGCGGGTCCGGCCGCTGAACCAGCAGATCCAGTCCCTGGGCGACGCTCTGCGCGCCGAGCTGCTCGGCAAGAAGGAGCTCAAGAAGCTGGTCAAGAAGCGCAAGAAGGAAGAGGCCAAGGGGCGGCCGAACGTGTTCGTCCTCGATTTCAAGGGCGACCTCTTCGCCAGCGCGGTGGCCAGCCTGCGCGAGGAGGTGAGCGCGATCGCCACGGTGGCGGGAAAGGGGGACGAGGTCGTCGTCCGCCTGGAGAGCGCCGGCGGCGCGGTGCCCCACTACGGGCTGGCGGCGGCCCAGCTGATGCGGCTGCGGGACCGGACCATACAGGTGACGGTCTGCATCGATCGGATCGCCGCGAGCGGCGGCTACATGATGGCCTGCGTCGCCAGCCGGATCGTGGCCGCCCCCTTCGCCATCATCGGGTCGATCGGCGTGGTCGCGCAGGTGCCCAACCTGCATCGCCTGCTGGAGAAGCACGACATCGACTTCCAGGAGATGACCGCCGGAGAGTTCAAGCGCACGGTCAGCGTCTTCGGGGAGATCACCGAGAAGGGCAGGAAGAAGCTCCAGGAGGAGCTGGAGGACACGCACCTGCTCTTCAAGGAGTTCGTCAAGGCGCATCGTCCAGGCCTGGATCTTGCCCGGGTGGCGACCGGCGAGCACTGGCTGGCGCGGCGAGGCCTCGACCTGGGGCTGGTCGATCAGCTCCGCACCAGCGACGAATATCTGATGGGACGCGCGGCTGAAGCCAACCTGTTCCGGGTGGCGTTCGAGAGGACTCCGTCGCTGCGCGAGCGTCTCGGGCGAACGGTCGCGCGGGGTGTTCAAGATTTTGTGCAGCTGCTGTGCTAACGAAGCGCCGCCGTTCGCCGAAAGGACCGCCATGAAACGCATCGTCCTGCTGCTCGCCTGCGCAGTCGCCTGTCAGTCCGCGCCGCCGCCCGTTCCCGCGGCGCCTGCCGCTTCGGTTTCGCAGCCTCCAGCGCAAGACAGCGCCTGGGCGGCGGTGGTGGACGCGGCGGATCGTTCCGAGGCGGACCGCAAGCTGGACGCCGGGCGGAAGCCGGCCGCGACCCTCCAGTTCCTCGGCGTCAAGTCGGGCATGAAGGTGGAGGACCTGGGCGCGGGCACCGGCTACACCACCGAGCTGCTCGAGCGGGCCGTCGGTCCTGGTGGCACCGTCTACATGCAGAACGATCCCCGCTGGATGTCGTTCTTGAAGGACCCGCTCGCCGAGCGCTTCACCCATCCCGCCATGAAGGAGGTGATGCGGGTCGAGGTGCCGTACGACGATCCGGTGCCCCCCGAAGCGAAGGACCTCGACCTGGTGGTGATGAACGCGATCTACCACGACATCGCGAACATGCCGGTGGATCGGGTGCGGATGAACAAGATCGTCTTCAACGGCCTGCGTCCGGGGGGGACCTACGTGGTGATCGACAACTCCGCGAAGCCGGGAAGCGGGCTGTCCGCCACCCAGTCCCTCCATCGCATCGACGTGGACGTGGTCAAGGAGGAGGTCGAGAAGGCTGGCTTCAAGCTGGTGGCGGAGGGGACCTTCCTGAGCAATCCCGAGGACGCGCGGGACTGGAGCGCCTCCCCGGGCCCGGCCACCAAGCTGGGCAAGCGCGGCCAGAGCGACCGGTTCGCGCTCAAGTTCATCCGGCCCGAGGGATCGCAGGCGCAGCTCATCCCCCCGCACCTGCGGCTCCCGCCTGGCGCGCGCCCGACGCGGGTGACGGCGGAGCTGACCATCGATCCGCGCGCGGAGGACTTCACCGGCGTCGAGCAGATCGAGCTCGCGGTCGACCAACCGCTGCCCATCCTCTGGCTGAACGCGGACCTGATCGAGATCACCGGGACCGAGCCCGCCGCGAAGGTGATCCCCGCGCCGCCCTCGTTCGCCGGCCTCCAGTTCACCGAGCCCCTTCCTTCCGGAGCCTCCACCGTGACGGTCCGGTGGAAGGGCCGCCTCTCGCGGACCGACAACGAGGGCGCCTTCCGGCAGCAGGAGAACGGGAACTGGTACGTGCTCACCCAGGGCGAGCCCCTGGGGATGCGCCGCATCCTCCCCTCCTTCGACGAGCCCTCCTACAAGATCCCCTGGCGCATCTCGCTGCGGGTGCCGAAGACCGACGCCGCGTACTTCAATACGCCGCCGGTCGCGACCGAGGAGAGCGGCGAGATGAAGCTCGTCCGGTTCGCGGAGACGAAGCCGCTGCCCAGTTATCTCATAGCCTTCGGCGTCGGTCCGTTCGAGCGGGTCGACGCGGGGAAGG
>WNFK01231908.1_pt1 | contig 13534 bp, 11 predicted proteins | sample 5400281 | NCBI WGS metagenome assembly WNFK01 (sample SAMN13153350, study PRJNA577476) | soil metagenome | isolation source: 20 cm soil on Douglas fir-dominated hillslope | place: USA:California | collected 2013-09-17
CATTTGTCTTCTTTCCGGCTCGATCCCGCGATGCGAGGGCGGCGAATTGTACACTACAGGCGTGGCAGTGCTTTGTTACCCCTTGAAAACATGAGCCGGTTTCACGAGCCGCGGTTTCTGATCAGCGCGGCCGCGCCGGCGCAGTTTCCACCGGATGTCGGCGCCGAGGTCGCCTTCGTGGGGCGCTCCAATAGCGGCAAGTCGAGCGCGATCAACGCCATCGCCCAGCGGCGCGGACTGGCGCGCACCAGCAAGACGCCGGGCCGCACGCGCTTGCTCAATTTCTTCGACCTGGCGCCGCTCAAGCGACTGGTCGACCTGCCGGGCTACGGCTACGCGAGCGCCCCGGAAGTCGAGCGGCGCGCGTGGCCGCCGCTCATCGACGCGTTGCGCACTCGCGCCTCGCTCAAGGGGCTGTTCGTGATCGTCGACTCACGGCGCGGCCTCACCGCGGCAGATGAGGGCCTGCTTGCGTGGGCACTGCCTGAGCACCGCGTGCACGTGCTGCTCTCCAAGGCCGACAAGCTCAATCACGGCGAGGCGGCGGCCGTGCTGCGCGCGGCAGCGGCCATGCTGTCCGGCCGGGCGACGGCGCAATTGTTTTCGGCGTTGAAGGGGACCGGTGTGGTGCAGGCCCAGGACACGCTCGAGGCGTGGCTCGCGTGTCCCACGGGGAAGGGGTCATAAAAAACCCCGGCGGTTTCTTGTGAAACCGCCGGGGCAGACTAACCCGGCACAGGTCTCTTGAACCGGGCTTTACCCGCTCAGGGAGGGAAGCGGGGAGTGCGATGCACTCATTAGGTTCGACGCGCGACAGGCGCGTGAGTTCCACGCCGGCTCAGAAAAAATATCCTTTCAAATCATTAGTTTGGTTAAGAACTTGTATCATCCTCGCCACAGACGCGGCGCTCTAGAGCAGGGTCAGGATCACGGAGAGCGAGAAAACGCGGGCGTCGTCGGTGTTCGGGATGCGGAAGCGCTCGTACTCGAGGCGCCCGCCGATGTTGCCGATATGCGCCTGCGCCCCGGCGCCCCAGGCAAATTCGGTGCCCCGGTCCGAGAACGCGAAGAAACTGCTCGGAGGCAGGTTTCCGGCGCCGCTCGCGTTCCCGTTCAGCTTCCAGCGCGACACGCCTGCCTTGCCGAACACATCGACGAACGGCAGCGGAAGGGGCAGGAAGCCGACCGCGTAGCCCGCGTAGGCCTTCGCGTCCGAGTGGGTGCTGGCACCGCTGATGAACGTGTTGGTCCGGTTGCCCAGATCCAGGTAGTCCGCCTCCACGGCGAACAGCTTGATCGGCCGAAAACCGGCCAGCACTTTCCAGGACGTCTTGTCGATATCGGCAAAGGGCACCCCGGTATGGGTGATGCCTTGCACCTTGTCCTTCGAGAGGCCGGCGCCCACGTACAGCAGTCCGTCGTCGGCCTCGGCGGCGCCGGCTCCGAGCGCCAGGACGGTCACGAGCAGAATCCTTCGCATGGCTGCACCTCCGTCATCCGTAACGAGTGCCGGCCGGTGTTGCTCCTGTTGCCGGACGGCGACAGGCGGCTTCCGCCGCCGGAGTTGAAAGGACCGGTGGGTGGGCGAGAAGTTCGCGCCCGCACCCACGTCCACACGCAGCGGCACGCTCAATGAGGCGGCGTTCACCATGCGCTCGCGGATGGCCGCGCTCACCTGTTCCACGGCGTCCTGGCGCACTTCGAACACCAGCTCGTCGTGCACCTGCATGATGAGTCGCGCCGGCGTGTCCTTGCGGGCGCACCAGGCATCGATGGTGATCATGGCGCGTTTGATGATGTCCGCCGCCGTGCCCTGCATCGGCGCGTTGATCGCGCTGCGCTCGGCGTACTGGCGCAGCTGCGTGTTGCCCGAGCGGATGTCGGGCAGATACAGTCGCCGGCCGAATACCGTCTCGACGTAACCGATCTGCCGCGCCTGCGCGCGCGTCTCGTCCATGAAGCGCTTCACGCCCGGATAGCGCTGGAAGTAGCGCTCCACGTACTGCTGCGCCGCGCCGCGTTCGATGCCGAGGTTGCGTGCCAGGCCGAACGGCGACATGCCGTAGATGAGGCCGAAGTTGATGACCTTCGCGGTGCGACGGTGATCGGCGGTTACCGCTTCCGGGCTGACGCCAAACACCTCCGCGGCCGTCGCCCGGTGCACGTCGCGATCCTCGGCGAACGCCGCGCGCAGACCTTCATCGCCCGAGAGATGCGCCATGATGCGCAACTCGATCTGCGAGTAGTCGGCCGCCAGCAGCAGGTAGCCCGGGGGCGCGATGAACGCCTGGCGGATGCGCCGCCCCTCGGGGCGGCGCACCGGTATGTTCTGCAGGTTGGGATCGACGGAGGACAGCCGCCCGGTGGCCGCGACCGCCTGCGCATAATTGGTGTGGATGCGGCCCGTGCGCTCGTTCACCTGCTCCGGGAGCTTGTCGGTGTAGGTGGACTTGAGTTTCGCGAGCGCGCGGTACTCGAGAACAATACGCGGCAGCGCGAAGCTCTCGGCGAGCTCTTCCAGCACGTCTTCGGCGGTCGAGGGCTGGCCGGTCGGAGTCTTGCGCCGCACCGGCAGCTGCAGCCGCTCGAACAGGATCTGCTGCAGCTGCTTCGGGGATTCGATGTTGAATTCGTGGCCGGCTTCGCGGTGCGCCTGCAGCAGCAGCTCCTGCAACTGGCGCGCGAACTCGCGGCTCTGCGCGCGCAGCCGCTCCCGATCGACGAGCACGCCGTGATGTTCCATGGCGAACAGCACCGGCACCAGCGGCTGCTCGCACTCCTGGTACAGTCGCGCGAGCGCCGGCACACCCTCAAGCTGCGGCCACAGCGTGCGGTGCAGGCGCAAAGTGACGTCCGCGTCCTCGGCCGCGTACTCGACGGCCTTTTCCACCGGCACCTGGTCGAAACCGAGCTGTTTCGCGCCTTTGCCGGCGACGTCCTCGTAGGCAATGGTGCGCAGTCCGAGATACCGTTGTGCGTCCGAGTCCATGTCGTGATTGGTTGCGACGCTGTTCCACACGTAGGACTCGAGCATGCTGTCGAAACGCATACCCCGGAGCGTGATGCCGGCGTTCGCCAGCACGTGGGCGTCGTACTTGAGGTTGTGCCCGACCTTGCCGTGCGCGGGATCCTCGAGAATGGGCTTGAGCGCCGCGAGCACGCGCTCGCGATCGAGCTGCTCCGGCGCGCCTGGATACACGTGGCGCAGGGGTACGTAGGCGGCCACGCCCGGCTCGATGCACAAGGACACGCCGACGATTTCAGCCCGCATGTAGTCGAGGCTGGTGGTCTCCGTGTCGAAGGCGAACAGCTCGGCCGCGCGCAAGGCCGCGAGCCAGCGCTCCAGATCCTCCCAGCGGGTCACGGTTTCGTAGCGGCGCGCGATGTCGGCAGGCGCAGGAGTGTCGGCGGCAGGCGCCGCGGCGTCGAGGGCCTGCGGGCTCTGCGCCACGCCGGTCGCGGCGGTGCCCGCCACCGGATCGCCGCCTTCCAGCTGCCGCAGCAGCCCGCGCAGCTCGTAGCGCGTGTACAGCTCGCGCAGGCGCGCGGTGTCCGGCGGGCCCGGCACCAGCTCCTCCACCGACAGCGGCAGCGCAAGGTCAGTCCTGATGGTCGCGAGCCGTCGCGACAGCTCGAGCGTCGTGAGACCGGCGCGCAGGTTCTCGCCCACCTTGCCGGGGACTTCCGCGACGCGCCCGATCAGCTCATCGAGGCCGCCGTACTGCTGCAGCAGCTTGGCGCCGGTTTTCGGACCCACCTTGTCGATGCCCGGGATGTTGTCGGAGCTGTCGCCGACCAGTGCCAGGTAGTCGACGATCTGCTCGGGGTAGACGTCGAACTTCGCCTTGACGGCGTCGCGGTTGAGTACCGTGTTGTTCATGGTGTTGATGAGCGTGATCGAGCCGTCGACCAGCTGCGCCATGTCCTTGTCGCCGGTGGAAATGAGCACCGTCTGCCCGGCTTGCGCGGCGCGCCGGGCAAGAGTGCCGATTACATCGTCCGCCTCTACCCCCGGCACGCGCAGCAACGGCAGCCCCTGTGCCTCGATGATCTGCAGCAGCGGCCCCATCTGTGCGCGCAGGTCATCGGGCATCGCCGGCCGCTGCGCCTTGTACTCGGCGAACAGCTCGTCGCGGAAGGTCCTGCCCGGCGCATCGAATATCACGCCAATGCGCCGCGGCTGATAGTCCTTGAGCAACTTCAGCAGCATGTTCATCACGACAAGCACCGCTCCGGTCGGCTCGCCGCGCGAGGTGGTCAGCCGCGCCACCTCAGGGGCGGAATGAAACGCCCGGTAGAGATAAGAGGAGCCGTCGACGAGAACCAGGTCGGGGGAGCGCGTCATGCGAGGGTCCTGAAGCGGGCCGCGAGTATAGCGGAGGGCCCCGCTCACCAGCCCCGCGCTGCGGATCGCGCAGCGTTACGGCGACCCACCGGGTCGCAACGCACAGCCGCTACCTCGGCGGTTGCGTGTTCTCGTCCTTGTCTGTTGGCTTCGGCGGTGCCGGTGTGCCTGGTGTCGGCGCGGCGGTAACAGGTTCCGGTGTTGGCTGTGCCGGCCCCGGCGGCGCCGGCGGTGTCGTGATTACCTGGGCATTCCTGTCCGGCAGGTACAGGGCACCTTTCTGTCCGCAGGCCGTCAGCATGAGCGCCGCGCCGACGCCAAGCAGGGCCGCGAATCTCATACGGTTCTCGGCGGCGAAGCTCGAGCATTGATGCCCGAGAGGTAGCGCTGCTCCTGTATAATTATCCAGTGATTCTCGCCCGAGCAACCCCAGCAGGATCCCAATGATGGTCAGCATGACCAGCCCCGACACGCACGCCCACAGCACCGCGAACCAGAAGGTCCGCAGCTGCCAGCGGAAATGCGACTCGAGGAAGGTACCGTGCGTCGCCGAGCGGCGCGCGTAGTTCATGATCACCGCGACGATCGACGGCAGGCTGCCGATGAAGCTGCCGACGATGGTGTGGAAGGTGGTGACGCCGATGAGCACTGCCAGCGAGTGCAGTCCGTACATCACGTTGGTGTAGGTGAAGAGTGATTCGTCGACGTGCGGTGCAGCGGCTGCCGGCATGTGCGGATTCGGGTCTGACATGACTCACCTCAGGCGGGCGATTGTGTTGGCCGTCGATCCACGACCGCCATCGTCAGGCGCGAGACACACACCAGGCGCTCGTTGTCATCGCGGATCTCGATGTGCCACACGTGGCTGCGCCCGCCCAGGTGGAACGGGCGGGCGGTCGCGGTGACGGTGCCCGCGGATACCGCCCGCAGGTGATTGGCGTTGATCTCCTGCCCCAGGCACAGGGACTGCTGCATGTCGACGCACATCATCGAGGCGAGGCTCCCGACCGTTTCCGCAAGCGCCACCGAGGCGCCGCCGTGCAGCACGCCAAAGGGCTGGTGGGTGTGCTCGTTCACCGGCATGGTTGCCCGCAGGAAGTCCGGGCCGATCTCGGTGATCCGGATGCCGAGGTATCCGGGCAGGCTCCTGCTGCCTCGTTCGGTGAGAGCTTCGGGAGTGGTGCTGGCGCGCCAGATGCTCATCGGCGCTAGTCTAGCGGTTTGCACAGTGGCAATCTGCACCCCTGCTCAGGTCCGGAGCGTGCGATGACCGAGTTTGCCTTCCCGCCGCCAGCCGCGCCGAGCGTGGCCGTGGCCGCCAGCAGCGAGCGCTTTCCCGTGCATCGCATCTACTGCGTCGGCCGCAATTACGCCGACCACGTCCACGAGATGGGCGCGGACCCGCACAGCGAGCCGCCGGTGTTCTTCACGAAACCCGCGGACGCGGTGGTGGCGAACGGCGCCGCGGTTCCTTATCCGCCGCGCACCGCCAACTTCCACCATGAGATCGAGTTGGTGGCGGCCATCGGCCGCGGCGGCCGCGACATCCGCGAAGCGCGGGCACTGGAGCATGTGTTTGGCTACGCGGCCGGCAATGATCTGACACGCCGCGATCTGCAGCACGCCGCGAAGCAGCGCGGCCAGCCCTGGGATGCTGCCAAGGGCTTTGACTGGTCGGCGCCGATTGCCGCGATCCGCCCGGCCGCCCTGGGGCAGGTGTCGCGCGGGCGCATCTGGCTCACTGTCAACGGCGAGTTGCGCCAGGAGTCGGATGTGAGTCAGATGTTGTGGGACGTGGCGCACATCATCGCGGAGCTGTCGACGCTCTACGAGCTCAAGCCCGGTGACCTCATTTTCACCGGCACGCCCGCCGGTGTCGGGCCGGTGAAACCCGGCGACCGGCTGGAAGGCGGCATCGAGGGACTCGAGCTGCTGCGTAACACCATCGTATCGGCAGATCGGGTCGCGGCATGAAGCTCTACCACTACTTCCGCAGCTCCGCGTCCTACCGCGCGCGCATCGCACTTAACTTCAAGGCAATCGACTGGGAGGCGGTGCCGGTGGATCTGCGTGCGCCCGCGAGCGCACAGCGCACGCCGGAGTTTCTCGCGCTCAACCCGCATGGGTTCGTGCCGGTGCTGGTGGACGGCGATAACACCATCACGCAGTCGCTCGCCATCGTTGAATATCTCGAGGAAGCCTATCCGCAGCCGCCGCTGCTGCCGCACTCGCCCGCCGAGCGCGCGCAGGTGCGCTCGCTCGCGCTCACCATCGCCTGCGATATCCACCCGCTCGGCAATCTGCGCGTGCTCAACTACCTGCGCTCAGCGCTCAAGGCGGATGAGGACGCGGTGAACGCCTGGGTAGGTCAGTGGATCGCGCGCGGCTTTGGCGCTCTGGAACTGCACGTGCAGCGCTCGAGCGCCGATGGCCGGCATATGTTCGGCGCAGCGGTGACGCTCGCCGACGTGTGTATCGTGCCGCAGATGTACAACGCGCGCCGTTATCAGTGCGACCTCACTCCGTTCCCGACGCTGCGTGCGATCTGCGCGCACCTGGAGATGTTGCCGGCGTTTGCACAAGCGGCGCCGGAGGCGCAGGCGGGCGCGCGCTCATGAGCACCCTGCCGCGACGAATCGAGCTCGTCGCGCCGCTGTCCGGAATCCTCGTGCCCCTCGAGCGCGTCCCGGTCTCGATCGATCCGACCTCCTGCGATGTGCTGGCCCCGGCTGCCGGGCTCGTCACGCTGTTGCACCGGGCAGCCCATGCCCTGGCGATCACGACCGAGGAGGGGTTGGAAATTCTGGTTCACATCGGCGTCGATACCATCGGGCTGAACGGCAAGGGTTTCACGCCGCGCGTGCGGCAGGGCGATCGGGTGGTGGCCGGACAGCCGCTGATCTCGTTCGACGCGGATCTCATCGCGCGCTCGGCCCCGAGCCTGCTCACGCAAGTGCTGGTGACGAACCGCGAGCGCCTCCGCGGCATGACCGTGGGCACCGGCCTCGTCGAGGCCGGCCGCAGCATCGTCCTGAGTGCCGAGCTCGCCGCGCCTGCCCCGGTGGAGAGCGCGCCGGCGAGCGAGGCAACCGCCGTTTCGGCGGACATCCGCTTGCCTAACCGCCAGGGGTTGCATGCCAGGCCGGCGGCGGTCTTCGCGGCCGCGGCCAAGAAGTTCCGCGCGGACATCCGTTTGCTGCGCGGCGCAGAAACCGCGAACGCCAAGTCAGTCACGGCCATCCTGCTGCTCGCCACCAGCCCGAACGATGCGATCCGCGTGAGTGCCACAGGTCCCGACGCAGCCGCTGCGGTCAGCGCCCTGGCGGAACTGCTCTCTTCCGGGTCGGGCGAATCGCAAGCCGCGGGGGAGGACTCGCCGGCCGTAGGCCCGGTGCCGGTCGCAGCGGCGGCCGCGATCGCCCCGGCAGGTGCGCGCAGGCTTGCGGGCGTGTGCGCATCGCCCGGACTGGCGCTGGGCAAAGTCGCGCAGGTGCGCCGCGCCGTGATCAGCGTGGAGGAGCAGGGCGCGGGGCGCACAGAAGGCGGCCAACTCGGGCGCAGCGTCCCGCATTCTGGATGCCCACCTCGAGCTGCTCGCCGACCCGGAGCTGATCGACCTCGCGGTGGCCGGGCTTGCCGGCGCACGCAGTGCCGGATACGCCTGGCGGGAGGCCTATTCGAGCTACGCCGAGCGCCTCGAGGCGCTCGCAAGTCCGCTGCTGCGCGAGCGCGCCGGCGATGTTCGGGACGTCGGCGGCCGGGTGCTCGGACTGCTGGCCGGCGTGACGACTGCGCCACTCGAGTTTGCACCGGGCTCCATCCTGATCGCCGATGAACTGACGCCGAGCGAGACCGCCTCCCTCGACGCGGGCAGGGTGGTGGGCCTGTGCACCACCGGCGGCGGACCCACGAGCCACGCGGCGATCCTCGCGCGCGCTCTCGGCATACCCGCCGTCTGCGGCGTTGATCGCGCCGCGCTCGAGCTCGCGGACGGCACCCCCGTTCTCCTCGACGGGACGGGCGGCACGCTGCTTGAGGATCCGGACGAGACCCAGGTTGCCGCTGCGCGGGTCGTGATCGGGCGCCTGGCCGCACAGCGCCACAGTGAGCGTGAGGCGGCGAGCGAGCCCGCAGTGACGACCGATGGGCATCGCATCGAGATTGCCGCCAACGTCGGCACGGCCGAGGAAGCCGTCGCCGCCGTCGAGCAGGGGGGCGAGGCTGTGGGACTGCTGCGCTCGGAGCTTCTGTTCCTCGACCGCGATACCGCGCCCGACGAGCGCGAGCAGGCCGACGCCTACCGCGCGGTCGCGGCCGCGCTCGGCCGCGAGCGCCGGCTCGTCATCCGCACGCTGGACGTCGGTGGCGACAAGCCCCTGCCGTATCTGCCGCTGCCGCCGGAGCAGAATCCGTTTCTCGGGCTGCGGGGTATCCGCGTGAGCCTGGAGCGGCCCGATCTGCTGCGCAGCCAGCTGCGGGCGATTCTCAAAGCGGCCGCGCTCAGTGACATCCATGTGATGTTTCCAATGATCGCGACGCTCGATGAGCTGCGCGCCGCGCGCCGGATCCTCGACGAGGAGCAACGGGCGAGCGGCGAGTCGGTGCGCGTGGGCGTGATGATCGAGGTGCCGTCCGCGGCGCTGACCGCGGAGCATCTGGCGCGCGAGGTGGACTTCTTTTCGATCGGCACCAACGATCTGACTCAATACACGCTGGCGATGGACCGCGGCCACCCGAAGCTCGCGGGGCTTGCCGACGCGCTGCACCCTGCGGTTCTCAGGCTGATCAGTCTCACCGTGGAAGCCGCGCACCGCCACGGCAAATGGGTCGGCGTGTGCGGCGGAATGGCCGCGGAGCCCCTGGCGGTGCCGGTGCTGCTCGGCATCGGAGTCGACGAGCTGTCCGTGCCGGTGCCGGCGATCGCGGCCATCAAGGCGCTGGTGCGCCGGCTGTCGGCGCGCGACTGCCAGGATCTGGCGCGCGAGGTGGCGGGCTTGAGTACCGCGGGCGAGGTGCGCGCGCGGCTCGCGCAGTTCGGCCGGGGCTGAGGCGGATCTAAGGGGGAGTTGTGTTCAAGAATGCCTTCGTAGTCCTGCAGCAGATCGGCAAGTCGCTGATGATTCCGGTGGCGGTGCTGCCGGTCGCAGGTCTGCTGCTCGGCATCGGCGCGGCGCACTTCGAGTGGATCCCGCCGCTCGTGTCGGCGCTGATGAAGGCCTCCGGAGACGTGGTGTTCGGCAACCTGGCGCTGATCTTCGCGGTCGGCGTCGCGGTTGGCCTCACCGAGAACGACGGCGTCGCCGCGATTTCGGCGGTTGTCGGCTATGTGGTGCTGCTCGCGATTCTCGGCGTGATGGCCGGTGTCTGGGGCATCGAGCCCGTGACCATCATGGGAATCAAGTCGATGCAGACCGGCGTGTTCGGCGGCATCCTCGCCGGCGCCATCGCCGCGACGACGTTCAAGCGCTTCTACCGCACCACCCTGCCGCCATACCTCGCGTTCTTCTCCGGCAAGCGCTCTGTGCCGATCGTCACCGCGCTCGCCGCCGGCATTGCCGGGGTGGTGCTGTCGGCGATCTGGCCGCCGATACAGCACGGCATCGACACGTTCTCGCACTGGGCGGCGGTCTCCAACCCGCGCACCGCCGCGACCGTCTACGGCTTCGTCGAGCGGCTGCTGATCCCGTTCGGTCTGCACCACATCTGGAACGTGCCGTTCTTCTTCGAGATGGGTGCTTACACGGAGGCGAGCGGGACGGAGGTGCACGGCGACATCAACCGCTTCTTCGCCGGCGATCCCACGGCGGGAATCCTGGCCGGCGCCTTCCTTTTCAAGATGTTCGGCCTGCCCGCGGCGGCAATCGCGATGTGGCACAGCGCCAGCCCGCAGAACCGGGTCGCGGTCGGCGGCATCATGATCTCGGCGGCGCTGACCTCGTTCCTCACCGGCATCACCGAGCCGATCGAGTTCGCATTCCTGTTCGTCGCGCCGGTGTTGTATGTGGCGCACGCGGCGCTCGCGGCCTCGACGCAGTTCGTGGCCAACACGCTCGGCATGCACATGGGCTTCACTTTTTCGCAGGGTGGCATCGACTTCCTGGTTTTCAACGCATTCGGCAAATTCGCGCAGAAATGGTGGCTGGTGCTGATTCTCGGCCCCGTCTATGCGGTCATCTATTACGCCGTCTTCCGTCTCGCCATCCGCTGGCTCGACCTCAAGACCCCCGGCCGCGAGGAGACCGCCGTGGCTGCCGCGCCGGGCTTTGCGCCCGCAGGGGGCGACGGCCGCGCACGTGACCTGGTGCTCGCCTTCGGCGGCGGCGACAACATCGCCAGCCTTGATGCCTGCATCACGCGGCTGCGGGTTGCGGTAAGGGATCCGGCGCTCGTCGACGAGCGCGCACTGACCGCGCTCGGTGCGAGCGGGGTCATGCGCGTCGGCAACGGCGTGCAGGCGGTGTTCGGGACGCTCTCCGAGCATCTGAAGACCAACATGGAAGACTACCTGCGCACCTCAGGCACAGCTCCCGCCGCTGTCCCCTCGCCGGCATCCGCCGTGCGCAGCCCGGTCGCCGCCGCCGCGGTCGCTCCGGACTCCGCGATGCGCGAGACGGCGGGGCGGCTTCTGGCGGCGCTCGGTGAGCGCGCCAACGTGCGCGAGCTGGAGGCGGTTGCCCACACGCGCCTGCGCGTCAGGCTCGCCGACCCGGGTCGCTTCGACGAGGTGGCGGCGAAGCTGGCCGGGGTTGCAGCCGTCATGAAGGCGGCGCCCGGGGTGCTGCATCTGATCGTCGGCGAGCAGGCCGGCCGGCTGGCCGCCGTCATGAAGGTCGCCTGAGCGTCGCCGCGCGCTTAAGTCCTATGCGGCCGGCCGCCGCAGGAAATTCACGTAGCCGGCCAGAAACTGCTTCAGGTGTTCCTCGACGGCGGCATCCTTCAGGCTCCCTCCCTCATCGAACACGCCGCCGGCGCGCGACACCATGAGTCGTCCGCCGAACCAGGTCTGGGTGCCGAGCGTGCGCATCACCGGCAGCCAGGCGGCCTGGCTGAGTGTGGTGCCGAAGCCCCCGGGGGAGGCGCCGATGATGGCGAAAGGGCGGCCGCCGAACACCCGCCGGATGTCCGACGACGGCCGCGACAGCCAGTCGATGGCGTTCTTGAACACCCCGGGGATGCTGTTGTTGTATTCGGGGGTCGCCAGCAGCACGCCGTCGGCGGCGATGATCGCCTCCTTCAGCTGGTTCACCGTCGCCGGGATGCCCTGGGCTTCGACGTCGGCGTCGTAGAGCGGGATGCCGCGCAGGCTGGCGACCTCCAGCGTCGCATCCTCCGGCATGAGGCGCACCGCCGCGCGCAGCAGCGCGCTGTTGTAGGAGCCGCGACGCAGGCTACCGGAGATTCCCAACACCTTGGTCATCGCATCTCCCCTGAGCTCGGCGCGAGCGTGCGCCGCGCGGCGGGCGCTTGCAACGGCACCGACGCTCCAAGGCTAACCCTTCAGTTTCGCTGCCACGCGCCGGTATGCCTCGCGGAACGGGATGCCCTCCGTGACCACCAGGCGGTTGGCCTCTTCGGCGGCGTGAATCGCGGGATCGAGCCGGATGGCCTCGCGCCGGAACTGCAGCGCCTCGATGGCCGGCGGCAGGATGGCGAGCGTCTCGAGCGCCAGGTCGATAGCGCGAAACAGCGGAAACTTCAGCAGCTGCAGGTCGCGGTGGTAGCCGGAGGGCAGCTTGGCGCACACCCCGAGTGCTTCGGTGAGACACGCCTGCGCGCTGGCCGAGCGCCCGCGGATCAGCTCGAACACGTCCGGATTGCGCTTCTGCGGCATGATCGAGGAGCCGGTGGTGAAGGCTTCAGGCAGCGTGACGAAGCCGAACTCCCGGGTGGCGAACAGCAGCACGTCGGCGGCGAAGCGCCCGAGATCCTGCAGCAGCAGCGTGATCTCGAACAACAGCTGTGCTTCGGCCTTGCCGCGCGAGAGTTGCACCGCGGTGACGGGTTGGTGTACGGCGGCGAATCCGAGTCTGGTGCGCGTCGCTTCACGGTCGATGGGTAGCCCCGGCGTGCCGTAGCCCGCCGCCGAGCCGAGCGGGCTCTTGTCGATACGGCGCAGCACCTGGGAGAGGCCGGCCGCGTCGTCGCGCAGCTCGGCCGCAAAACCCCCGGCCCACAGCGGCACCGAGCTCGGCATGGCCTGCTGCTGGTGCGTGTAGCCGGGCAGCGCGGTGCTCGACTCGCGCACCGCGAGCTCATCGAGCGCATCCGCAGCCGCGAGCGCGCCGGCGCCGAGCGCCGCGACGGCTTCGCGCAGGTACAGGCGGATGGCGGTGAGCACCTGGTCGTTGCGCGAGCGCCCGAGATGGATGCGGGCGCCGGCTGCACCGATGCGCTCGGTCAGGCGCCGCTCCAGTGCGCTCTGGCCGTCCTCGTCGGTGAGTTCGATGCGCCACGTGCCGCGCGCGTGCTCCTGCGCCAGCGCGCTCAGTCCATCGCGGATCGCCGCGAAGTCGCCGGGCGTCAACAGGCCCTGCGCCTGCAGCATCTCCGCATGCGCGATCGAGGCGCGCACGTCGTGGCGCACCAGACGCTCATCCAGCGCGTGGTCCTCGCCCGCGGTGTAATGCAGCACCCGCTCATCGAGCGGCGCGCCCTTGTCCCACAGCCGCGTCATGGCGTGCTCTGCTCGGCCGGCGTGAGCGCGTTGACATCGGCGACGATCAGCGTGCCGGTGCCCTCGTTGGTGAACACCTCGCCCAGGATGCCCTCCGGAGACTGGTACGACACCACGTGCACCCGGCGCACGCCGCCATGGATGGCGTCCTCGATGGCCTTGGCCTTGGGCAGCATGCCGGCGGCGATGTGCCCTTCGTCGGCCAAGCGCTTCAGTCCCGGCAGATCCGTGTAGGAGATGAGCGAGCGCGGGTCATCGACGCTGGCGAGAATCCCGGGCGCGCCGGTGCACAGGATCAGCTTCTCCGCCTTCAGCGCGGCGCCGATGGCCGCGGCCACGGTGTCGGCGTTGATGTTGAGCAGCGTCCCGGACTCATCCGCGGACAACGGGCTCACCACCGGCATGAGGCCGTTGTCGAGGAGCTTCCTGAGCACGCTGGTGTCCACCGCCTCGATGTCGCCGACGAAACCGAAGTCGATCAGCTCGCCGTCGACGGTGAGTCTCACCGGCGCCGA
>WNFK01223153.1_pt2 | contig 13525 bp, 13 predicted proteins | sample 5400281 | NCBI WGS metagenome assembly WNFK01 (sample SAMN13153350, study PRJNA577476) | soil metagenome | isolation source: 20 cm soil on Douglas fir-dominated hillslope | place: USA:California | collected 2013-09-17
CCCGCCGGTCTCGAGACGGAAGGCGGCCACCTCTACGGCCGCGTGCGCCGCGGCGCTTTTCGTGCACGCTTCGGCCGCGTCGCCATGCAGCAGCTCGCGCCCTATCTCGACGAGAGCGCCGGCGCTCCCGCGCTGGTCATGGCCGGCGCCCGGCATCCCATCCGCGACGCGCGGATCGACGGAGGCGTCCATGCCCGCTGAGCCCGTGTCTCCCCCTCCCGCGTTCACTCCCCCCGCCTTCTCCCCGAAGGAGACGGCGGCGCTGCTCCGCGCCTCCATGGACGCCATCCGCGCGGAGTCGGCCGCGCTCACCGATGGCGCGGCGTCCTGGCATCCCGCGCCCGGGGAATGGTGCGTCAAGGAAGTGCTGGGCCACATCATCGAGGCCGAGCGGCGCGGCTTCGCGGGCCGCGTGCGCGAGTTCCTCGCCCGGGACGAGCCCGCCTGCGTGCCCTGGGACCAGGACGCGGTGGCGCGCGAGCGGAAGGACTGCGCGCGGCCTCTCGGCACCCTGATCGACGAGCTGTCGACCTTGCGCGCGGAGAGCGCCCGCTTGGTAGAAGGCCTGCCGGCGGCGGCGCTGGGCCGTGGCGGCGCGCATCCCAAGGTGGGCCGCCTCACCATCGGCGACGTGGTGCACGAGTGGGTGCACCACGACCGCAACCACCTCAAGCAGATCATGGCCAATGTGCAGGCGCTGGCCTGGCCGCACATGGGCAATGCCCGGCGCTTCTCGGCCCCCTGACCCGGCCGCCGCTCAGCGCCGGTTGCGCCGCGCGGCCTCGAACTCGGCGCGCGTCTCCGGCCCCGGCGGATAGGTGCCGCGCAGCGACGCGCCCGCCTGGATCTTCGCGAGCACGAAGGCCTCCAGCTCCTCCTGCTCCGTCCCCGCGGCGGCGATCTTGTCCGCCAGGGCCCGCGGCACGCAGACCACACCGTCACCGTCGCCCACCATGATGTCGCCCGGCATCACCAGCACCTCGCCGCACCCGATCGGCACATTGGCCTCGACGGCGTGGTGGCGATGGACGTTGGCCGGCGCGGCCGGCCCCTGGGCGAAGACGGGCAGGCCCATGGCGGCCACCCCCGCATAGTCGCGCACGCCGCCGTCCATCACCGCGCCCGCCGCGCCGCGCACCTTGAGCCGCGCGACGAGGATGTCGCCCACGCCGGCTGCCGCGCCCACGCGGCGGCAGTCGAGCACCAGCACCTTGCCCGCCGGGAACTCCTCGATGGTGCGCCGCTGCGGGTGATTGGGATCGCCCAGGCTCTCGAAGGTGGCGAGGTCCTCCCGGGCGGGGACATAACGCACCGTCACCGCCTCGCCGGCCATGCGGACACCCGGCACCACCGGCCGCACGCCGGCCAAGTAGACGTTCTTGAACCCGGCCTTGAAGAGCTGAGTGCAGAGCGTGGCGGTGGAGATCGCCTTGAGGCGCTCGATGGTGTCGGGCAAGAGGTCGGGCAGGACTGGCGTCATCGTGTCCTCCTTGAGAGTGGGCCTATGATAAGTCTTTATCGCGCGCCCGACGACGGGCCCGACCAAAGGGGGAGGTCATGAGTGAGACGGGGCGCTCGTGGTGCACGATGCGAGCCCGGCGGCGGCCGCGGCGGCCAGCGGGCTGCCCGGCGTCACCGTGCTGCGCTCACCCGCCGAGGTGGCCGCGCGCGCCGACGTCCTCTTCACCTGTCTCCCCAACAACGACATCGTGCTGGGCGCCTATCTGGAAGCCGGTGGGGTCGTCCTGGGCGGGCACCCCGGGCTCATCACCTGCGATTGCTCCACGGTGAGCCCGGAGGTGACGGTGAAGGTGGCGGCCGCGCTCAAGGCCAAGGGCATCACCCACATGGACACGCCCATGCTCGGCTCCAAGCCGCAGGCCGTGTCCGGAGACATCTTCTTCATCGTGGCCGGGGACGAGACGAAGCTGGAGCGGATCAAGCCCTACCTCGAGATCATGGGCAAGCTCAACCTGTACGTGGGTGGAACCGGCATGGCCAATCGCGTGAAGCTCATCCACAACGGCCTGGCCGCGGTGACCTCGGTGGCGGTGGCGGAGGCCCTGGCCATGTGCGTGCAGTCGGGCGTGGACCCGGGCACGTTCTACGACGTCGTGCGGCAGGGCGGCGGCATGGCGTTCGGCACCTACTTCGACCGGCGCGCCAAGCGCATCTTCGACGGCGACTTCTCGCCCACCTTCATGCTCGAACACATGCGCAAGGACGCCACCCTCGCGTTGGCCCTCGCGCACGCGGTGCAGGTCCCCACGCCCATGCTGGAGGAGACCAAGCGCACCTACGACGAGGCGCTCGACAGCGGCTGGGGCAAGGAGGACTTCTCCGCCGTCACCCACGTGATCGAGAAGCGCATCAATCGCCGCCTCTCCGGCAAGTAGGAGACGACCATGGCCGCGCCGGCACGCAGCATCGGCTTCGAGGAGATCGTGGGCGGGACCTTCACGAAGGAGGGCACGAAGGAGGGCACCAAGGAGGGCACCCACGAGGACACGTGGGAGGTGCGCACCGCGGGGGCGGGGCCGGCGGGGAAGCTGCCGCTCACCGCGGAGATGCTCCTCGAGCGGCCGAGCGGCGACATCTTCGGGCTCACGCAGAACGCGGGCATGGGCTGGGACCCGCGCGAGCTGGGACGGCCGCAATACCTCATGCTCTCCACCCAGGGCGGGATTCGAGCCGCCGACGGGAGCCCGATCGCGCTCGGCTATCACACCGGCCACTGGGAGATCGGCCTCCTCCTCCAGGCGGCGGCGGCGGAGCTCAAGGAGCTGGGCGGCATCCCCTTCGCCGCCTTCTGCTCCGATCCCTGCGACGGCCGCACCCAGGGCACCACCGGCATGATGGATAGCCTCGCTTACCGGAACGACGCCGCCATCGTGCTGCGCCGGCTCGCCCGCTCGCTGCCCACGCGCAAGGGCGTGCTCGGGGTCGCCACCTGCGACAAGGGCCTGCCCGCCATGATGATGGCGCTGGCCGCGCTCCGCGATCTCACCTCGGTGCTGGTGCCGGGCGGCGTCACCCTCCCGCCCGAGCACGGCGAGGACGCGGGCACCGTGCAGTCCATCGGCGCGCGCTTCGCGCATGGCGAGCTGTCGCTGGAGCAGGCGCAGGACCTCGGCTGCCGCGCCTGCGGCTCCCCCGGCGGCGGCTGCCAGTTCCTCGGCACCGCCGCCACCTCGCAGGTGGTCGGCGAGGCCTTGGGCCTCTCGCTCCCGCACTCGGCGCTGGCGCCCTCGGGCCAGCCGCTCTGGCTCGACATGGCGCGGCGCTCGGCGCGCGCGCTGGTGGCGCTGGAGGCCCGCGGAATCCGCACCCGCGACATCGTCACCGACGCCGCCATCCGGAACGCGATGATGGTGCACGCCGCGGTGGGCGGCTCGACGAATCTGCTCCTGCACCTCACCGCGATCGCGCATGCGGCGGGCCTCCGCCGGCCCACGGTCGAGGACTGGTCGGACGTCAACCGCCGCGTGCCGCGCCTCGTCGACGTGCTGCCCAACGGGCCGCGCAATCACCCGACGGTGCGCGTGTTCCTGGCCGGCGGCGTCCCCGAGGTGATGCTCCATCTCCGCCGCGCCGGGCTCCTCGACGAGCGCTGTCTCACCGTCAGCGGCGAGCCGCTGGGCAAGAGCCTCGACTGGTGGGAGGGGTCCGAGCGCCGGCGCGCGCTGCGCGAGCGCCTGCGGGCCGCCGACGGCGTGGACCCGGACGACGTGATCATGGCGCCCGCACGGGCCCGCGAGCGCGGCCTCACCAGCACGGTGACCTTCCCGCGCGGCAATCTCGCCCCCGAGGGCTCGGTGATCAAGAGCACGGCCATCGATCCCAGCGTGGTGGACGCGGACGGCGTCTACCGCAAGACCGGCCCCGCGCGGGTTTTCACCACCGAGCGCGCCGCCATCGCCGCCATCAAGAGCCAGGGGCCCGAGCGGCTCAAGGCCGGCGACATTCTCGTGCTGATCTGTCGCGGCCCCCTCGGCGCGGGGATGGAGGAGATCTACCAGATCACCGCCGCGCTCAAGCATCTGTCCTGGGGCAAGCAGGTGGCCGTCATCACCGACGCGCGCTTCTCCGGCGTCTCCACCGGCGCCTGCATCGGCCACGTGGGCCCCGAGGCGCTGGCGGGCGGGCCGGTCGGCCGCGTCCTCGAGGGCGACCGCATCCGCATCATCGTGGGTCGCAATCGCCTGGAGGGCAGCCTGGATCTGGTCGGCCACGACGGCCGCGAGTACGGCCCCGAGGAAGGCGCCCGTGTGCTGGCCGCGCGTGCGCCGCGCCCGGATCTCGCCCCCGATCCCGATCTCCCCGACGACACGCGCCTCTGGGCGCTCCTCCAGCAGGCGGGCGGCGGGACCTGGGGCGGCTGCGTCTACGACGTGGGCGCGGTGGCGGCGGCGCTGGGCGCCGGCACCCGGCGCTGAGCGGCGCCCGGCGGATCGGGCCGCCGGGCGAGCAGGAAGAAGATCGAGCCCAGCGCGGCCAGCGTCGCCAGCACGGTGAAGCCCGTCACGTAGCTCCCGGTGCGATCGGCCAGGATGCCGGCCACCAGCGGGCCCGCGATCATCCCCAGCATCACCACCATGGACGAGACGCCGGAGATCATGCCGAAGGACCCGCTGCCGAAGTAGTCGGCGCGGATGGCGGCCATGAGCGGCCCGCGCATGCCCCAGGCCAGACCGTGGAGGGTGGCGAACACCACCACCATCCAGTAGGCGCTGGCGTGTGCCAAGAGCAGCAGCGCGGCGGCATGCCCCACCATGCAGACCACCACGATGGCCCGCTTGCTGATGCGGTCGCCCGCCCAGCCGCCGGAGAGCTGCCCCGCGATCTGGGTGATCGTGATCAGCGACACCACGCCCGCGGCCTGGGCCAGCGAGATGCCGAGGCGCTCCGTGACGTGCACCACCATGTGCACCATCACCGCGGACACGACGAGCAGCGCCGAGCCGTGGCCGGCCGAGATGAGCCAGAAGGCGCGGGTGCGCATGGCCTGGCGGGCGGTGAAGTCGACGTGCGCGGGCACCCGCGCGGCGGCCACCGCGGGTAGGGCGTCGGGAGCGTCGCCGTCCACGCGCCAGCCATGGGCCTCGGGGCGGTGGCGGACGAGCTGGGCCAGCGGCAGCCCCGCCAGGATGATGACCACGCCGGAGAGAAAGGCCGTCCAGCGCCAGCCGACTCGCAGCATCACCGCGGCCACCAGCGGCGTCATCAGCCCGCCCATGGCCATGCCCACCGAGGAGTAGCTCAGCGCCTGCGCGCGCCGGCGGCGGAACCAGTTGACGATGGCCACCGTGATGGGGAGGTAGCCGCCGAGCCCGGCGCCCACCGCCATCACGAAGAACGTGAGGAAGAAGGTGACCGGCGAGTGCACGCGGCTGAAGAGCATGAAGCCGACGCCCAGGACGACCATGCCGGTGCGGATGAGCACGCGCGGCCCGAAGCGGTCGGTGAGCCAGCCCTGGATGGGCCCCAGCACCGCGCTCTCCGCGCGCGCCAGCGCGAAGGCAGCCGAGAGGAGGGTGCGGCTCCAGCCGAACTCCTCGCGCAGCAGCACGACGTAGGCGCCGTAGGCATAGAAGAAGAGCGAGCCGATGAGCGCCTCGAGGCCGAAGCCCGCGGCCACCACCCACCAACCGTAGAAGATGCGGCCGCGGCGCTCGCCCGTCATCGCCGGTGTCTCATCGCGCGCGGCATCCCCGCGACGTTAGGCGCGCGCCGGACGGGAGCACGGATCAGGCCGGGCGGAGGAGAGCGAAGAGGCGCGCCAGCGCGCCCGGCCGGTCGACCCGCGCGACGAGGTCGGCGATCTTGGCCGCGCGCGCGGCGCCCAGGGCGGCGCCGGCGAGGCGGAGGAACTTGTCGTGGAGGGCGTCGTCCGACTGCGGATTGTCCCAGTGGCCGAGGGGGACCTCGATCCGGCACGTGCAGCGGCGGCCGTCCCGCGTCTCCACCTCCAGCGTCTGGCGCTCGCCGTGCGCCTCGGGATCCACCACCAGGGTGATCCGCTGCATCAGCGCGCGCGTCACCCGATCGCCCACCGCGGCGGCGGTGAACTCCCGGAGCGTGAGACGCCCGAAGCGGATGATGCAGGCCAGCGCGTAGGTCACGCTCATCTGGGCCTCGAGCACGGAGTCCAGATGGACCCCGCCGATCATGCGCCGGCTCATCTCGGACAGCACCACGCGCACGTGCCGGATGTCCTCGGCGGCGAACTCGTGCTTGGCGCGGAGCTCCAGCATGGCGTCCGCCGCGCTGTTGATGCCCCAGCACACCGGATAGGGCTTGAAGCCCTTGCGCAGGATCCGGAAGCCCTCCCCGAGCCCGTTGAGCGGCGCGCTCGGGTCGGATTGGCCGGGGGCGAAGGTGGCGAAGAGCCCGCCCCAGGGCGCGTCGAGCACCTCGCGCGGGCCGGTGATCCCGCGCCGCGCCAGCACCGCGGCGGTGAGGCCGATCTCCGCGGAGCGGCCGGGATGCAGGCGCTTGCTCATGGCGCCGTCGGCCATGAAGGCCCAGGTGCCGCCGGTATAGGAGCCGGCGAGCCCCAGCGCGTGCGCGGTGCGCTCCGCGTCCAGGCAGAGCACGCGCGCCGCGGCCACGCCCGCGCCGATGCTGCCGTACACGCCGGTGGTGTGCCAGCCGCGGAGAGTCATCACGTCGTAGCTCGCCGCGTCGGTGAGGCGCGAGGTGATCTCGTGGCCGGCGACCAGGCCCAGCAGCACGTCGCGCCCGTCACCCTCCGCCAGCTCGGCGGCGGCGAGCACCGCCGGCACCTGGCAGGCGCCCGCGTGGCCGCCCCCGCCGATATCGTCCAGCTCGCGCATGTGGGCATGCGCGCCGTTGAAGAGCGCGGCGGCCTGGGGCGGCGCACCGCCCTTGGTCCCCCACACGGTGCACGGGCCGGCGGCGCCGAGATCGGCCCGCGCGCGGGCGAGGTGTCGCGCTTCGGGCGTGGTGCTGCCCTGGAGCGCGCAGCCGAGCGTGTCGAGGAGCACCCGCCGGGCCATGGCCACCACCTCGGCGGGCAGGCGCTTCCACGTGAGCGCCGCCGCCCAGCCGGCGAGGGTCTCCGAGACCGTCGAGCCCGTGGCGTTACGTCCCCTCATTCAGAGGATCTCCCGCTCGCGCCGGCCGATGCCGGCGGTACCGAAGCCACGGTATCCCGAGGACATTTGCTTGAGCAGGGGGTCAGCCTCCCGGTTACATCGGTGAACGCGCCGGTACTGGCGCGCGCAGGGGAGAGAGTACACCAAACGGGTGGGGGGCATCCGGATGGCTCTCACCGAGGAGTCCGTGATGGACGGCCGGCTAGGCCGCGTCGTGAACGGCAACCTCGCCGACTATCACGTGCCCGTGGAGGCCGACGTCCCCAACCTGGAGGTGCCCTGGATTGGCGCGCCGGACGAGCGTGTAGCGCGGGCGCGCGACCTACGCCCCGTCGCTCGCGCTCGGCGCCGCCTTCAGTCGTTGGGCGGCGCCGCGCTGATCTCCCCCAGGCAAGAGCCGGGGTCGCGCTCGAGGGCGAGGTCGCCCAAGGACACGATGCCGACGGGCCGCCCGCTCTCCACCACCGGCAGACGCCGGATGGAGCGCTCACGCATGAGGGCCACCGCGGCGTCGACGGTCTCGTCGGGGGCGATGGTCGTGAGCTCGCGGCTGGCGACATCACCGACGGGCGTCTGGCTGGGATCCCAGCCCTCGGCGACGGCGCGCACGACGATGTCGCGGTCGGTGAGAATACCCGTGATCTGCTCACCTTCCAGCACGATCACGTCGCCGATGCCGGCGTCACGCATGTGCCGCGCCGCCTGCTCGAGGCTGGTGGTGGTGGCTACCGTCACGGGCTCAGGCGTCATGACGTCGCGGATAGAGTCGCCTCGCAACTGGAGCTTCATGGGTGCACCTCGCTGGTTCGTGGGTGGTGGGGTCAGTGCCGACGCTCGGCCATCCTGCGCTGCCTCGCTCGCGCATGCCCTTCGTCAGCAAGCGACATGCCATGAATGAGCGCCCCGCATGGTTCTCCTCTCAGGGGAAAACGCGGCGCTGCGCGACTCGTCGTGGGGTCGGGGAGTCGGAAGCGGGCGCTTCCGACCGGGTAGGTTCGGGCCGCCGGGGCGGTCAGCGCTGAAGTTCGTCCCGGGAAGATGGATCGGTATGCTGGCGCGTGCCGGGAAGAAAGGACACCAAAGCGGGACCAGGGAGGGACTACGGCGCGCAGGCGCGGATGGCCTCCACGAAGGCCGCGCGGGCGCCGGCGCCGCGGGCTCGCGGGCTGATGATGGGGAGCGTGAGGCCGGCGGCGCGGTACTCCTGGATGCGCGCGCGGCACTCGGCGGCCGTGCCGACCACGCCCACCGCGCCGGCCATGGCGTCGGGCACGGCGCGCGCGGCGCCGTCGCGATCCCCCGCGTCCCAGGCCGCCTTGATGGTGCGCGCCGCCTCGGGGAAGCCTGCCTCCGCGAGCAGGCGGTTATAGCGAGGGAAGAAGCCCGCGTACATGGCGACGGCGGGGCGCATCCGGTCGAGGCCTTCCGCGCGGCTCGGCGCGATCACGCAGGGCAGGAGGGAAGTCACCTCCACCGCGTCCGGCGCGCGGCCGGCGCGGCGCGCCCCTGCAGCCACGTGGGCGGCGGCACGGGCGGGGGCCTCCACCGTGCTCCAGGCGAGGATGAGCCCGTCGGCGATCTCGCCGCACACTTCCAGCATGGGCGGGAACAGCGCGGAGAGATAGATGGGAATGACGCGGCGGTGGGGCGTGAACCAGAGGTCGAAGCGGTCGATACGGACGGTCTCGCCGCGATAGGACACCTCGCCGTCGCGCAGCAGCGCACGGATGGCTTCCACGCTCTCGCGCACGCGCGCGATGGGCTTGGCGTAGGGCAGGCCGTGCTCGCCCTCCACCTGCACGCGATGGCTCGAACCCAGGCCCAGCACGAAGCGGCCGCCGGAGAGCGCGTCCACCGTGGCCGCCGCCATCGCGACCGTGGGCACGCTGCGGACGAAGACGCTGCTGATGCTGGTGCCGAGGCGAATGCGTGTCGTGGCCGTCGCGCAGGCGGCGAGGATGGCGAACTGATCGCCGCCATGGCCCTCGGCCACCCAGGCAGACTCGTAGCCGAGGTCTTCCGCCAGGCGCACGCACTCCACGATTTCGGGCGCGGTGAGGCCGCCGCTCACCGCCACGCCGATGCGCGCGGGCGCCACCGCGCTACGCGACCCGGTAGCGCGCGATCACCGCGGGGTCGGGATCCACGCCGAGGCCGGGCCCCTGCGGGACGGCGAGCTTCCCGCCGCGCGCGGCGGTGGCGCCGCCAAAGAGATCGGGCTCGAGGTCGCAGTAGATCCGCTCCACGAGCGGCTCGCGCGGCTGGGCGGCCAGGAACTGCAGCGTGGCCAGGAGACCGGGACCGAAGTAGGGCGAGTGCGGCACCAGGGTCACGCCGGCGGCCTCGGCCAGCGTGGCCACCTCGCGCAGCGCCGAGAGGCCGCCGATCTTGGTGACGCTCGGCTGGGCATAGCTGACGGCGCTCGCGTCGAACATGTGCTTGAAGTCGATGGGGTTGCTCGTGTTCTCGCCGGCGGCGAGCGCGATGCCGCCCTCCGCGCGCACGCGCGCGAGCCCCGCCCAGTCTTCCGGCGGCCATACGGGCTCCTCCAGCCATAAGAGATCGTGCGGGCGGAAGCGTCGCGCCATCTCGAGCGCCTCCACCGGCGTCCACGGGCAATTGGTGTCTACCGTGAGCTTCATCTCGGGCCCGCCCGCCTCGCGCGCCGCGCGCACCGCCGGCTCGGTGATCTCGTGGAGCTTCACGTAGCGATAGCCGCGCTTCACCGCGTCCTCGGTGAGGCGGCCCACCACCGGCGCGTCGCCATAGCGGAAGAGGCTCGCGTAGGCGGTGATCTCGCTCCGCGCGGCGCCACCCAGCAGGCGATGCAGCGGCAGCCCCGCCGCCTTGCCCGCGAGGTCCCAGAGCGCGATGTCCAGCCCGGACAGCGCGAAGAGCATGGGGCCGCCGCGGCCCAGATTGTGGAAGCGCTTCTGCAGCTCGAGCCGGGTCGCGGCGATCGGGGTGGCGTCCCGGCCCACGCAGAAGGGCGCGATGAGCGAGTCGAGCGCGGCCTTGGTCGATTCGTTCACCGCGTAGCCGAACGCCTCGCCCCAGCCGGTGAGGCCGGCATCCGTGTCCACGCGGACCAGAAGGATGTCCACAGTGGTGAAGACGCGGCCGAAGAAGCCGGTGGGCGGGCCGGGCTGGGTGAAGGGCAATTTCACGATGATGGACTCGACGCGGACGATCTTCACGGGGCGCACCTCCGGCGCGCATTATCCTCGGACGGGCGCGGCGAGGCAACCGCGCTTGTGCCGACCGCGCGGCTATGGCATGGTTCCCCGCGATGAAGATCAGCTCGGTCGTGGTCCACCGCCTCTCCGTGCCGCTGCCGCGCCCGGTGCGTACCGCCATCCACAACCACGCCCATGCCGACACGGTAGTGGTGGAGCTGCGGAGCGACGCGGGCCCGGTGGGCTCGGGCTATTGCTTCGCCTTCGGGGCCAAGCGCGCCGCCGCGCTGGCCTTGCTCGTGGAAGACCTCGCGCCCCTCTACGAGGGCAAGGACCCGGCGGCGGTGGTGGCCCACTTCGAGGCGGCCTGGCGGTCCATCAACTTCATCGGGCACTCCGGCCTGGCGATGATCGCGCTCTCCGCGCTCGATACCGCGTGCTGGGATCTGGCCGCCCGCGCGGCCGGGCTCCCGCTCTACCGCTATCTCGGCGGCGAGAAGACGCGGGTGCCCACCTATGCCTCCTCCGGCCTCTGGATCGACTACTCGGTCGGCCAGCTCCTCGCCGAGGCCGAGCAGTTCCGCGCCCAAGGCCATCGCGCCATGAAGATGCGCGTGGGCGGCCCCGATCCCCGCGTGGACGTGGAGCGGGCGCGGCTTCTGCGCGAGGCGCTGGGCCCGGACATCAAGCTCCTGGCCGACGTGAACCAGGGCTGGGACGAGCCGACGGCCATCCGCGTGGGACGCGAGCTGGAGGCGGCCGCCGATCTCTACTGGCTGGAGGAGCCGCTGCCCTATGAAGACCTCGAGGGCTGCGCGCGCGTGGCCGCCGCGCTCACCATGCGCATCGCCACCGGCGAGTCGGACTACGGGAGCCTCGGCATGAAACGCCATCTCGACGTCCGCGCCGCCGATGTGCTCATGCCGGATCTCCAGCGCATGGGAGGCATCACCGAGTACCGTCGCGCGGGCGAGCTCTGCCGCGCCTATGGTCAGCCGGTCTCCTCCCACCTCTTCATGGAGGCCTCCTGCCACGTGCTGGCGGCGGCGCCGAACGCCCTCATCCTCGAGCACATGGACTGGTGGCAGGGGCTCTTCACCGAGCCGCTCCGCATCGAGGAGGGCGCGGTGATCGTGCCCGACCGGCCGGGCATCGGCGTCGAGCTGGACCCCAAGGCCCTCGCGCGCTTCCGCGCCTGAGCGGCGTATGGGGCTCGGTCCCATCCGCGCTTGCCGAGGGTAATCCCCCGGGCGTAGACTTCCCCCACAGTCCGCGATCGGGTTCCCGGCAGAGGAGGATCACATGCCGGATGTCCGAATCCAGGGTCCTCGAACGAAGCCCTCGCCGGGTCACATGGGTGACCCGCGGGGGTTTCTTGTTTTCCGGGGAGGTGCGCCATGAGCGTCGTCGCCATTTCCGAGAGCCTGGGCAGTCTGGGGATCGAGATCGGCCGCACCGTCGCCGCTCGGCTCGGGTACGAGTTCGCCGAGCGTGACATCATCAGCAAGGCGGCCGACCGGTTCGGCGCGGACGTGTCGCGCCTGAGCCACGCCGCCGAGGAGCGTCCGACCTTGCTCGAGCGCTTCAACGCCGAGCAGCGGCGCTTCGCGCAGTACGTGGAGGCCACCGTCCACGAGATGGCGGCCCGGGACAACTTCGTGCTGGTCGGGTTGGCCTCCACCCTCATCCTGACCGAGGCACCTCACACCCTCCGCGTCCGCGTCACCGCCGGCGAGCGGGTCCGGGCCGAGCGCCTCGCCCGCGAGCTCGGGCTCACCCCCGCCGCCGCCGTCGCGCGCGTGCACGACTCGGACCGGGAGCGCGCGGGCCGCGTGCGCTTCCTCTATCACGTGGACTGGGACGATCCACTGCTGTACGACCTCTTGATGAACACGGAGCGCGCGGACGTCGAGGAAGCCGCCCGTCTGGTGCAGCAGGCGCTGGAGCCCGAGCGCTTCCGCTCCACCGAGAGCTCGCGGCGTGTCATGGGAGACCGGAGCCTCGCGGCCCAGGCGCGCGCGGCGCTGATGGCCGAACCGGTCACGCGCGAGCGGGCGCTCAGCGTGGAGTGCGCCGATGGCGTGGTGTCCGTGGGCGGCCGGGTCGAGGAGTGGTCGCTGCGCCGCGCGGTGGAGCAGAGCCTCTCCGGCATCTCGGGCGTCCGGGAGATCCGGTTCCTCGCGCCCGCCGCCATCGATGGGGAAGGCGGGGATGACCGCGGGCTCTACGGCGACTCACGCCGCTGGGGTGGATTCGGCCGGGGTCGGTAAGACGCGGCGGCGAGGAGGCGGCCGTCGATGACGGCGAGGCCGGCGGCGATGAGCGCCACGCCCGCGAAGTGTCGGGGCGCGAGGCGCTCGCCGAGCACGAAGGTGCCCAGCACGAGGGCGATCACCGGCATGAGCAGGGTGACGAGGAGGAGATTGGTCGCGCCCGCGGTGGTGAGGATGCGGAAGTAGACGACATAGCCGAGCGCGGTGCTGATGATGGCCAGGCCCAGCAGCGCGGCCCAGACGCGCGCGTCCGGCGGGGCGAGGGTCCACGGACGATCCACCGCGAGCGCCACCGGCAGGATGAGCACGGTAGAGGCGGTGACCTGCCCCGTGGCGGTCACCAGGGGCGGCGTACCGGCGAAGCGCCGCCCGAAGATGCCCGCGCAGGCATAGGAGATGCCGGCGGCCAGGACGGCGATCTGGGCGACGACGTCGCGCCCGAGCCCGCCCAGCGAGTCCGGGCCGATCATGAGTACCACGCCGGAGAGACCGATGAGCACACCGGCGGCGCGCTGCGGCGTCAACCGCTCGTCGCGGGTGAGGAAGTGGGCGAGCACGGCGGTGAAGAGCGGGGCGCAGGCGTTGAGGATGGCGGCCAGCCCGCTGGCGATGTGCGTCTGGCCCCAGAGGATAAGGCTGAACGGGATCACATTGTTGAGGATGGCCATGACCGCGAAGGGCGCCCAGTCGCCGAGCGAGCGCGGGAGCCCGTAGCCCGCTATCCGCATCGCGAGCCCCAGCGCCGCCGCGGCCAGCCCCACGCGGCAGAGCAACACGGTGAAGGGCGGCAGGGCCGCCAGCGCGACCTTCTGGAAGAAGAAGGAGCCGCCCCAGAGCACGCTCAGCGTGAGAAGCAGGCCCCACTCGGGCGCGCTCATGCGCTTCATCGGAGGGCTATACGCGCCAGCGCCGCGAAGCGGGTGGAAAGGTGGCCCCGCGTGAGCGCGGAGCCCCTGGC
>WNFK01075281.1_pt3 | contig 13523 bp, 11 predicted proteins | sample 5400281 | NCBI WGS metagenome assembly WNFK01 (sample SAMN13153350, study PRJNA577476) | soil metagenome | isolation source: 20 cm soil on Douglas fir-dominated hillslope | place: USA:California | collected 2013-09-17
GACCTGAGGACTTGACCTTTCCCATTCCATCTGGAGGCCCGCCGATGAAGCGCTCAATGGCCGGGGGCCTGTCACTGCGCGGGGCGGGAGAACCATCCCCCCGCCCCTGTGCGCCTCAGTCGTCGTCGCCCTGGTCTTGCGCCTTGCAGACGAAATTCTCCGCCGCGTTGGTGCTGCCCTTGCCCTTGTGCTCCGCGAACTGCGGGAATGGACACAGCGGCCGGGTCATCGCCACGCCGTTCGCGGGATTGTCGCCGTTGTACTTGGTGGCCGTAATCCGCTCGGGAGCCGCGCCCTGCTCCACCCATTTCACCAGCGGAGCGACCGTGTCGAAGACGTTCGGACCGGGCCCTCCACCGCAGTGCAGCACGCCGGGGGCGAGGAAGAGGCGGAAGAACGCTTGCGTCTCGCGCAGCGCGCTGTCGCCGTTCCCGGACCGCGCCACCACGTTCTCGAAGTAGTCGATGGAGCTGCGCGGCGCGATGGCCGGGTCGTCCCAGCCGTGCCACTGGATCAGCTTGCCGCCGTGTGCCCGGAAGCGGGAGAGGTCCAGGTCGGTGGAGTTGATCGTTCCCGCCCTGGTGTTGTCGGCGAAGGAGACGTCGTAGTCGAAGTTCATCGCCTTGTAGTCCCAGGCCGGATCCTCGTGGACCATCAAGCCGAAGAACTCGTTGCCGAAGAAGGCCTGGATTGTGGGCGCGCCGGCCAGGGGAAACGGGCCGGTGATCCAGGCCGACCAGCCGCCCGGCGCCGCCTCCGCGCCCGCTTCGTAGCCGGGGAAGATCAGCGTCCCCGTGCGGGGATTGCGGGGACCGGCGTAGATCTTGCGCGCCGCCGCCACCTGCGCCGCGGTGAGGCAGTTGTTGGTCTCCGCCCCGCTGCACTGGATCACGGCCGGATCGAACTTGCACTTGCGGGGATCGTTGAGCAGGCCGTCGGTGATCCCGTCGAGCGCGTCACACTGCGCGAGCGCGGCTCGCTGGATCGCGGGCAGCTTCTCCGGCGGGATCGAGCTGCCCGGATTGGCGAACAGGGCCTGCTCGTTCCAGACGAACCCGGTGAAGAGGTGCGTCCAGTTGTTTGCCGGAGCGCCGGCGGAGATGCCGTCGAAGTCCTCGGGGAAGCGCTGCGCCTCCATCAGCGCCTCTCGCCCGCCGTCGGAGCAGCCGACGAAATACGAGAACCGCGGGCCGCTGCCGTAGAAGGCGGCGATGACCGCCTTCGCGCTGTCCGTCGTCTCCTTCAGCGCCCGGAAGCCGAAGTCGATGACCTGCTGGTGGTGCCCCACCGCGAAATCGGCGGTCCCGCCGACGTGCCCATCGTCGGTCCCCGCGGTGGCGTAGAGTCCGGTAAGCGCTCCCGCCAGCGATGCGTAGGGGATCGCCCCGGCGAAGCCGCCGTTGCCCTCCTGCTGATACCGGCCGTTCCACGCCGTGGTCGCTGTCCGCTCCGGCATCCAGACCTCGAGGTTGATGTGCGAGTCCGGGCTCGGCTTCGACACGACCGCGACCCGGCAGAACGCCGGGAGGTTGGTGAACGTCTGCCCGTTGGGCGCCGTGAACGAACCGGCGGGCACGGACTGGGCGAGCGTGACGCTCGCGTGCGGCAGCGTCAGGCTGGTGAGGCTGCTGCAGGTGGCTGCGATCGCGGAAGGAGCGGAGATGCCATAGCCAGCGGCCGCCAGGGCGGCCACGAACATGCGGCGGAGCATGTTTTTCCCTCGAGTCTGCGCGCGATGCGGGGCTGCATCGGCGGCGCGACGGTGTCGCCTGGCGCGGCGCGAGATCAAGGCACGCTGTGTCGCGACACTGGTCGGACTGGAAAGTTCCAAGAACGCGCGGAGCGGTGCGGCGTGCTCCGCAAGGCCAGGTGGATTAGGATTCCCGACCGCGAGCTCAAGGCACCCGCCTGGCTGGAGGTGGCGCGATGGCGCTCACCGGAACGAGCCTCGGATTAGCCGCGATCGGCGGCCGGGCCGCGCGCGACGAGGGGGACGCCCCGGTTGCGCCCGGCACCACCCGCGTCATCGACGGGCAGGAGCGAATCTACCACGAGGGGTACTGGGTCAAGTGCTACCCGGTCCCCGAGGACACGCTGCAGGCGAAGAAGCTCTTGATCGAGGCGCTCACCCGCCGACTTTTCAACCACACCGAGCACGGGCTCAACATCCCCGGACACCGCTTGTCGGAGGCGAAGCTGGCCTACGAGGCCGAGACCGACCCGGGCCGCAAGCGTGTGAAGGGCGCGATGTACGCGGGCGCGCTCTTCAACCGGGCGACGAACATCTTCACCCGGCTGGTGGACCTGCAGTCGACCGGCGTGGAGATCTCCAGCGACAACGATCTGATGCGCGAATGCGGGCGCTGTCTGGAGGAGGCCCTCTCGCTCTGCAGGCTGGTCCTCCACCGCAGCGGCGAAGAAGGCATCGACGAGCTGTGGGGCGAGCCGTTCCGCGCCTTCTGCATCCCGCTGGAGGCGTTCTACGCCAGCCGTTATCTCAAGATGGCGCAGGCCATGCGGGACATCGACCGCATCGCCGACGCGATGGTGGCCACGTTCATCGCCCCCATGTTCCCCGAGATCGAGCCGCTGATCCGCGAGTTCGCCCGCGCCGCGCGCAAGAAGGTCGAGACGCTGCGGACCGAACCCGACATCTTCGACGTCTGGGCCGAGCTCGTCACCGCGGGCGAACGGCTCGCGAGCTCTCAGCCGCTGCTGCCGGCCGGAGGAGCGCACGAGCAGCGCGCCTCCTGCGGGACGCAGCTGATCTGCAACGGGCGCGACCTGATCTTCCACATCACCCGCGCGCGCGTGTCGATGCCCAGGAGCACCCGGGAGTACGTCGAGCGGTGCGAGACCTATCTTGCGACGGGGACCATCACGGTGATGCCCATTCCGTTGCGTTCCTGACGGGATGGCCGACGTTGGGCGATGGTCCAATGCTCCCGCGGCGATTGAAACGATAGCCTGCGGGGCATGCGGCCCCTGCCCGCGATCCTGCGACGTCGACCGCCCCGCTGGGCGGTCGCGGTCCTCGGGATCCTGGCGGTCTACGCGATCACCGGCTTCCTCATCCTTCCCCCCATCCTCCGGGCGCAGATGGAGGAGAAGCTCCCGGCCGTGCTTCATCGGCCCGTCACCGTGCGGCAAGTGCGATTCAATCCGTTCGCGGTGTCGATCACCATCCGCGGCTTCTCGGTGAAGCAGCCCGACGGCTCGCCGCTCCTGTCGTTCGAGGAGCTGTACGTCAACGTCGCGCTGCTGCGCCACGTGTTCGGCGGCGTGCACCTCGAAGAGGTGCGGTTGGTGCGGCCCGAAGTGAGCGTGGCCGTCGAGAAGGGAGGCAAGCTCAACTTCGCCGACCTCCTCGAGGGAGGCGCGCCGGAACAGCCGCCGCAGCCGGATCGGAAGCCCACCCTCATCGAGATCGCCCACTTCTCCCTCGACCGCGGCGCCATCGCCTTCGCCGACCGGAACCGGGCGCACCCCTTCCAGGCGCGCCTGGAGCCGCTCACCTTCGCATTGGATGGCTTCACCACCGAGCCGCAGAAGAACGGCGCCTATCACTTCGAGGCCCGGCTCGAACCGTCCACCCAGCTCGCCTGGACCGGCAGCATCAGCGCGAATCCGCCGAAGAGCTCGGGAGAGCTGTCGATCACGGGCATCCGCCTCTCGCAGTTCGGCAGCTACACCGAGGACTCGACCGCCCTGCGCATCACCTCCGGCACCCTCGATCTCCGCGGCAAGTACGTCTTCGACGCCTCCCGTACGCCGACCGTGATCCGCCTGGAAGAAGGCAACCTGCGGCTCAACGGCCTGCGCGTCGATCCACCTGGTCGCGACGAGGATTTGATCCACGTCGACGCCCTCGCGCTCGACGGAGTCTCCGCCGACGTGGCGGAGGCGCAGGCGCGCGTACGGTCGATCGCGCTGTCCGGAGCGCGCATCGTGGCGCGCAGGCTCGAGGACGGCCGCATCGAGCTGGCCGAGCTAGCCCGGCCGAAGACGCCGCCCCCGCCGTCCTCCTCCCGCGCCTGGACCACGCGGCTCGATCAGCTGCGGGTCGAGCGGCTGGGCCTCCTCTGGGAGGACCGGGTTCCGGACCCGCCTGCCCAGGTGGAAGTCGACGGTTTCGAGCTGAGCCTTTCCCAGCTCGTCGTCCCCGGCGACGAGGTCTCGACCTTCGCGACCTCGATGCGGATCGGCCCGGGCGGGCGCTTCTCGGCCAAGGGCACCGCGCGCGCCGGCTCGGGCGCGGTGGAGGCGGAGCTCGCGCTGGAGAAGCTGGCGCTCGCGACCTTCCAACCGTACGCCGCGCAGAGCATCACCGGCTCCATCGCCCGGGGCGATCTGGATGTGAGCGGGCGGGTTTCCGTCTCGCCCGCGACCCAGGCGGGGGCGCCGCCGAACACCCGGTTCAGAGGCGACGTGTCGGTGACCGGCTTCGGGCTGCTCGACGCCGAAGGAAAGGAGCTGGCCAGCTTCGACCGGTTCGCCCTGGAGAAGCTGGACACCGGCACGCTGGCCACCAACCTGGGACGCGTGCTTTTGAGCAATGCGCGCGTGCATTGCCGGGTGAGCTCCGCCGGCGTGAGCAACCTGTCGACGTTGAGCCGGCCCGCGAAGCCGGAAGCGAAGCGCGAGTCCGCGCCGATCGAGCGCCGCGGGCCGGAGCGGAAGATCAACATCCGCACCATCGCGCTGCAGAACTTCTCGCTGGACTTCACCGACCGATCGCTGACGCCCCCGTTCGTCACCCGGCTCACGAGGTTCGGCGGACAGATCACGCCGTTCAAGCAGCCGGGCATGGTCAAGAGCCGGATCGATCTGTCCGGCAAGCTGGACGGGGCCAGCCTCCGGGTCGCCGGCGAGCTGCGTCCCGCGGGCAAGGATAGCGACGCCGACCTGACGGTCACCCTCACTCCCTGGAACCTTCCGCCCACGTCACCGTACGGGATCCGCTTCGCCGGCTATCCGGTGGGGAGGGGGAAGCTGTCGCTCGACCTCAAGTACAAGGTGGGTCAGAGGAAGGTGGACGGGTCGAACGTCGTGACCATCAACCAGCTCGAGCTCGGGGACAAGGTGGACAGCCCCACCGCCACCAGCCTGCCGGTGAAGCTCGCGCTGGCCATCCTCACCGACCGCTCCGGGAAGATGGAGATCGACCTGCCCGTCGAAGGGAGCCTGGACGATCCCGACTTCCGCGTCCGCAAGGTGGTGCTGCACGCGATCGTGAACGTGCTGGAGAAGGCGGCGACTTCGCCCTTCGCCCTGCTCGGCTCGCTCTTCGGTTCGAGCGAGGACCTGAGCTCGATCGAGTTCGCCGCCGGCTCGGACGAGCTGAGCGACGAGCAGCAGAAGAAGCTCGAGTCCCTCGCCAAGGCGCTCACCGAACGACCCGGGCTTCGGCTTTCGATCGCCGGGGCGATGGATCCGGAGGCGGATCGCACCGGCATGCAGAAGACGCAGCTGGACGATGCGTTGTTCGCGAAGGCCCGCCCAGCCGCTCCTCCGGGCAAGGACGACGACCTACCGCTCAAGCCCGCGGAGCGGGCCGCCTTCGTGCGGGCGCTCTATCTCGAGCGCGTGGTCGTGGCGCAGGAGAAAGAAGCCGTCCAGCTCCGCTCGCAGGGCAAGCCCGTGCCGCCCGAGCTGGCGCCGCTCCAGGACCCATCGGCGGCGGAGATGGAGACCCTGGTCAGACAGTCCTTTGCGGTGACGTCCGACGATCTGAACGACCTCGCCCGCTCGCGGGCGGAGACGGTGCAGGACGAGCTGATCGAGGCCTACCAGATCGATCCGGAGCGCGTCTTCATCGCCAACAAGCCGGAGCCCCCGCGCAAGCGGCTGGCTGCGCTCCAGCTGGAGTGAGTTCTCGATCCACCTCATGAGCCGCTTTTCCCCCGGTTTCCGCAACTGGAGGAGACGGCGGCGTTCGCCGTCGACCCGAGGGGCCTGATCACGAAGCCCGGCTTTCGGCCGGCGCGGCTAGGGAAACCGGCCGCTGGCCGAGAGCAGGTCGATCCGCGCCTGCCGCGCCGTATCCTCCGCCACCAGCGCGGCCACGTCGGCGTCGCGCGACCTGCGCTCCGCGTCCACCACCTCCAGATCGTTGGTGGCGCCTTCGCGGTACGCGAGCGTGGTCATCTCCAATGCCTCGCGGGCCAGCCGGGACGCCTGTCGCGCCGAGCGGACGCTCTCGTCCGCGCGCTGGACCCCATCGAAGGCGGAGCGCACGTCGGAGCGGGCCTGCCGGAGCAGTCCGTCCAGCAGCGCCTTCGACTCCTCGTACGTGGCGCTGCGCTCCCGCCGGACGCCGTAGCGGGCCCCGCCGTCGTAGAAGGGAACGGTGAGCACCAGCTGCGCCGCCCAGCCCGTCTCCGGCTGGCTGATGGAGGGCGACGAGTTGTAGAAGGGCTGCACCACCGCGCTGAGCAGCGGCATGTAGTCGGTCCAGGAATCGTTGAGCGCCCCGCGCGCGCTCTCCGTGCGCAGCACCGAGGCGCGCACGTCGGGCCGCTTCTCCTCCGCGTCCAGCAGCGCTTGCTCTTGCGCCGCAGGCGCGGGGAGCTGGATCTCCTCCTCCACCTCGAGCGGGCCGTCCGCGGCCACCAGCACGCCCAGGGCCTCGCGGGCCCGCGTCAAGCCCGACTCCGCCTGCGCGAGCTGGGACTCGTCGGCCGAGACCTCCTGCGCGGCACGGACCACGTCCAGGCGGTTGCCGCTCCCGACGTCGTAGCGGGCCTGCGCGTCGTCGAGGTGCGCCTTCGCGCTGTCGCGGGCCTGGATGGTGATCTGGACCAGCCGGTGCTGCGCCATCACCGAGATGTAGGTGCGAGCCGTGGCCACGGCCACCGCGCGCCGCGCGTCCTCCAGCGAGGTCCGGGCGATCTCCACCTGCTCCTTGGCGTGCGACCAGGCCACCCAGCGCTGCGGGGCGATCACCGGCACGGAGAGGATGAGGCCGGCCGCGAGCTGCTGGCGGGGAACCTGGACGACGGTGGTGTTGGTGGGGACCCCCGAGGGGGTCAAGGTGACGATCGTGGCCGTCCGGTCGCTTTCCAGCCGCGTCCCGATCGCGGCACCGGTGAGGATGGGGAGGGCCGGCGCCCGGACTTCCCGGAGGATGCCCTCGGCGCGCAGGATCTCCTGCTCCGCGATCAACGAGGTCGTGCTCCGCGCGACGGCCCGCCGCACCGCCTCCCCGAGGGTGAGGCGCTCGATGGCGGGCGCTTGCGGTGCTCCGAGCGCAGGTGCTGCGATCAGGGCCAACGCGACCACTCTGGGGAGGAGCATGCGCGACCTCTAATCGAGCGCGCTTGCGAACGCAACCGTTGCGGGCGCAATCGATTCGTCGTACACACCCGCACCATGGCCGTCCGCCCGGCAGCATCGCTCTGCGAGGAAATCGCCAGCGGAGTGGTGCGCGTGCGCAAGCGCATGATGGCCGAGGCCGACCGGCGCCTGGCCGAGCGCGGCGAGACGGTGGTCACCTGGCAGGTGCTGAACGCGCTGCAGCGCTGCGGGCCGTCGGCCCAGAACGAGCTGGCGCAGAGCATCGGACAACATCCCACCGGGATGTCCCGGCTGCTCGAGGAGCTGGAGCAGGCGCGGCTGGTCCGGCGTGCCCGGGACCGCTCCGATCGCCGCAAGATCCTGGTCGAGCCCACCGCCCGCGGGCGCGCCTTCCTCGAGCAGGGCCGGCCTTTGGTGGACGCCGCGGTGGAGGAGGTCCTCGCTCCCCTCGACCGCGTCGAGCGCCGCACGCTGCGCGACCTGCTCTGGCGGATGCTGGAACGCTGATTTCCGGGGGCGCTCTGTTACGGTCGTGTTTCGCGCGCCGCCGTCACATTGACCATCCGCGCGCACCGTCGTTACGGTCTCTTCCGGAGCCCCGACACGTGCGCAAAATCGCCCTGATCCTCCTTTTGCTCGCAGCCTGCGGGCGCAAGCAGGTCGCGCCCTATCGCACCGAAGCCGTCACCCGCGGCCCGGTGAGCGAGATCGTGAACGCCACCGGAGACGTCTCGGCGATCGTGACGGTCAACGTCGGCTCGCAGGTCTCCGGCATCATCGACAAGCTCCTGGTCGACTTCAACAGCCCGGTGAAGAAGGGCCAGCTCCTCGCCAGGCTCGACCCCCGCCTCTTCCAGGCCCAGCTGGAGAAGGCGGATGCGACGCTGGCCTCGGCGAAGGCCAACGTGGAGAAGGCGCAAGCCGCCTACGCGGACTCGGTGCGGATCGCGGTCCGGCAGGAGGAGCTCCGCAAGCAGGGGCTGATCTCGCAGGCGGACCTCGACACCGCGCTGGCGACCCGCGACCAGAACTCCGCGGGGCTCTCCGCGGCAAAGGCCGCGGTGCTGCAGGCCCGCGCCGATCGGGACATGGCGGCCACCAACCTGGCCTTCACCGACATCACCAGCCCCATCGACGGGATCGTGGTCTCGCGCACGGTGGACGTGGGGCAGACCGTCGCCGCGGCCTTCCAGGCGCCTCAGCTCTTCCTGATCGCGAACGACCTGACCAAGATGCAGATCCTCGCCAACATCGACGAGGCGGACGTCGGCAAGGCGTTCGCGGGGCGCATCCGCGAGCTGCGGCAGGCGCCGAACACCATCCAGAACGTGGTCACCTACCCCGCCGTGATCGACGCGCCGAATCCGGAGCGCAAGCTGCGGCAGGGCATGACCGCTTCCGTGACCATCACCGCGGCGCGAAAGGAGGACGCCCTGCGCGTCTCCAACGCGGCCCTGCGCTACAAGCCCGATGACGCCGCCCTGGCGCAGGACGCGACGCCGCCGCCGCGGCAAGGGCCGCCGCAGGCGCGCACCGCCTCCGCCGCGGCGCGCGGAACGCGCGAAGGACAGCCCGCGCCTGGCCGGGCGGGACGCGTGTTCCGCCTGGAGAACGACAAGCCGGTCGCGGTGCTGATCCGCGTCGGGCTCTCGGACGGTCAGCGCACGGAAGTGCTCGAGGGTCTCGCGGAAGGCGACAAGGTGATCGTGGGGGGCGGAGATTCCGCTTCCGGCGGCCAGACGCAGAGGCGCCGTGGGCCCTTCTGAGCCACCGGTCGTCGAGACGCGGGATCTGGAGAAGATCTACCGGATGGGCGACGTCGAGGTCCGCGCCTTGCGGGGCGTCTCCCTCACCATCGCCGGGGGCGATTTCGTCGCGGTGATGGGCGCGTCGGGCTCCGGCAAGAGCACGTTCATGAATCTGGCCGGCTGCCTCGATCGCCCGACCCGCGGCAACTACCTGCTCAACGGCCGCGACGTCGGGAAGCTCTCGCGCGATCAGCTCGCGCGCGTGCGCGGCCGGCAGATCGGTTTCGTATTCCAGGGGTTCAACCTGCTCCCCCGCACCAACGCGCTCGAGAACGTGGAGCTGCCCCTCCTCTACCAGGGCATCGCCTCGCGCGATCGCCACCGCAGGGCCGCGGAGGCATTGGAGCGCGTCGGCCTGGGCGACCGCCTCGATCACACTCCGGCGCAGCTCTCCGGGGGCCAGCAGCAACGGGTGGCCATCGCCCGGGCGCTGGTGAACCGGCCCACGCTCTTGCTCGCGGACGAGCCCACCGGAAACCTCGACTCCCGCACCAGCGTCGAGGTGATGGGGATCTTCCAGGAGCTGAACGAGCAGGGCCTCACCGTGCTCCTGGTGACGCACGAGTCCGACATCGCGGAGCACGCCCGCCGGGTGGTCACCTTCAAGGACGGCCTGTTGCTCAGCGACGTCTCGCCCTCGCGCCGGCGGCTGGCGCGCGAGGAGCTGCGGGAGCGGAGCGCATGAGCTTCGTCGCTTCCCTGCGCACCGCGCTGCGGGCCCTGCGCAAGAACAAGCTCCGCTCCCTGCTCGCCATGCTGGGAGGGCGCCCAGGCCAAGGTGGCGCAGCAGATGGAGAGCCTGGGAGCGAATCTCTTGATGGTGCTGCCCGGGTCGATCGCGATGCACGGGGTGGCCACGGGCTCGGGGGCCACGCAGAACCTGACCCGCGACGACGCCACCGCCATCGAGCGCGAGCTTTCCACCTCGGTGGCCGCGGTCGCTCCCATCAACCGCACCGGCGCGCAGGTCGTCTACGGCGATCAGAACTGGTTCACGCAGGTGCAGGGGAGCACCGCGGCCTACCTGCAAGTGCGGAACTGGCCGCTCGCGCAAGGCGAGGCGTTCGGGCGGGAGGAGGATGCCTCGGCGGCCAAGGTCTGCCTCTTGGGCAAGACGGTCGTGGACAAGCTCTTCGTCCCCGGGGCGCCGGTGCTCGGCGAGCAGATCCGGGTCAAGCACGTACCCTGCAAGGTGGTGGGCATCCTCGCCACCAAGGGACAGAGCTTCGGCGGCCAGGATCAGGACGACGTGATCGTGATGCCCTGGTCCACCGTGGTGCGCCGGCTGATCGGCTCGCAGGCGGACACCGTGGGCCAGATGATGATCTCCGCGCGCTCCTCCGACCGGGCCCGACTTCCAGATCCGCAACCTCGCGGAGATGCAGGACGCCGCGAAGCAGAGCACCGAGACCATCGCCACGCTGCTGGAGGCGGTGGCGGCGATCTCGCTGATCGTCGGCGGCATCGGGATCGCGAACGTGATGCTGGTCTCCGTGACCGAGCGCACGCGCGAGATCGGCATCCGCATGGCGGTCGGCGGCCGCAGCCGGGACATCCTCTTCCAGTTCCTCACCGAGGCGGTGCTCCTCGCCACCGTGGGGGGAGGGATCGGGCTGGTGCTGGGCATCGGCGTGTCGAAGTCGATGGCGGCGCGGGGCGATTGGCCGACGCTGCTCTCCCCGCCGGTGATGTTCGGCACCATGCTGGCCGCGGGCTTCGCCGGAGTGGTCGCCGGCTTCTACCCGGCTCTTCGCGCTTCCCGGCTCGATCCGATCGACGCCCTCCGGTTCGAATGAAGCCGATCGAGCGGCGATCCGGGCGCGCGCTTACAATGGAAGAATGCCCCGGTTCGCGAATCTCGACGGCAGCGGACCGAGCCCGGGCAGCGCGGTCTTCCGCTGGGCCGTCCTCGACCGGCTCGCCGGCCGGCGCCGCAAGAGCCCGCCCCGGGCGGCCATTCCGGTCGTAGCGCCCGACGTACGCCAGCTCTCCGTCGCCCCGCAACCCGGCGAGCCGGCACGCATCACCTGGCTGGGCCACGCGAGCTGGCTCTTGCAGCTCGACGGCGCCTCCCTCCTGGTCGATCCCGTCTTCGGCGAGCGCATCTCCTATCTGATCCCGCGGAACGCTCCGGCGCCGCTGCGGCCCGATCAGCTTCCGCGGATCGACGCGACGCTGATCTCGCACAGCCACTACGATCATTACGACCGGCCTTCGGTGCTGGCGGCGCAGGCGCCGGTGATCACCGGCACCGGGCTGGGAAAGGGCCTCTCCCTCCCGGTGACCGAGCTCGGCTGGTGGGACGCGGACATCGTCGCCGATCGGGTGCGGGTCACCTTCGTGCCCTCGCAGCACTGGAGCCGGCGCGGGCTGTTCGACGCCAACCAGACGCTGTGGGGCGGATTCGTGATCGAGGGGTCGCGCTCGCGCATCTACCACGCCGGGGACACGGCGTACTTCGACGGTTTCGCACGGATCGGCGCGAAGTTCCCCGGGATCGACGCGGCGCTCCTGCCCATCGGCGCCTACGACCCCGCCTGGTTCATGGAGAAGCAGCACATGAACCCGGAGCAGGCGGTGCAGGCCTTCCTCGATCTGGGAGCCTCCCGCTTCGTCGCCATGCACTGGGGGACCTTCAAGCTCACCGACGAGCCGCTCCTGGAGCCTCCGCAGCGGCTGCGCGCGGAGTGGGAGCGGCGCGCCCTGCCCCGCGGGCGCCTGAACATTCCCGCCATCGGCGAGACGCTCGCTCTCGAGCGCCCGGGATAGGCTCGCGCGCATGCCCGCCCGGAATCCGCTCGCCGAGGTCCCTCCCGATCAGTTCGTCCAGGCCCGCGACGCGCTCGCGCGCCAGCTGCGGGAGCACGGTGACGCCGAGGGAGCGCGGCGCATCGCCGCCTTGCGCCGGCCTTCCACCGTCCTGTGGATCTCCAACCAGCTGGGCCGGCGGGCCGGCAAGGCGATGGAGGAGCTGATCGAGTCCACCAGCCGGGCCCGCCGTGCCCAGGTCGAGGGCGGAACCGGAGACGATCTGCGCGACGCGATGCGGGCGCAGCGGGAGGCCACCCACCGGCTGCTCGCGGATGCGGAGCAGGTGGCCGCGGATGCCGGGCTCGCGCTCACGCTGGAGCAGCGGCGCCGGATCCAGGACACGCTGCAGGCCGCGGCCTCGTCGGATCCCGAGGCGCTCCGCCAGGGAGCCCTCGAGCACGAGCTCTCGCCGGCGGGGTTTGGCGCGCTGCTCTCCGGGCCGACCGCCGTGGTCGCGAAAGCGGCCTCCAGGAAGCAGACCTTCGAGGCCCGGGTGGAGGAGCAGCGGAAGCGAGCCGCGGAGAACCGCGAACGCCAGCTTCGCCAGCGCGAGATCCGCCAGGTCGAGCTGGCCGCGAAGCGTCTGGCCACGCACGCCGCGCAGCTCGAGCAGTATGCGCAGCGCGCGCAGAACACCGCCGATCAGGCCAAGGCGAAGGCCGACGCGGCCCGGCGCGAAGCGAGCTCCGCCGAGGCCCGCCTGCTGCAGCTCCGGACCCGCTAGCTACTTCTTCTCACCTTTCTCGTAGCTTCCCATCACCTCGGCCTTCGCCAGGAGATGTCCCGAGAACGCGCGCTCCAGCTGCTGGCGCGTCGGCTTCCCCAGATCGCCCATCATCATGTCCAACGCGTACAGGACGAAGTAGTAGCGGTGCCGGCCGATCGGCGGACACGGCCCCCCATACCCCGCCTTCTTCCAGTCGTTCAGGCCGGGCAGTGCGCCCTTCGGCAAGGATGAGTCCGAAACCCCCTGCGGGAGCCCCTTGGTGTCCGGCGGCAGGTTGTAGAGCACCCAATGCACGTAATCCATGCGCGGCGCGGCCGGATCGGGCGCGTCCGGATCGTGCACCACCAGGGCCAGGCTCCTGGCCCCCTGCGGAACGCCCTCGAACTCGAGGGCCGGCGAGACGTCCTTGCCCTCGCAAGTGTGGATCCGGGGGATCTCGCCGCCTGGTGAAAACGCGCTGGAGCGGATGGTCAGCATGCGCGCAATTTGCTCCCCGCCACGCCCGCGTCAAGAGAGACCGATGTGATAAACCCCTCCCCCCGTGGAAAGACCCCGCGTCTTCATCACCCGACGCCTCGCGCTCGCCCCCCAATCCATCCTCGGGGCGGGCATCGAGATCGACCAACATGACTCCGAGCTCGCCCTTCCCCGCCAGGATCTCCTCCACCGCGTCCGCCAGGCCTCCGCTCTCCTCCCCATCCTCGGCGATCGGGTAGATCGCGAGCTCCTCGATTCTTCCCCCCGCCTCCGCATCGTCGCGAACCACGCCGTGGGCTACGACAACGTCGACGTCCCGGCCTGCACCGCCCGCGGCGTCTGGGTGACCAACACGCCCGACGTGCTGACCGACGCGACCGCGGATCTCGCCTGGGCGTTGATCC
>WNFK01172429.1_pt1 | contig 13523 bp, 11 predicted proteins | sample 5400281 | NCBI WGS metagenome assembly WNFK01 (sample SAMN13153350, study PRJNA577476) | soil metagenome | isolation source: 20 cm soil on Douglas fir-dominated hillslope | place: USA:California | collected 2013-09-17
TGGAGGAGCGGTCCGGCACGCGGGCGCGCCCGCCGCTCGCTTATGCCAGGAGGCGCTCTATTCGGCGTAGTAGCTCCCCTATTGGGACGGGCTTGAGAAGAACCTCAGCGCAGCCGGCTTCGATGCACTTGCGCCGAGTGCCGGAATCGTTGTGCCCGGTCATGGCCACAGTCGCGCGAGGGAGGCTGTCCTGTTTGCGGAGGGCTTCGAGAATCTCGAGGCCGTTGCCATCGGGAAGCGAAAGGTCCAGCAGCATCAGGTCGACCGGGTGCGAAGTCCCCTGTTCGATCGCTGCGGCGACGGTTCCTGCCACGTCGACGTCATAACCAGCCTCGGTAAAGAGAACGCTGAATGCCTCGGTCACCAGCTGGCTGTCCTCGACGATCAGAATGCGCGCGCGCACTTAGTCGCGGGGCGGGTTCAGCGGCAGCGTGAAAAAGAACCGGCTTCCTTTGCCGAGCTGGCTCTCGACCCAGATGGTTCCGCCTTGCAGCTCCACCAGCTTGCGGGCGATGGCGAGACCGAGCCCCGTTCCGTGATGAGACCGAGAGGGCGAGGCATCGACCTGCGCGAACTCGCGAAAAATGAGATCGTAGTGGTCCTTCGCTATCCCGTGTCCGGTGTCACCAACCTCGACCACGAGCTCGTCGGCGTTCCGGCCGCGTCGGGCAAAACTGATCCAGATGCGGCCAGCATCGGGCGTGAACTTGATTGCGTTTCCGATAAGGTTGCCGAGCACATGCTTGAGCTTGTCGCGGTCGGCGAAGACGAGGGGGAGATCGTCACCGTTCAGACGCTCGATCGTGAGCCTCTTCTTCGCGGCCAGTGCCTGGTTGAGAATGCGCACCTGATCGACCACTTCGGTGATCGAGAACTCCGTGCGCACCAGGCTGACCTGGTCGCTGGCACCGCGCACGTAAAAGAGAATCTCGTCGATCATGTCGATAAGCTGCTGTCCGCCGTTTACGATTCCAGCAACGCTGTCTCGTTGTTTCTGATTCAGCTCGCCCAACATTCCCTCGCGCAGTATCTCCGCGTGCGTGATTATCGCGGCAAGCGGTGTGCGCAGGTCGTGGGAGATGTTGGAGAGGAACTGCGTCTTGAGCGCGTCGCGCGCCTTCAGCTCGTCGACTGTGCGCTGGGTCGCCTTCGCCTGGCGCTCAAGGGTTACTACCCGCTTTCTCAGGGCGGCTGCGTCGGGCTGGTCTGACATGCTCATATTGTAGTTGCGGTAACATCGGTTGCCAACGTGTCCGACTCCACGGAGTCGAGTAGCTGCTGGCGGCGCAGGAGCGACCAGTAACGTCCGCGCAGCGCCATCAGCTCGGCGTGGCGCCCCTGCTCGACGATCGTGCCCTTCTCGAGCACGATGATCCACGAAGCATCGCGTATCGCGCTGATCCGATGCGATGCGATGAGCGCCGTTCTCCCAGCCAGCGCTTCGCGGAGGGCGCGGAGGATTTCCGCCTCGGTGTGGGTATCCACTGCGGAGAGTGCGTCATCGAGCAGGACGATGCTGGGCGTCTTCGCCAGCGCGCGCGCCAGCGAGGCACGCTGTTTCTGCCCTCCCGAGAGATTGATTCCGCGCTCACCCAGAATCGTCTCGTATTGACCGGGAAACTCCGCGATAGTCTGATCGAGCTGCGCGACGCCCGCCGCCCACTCCGCCGACGCGGGGTCCTGGGTGCCGTATGCGAGGTTGGCTCCGATGGTGTCGCTGAAGAGGAGGCTCTCCTGCGGAACGAAACCGATCTCGCGCCGCAGCTCCGCGGGCGCGACCTGGCGCGTCGGTACGCCATCAATGAGGATCTCTCCCTCCTGAGGATCGTACATGCGCGGAATGAGGTCGATGAGCGCACTCTTCCCACTTCCCGTCGCGCCGACGACTCCAAGTGTGGCCCCGGCCGGGACGCTGAAGCTGACATTGCGCAGTACCCAACGCGGCTCGCCTGCCGGGTCGGACGGGTAGTGAAAGCCCACGTTTCGAAACTCGATCGTGCGGCCCGACATCGTCGGCGGCAAATGCTGCACGGGTTCGTCGCCGCCGATGGTCGGGCGGACGTCGAGAATCTCGTTCAGCCGCCCCATCGAAGCCTCACCGCGCTGAAACAGGTTCACGACCCAGCCAAGGGCGATCATCGGCCAGGTGAGCATCGTGAGATACATGCCGAACGCGACGAAAGAGCCCACGGAGATCGTGCCCCTGATCGCGAGCATGCCGCCCAGTCCCAGAACCACCACGGCGCCGAGCCCGCCGAAGAACGCAAAGAGTGGATTGAGCGTTCCCCAGAGGCGCACGAGCGACATGTTGAGCGCGAGGTATTCGTCGTTGATCTTTCCGAAGCGGGCAATCTCCGCCGCTTCCTGGCGATACGCGCGAACGATGCGCGCGCCGCTCAGATTCTCCTGCGCGCGGGTCGTGAGCGTGGAGAAATGCTCCTGCACCGCCTCGAAGCGGTCGTGAATCGCCTTGCCCATACGGATCGTGAGCGCCGGAAGCACCAGCAGGGGCAGCAGCGCCAGCAGGGTCAGCTTGACGTCGATCCGCAGCATGAAAATGAGCGCGAAGAGGCCGCCGGTGATCGTATTGGCGAGATACATCACCGCCGGCCCAACAGCCATCCTGACGGCGCTGAGGTCGTTCGTCAGGCGCGCCATGATGTCGCCGGTGCGGGTGTGTGCAAAGTAGGCCGCGTCGAGCGTCTCCAGATGTATGAAGAGGTCATTCCGGAGGTCGTACTCCATCCAGCGGCTCACGCCGTTTATGAGCTCGCGCATTCCGTACCTGAAGGCGCCACCGATGATGGCGGCGAGCACGATCAGGCCGGCGAGCTTCCAGATGGTTCCCATCGGTGCGCCATTGCCGATGGCGTCGATCGCTCTCCGCAACAGCCACGGGATTACGCTCGTGATTGCGGAGGACGCGACCACGATTGCAAGACCGATCGAAAATGGGATCCAGTACGGCCTATAGTAGGGCGCCGCAAGGCGGAGATTCTTCAGATTTGGCATGTGGATTGCCGTCTACAATACTCTTGAGCTTGGGCCCCGCCCAAAGCTCTTCACTAACGTATGGAGGAGGCTTAATGGTTCAATATATTCCCCGGTTGAAAGCGTCGCTGGTGCTCTCGCTCGTGCTGATCGCCGGTGCGTGCTCAAAGAAAGACGACAGCGCTGCCGCTGACTCGGCGCTCAACAGCGACATTCAGCTTGCGAACCGCGACACCGCCGCGCAGCCGGCGCTGACCGACGTTCCTGCCGCCTCCGCGACGAATCCGTCGCCCAGCACCACGGCTAATCGCACGACCACCAAAACGACTAATACGACCACGCGCACGCCGACCACCACGACGCGCAGACCGACCACGACGACCACGGCCAGCGGCAACACCGTGACTCGTACGAGCGCCGGTTCCGCCGCCAAAGTCGGAACGATTCCCGCCGGCGCCGAGCTCGCGCTCGCATCGGGCTCGAAGATCTGCACCAACACGAACCATGTTGGTGAGCGATTCTCGGCATCTGTGGTGAACCCGGTTTCAGGCTCGAACGGAGCTATGATCCCGGCCGGTGCCACTGCCACGGTCGAAGTGACCGAGCTGAAGCGCAGCGAGAACGCCAATGACAACGTGGTGATGGGCTTCCGCGTCGTCTCCGTCACCTACGGTGGGCACACATACCCGGTGAGCGCGACCACGAGCTACGCGCAGGTGAACAAGGTCAAGAACCAACCCAAGAGCAAGGACGTGCAGAAGGTCGTCGGAGGTGCCGCAATCGGCGCCATTGCAGGACAGATCCTCGGCAAGAGCACCAAGGGCACCATTATTGGAGCTGCCGCTGGTGGAGCTGCGGGTGCCGCAGCTGCCGCTGCCACGGCGAACTATGAAGGCTGCGTCAATTCGGGCGGCCGCATTACCGCTACGCTCAACTCGTCGACTCAGGTCAATATCTGAGGAGCCCTAGCGGGAACAAAAAATCCGGCGTGAGAAATCACGCCGGATTTTTTTCTGTCCCTGATTTTCGTCGGTCCTAGAAGCCTGCGGCTCCGGCAGCTCCCCGCAAGCGGGGGTCATCCATTCCCTCGTAGCCGCCTTTGACGCGCATGATCGCCGCCGCGGATGCAATCCCGCCGCCCTCGTAAAGGTCGTGGCCCATTGCCCGCAGTCGCGCGAGAACGTCGGAAGTGAAGCCGCCCTTCTCCGCGCGAATCGAGTCGGGAAGAGCCTGATGGTGTATGCGCGGTGCGCTCATCGCATCCGCGAGCGACATGCGGTGGTCGATGATGTTGAGAATTATCTGGTACGTGGCCGAGATGATGCGGGGGCCACCGCGCGCACCGGTCACGAGCAGGAGATTGCCCTTCGGATCGAGCACGATGGTCGGCGACATCGCGCTCAGCATCCGCTTCCCGGGAGCGATTGCATTCGCCTCGCCCTGAATGAGACCGAACATGTTCGGCGTGCCGGGTTTGGCGGCGAAGTCATCCATCTCGTCGTTCAGGAAAAACCCTGCTCCGCTCACGAACACGCCGGAGCCGAATAGATCATTCAGGGTCGTCGTCGTGGCGACGGCGTTCCCGAACTGATCGACGACTGAGTAGTGCGTCGTCTCGGTTCCCTCGCTGGCTGACGAAGCGACTGCCAGGGTCGGGTCGGCGCGGTCTCGCGAAATCCTTTTTGCCAGCGAGCGCGCGTACGATTTGCTCGTCAGGGTGGCGACTGGTGCCTTGACGAAATCAGGGTCGCCAAGCTTCGAGTTACGGTCGACGAACGCACGCTGCGACGCGGAGGCGAGCGCGTGGATCCGCGCCGCGCTCCCGAAAGTCGCGCTCGGCCCGTACGCCTCGAGGATGTTGAGGGTCTCGCTCACCGTCGTGCCACCGGAAGACGATGGCGGCATCGCAAAGTAGGTATAACCGCGATAGGTGCTGCGAATCGGCTCGCGCCAGATCGGGCGGTAGCGCGCAAGATCCTGCGTAGTGATCAAGCCGCCGGCGCGTTTCATCTCGGCGGCGATCGAGTCCGCAACGCTTCCGTGATAAAATGCGCCGGAACCGCCCTGTGCGATCAGTCGAATGGTTCGAGCAAGCTGGGGCTGGACCAGGCGCGATCCGATCGGCGGAGGCGCGCCATTCGGCAGGAACACCGACTTGCCGGCGAAGCCGCCGATCCGATACCTGGCGTCTGTCAGCGATTTAAAGAGCGCGGTGTCGACGGTGAATCCATCCGAAGCCAGACGAATCGCGGGGGCCAGCACTTTCGCGAGTGGCAGGACGCCAAACTTTCTGTGAGCTTCAACCATCCCCGCAACAGCGCCGGGCACTCCCGATGCGCGCGGGCCAATCACGCTTTCGCCGGTAAGCTTGCCATCGGCACCGACGTACATGTCTCGTGTGGCGGCGAGTGGCGCGGTCTCGCGATAGTCGATTGCCGCGACGCGTCCATTCGCCATGCGGATCACCATGTAGCCACCACCGCCGAGATTACCGGCTTCGGGGAAGGTCACGGCGAGCGCAAAGCCTGTCGCGACGGCGGCGTCGATTGCGTTGCCGCCTTGCTTCATGATCTCGACGCCGACGCTCGATGCGGTCGGATCATCGCTCGCTACGATTGCGTGCGGAGCAAAAGTCGCGTGTGCGCCTGCAGGAAACCGCCACGTCGCAGGAAAGACCGCCGGGACACGCGCGGGGATCGCCGGCGGTGCAGCCGCCTGTTGAAACGGTGCCGCCGCCACGATCCAGATCGAGGTGGCAGCGATGGCGGCGAAAGAGATTTTTCCTTTCAGGCGGCGCTCCGATGGGTCGACGTTGAATTCTACCGCGTCGCACCCATCCAGTCAGCTAGCGGCGTACCGTGCGGCTGCCAAATCCTCTCCGAAGCGTGAGCCTGAACGAGCGCATGCTGTTGGTGTTGCTCACGCCGTTCGAGAGTCCGCTGCGCTCGTGGATGGCAATTGTGTAGTCGGGGACAAATTCGATTTGGGTGCGATTCCCGAAGCCGTAGCCCAGGCCGTATCCGACGGAAAAAATCGGATCGATGTTGCGCCCGCCTGCCAGCTCCGCCTTGTCCGAATCGCGCTTCAGATCCTGATACGCGACGATTCCGCCATTGAGCTCGAACACCTGGTGAAATCCCTGGCCGGCTCCGCTATGAAACGTCGCGACGAGGTTAACCATATCGAGGTGGGCATCACAGCTTCCGCATCGCGTGCCCGACACGTCAGCCGGGAGCGGCGTCAGCACATCCGACGAATAAACGAACGGAATGCGCGCGTAGCTGCCGGAAATGCCAAATGATGACCCTCCGGTGCCCATCGTTTGCTCCAGCGATGCGCGGTATTGCCAATTCGTCGAGCGGCCGAAATTCCAAGTGCTTGCCGTGCGGCCGTCATTGACACCGGGATCGTCGCCAATGCTGCTAACGCCGGCGACGCTACCACTGATCCACGTGCCCGGCTCGCCTGTGTTGTACACTCTCGGCTGACGCATCTGCGCGCTGAGCGATCCCGCCGCGAACACCACCATCAATACTGCGAGAAGAAAACGTCTCATCATCGGCTCCAAGTTGTCTTGCGATTCGCGCGAGGCGTCGGGTAAGTTAGGTCGTGGCTCACCGCTCGGCAGCGCATTGATGTTGGACCCTCGCGAAACGGAGCGCCGCAACCCGCGTACCGCCTCGATCGATCTCGCATCCCCGCTCGAGATCGTAGACATGATAAACGCGGAAGACCAGAGAGTTCCAAAAATTGTCGCGACGCAGCGAGAGCAGATTGCGCGCGCGATCGAGCTCGCCGAAGCGACGTTTCGCGCAGGCGGAAGGCTCTTCTACGTTGGTGCCGGTACCTCAGGACGACTGGGAGTCCTCGACGCAAGCGAGATCCCTCCGACTTTCGGGGCCGATCCGGAAATGGTGCAGGGGATTATCGCCGGCGGAATGCCGGCTCTCACCAGAGCACAGGAAGGCGCCGAAGACAAAGTCGAGAACGGAGCCATCGCGATGGACGAGCACGCGGTGGGTAAAAACGACTTCGTGATTGGCATCGCCGCGTCCGGCACGACACCCTATGTGCGCGCTGCCCTCGAGCGCGCGGCAGCGCTTGGCGCTTCGACCGGAATCGTCGCGTGTTCGCCGCCCCCCGCAGATCTCGTTGCCAAGGTCGATGTGACGATGCTGCCGATCGTTGGGCCCGAGGTGGTGACCGGTTCGACGCGCATGAAGGCCGGAACCGAGACAAAGCTCGTGCTCAATACGATCACTACGGGCGCGATGATCCGGCTTGGGAAGACTTACGGCAATCTGATGGTGGACCTTAGTGCCACCAACAACAAGCTCGTCGACCGGAGCCAGCAGATCGTGATGGAGGTGTGCGGCGTGTCGCGCGATGAGGCGATGAAGCTGATCGAGCGCGCCGGCAAGAGCGTCAAGACCGCGATCGTGATGCAGAAGAAGGGAGTCGATCGCGAGGAAGCGGAGCGACTCCTCGCGCAAAATGGCGGCGTGGTCAGACGGGTGACGAAGGACGAGCCCCCACCGATCAGTGAGCGCTAGGATGAAATCCGGCGTCGTAGTTGGACTGATGTCCGGGACATCGCTCGACGGAATCAGCGCCGCCGTTGCGCGCTTCCGTGACGCGGACGATGGGCGTGTAGACGTCGATCTCCTTGCATTCACATCGCGCTCGTACACCGCGTCCGAGCGTGCGCGGCTCTCCCGCGCTCTCGGCGGCACGACGCCGGGCGAGTACTGCCGGCTCAACTTCGACCTTGGGGATTGGCTCGCCGATGCCGCCATCCGGGTGATGGCAGAAGCTGGTGTGGCTCGCGATGACATCTCTGCAATCGCCGAGCGGACCGGCATCGACGTGGTGAGCGATTTTCGCGTCCGTGACGTCGCAGCCGGTGGCCAGGGCGCTCCGCTGGTGCCGATCGCCGACGCAATGCTCTTTTCGTCTCCCACAGATTGGCGCGGCCTCCAGAATCTCGGCGGCATCGGCAACGTCACGGTCGTACCTCCGCGGGGCCAGATCGAAGGAGTCCGGGCGTTCGACACGGGCCCGGGCGCGGGGGTCATCGACCGTGTAACTCGTTCCCTCAGGCCGGAGCTTCCGTACGACGTAGATGGAAAGCTTGCGATGGCGGGACGTCCGAACATGCAGCTCGTCTCGGAGCTTCTCGCCGCGCCCTACTTTGCCGCTCATCCGCCAAAATCGACGGGCCCGGAGCTTTTCAACGATGACTACGTGAAAGACCTGATCGCCCGGGCACGATCCGCCGGCGCCAGCGACGAAGACATCGTTGCGACAGCGGTTCAGCTTACGGCGGAAAGTGTTGGCGATGCGTACAGGCGATTCATTGCCGAACCGATGCGCGAAGTGCTGGTTTCCGGTGGCGGGGCCAAGAACCCGGCGCTGTTCGCGGCGATCGTAAAATCCGCGGCTCCGGTAAAGGTTCGACACTTCGACGAAGTCTTCTTCGACGGCGAGGCGAAGGAGGCAGTGGCCTTCGCATTGCTTGGATATCTCCACGTGACGAATCGCCCAGGAAACGTACCGTCTGCCACCGGCGCTCGCGGAACCCGCGTTCTGGGGAAGCGCACCCCGGCATGAGCGAGATTGCCGAGCTCTTTTTTCCCGCGATCCGCTGGGATGCGACCAGGGGCTACGAGGGCGAGCGGGCCAACATCGAACAGGCCCTCAAGCTTGGTGTGGGCGGCTTCATTCTGTTCGGTGGGCCATCCGAGCACGTAGCCTCGCTGACGGAGGACCTCCACTCCAAGTCCCGCATTCCACTTCTCATCGGCGCCGATCTCGAGCGCGGCGCCGGTCAGCAGTTCGCGGGTCAGACCGCGCTGCCGCCTCTCGCCGCCGTTGCGTCGCTCGAGGATGTGCAGGCCATCCGCCGCTCCGCCACCATCACCGCGCTCGAAGCAAAGTCGCTGGGAATCAACTGGATCTACGCGCCCGACTGCGACATCGACGTGGAGCCCAACAATCCAATCATCGGAACCCGGTCGTTCGGTGGCGACCCCGAGCGGGTCGCCGAATACGCGTCGGCGTGGATCGACGCGTGTCAGTCGGAAGGTGTGCTCGCGTGCGCAAAACATTTTCCGGGACACGGCAGGACGACCGTTGATTCCCACAAGACCCTGCCGCGGGTGGAGGAAACCGCCGACACTCTTCGGGCCACCGATCTGGTTCCGTTCCGCGCCGCGATCGAGCGTGGTGTTGCGTCTGTCATGTCTGCTCATGTCGCGTTTCCAGCTCTTGACCCCAGCGGTGCGCCGGCGACGCTGTCGCGCGCCATCCTCACTGATCTCCTCCGGAAGGAGCTCGGGTTCACCGGGATCGTCGTGACCGATGCCTTGATCATGGAAGGGGTCCTTGGTGGCGGAGAAGCCGAGGCCGTCGTTCGCGCGCTGCACGCGGGCTGCGATGCGCTTCTATATCTCACGGACCTTGCTGGGTCCGAAGTTGCCGTCCGCAAGGCGATCGACGACAAGCGCCTCGATGCGGAGAGCATTCACCACTCGATAGAGCGTCGCCGCCGCTGGGCCCGTTGGGCCGCGCTGTCAAAGGATACGAATCGCTCTTCGCGGGACGAGAGCGGTTGGGCCATTCAGCTGGCTGAGCAGGTCGTGCACCCATTGAACGGCAGGCTGCCACCGCTGCCGCAGCCGTGGAACCTCGTCATTGTGGACGACGATGTCGGCGGACCCTATCCCGCGCCGTCGCGCGATCCGCTGATCTCGTCGCTGCGTGCGGGCGGGGTGGACCTCGTGGTAAACGGTGAGGGCGGCGACGGCACTCCAGCACAGTCGACGGTGATCGCGCTGTTCGGCGACATCCGGGCCTGGAAAGGCCGGCCCGGTTATTCCGCGGGTGCGAAGGAAGCGGTGCGCACCGCTCTCGCGAACGCCGGGTCGAGCGAACGACTGATCGTTGTGTTCAGCCATCCGCGCCTCGCCGCGGAGCTGGAGGTCGACGCCCCAATGCTGTGCGCGTGGGGAGGGGAAGCCGTGATGCAGCGTGCGGCTTCGCGAGTGCTGCTGCGCGAGCTGTCGCACGCCAATAGTGAGAGGAGAATCGGAACGGCGGGGTAGTCGAATTCACCAGGAGAGTTTCATGAGCGAGACAACTCAGAAGCCGTCGCCATTCCGCGTTTTCGGGCAGCCGAAAATGGCGATCCTGCTCCTTTTCGGATTCTCGTCAGGGCTACCGTTTTATCTGACCAGCAAGACTCTGCAGGCGTGGATGACAACCGCACACGTCGATCTGGCCACGATTGGGTTCTTCAGTCTCGTGACGCTGCCCTACTCGCTCAAGTTCGTCTGGGCTCCCGTGATGGACCGTTACATCCCGCCGTTTCTGGGGCGCCGTCGCGGTTGGGTGCTCATCACCCAGTTGTTGCTTATGGTCTCCATCGCGGCGATGGCGCTCCACGATCCGGCGCGGGGGCTGCAGATGCTCGCCATCAACGCGATCGCGATTACGTTCTTCAGCGCATCGCAGGACATCTCGCTCGATGCGTACCGGACCGACGTGCTGCAGGATCGCGAAATGGGCGCGGGTGCCGCGGTGTTCGTGCTGGGTTATCGCATCGCAATGATCTCGACCGGAGCGCTTGCGTTTTTCCTCGCCGATCGAATTCAGTGGCCGGCGGTGTACGTCGTGCTGTCGCTGCTCCTGTTGGTGGGCATCGCCACGACATTCATCGCGCCCGAGCCAGTGCTGAGCGACGCTCCGCCCAAGACACTCGTCGAAGCGGTCGTGCTTCCGTTTGCGGATTTCTTTCAGCGCGTCGGGCCTCGGGCCCTGCTGGTGCTTCTTTTCATCGTCCTGTACAAGTACTCCGACAGTCTGGCCGGGAGCATGACGACACCGTTCCTGCTGCAGGCTGGCTTTTCGCAGAGTGAAGTAGGAGCTGTCTTTCTCGGGGTGGGAGTTCTGGCGACGATTGCAGGCGTGGTGGCCGGCGGAGCGGCGATCGGCCAGGTGGGGATCAACAAGGCGCTCTGGATTTTCGTGGTGTTCCAGGGCCTGAGCAATCTCACCTACTATGGATTGTCTCTCTCCGGAAAGAGCCACGCGTTCATGGTCGCCGCAATCATTACCGAAAACTTCGGACTCGGCCTCGTCAGCGCGGGGATGACAGCGTACATAATGGAAATGTGCAACAAGCGCTTCACGGCCACTCAGTTCGCGCTTCTTTCCAGTCTCATGGCGGCGAGCAGAGACATACTCGTTGCACCCGCAGGAAAGCTGGTTGAATCGATCGGGTGGCCGGGCTTCTTCCTCCTCACCGTGGCCATGGCGATTCCGCCGCTCCTGCTGCTGCCGTTCATCGCGCCGTGGTCGCGCGATGTGCCGATCGGCGCGGCGCCGCACACCGGCGAAACGGTACCCGCTAAGGTCGCTTAGCCGCCGTTTGTCTTGGCGAGGTAATCCGATTCGGGAGCGCGAAGGCGAGCCGCGACCACAGTGACGTTGTCGGGCGCTCCGGTATGCATCGCTTCCTCGATGAGCGCCTCACAGATCTCCATCGGGCGGCCGGCGGCGCGAGTAATGCGGCCGATCTCCTCGGGCGAAATCTGATTGGAGAGGCCGTCGCTGCACAGCACGAGGTAGTCGTTGGTTTCGAGCTTCACCCGGTAGAAATCTGTGACGACTTTCTCTTCCGGACCGAGCGCCTGCAGAATGATGTTCCGGTGCTCGCTCTGGGCGGCTTCCTTCTGGGTCATTCTCCCCGCATCGATCAACCGCTGGACGAACGACTGATCCTTGGTCAGCTGCTTGGCGGCGCCGCCCTTCCGCACGAGATAGGCTCGGCTGTCGCCAACCTGGGCGATGTATGCTTCCCCATCGAGTACCATGGCAAGCGTGGTCGTCGTTCCCATGCCGTGGTGTTCGGGCGAGGTCGTGGCTTTCTGGTAGATCGCCTTGTTGGCGACGTCGACGCCCCGTTTCAGCGCTGCCTCGATGGACTCGGGCGTTCGCTTCGGCACTTTGTGCCACCACCGGTGAAGCTCGCTCAGAATCGTTTCCGTCGCGATCGAGCTGGCGAGCGCGCCCGATGCGGCGCCACCGACTCCGTCCGCGACGATGAGTATGAACGGAGCTGTATGCACGGAGACGAGAGTTGGCGCGCTCATCGTTGCGATGTCGCCCGTCTCCAGATTGGCAATCAAAAAGGAATCCTGATTGTCGTGCCTGATCAGGCCGACATTCGAGATCCCGAAAATTTCTGCAATCAATTGTGGCTCGAAAAGAGCGTTTTGAGCAGGTCACGGGAGCCGGCTGCTATCCCGGTTGGGAAAAGATAGCGCGGGCGAACGAACGGCGCACTACCCATGCGTACTACGCACTACCCATGCGTATTACATGGACTGGCTCGCTATCACACGTGCAACCTACATTCTTGAGATGAAAGCATCGACCTTCAGGGTTTTTTCGTGTTGCATCGCCCTCGCCGGTGCGTCCTGCGCGGCTCCGCGGCGACCGTCCACTCCGGTTCCGGCTCCGGCCCCGCCCGTTCCGCTCATCCCTGCGGTGATTCCCTCACCCAATCCAAAGCTGCCGCCTGTTCCGGCGGTTCGCGGTCCGCTACAGATCACGGTGACGTACCCAAAGCCCGAGCAGCTCCTCACGGTCCGTGATTCCAATTTCATTTTTGGAACTGTCGGGACGGGTGACGCAGCGCTTCGCATCAACGGCGTTGCGGTACCGGTCTGGCCAAACGGCGCATTCATGGGATGGCTGCCCGTGCCTCCTGACAGCGCGCAGCGCTACGAGTTGCTCGCGGGAAATGCGACCGCAACCGCGCGACTCACACTGCCCGTCAAGATTCCGCCGTTGCCGGACACAACGCACCGCGAACCGCTCGTCGGCGATACCCTGAACCCAGCACCGCGGCCAGAGGTGCTGTCGCCCATCGCGGGAAACGTCTACGTGACCCTCGGTGCACCCGCTTCCACTGTCAACGACACGGATCGAGTCACGATCGCCCGGCCCGCGCCCGGCAACGGCCAGGAGTACAAATGGTTTTTGTTTCCCGGCACCGTCGTAAGGGTGACAGGCGCTCAAAAAGTCAGTGGCGATGATTTTGTGCGTATCCAGCTCGATTCTTCGCAGGAAAGCTGGGTGCTGAGAAGTGAGATTCAGACGCAGAACCTTTCGAGCACCCCGTCAGGCACCTTCACAGGGGATTCCGTCGCTCCGGTTCGACGCATTGGAGAAGTGCGACTCGAGCCGGGTCCTGAGTGGATCGACATCGTCATTCCGATTACGGGTCCGCCGCCGCCCTATTTGGTTGAGGAAGCCGACCGCTCGATCTCGCTGCTGCTTTACGGCGTGACCGGCGCTCCTGTTGTTTCGATGATGCCGCAGCCAGCCGACACCTACATGAACAGCTTGAGCTCCACTCCGGAACCGACCCGGGTTCGTTTCGGGATCAACCTCAATCGCGCTCCCTTCGGATACCTGGCCCTCTGGCAGAATGGAGCGCTCACATTCAGGGTGAGGAGGCCGCCAAA
>WNFK01160922.1_pt1 | contig 13518 bp, 11 predicted proteins | sample 5400281 | NCBI WGS metagenome assembly WNFK01 (sample SAMN13153350, study PRJNA577476) | soil metagenome | isolation source: 20 cm soil on Douglas fir-dominated hillslope | place: USA:California | collected 2013-09-17
CTCGCACGCTTCGCCATGCTCCAGCTCCGCGACGGGCCGGCGGGCGGCGCCCAGATCCTCCGTGGCAGCACCCTCCGGGAAATGCAGAGGGTACATTGGCTGGAGCCGGACTGGCAGGCGGGCTGGGGGCTCGGCTTCCGCATCATGCGCACGGGCGGCAAGACCCACATCGGTCATGGCGGCTCGCTGCCGGGCTACCGCACCCAGCTCCGCATCTGGCCCGCCGACAAGCTCGCGGTGATCGCGATGACCAATGCCGACGACGGCGCCCCGGAGCAGCTCGTGGACCGCGCGCAGCAATACGTAGGTCCGCCCATCGCCAAGGCCACCGCACGCGACGAGAAGCACGCGCCCGATCCCGCCTGGCGGCGCTACGCGGGGCGGTATCGCAACCGGTGGGCCGACGTGCAGGTCCTGCTCGTGGACGACGGGCTCCTCCTCATCGAGCCGGGCCTGCCCGACCCGATGGTCATGGCCACGCGGCTGCATCCCATCGAGGGGCGCGACCACACCTTCCGGGCCGAGGACAAGGACGGCTACGGGGGCCAGGGGGAAGCGGTGGTGTTCGAGCTCAATCCCGACGGACGCGTACGGAGGATCCGCTTCGGCGAGAATTACATCATCCCGCGATCGTCCAGCCCCTTCCGCTGCAACCGCGGCACCACGTTGACCAGCAGGTGGGGATAGCCGCCGCCGCCCCACCGGGTCAGCAGGTGCTTGTAGGCGATGTCGTGGGACATCAGCACCTGGCGTGCATGGCCGTCCTCGATGAGGCGGAGGATCTGTGCCATGCGCCCGCCGTCATTGGGCATGTCGAAGTCGGGGTTGTAGGGGTAGTAGGACGTCTCCAGCCCGAAGAGGTCGTACTCGAGATAGCAGCCCGTCTGCGCCAGGTCCATCAGGTGCTTCCGGTCGGCGATGGTCCGGTCGATGTGGCACATGATGGTGCGCTTGAGATTGCCGCCTTCCTTGCGGACGAGCTCGAGAATCTGCATGGGCGCACGCGGGTTGCGTCCCGGGTGGATCATCAGCGGCGCGCCGGTCTCCCGCTGGGCCGCCACCGCCGCGCGCATCACCTTCTTCTCGTCATCCGTCCACGGCCAGGTGCAGCCGATCTCGCCGATGAGGCCGGCGCGCACGCCGGTGTCGCCCACCCCCACCGTGACGTCGCTCACGATCTCGCGCGCGATGTCGTCCACGCTTCTTCTGGATAGCGCGGGAGGATGGGCGGCCTGCACGTAGTAGCCCGCGCCCATGACGATGTGGAGCCCGGTGGCCCGGGCGATGCGGGCCAGCGCGGCGGGATCGCGCGAGAGCCCGCCATTGGTCGGGTCCACCATGGTCTGGCCGCCCGCCTGCTTGAAGAGGAGCGCCTCGTCACACGCCACGTCCTCGTCGAGCAGGCGCAAGTTGTCCAGGTTGGACGAAAAGTTCTGGCGTACCCAGCCGAGGTTCGCCATGGTGACCGGCGCCAGCGCGCGGCCCTTGTCGGCCGCCGCCTCCGGCTCCTTGAACATCACCTTGAAGTCGATGAGGAGATGCTCGTGGGGCAAGGTGATGCCCATCGCGTCGCCGTCCACGGGCCCCAGCACCGTCTGCGCCTTGCCGGCGAGGGAGGACCTGGCCATGGGCGGGACTCTAGCACGGGCTCCGACCCTCCTATTGTGCGTGCGCGCCGCCCTGTGGTATACGCAGGCAGGCTCTGAGGTCATCGCCGCCCTCTCCCACTCACGACCGGATCCGTGACCGAGGAGGTACCCCCATGAAGCGATGGACCCTGCTGGCAATCGTGCTCGCCATCGCGGCGCTGGCCGCGCTTCCCGTCGCCGCCCAGGCGCAGGCGAAGGACACCCTCACCGTCGCTCTGGTCTCGCATGCGCCGACGCTGGACCCTCACATGCATTTCGAGCGGGTGGGCATTCTCGTCAACATCAATATGTTCGACTCGCTCCTGCATCGGAACCCCAAGCTCGAGTTCGAGCCCTCCCTGGCGACGTCCTGGAAGGCGCTGACCGATACCCAGTGGGAGTTCAAGATCCGCAAGGGCGTGAAGTTTCACAATGGCGAGACGCTGACTCCCGACGACGTGAAGTACTCGTTCGATCGCGTGATCGACCAGACGAAGAAGTCGCCTCAGTACGGGAACATCCGCGCCATCAAGGAAGTGCGCGTGGTGAACCCGGAGACCGTCCACATCATCACCGACAAGCCCTTCCCGCTCCTCCTCGAGCGCCTGGTCTTCTTCCCCATCGTCCCGAAGAAGCATGTCGAGACGGTGGGTGATCAGGCCTTCGGGGCCACCTCGCCGGTGGGCACGGGACCCTGGAAGTTCGTGGAGTGGAAGCGCGACCAGCTCATCCGGCTCGAGGCCTTCGACCAGCACTGGCGGGGTAAGCCGGCCTTCAAGACCTTGATCTTCCGGGCCGTGCCCGAAGTCGCGACCATGGTGGCCGAGATCAAGACGGGCGGAGTGGACCTGATCCGGGAGGTCTCCCCCGATATCCAGCCCGAGCTCAAGACCCACCCGATGGCCTATATCTCCTCGACGCCCATCCTGCGCGTCCACCAGATCGAGCTGGACATGCGCGTCGCGCCCTTCGACAAGAAGGCGGTGCGACAAGCCGCCAACTACGCGATCGACAAGCAAACGATCATCCAGAAGCTCATGGCCGGGCTCGGTCGCCAGGTCGCGACGGTGGTGCAGCCGCTGGCCTTCGGCTTCGATCCCGACATCAAGCCCTACCCGTTCGACCAGAAGAAAGCCAAGGAGCTGCTCGCCCAGGGGGGCTTCCCGAACGGCGTGGACATCACCCTCCACAGCTCCGAAGGCAAGGGCACTCACGGCATCTATGGCACCTGGGGCAACTACTCGGTCTTCGACGCCGACGCGGTGCTCCACCCGCTCTACCACTCCGAGCCCGGAGGCTGGTATGGCAAGTGGTACACGCGCGTGGAGGGGCTCGACAAGCTCATCGACGAGGCCCGCTCCACCGTGGATCAGCCCCGGCGGAAGCGGACCTACACGCAGATCCAGCAGATGATCCGCGAGGAGGCGCCTTCAGTCTATCTGTGGACCCAGTACGACACCCTCGCCATCTCGAAGAAGGTGCAGTACGCGGCCCGTCCGGACGAGTGGCTCTGGCTCTTCGATGCCAAACCCGCAGCCCGGTAGGGCGGGACGAGCGGTGATCTCGCTCCGGTGATCCCGTCGCCGTGCTGACCCTGCTGGTACGCCGGGTCGTCCGCCTCGTGGTAGTGCTCGTGGGCGTGTCCCTCGTCACGTTCGCGATCCTTCAGGCGAGCGGCGACCCAGTGGCGTTGATGATGCCCGAGGCGCCCGAAGCCGACCGGGCGGTGCTCCGCCAGAACATGGGCTTCAACGACCCCCTGACGATCCAGTTTATGCGCTTCGTGGGGAACATCGCGCGGGGCGACTTCGGTCAGTCCTTCTTCCACCGCAAGCCGGCGCTACCCCTGGTCCTCGAGCGCATGCCGACCACGATGCTCCTCACCGTGCTCGCCATGGGACTTTCCCTCGGCCTCGCCGTGCCCATTGGCATCTTCAGCGCGGTCCGCCGCAACTCGCTCTTCGACCACGCGGCGACGTTCGTCGTCTTCCTCGGCACCTCCATGCCGGTGTTCTGGACCGGCATCATGCTCATCCTCCTCTTCGCGGTGCAGTTCCGGATCCTCCCCGTCTCCGGCTGGGACAGCTGGGCGGCCCTCATCCTGCCCGGGTTCACGCTGGCCACCTTTTCGACCCCGCTCCTGCTCCGCATCGTCCGCTCCAGCATGCTGGAGGTGATCAACCTCGACTACGTGCGCACGGCGCGGGCCAAGGGCGTCTCCGAGTGGTTCGTCATCTGCCGCCACGCTCTCATCAACGCCGCGCTCCCCCTCGTTACGGTCGCCGGCCTCCAGTTCGGGCTGTTGCTGGGCGGGGCCATCGTGACCGAAACCGTCTTCGCGGTGCCCGGACTGGGCCGGCTCGTCGTGGGCGCCATCCGCCAGCTCGACTTCCCCATCGTCCAGGCCGGTGTCTTCGTCCTCGCGCTCATCGTGGTCCTCGTGAACTTCGCGGTGGACATGCTCTACGTCTACCTGAACCCTCAGATCCGGGTGCGCTGAGCGGCCATGGCCATCGGCACTCTCGCCCCGCCCTTGGGCGTGCCCGCCGGCGCCGAGCAGGCCACGGAGCGTTCGCGGACCTGGCGCAAGCTCGCGCGCAACCCGGCCGCCATCGCCGGCGCGCTCATCCTCTTCGTCGTCGTGGGCGCCGCCGTCTTCGCGCCCTGGATCGCGCCTCACGAGCCCGCGCGGCAGAGCCTGATCCGGCGCTTCACCCCGCCGGTCTGGGCGGAAGCGGGCAAGGCCGCCCACGTGCTCGGCACCGACCAGGTCGGACGTGACATCCTGAGCCGCATCATCCACGGCGCGCGCATCTCCCTCATGGTGGGAATCGCCGCGGTGGCGGTGAGCATGACGGTCGGCGTCACCCTCGGTCTCCTCTCCGGCTTCCTCCAGGGTCGCGTGGACACGGTGATCATGACCGTGGTGGACGTGACGCTCTCCTTCCCGCCGCTGCTCCTCGCGCTGGCCTTCGTGGCCGCTCTGGGCCCGAGCGTCACCACCATCATCGTGGTGCTGGGCCTCACCGGCTGGGAGCGTTACACCCGCGTGGTGCGGGCGGAGGTGCTGGCGCTGCGCGAGAAGGACTTCATGGAGGCCGCGCGCGCCATGGGCGCCTCGACGGTGCGGATAGTGCTTCGCCACGTGCTGCCCAACACCTTCTCGTCCATCATCGTCATGTCCACGCTGCAGGTGGCGCAGGCCATCCTGCAGGAGGCGGCGCTTTCCTTCCTCGGCGTGGGCACGGGCAGCGCCTATCCCACCTGGGGCCAGATGATCGCGCTCGGGCGCGACTTCGTCAGCGTGGCCTGGTGGCTGCCCACCTTCCCCGGCCTCGCCATCCTCCTCACCGTGCTCGCCATCAATCTCGTGGGCGACCGCCTGCGCGACGCCCTCGACCCCCGCGTCGGCTGAGGGCGCTGAAAAGGGCCCATCTGCTTCGTTGGCTCGGTCGCTCCTCGCTCGACGTACATACAGGTACGCCTCGCTCCTCGCCTCCCTCGCCGCCTCGCATCTGGACCCTTTTGATCGCCCTCTTATTCCGGGCCTTGACCTGGTCCCCTGGCGGCGCGACAGTGTGGCCCATGACGACCCCCACCCGCGCCAGCGCTGACGTCGGTCTGATCGGGCTCGCCGTGATGGGCGAGAACCTCGCGCTCAATATCGCCGACCACGGCTACCGCATCGCCGTGTACAACCGGACCACCTCGGTCATGGAGAAGTTCGTGGCCGAGCACTCGGACACGCCGGGCGGGCTGGTGGGTGCGGCCGCGCTGCCGGACTTCGTGGCCGCGCTCCGGAAGCCGCGCAAGATCCTCATCCTCGTCAAGGCGGGTCCGCCGGTGGACGCGGTGGTGGAGCAGCTCCTCGGCGCCGGCGTCGAGACGGACGACATCGTGGTGGACTGCGGCAATAGCCAGTGGACGGACACCATCAAGCGCGAGAAGCAGTACGAATCCCGTTGCCGCTTCTTTGGCTCCGGGGTGAGCGGCGGCGAGATCGGCGCGCGCTTCGGCCCGTCCCTGATGCCCGGCGGCCACCCGGCCTCCTGGGAGCATCTCCGCCCCATCTGGGAGGCCATCGCGGCCAAGGTCGACCCCAAGACGGGCCGGCCCCTGGAGGACTATGCGCCGGGCAAGCCCGTCCTGGGCGGCGAGCCCTGCACCGCCTATATCGGGCCCAACGGCGCCGGCCACTACGTGAAGATGGTGCACAACGGGATCGAGTACATCGACATGCAGCTCATCTCGGAGGCCTATCACCTCCTCACCGCGCTGGGCGGCATGAAGCCCGACGCGCTGGCCGAGGTCTTCACCGCCTGGAATCAGCAAGAGCTCAGCTCCTACCTCATCGAGATCACCGCCGACATCCTCCGGCAGCGCGATCCGGCCAACCCCCGACGCTTCTTCGTGGACGCCGTGCTGGACACCGCGGGCCAGAAGGGTACCGGCAAGTGGACCAGCGTGAACGCGCTGGACATGGGCATTCCCGCCAATGCCATCGCGGAGGCCGTGTTCGCGCGCTGCCTCTCCGCGCTGAAGGCGGAGCGGGTGGCCGCGTCCAAGGTCCTCAAGGGTCCGAAGTCGCCCTATCGCGGCTCGAAGGCAAAACTGGTGGAGGCGGTGCGCCGCCCGCTCTACTCCTCCAAGATCTGTGCCTATGCCCAGGGGTTCCAGCTCATGCGGGAGGCGCAGAAGGAGTACCGCTGGACGCTCGACTTCGGCACCATCGCCGCCATCTGGCGCGGCGGCTGCATCATTCGCGCGCGCTTCCTCCAGAAGATCACCGAGGCCTATCGCCGCGACCCGAAGCTCGTGAACCTCATGCTCGACCCCTACTTCAAGAAGGCGCTCGCCGACCGGCAGGACGCCTGGCGCGAGGTGGTGGCGCTCGCGGTGCGGCACGGCATCCCCGCCCCCGCCTTCAGCAGCGCGCTGGCCTACTTCGACGGCTATCGCTCGGCGCGCCTGCCCGCCAATCTTCTCCAGGCGCAGCGGGACTACTTCGGCGCCCACACCTACGAGCGCGTGGACTCGCCACGCGGAAAGTTCTTCCACGTGGACTGGCCGGATCCGAAGCGCCCGCAGCATCCCGTCTGACCGGCCCCGCGTGACCGAGCCGCTCACCTTCGGCACCAACCGCTTCGGCTTCCCCGATCCCGCGCGGCTGGCCGAGAGCTGCCGCGAGGCCGAAGCGGCCGGCTTCACCCATCTCTGGTTCCCCGACAGCCAGCTCCGCACCGGCGACGTCTTCATCAACCTGCTCACCGCCGCGCGCAGCACCGAGCGCGCCCGGGTCGGCACGCTCCTCGTCAACCCGGTCACGCGTCATCCCACGGTGCTCGCCTCCAGCATCGCCACCGTGGATCTCTACGCGCCGGGTCGCGTCCTGCTCGGCATCGGTGCGGGTGACACCTCGGTGTTCCAGGTGGGGCTGCGCCCCGCCCGCCTCGCGGAGCAGGAGGCGGCGGTGCGGATGATACGCGGCATGCTCGCCGGCGAGAGCCTCTCGCTGGGCTGGACCGCGCCGTCGCGACTGCAGCACCCGCGCCCGGTGCCGGTCATCGTCGCCGGTAGCGGTCCCCGGACCCTCCGGATGGCGGGGCGGGCGGCGGACGGCGTGGTGATCCGCATCGGCGCCGACCCCGCGCTGGTCCAGTGGGGCTATGACGGGTTCTGCGCGGGCGCGCGGGAGGCGGGGCGCGATCCCACCACGCTGTGGGTGGCCGGCCACTTCCATACCGTCATCACCGACGACGTGGAGCTGGCCGAGGCGCGGGGCCGCGTGATGGCCGCCGGCTACTACGAGGTGAATCGGGGGACCTGGGCGCATCTGGGCCTGCGCTGGCCCTGCGCGCCCATCGAGGACATCCTCAAGGAAGTGCGCCCCGACTTCCACCACGCCTTCGACATGGACCTGGCCGCGAAATGCGTCGAAGCCATCCCGCTGTCGGTGGCGCGGCGCTTCTGCCTCATGGGCTCGGCGGAGGAGGTGCGGCATCAGCTCGAGCTGCTGGTGGACCGCTTCCCCTGGATGCGGCACGTGATCCTGCAGCCCAATATGCCGGGCCCCGCCTTCATCGAGTCCTGCGGGCGCGAGGTCATCCCGGCCTTCCGATGAAGCGGCCAATGCCGCTCACGTTCTCGATGGTGGCAGTGGCGGCGGTGGTCGCCGCGCTCGCCGCCGGCTGCGCCTCCCTCGCCGTCTGGGCCGCGCCCGCGAAGACCGCGAGCGTCACGCGCACGGAGGCGGCGGAGCGCGCCGACGCGCTCTTCTGGACCACGCTCCACGCGGGCGACTACGAGGGTATCCCGCGGGCGCTCACCGCGCTCACCGCCGCCTATCTGGCGGATCCGCGCGACCCCGTCACTGCGGCGCATATCGGCTGGCTGCACATCTGGCGGCTGGGCGAGCGCGCGCGGCTCGATCCCGCACCGCCCGGTATCACCGACCACGCGGTGCTCGCGCGGAAGTACTTCGAGGAGGCGGTGCGCCTCCGTCCCGGCGAGGCGCGCTATCTCGGCTTCTACGCGTCCAGCCTCCTGGCCGAGGGCAATATCCACAAGGACGAGAAGCTCACCCGCCGGGGCTACTTCACCCTCCAGGATTCCGTCCGCGCGTTCCCGGAGTTCAATCTCTTCACCGCGGGCTATACCATGTCCGGCCAGGCCTGGGACGGCGACAGCTACCGCGAGGCCCTGGAGAACATGTGGCGCAACCTGGAGGTCTGCGTCGGCGAGCGCGTGGACCGCGCGAATCCGGACTACGCGCGCTTCATGCGGCTGGAGACGCGGGAGGGGCCCCGGCGCGTGTGCTGGAACGGCGAGATCGCCCCCCACAACTTCGAGGGCTTCTTCCTCAACTTCGGGGACATGCTCGTGAAGAGCGGCCAGGTGGACACGGCCCGCGTCATGTACCGGAACGCCACCCTCGCCCGCGAGTACCCGACCTGGTCCTATCGCGGCGTGCTGGAGGCCCGCCTCCGCGATGCCGCCGTCAACGTGGCCGCTTTCCGCGCCGCCAATCCCGCGCCCGGCGCCCCGCGCATCATGGGGGCGTCACGCTTCGCCTGCGTGGGCTGCCACCAGCGCTGAGCCCGGCCCGGCTCAGCTCCCGTAGAGCCGCATCGCGCGGCGCACTTCGGCCAGCGTGGCCGCCGCCACCGCGCGGCCGCGCGTGGTGCCCTCGTCGAGGAGCCGGCCGACCCCGCCCAGGTCCCGGGCCCACTCGGCGCGGCGCCGCCGGATCGGGGCCAGCAGCGTGTCGAGCACCTCGGTGAGACGCGCCTTCACCACCGAATCGCCGAGACCCCCCGCGCGGTAGCGGGCCTTGAGCGCGGCCACCGCCGCGGGATCGGGATCGAAGGCGTCCAGATACGCGAAGACGGGATTCCCCTCCACCGTGCCCGGATCCTCCACGCGGAGATGGCGCGGGTCGGTGAACATGCCGCGGACCTTCCGGGCCACCTCGTCGGCGGCATCGGAGAGGTTGATCACATTGCCCAGCGACTTGCTCATCTTCGCCTCGCCGTTCGTGCCCGGGAGACGCGACACCGGCCCCAGCAGGGCCTCGGGCTCCACCAGCACCGGTCCGCTCGCGCCCGGATACGTACGATTGAAGCGACGCACCAGCTCCACCGCTTGCTCGATCATCGGAACCTGGTCGCTGCCCACCGGGACGAGATCGGCCTTGAAGGCCGCGATGTCGGCGGCCTGGCTCACCGGGTAGACGAGGAAGCCGGCGGGCAAGTCCGCCTCGAAGCCCTTCTGCCGCATCTCGTCCTTCACCGTGGGGTTGCGCTGGAGCCGGGCCACCGAGACGAGGTTGAGGAGATACATGGTCAGCTCGGCCAGCTCGGGCACTTGCGACTGCACCACTATCGTGGCCACCGCGGGATCCAGCCCCACCGCCAGGTAGTCCAGCATGACCTCCAGCACATTGGCGCGCACCTGCTCGGGTGCGTCGAAGTGGTCGGTGAGCGCCTGGAGGTCGGCGATGAGCACATAGGTCGCGTACTCGCGCTGGAGCGCGACCCGCTGTTGCAGCGAGCCCACGTAGTGGCCCAGGTGGAGCGGACCGGTGGGCCGGTCCCCGGTGAGAATCGTCCGAGTCATGGTCTCCCTCCCCGAATAAGAGTGAACCGCCGGCCCCGACCGGGGCGGCGGTTCAGGAGACCCGGAGCCGCCCCGTTCGAGGCAGCCCCAGTCGATCGCGACGCGTCAGGGGGCCGCCGCTGTCGGCGGCCACCACCAGGAGGAACGGAGCGCGGGGCTCATATCGTCTTCAGCGCTTCGCCACCGGCACCCGGGCCAGCTCGTCGTAGAGATGGATGGTGGAGCGCATGGCCTTCACCCAGTCGCCCAGGTGCAGGCTCTCGTTCTCCGAATGCGCGTTGGTATGGGGGTCGGCGACGCCCATGAGGAGGCAGGGCGCGCCCTTGAGGAGATCGGCGAAGGGCTGAACGAAGCCGATGGTGCCGCCGGCGCCGGTCATGGCGGTCTCCTTGCCGAAGCCCATCTTGAGCGCGCGGCGCGCCGCCTCGAAGGCGGGGCCATCGGGATCGGTGGTCCACCATGGTGACGTCCCGTTGACCTTGGCGGTGACCTTGGCGCCGAAGGGGGGCTTCGTCGTCAGCTTCTTGACGAGGAGGCGCCCGGCCTCGCGCGGATCCATGCCCGGCACGGTGCGCAGGGAGAGCCGCGCGCGCGCCGCCTCGATGATCTGGTTGGAGGAGCCCTGGAACTGCCGCGCCTCCAGCGCGATCACGGTGAGGGCCGGCCGCGTCCACATCCGCTCCAGCGGGGAGAACTTCTTCTCGCCCCAGAGCGCCATGCCCGGCAGCATCCCCGATTCCTTCTTGAACTTGGCTTCGCTGAACTTGAGCGAGCGAATGCGCGCGAGCTGCTTGGCGCTGGGCTTGGCCACCTTCTGGTAGAGGCCGGGGACATTGAGCGCCCCCTCCTTGGTCCGCAGGTCGGCGATGAGGCCGCAGAGGATCTGCACGGGATCCGGCACCGGCCCGCTGTTGCCGCTGTGCAGCGGCTGGTGCAGCCCCTGCACTTCCACGTCGAGCTGGCAGATGCCGCGGAGCTGATAGGTGAGGGCGGGATGCCCCACGTCGTAGTTCTTGGTGTCGGTGAGCACGATGAAGTCCGCCGCCATGCTCTTCTTGTACTGCTCGAGGAAGCGGCCCAGGTTCATCGAGCCGATCTCCTCCTCGCCCTCGATGATGAACTTCACGTTCACCGGCAAGGTCTTCGCCGAGCGGAGATACGATCCCACCGCGGCCACGTGCGCCATGACCCCGCCCTTGTCGTCGGCGGTCCCCCGGCCGTAGAGGCGGCCATTGCGCTCGGTGGGCTCGAAGGCGGGCGAGAGCCACTTTTCCTCGCGGCCCGGCGGCTGGACGTCGTGATGCCCGTAGAGGAGCACGGTGGGCGCGCCCGGCCGGTGCAGCCAGTCCCCGTACACGTAGGGATGCACGCCCGGAATGGTGAGCACCTGGACGTTCTCGACGCCGGCGTCGGTCAGCGCCTTGGCCACCGCCTGGGCGGAGCGGCGGACCTGCTCCGCCGGGAATCCCGAGGCCGACATGCTCGGGATGCGGCAGAGGTCCACCAGCACCTGCTTCCAGTCGTCGATGTGCGCATCCAGGTAGCCCATCGCCTCGCGGGCCATGCCGTTCGCCGTCGCCATGCTCCACTCCTCCCTGGAGTCGGTACCGTTCAGCCGGCCTTTACCATAGCGCGGATGGCCGCGCCCTGGGACTTGAACCAGTCGAAGAGAATGCCCACGTCCCAGCCCATGCAGAAGTGCCGCACCCCCATGTCCAGGTAGCGCCGCGCCTGATCGGGGTGGTCGATCTCCACCCGCGGGGCCACGCCCAGGCGCAGCGCGGTCTTGATCACGTGCGTCTCCGCCTCCTGGACACGGGGATGCTCCCACTGCCCGGCCAGCCCGATGCTCATGGAGTAGTCCGCGGGGCCGAACTGCACCATGTCCACGCCCTTCACCGAGAGCATCGCCTCCACGTTCTCCACCGCGGACGCCTTCTCGATCATCACCGCCACCACCGCGTCCTCCAGCGCCTGGACGAAGGCGGGCGAGCCCACGTCCACCACGTAGCCCACGTCGCGGCGCATGCCGACGCCGTGGATGCCGCCGGTGGCCGGCGACTCCGCCCGCACCGCGCGCACGCACTCGCGCACGTCGTCCACCGTGCGGGGATCCGCGAAGAGCAGGTTCTGGATGCCGGCGCCGATGGCGCGCACGGCCAGATAGGTCCGCGGCTGCTGCTCGATCTTCATCATCGCCGACAGATGGGGAAACGTGTCCACCGCCCGCGCGAAGTTCTCCAGGGCGAAGAGGTCGTAAGGGGCGTACTCGCCCACGAACTCGATGTAGTCGAAGGCGCCGGAGTGCCCCACCAGCTCCGCCACCGCCGGCCACACCGTGTGGAGGTGAGTGCCGAAGGTGGGCTGGCCGGCGCGAAGCAATTCGCGGAGTCGGTTGGGGCGCATGACGGGCTCCTTGACGAGGGTGAACGGTAGGGCTCAGTCCGAGACGGAGACGACGACGGTCGCGTCCGGGTCGCGACGCGTCGAGATACGGCGGGCGACCCGGCCCTTCTTTACGTCCACCACGCACACCTCGTGGCCGAGCGTGGCCACCAGCGCGTAGCCGCTGGGCCCGTGATAGCCGATGGAGACCGGCGGCGCGGGCAGCGGCACCCGGCGCTGGCGGAGGCCGGCCGGCATGTCCACGATGGCCAGGCTGCGGTCGGCGTGCAGCGGCACCAGCAGCACGCCGCCGCCGTCGTGACTGGCGCGCATCGGGCCGGCGGCGGTGCGGATGGCGGAGGCCACCGCGAGGCGCTTCACGTCGATCACGCTCACCTGCGCCGCCTCTCGGCAGGCGACGTAGAGCCGCCGCTCGTCCTCGTCGAGGACGGAGCCCTCGGGACCCGCGCCCACGGGCATGGTCACCGGCGGTCGGTCCGGATCGCCGGGGAAGAGCGCGGTGACGGTCCGGCTGCGCGGATGCGAGACGAAGGCCAGCAAGCCGTCGCGCGAGACGGTCACGAGCTGCGCGCCCTCCGCGCCCGTGGCGAGGACCACGTCCGGCGGCCCCGAGGTGGGCCGGCGCCATACGAGCAGCCGGCCCGCGCCCTCGCTGAGGACATAGGCGGCGCCGGCGAGATCCACCGCCACGCCCAGGGGCCGACGGTACTCCCCGCAGTCCAGCGAGCCCACGCGCCGGCGCCGCCGGAGGTCCACCACGGACACGGTGCGGCCGTCCGCGCCGGGATCCTCGGCAAGGGCCACCCCGAAGTGGCCGACATAGGCCCGCCGGCCGTCGGGGGCGAGCGCCATCTCGCGCGGAAAAGGATCCAGCGAGACGCGGTGCAGCTCCGCGCCCGAGTGGAGGTCGTAATAGCCCAGGGAGTGGTCGCCCTTCTGGACGACCACCAGCGCGTCGTGCGCGCTCACCGGGCCCGAATCGGCGGCCACATGATGGCACCCTAGGATTCCCCTCCCCGGCGTGTCAAGTTTTCCCGGGCACGGCGAGGCGCTCTAGGCCGCTGAGGTGCGAACAGGCTGCTCAAAAAGGTCCAGATGCGAGGCGGCGCCCGACGGCCGCACGTGAGGCGTACTTTCTGTACGTTGAGCGGCGGCCGAGGGCGCCAACGACGCAGATGGGCCTTTTTCAGCAGCCTGCTAGGGTCGGCGGCGGGCGCGGGTCACGGTCTCGTCCAAGTAGGCGCGGAGCGCCGACTCGCTGGTGAACTCGGGCGTGGTGTCGGGGACGCCGAGAAAGTAGACGGTGAGCGCCGCGTTCGCGGCGCCCCCGACATCGCCCTGGCCGTGGAAATGTAGCTCGAGGCGCGGC
>WNFK01151872.1_pt1 | contig 13513 bp, 17 predicted proteins | sample 5400281 | NCBI WGS metagenome assembly WNFK01 (sample SAMN13153350, study PRJNA577476) | soil metagenome | isolation source: 20 cm soil on Douglas fir-dominated hillslope | place: USA:California | collected 2013-09-17
TATGTGTTCCCTGACATATTATACATCGTGCTCCAAAACGTATTGCAACCGTACTTGGACAGCCCAATTATTTACAACGTTTGTGCTCTAAATCATATGATAATGGTGCTTTTATATGATTACAACGCGAATAAAATCTAAACATAAATGTAATATCCCTCGGACAGCTCTAGCATTGGCCGCAAGCGAAAAGATTCGGCGCGCCGAATCTTTTGCATCGGAAAAACCTCGGAGATTCGGCGCGCCGAATCTTTTCGCTCGTGGCCAACATAAGGGCTCCGCGCACAATTACAATACGACCCCAATCGCAATATATTGTATTCGTTTTGAAATCATATTCAACCTGTATGTGATGTGTTCCCTGATATATTTAAATATAACGGTTCGGAGATTCGGCGCGCCTTGCTTATGGCCAACGTCAGGGCTCTACGCACAATTACAATACGACTTCAACCGCAATATATCGTGTTCGTATTGCAATCATATCTAACATGTATGTTATGTGTTCCCTGACATTATACATTGTGCTCCAAAACGTATTGCAACCGTACTTGGACAGCCCAATTTTATACAACTTCTGTGCTCCAAATCATATTGTAATGGTGCTTTTATATGATTAAAACGCAAATACAATCTAAACATTAATGTAATATCCCTCGGACAGCTCTAGCATTGGCCGCAAGCGAAAGGATTCGGCGCGCCGAATCTTTTGCACCGGAAAAACCTCGGAGATTCGGCGCACCGAATCTTTTTGCTTGTGACCAAGGTCATGGCTCTACGCACAATTACAGTACGACCTCAACCGCAATATATTGTATTCGTATTGCAATCATATTTAACATGCATGTTATGTGTTCCCTGACATATCATACGTTGTGCTCCAAAACGGATTGTAACCGTACTTGGACAGCCCAATTATTTACAATGTTTGCGCTCCAAATCATATATTAATGGCGGTTGCATATGATTACAACGCAAATACAATATAAGACCTAATGTAATATCACTCGGACAGCTCTAACATTGACCGCATGCGAACTGAATCTTTTGCATCGGAAAAAACTGATTGAGTAAATCCTGAAGTCACACTAGTTGCATTCAAACCAGCGACGTAACAAGACTCATTAGGCAAGTGATGCTTTCAACGCATAATGAATCCCATATCATATAGTTCATACAGCATAAGACATACTACATCGCAAAACACTAAAGATCGGTGCATATACGGATATCATAGGCACGACGAGGGGTACGGTGACGGAAAGAATAACTAGTTGCCAGTAAGACCGACGAGCATAACCCACTTCACATTGAACGAGACGTTGAGCGGAGCACCCCAAGTATTAACAGTATATCCGACAGCGGCAACGGACCCGGATGGAATATTGCCACTGTAACGGTCCATCCGATCGCAGTCAGCCAACATATAGAGGAAGTCCGTTTCCTTTCTGGCGTCATATACAGGAACTGATAGAGGCCATCAGCCCGTAACAAAATTTACTATTGTGCAATACGACTCACCTACGTCATAACAGCCTAAAACTCCCGAAGCGCTATGACCTCCAGGCCCACGTGAAAAAGAGCTTGCGGAACTGACCCGACGCCCTGAATTGGAGGGTGCAGAAGATGCTGCGATGAACCAGTGATCATATAAGCGCATACACCACACAGAATCAAAACAGGATCTCACCACTTCTCGCCGTGGCGAACGCAGTAGTGAAAGAGACGTTCCCACCTACAATCTGACCCTTGAATTCTCTAGAACGAATAATGTGACCGACACATCCGACCAGCCTTTCCCACTCCCCCTCGATACAGGCACCCTCCACAACCTTCTGCGTCTTACCAGCAGACGATGTCTTTGGCTCATCCAGATAACACGAACTGACCAGGATAAGGGATGTAAAGACATAGGGAGCGCCACCACCAACGGGATGAAAATAGTTCGAACTTCCGACGCCAGTCGATATGACCATAGGGTCGATGCGAGAAAGATTCCTATAGTTTTTGAAACTCGAGAATATGATTATCTGCTTAAGAAGACTGACAAAACAAGTTATCAATGACAATAACAGAGCATAAATAGAAACACTGCAAACTCTTTGTGGACGCTAGGGATGTCGCTCACAATGCCAGAGAAGCACGGAAACGTAGCTACCTGATTCGACCAAGATATCATACAAGCCCTCCTGCAAAACAGATAGTGTTAAAATTACGAATATGTTATGAAAAATGACACATGCTTTAGATTTACTAAACCTCTATATGTTTTCTTCAGCGCATCATCTCTGTTTCCGACGCTTGTTTGATCCACGGCAGGAGAGGGTTCGCTGCAGATATATAAATGTGAATGGTAACAAATGTAACAACTAAAACGACGTGAATAATACCTAGTGGCTTGATCCTCCAAATACGTCTCAGCACCAGATGCAGCGTTATTTCCATATCCGTCGTCCGTGATCCGACTGAGGAATGTCAATAATCAAATTGTTTTTGTATTTCAATAAATATAAATTACCTTTTGCTTTTGTTGGGATGACGATGCTCGACATCTTCGAAAGAATACATGAGTTCGCTATCGCTGTTTACATCGATCTGGGACTTCGACTTGATATTCTTCTTGCCCAATGCTTTATAATTCGATTTAGAGGGTAGATCGTCGTCGATTTCAGATTCGGTGTCGTCTTTGAAGGAGCTTTTAGAAGACGACCCTTTGGATTGTGAGGGGGTCTCAATCAACATCTTTTTGGAGGAGGATTTCGATTTTGAAGGAGTGCTGGATGAAAAGATCAAATATTAATTGTTAAATTGCACGTTAAATAAACGAAAAAACATGCGCGAAGACGTCATCATCTTCGTCGGACCAATCCATATTTCCTCTGTCCATCACGCAAATGAATATTTTGTATATGATATGATATATCGAGGCACGTACTTAGGCACAACAACTTCAGGTTTCTTCATAGCGCTCTTGAGAGGTTTAAATTCGAAGCGAACCTTCGGAAGGCCGGCGATCCTTTTTGTCGGACTTCTAATGCAATAACGTCATTTCAGATAAAAATATTAATATGAAGTTGATAATACACACTCAATGTTGTCCTCGTCGGAAATAGGGGAAGTCATATTAGAGGCGGAACGCTTCCTAAAAGAGATGTAAATGGATAGTGAAACATATAATCTCGAAGAATAAATTGCCTAGAAGATGTACGAGACGAAGCAGGAGTAGTGGGTGTGTTCAAACGTCTGTACGCTTATTGTAAAAGTGCTAATTGACGATGAAAAAAAAATATAAAGTACACACCCACGTCGAGGAGTATGGTCCCATTCGTCGTTGTCAATAGACATAGCGCTAAAAACATACTTTAACAAACAATACGTAAAGTAACACAATAATATTTACCTTTTAGTACTTTTGACGCTGACAACGCTTTTGGCGTCATCCTCACTCGATATTTCTATTCTGAATGTACAAATAAAACATTAACATTAACACACAAAGGCCATATGGGACATCACGCTCACGCATCATCTTCAACATGGTCAACCGCCTTGGATGGTTTGCTTTTCGACACAGCACGTGGACGGGGTCGACTGGTAACACTTAGATAAATTAGTGTACGCGTATGAAATACGTACAAGCACAGAAATACCTAGATGCGCTTTTCACACTTTTCATGTCATCGTCAGACACATCGACCCTGATCAAAATAGCACTATATGAGCGGTAGAACAGACTTGCGAGATGGAAGTAAACGAGCGCACGCATCGTCCGAATCACTGGCCACTGCTGTAGAAATATTTCCCTTGGTATTCGGACGAGAGCGAGAAGAGGTACTGGATGATCGGTGAGGATATTAACATATGTGTATATATATATAAATCACCTGAAGGCGCTTCTAACACTTTTCATGTCATCATCAGAGTCTTCAACACTGTAGAGATTCAACAAGTTTCCCGTGAACACCGGACAAATGTAGCATGACTTACGCCTCATCATCTACGAATTCCATGGATTTTGCCGCCTTTTTACCGGGAGGACGACCACGAGGACGTCTTGAAGTATAGTGAGGGAATGGATTAATTTTAAGAAGAAAGGAAAATAAGGGGGAAGAGGGATGAATTGCATACGGTGTGTTCGTACTGGCCTTAGATGACGCAGATTTCCTTTTTGGGGGCATGTTGACAGACGGATCGAGAGAAGGGAGTAACTGTATAAAATCGGTTGAGGTATAGAAAAGAAATACGAAGAACACCAAGCGAAGTGATGTCCGTTGCGAAAACGCACGGACTACTTACAGTATTTATGTCGGTCGTACACGTTGTCAGCACGATATCAAACATCAATTCACGGCGTGTAACATGAAACATTAAGCACCTTCCATCACCCCGAAAGGTTTTAAAGAATTAAGAGGAACAATATATTCCCAAATGGAGTGCTGCATTTTGTTAGTTGAGTACGTGAAGGTGCCTGACACAACCTGACACAGTTCGAAAGTCATGTTACCAGCCCGAAGATGAGAACGAAGCAGACCACTGTTTTAGGATATATATAAATCCCAATAATCGCCAATTCCTTACTGTTGTACGTGCAGGTGCCTGACACAATTTTCAAGTCATCCTTTTAGCGAGAAAGCATTCGACAATAAAGCACATGACGGTTTAGGATACAGAACCATATATTGATTGGAAAGCGATATATCACATGAAGATTATAAATTTATTGAACTGCCGTAGGTAGACACCATATGGTGCTCGCAAAAATGCAGTAAGCGGAAAGAGGTGGACCTACAACTTGTGAAACATTGACTACGTAGCCCAAAACACAAAGAATAAATGGTGAAGCACCGCCGAAATATCGTACGATTGAATTTACATTCCACCAACCTTAATACCGCTAACCGATACATCAAAATACCGCGCGTATGGATTCACACTACGACTTCAACGGAGCAGGTCAGTAAATGAAGAACGTGGATTAAAGCACTAACGAAAATGTGAACAGCGGCGGCATTGACAACTTTAGCAGAGCAGAGGTCCAAAGAGGAAGGAAACCACCTGACAAACATAAAAGAAGTGAGAAACCAACTCAACATGTGTATTCACCCTTGGTACTAACCGTAATACATGAAGATGGACCACGTAAAACCAGTTTTTAACACCAACCCACCGGGATGGATACTCACCATTCCTGGTGAATCCGATTTGGAATACGAAGAGTTCGTTATTAGATTGCAAGGTGTGATCGTTCAAAAGGAATTGCCACCAATTACGGAGAGGTACGGGCAACAGGGAACAAATAAACTGTTATGATGTATTGATGACAGCACAGGCCAGAGAAGAGAGTTCAAACGTTCATCCGACAAAGCGTCAAGTTGACAGGACTTGGGACACCCAATTTTCAAGATTGCATTGAAAACATTCGACGATTGAGCCAACTTCTATCCCGGCAGGTTCCCGAGGGGACTATGGATATATTCACACAAGGAAGTTTCCTAGAGCACCCTACTATCGATATTGGAACACGGTACTTCACATCCCGAAAGGACGATCCAGCGGGACCATCCGCACTGTTTGACGATTCGGTAGATCCCAAAGGAATTCTCGCGTCCATTGTCGACGACAACTACTTCTACGGCTCTGACAACGTAGTCCAATATTATTCTGCACATATAAAATCGCCGGGCGATGTTATCAGGTGGGGTTCACATGTATTTGAAGGAAGTCTGTCACGTTATTCTGACAAGTTTAAATCAGATTCAAAAGAGTAGAACCCGTTCAGTTCAGAATAGGCGATATAGTCGAAGCTCAAATAACAGTAACGGGAGTCCCTATCAAGAGAGGACGCACTAAAATGGTTCTTCAATTGCGGTCACTCGCACTGTTGACAGGGTCTTTTTCAGAGGTAAGACCACACAAGCCATAGCAGTGACCATTACCAACAAAATAATTAGCGTGCAGCCACCGATCGTTCACGTTCAAAGATCGATAAGGTGTCGTCAGCAATCAGGACGGTCAAGAGGAGGATCGGATACGACTCGGAGGAAGGAGAGGTACATGATGTACGAAAGAGGGTTTTCAACATGGCGATGAACGACACAGAAGATACTTAAATACGAGACGACGACAGCATAGTAAAATACAATGTGAAGTACAATGCTCTTGACGTTCCATTGACTGTTTATAGTGTGAAGGTAAATAAATAATCACAACGTGTAATGTTCAACGTCGATAGAAACATTAATATACATTGCATACAGATCAAATACGATTAGAACATGAATACAATATGAATACATTGCGGCCGAATAGTGTTTCACTGACAATTTGACAGCTATAACATTGGCCACTCCAAAAGGTATTGTAATCGTACTTAGACAGCCCAATTCTTTACGACCAGTTTTCGCAAGCAAAAGAATTCTGCGTGCCAAATTGTTTATACCGGATTAAAGTGCACAGAATCTACATGGACCCATTCGCTTTCGAACGCACAGAAATTCAAGTGAAACGAACAAGAAATGAGTGAGTAGAGGTAGGAACAGTTTCCGCGGGCAAAAAGATTCGGCACGCCGAATCTCCGAGGTTTTTCCGATGCAAAAGATTCGGCGCGCCGAATATTTTCGCTAGCGGAAACTATTTCCTACCGTCACTCACTCATTTATTGTTCATTTCGCCTGATTTTTGGTGCGTTCGAAAGCGATTGTATGTGTGCAGATGCTGTGCATTTCAAGTGTGAGATTTGGTCCCTCATTCATTTTGTATAGGAAACTAGGTCCGAATCTGCACCTCCTGCCTGCAACATGGGATTGGGGGCCTGAGGGGGTATAATGGGTTGGTATGCCTTCCAGACCCATTTCTGCACCACATTCAAGGCCCTGATCTTAGTTGTTTCTGCACAGATCATGTAGCTAGTTGTTGCAGCAGGAGGGGTTTCTGTTTCTCTCTTTCATCACGATTTCGTCTTGTTTTTTGTAATGTATAATGTAAAAAATAAAGGAATATTACAGACATTTGCACAAAGGGTGGCAGTAGCTGCAGGGGCTTGTCTGATACGGTGATTTCTGACTTAGCAAGATTTTGGCATAATTGTGCTGCTGCAACAACTAGCTACATGAACTGTGCAGAAACAACTAGAATCAGGGCCTTGGCTGTGGTGAAGAAATAGGTCTGGAAGGCATACCAACCCTTTATACCCCCTCAGCTCCCCAATTTCATGGTGCAGGCAGAAAGTGCATATTTGGACCCAGTTTCCTATAGAAATGAATGAGTGACCAAATATCACACTTGAAGTGCACAGCATCTGAACACATACAATCGCTTTCGAACGCACCGAAAATCAGGCGAAACGAACAATAATTGAGTGAGTGATGGTAGGAAATAGTTTCTGCAAGCACAAAGATTCAGCCACATTTCGACCGGATTTGGAAACTATTATGCCAGCAGCGAATCTTTTTGTTACCATTACTCGCTCAATTCCTGTTAGTTTCGCGTGATTTTTGGTGCGTTAGGAAGCGACTGTATACGTGCAGCTTCTGTGGCATTAACAGTAGCCACAGGTTCCGCTAGCAAAAAGATTCGGCGCGCCGAATCTTTTGCATCGGTGTAATAGATCTTTATTGTCTACATTATACATTACAAAAAAACAAGAAGAAATTGTGATGAAAGAGAGAGAAAAAATAAACCCCTCCTGCTGCAACAATTAGCTACATGAACTGTGCAGAAACAACCAAGATCAGGGTCTTGACCTTATTATTTACATATCCAATGTATATTTTGACTGAATGGTGTGCGTGAGTGGTAATGGCATACACAATGATTAAAAAAGGGACTCCTACATGCCATGCGAAGCAATGGCCCTCTCCCAAGTATTGTAATCGTACTTGGACAGCCCAAATTCTTTACGACCTTTGTGCTCCAAATCATATAGTGATGGTAACTGGATATAATTAAAACGCGAATACAGTCTAAAACATAATGTAATGTCAGTCGGACAGGTCTAGCATTGGCCGCAAGCGAAAAGATTCGGCGCGCCGAATCTTTTGCATCGGAAAAACATCGGAGATTCGGCGCGCCGAATCTTTTCGCTCGTGGCCAACATAAGGGCTCCGCGCACAATTACAATACGACTTCAATCGCAATATATTGTATTCGTATTGAAATCATATTCAACCTGTATGTGATGTGTTCCCTGATATATTTAAATATAACGGTTCGGAGATTCGGCGCGCCGAATCTTTTCGCTTGCAGCCAACATCAGGTCTTTCCATGTAAGACTGACTTGACATATCTCATCATAATAACCATGTCGTTAATAAATAATTCGTATTGATGCTTTAAATATATTATATGAGTTTTACATGACTACACGTCCAAATGTGTGAGGGGCGATCCGTTGCAGAACAACTATATCAAAGTCGTCAGTCATTGAGTGCGGATCATAAATACTCATGTATGCAACGCAGCGCTAAAGATGTGGTTACATTTATTACAGGGTAGATGAGTCCGTTATCATAGAAAGCCATTGATATAGTGTTTCTGCCAATGTGTATCCCAAAATACCGGTGGGTGCTGCGGACGAATTCGCTCGTAATCTATTAGACCACAATGTTGTGGTCTGGGTGCGTTCGACCTCGTTTACGAAATACGTGATGCGTCGAGTTCCTTGATCGACTATCAGAGCTACGTCGAAGCGGACGAATATTCCTATGGACGATTTAGCCAAGAGCTGTTTAGACTCTATTTTGCACAGCTCATCGTATGTATCCATGACGAATTTTTGGAATTGCTGCTCGCCGCGACGACGGGTCTCCATGCCTCCAAAAGCCGGATTGCAGACTTCTGCCGTTAGCAGGGTCCCTCGAACGAGCATGTCGCTTAGATGCGATGTAGTAGAATCAGTACACCAAATACTTGCGGAATCTTTCTACTCACCTGAGTTCCTCCAGTGTATAATAGGTGCGGACCATATCCCAAGACCACGTATTTCGATCTCGGTTCTTCAACGTGTGAACCGTGTACACCGGCTTCCCCCCTATGAGAAATACCCTCCATTCTCCCAACTTAACCAAAGGCTGCACGAAGGATTGTGCCATCCACTGCGAACCTGGAACATCCAATTGGCTACGGAGGTACGTCCAATTGCGCCTGTTGACGTCCGATGGTATAATAACGTGCTCTCCGGCATCGCTATGGGTCCTTTTTAACACCATCGCGTCCAGTATATTCTCCCCGTCCACCAACAATCTGGTCTTTGGACGCGCGGTCTTTGTCCTCTCCTGAGCGATGAGATCCAAGGTTTGTGCGAGTTCCCATTTGGATGCAATGGTGTTTACGTGGTCTTGAGGGGGCCACATGCGAATGATTCGGCTCAGTCTACGAAGGTTGTCCAGATACTGGTGGACGTTGACTGTGGTTAAACCATATTGCGTGTTACTGTTGAGAGGAAATGACAAAATAGCTGCATCCGAGCGTATAGGGTTACTCACAGGTACGACATTGCCATGTCTATACCGCCTATAACGAGGTCCGCTTCTGAAAGTTGCCTCAACAACTCCGGGTGATTTCCCGGATACATAACGGCGCGGAAGAATGTCTCCCACACCATAAACCTAATAATGAAGCGGTCTCCGGTAAGAGATTCGGCGCTCCATTTCTGCATGCATATCATCAGGAAGAGCTAACGATAAAATCAGATATGAAATGGAAGACATTATCCGATTCACGCGCTCACCCATTCCTGCATGACAACCTTGAAGCTCACGATATCCGAATGCCTAGCCTTGCATTTTGAAATGACATGAATACTTCCTACGAGATTTTTCAACGGCTCGTATTCTGACTCGGAAAGGATCGCGGGTATGAATCCTAGATCGTTCTGGGCCTTCTCTTTGCTGTGGATCCTCATAGCAGCATCCGGGATATATGCGATCTTGAAGCGACGATGGACCTCGACTCGAGGGTTGCTGGTAGACGGACCCGGTGCCATGGTTGGGGTAAAATCGATCGTAAATCGATCGACGACACCGTCCTCCACCTCCATCGATTCTTCCTTGAATGCGTGGGGTCCTATTTCAATGCCGAGATACAACGAAAGCTCTTCGTTCGTCGCGTCGCGTCCGCCGGCACTCGATGGTTTATTATCGAGGCATTGCCAGCCGGAACAGTCCGCGTATTTACCGTCTCCGCATCGTGGATGCTTAATCCTAGAGCATGCGTGCTTCCGAATGGCGTGCCCCTCTTTAAGCCAGAGGATTTTATGCGTCTTCCGAGAAATACAATCTCTCTCGGGGCATGTGTGCACACACATCTCGTACCCACGGGTGGGACGGTGCGGCCCTTGGGGTTGAGTACTCGGATTAGAAGTTGAGTCGAGACTGTGCGGCCCTTGGGGTTGAGTACTCGAATTAGAAGTTGAGCTGAGACTGTGCGACCCTTGGGATTGGGTACTCAGATCAGAAGTCGAGTCGTCGTCTGTCACAGGCGCCATAAGCTGATCTTCCGCATCGATGTTCATTTTGTAAGCAGTTAGGAATTCGATAGAAGTGACTTAGAAGATGTCCGGCTCGTTCGCGTAGACGTGCGTTATCGTGAATAACCCTTTAAGGTTTACGAACAACACGTGTTTCGTCGATCTGATGTCAGATCCAACGCGTGTTTGGCGCGTGTTGGAAATTTACGATACAATCTTGATCAGCATCAGCCCTTGCCCAACACCACATTCCCCGCCAACGCCTCCACAACAAAATCGAAATGTCCTCCAGTGCAGCCGTCCGCTCATCTGCCCATATTTATTGGAAGAAATCGCCTCCGAACTCATACACCTTGAAACTCATCAATCAGGTCCGTTACGAGCTGGAATTTGATGAGGACGAGAACGATGGGATGTTGGACGTATTCGAGGTGAACATTCTCCAGCCAAAGGACAAGCAAAAGAAACATTGGCGGAGGTTTCCGGCTTCGTATTTGCCGTTTCTCAAGCGCATGTTCTACCAATTCGAACTCTACATCGACTCCCTAGACTCAATAACCAAAAGTCGTCCGAAATCGTCATACACCTCCAATAGTATTCGGAAATTGAAGCATTACATACAGTATATGGACAATGTGATTGTGCAGATCTGGGAAGATGCTCGGATTGCGGGCGTCAAAGACGAATTGGGACCCGACTGGCGTTGCTCCTCCCTGGATGCGTGGCTCCGTGTTGAATACCACATCAAGAGGCACGATATTTCGGACGTGGAAAAATATATCGCAGAGGCGGGGGATTGGACGAGCAGCGATCCCTTCGAAATGGGTAAGTTGGTACACATACATAATCCATCAATCGATATAATTGATCGATTGTAGATTGGACCGAATACGACGCTTCCGTCCCTGAATGGCATCACGGCGGTGCCCACGATTACGATGTTTCAAAGATGGAACTCGCCGAGCTTGGCACAGCGTCTCTCAAGGTCCTACGTTGGTTGGAGTATCTGGCTGATAAACCCGGGGCTGACGACGAAGGTAAGGAAGAGGAGAAGAAGAAAGAGGAGGAAGCGAAAGAAGGTATATGCGCACTCTTAAACATTTTGTTTACGACGTCTAATATTATATTCATTTCAGAGAAACAGGAGCCCAAAGGAAAATCTAAGGGTAAAGGTGCGCCATCTCAAATTAAGAAGCAGGCACCGTCCAAGGGGAAAGAGGCCAACAAGCGCAAGGCGGACGAAACGGATGACGTCTCTGGTAGGTGCTCTCGATATACTACGTCGGTTAGAGTATTCTTCTGATGAACCCGGGCATGAAGACGAAGGTGATAAAGAGGAGGAAAAGAAAGAGGATGAAGTGAAAGAAGGTATGCCCTCTTACGTATTTCGTTAATGATGTATTATATTCTATTTATTTCAGAGAAAGAGGCGCCCAAACGAAAATCTAAGGGCAAAGGAGTTGCTTCTCGTAGTCAGAAGCAGGCGTCTTCCAAGGGGAAAGAGGCCGTCGACGTGCAAGCCAATAAGCGCAAGGTGGACAAGACAGACGACGTCTCTGGTAGGTGGCTTATATTGACTATATTTATTCATACTGATGAATACCAGCAGTCGTCGAAACGGTGGAACCTTCCACATCTTCCAAACGTGAGTGTATTCATACACAGAAGATGATGGGTAAATATCCTTTGACCCCCTCACAGAAGGCTCGAAGGAGACGAGCGCACCGAAGAAGGCGACCACAATCCAGCAGGCAGAGGCGGGTCCCAAGCTCGTAATCAATACAGACATTTCCGGTGAGTTCCCAACATTTCTAATTTATCCTAAAGTATCATCTCGAGACAGCTACCGCGTCGACAGGATATAAACCCGAAGTGAAGGGTAAATCGTCTGATGTGGTTAAGGTGAAGGAGGAAGCCGCATCCGGAAAGAAAAGGAAGTCTCGTGGAAGTCTGGACATTGGTAAGAATTTGAACAAACTGTTTGCGAACAAGGGCGTTAATACAAATGCTTAACATAGAACCAAATCCGCCTGCACGTCGTTCCCTTCGCAACAGACCCCATGCGTACGAGGATTCACCTTCCGGCTCGACAGTTCCTATTCCTTCCATCGGGTCTACTCCCAACCCTTCACCTAACGATACGCCGATGGAGGAATGGGGAACCGGCGTCCCGTATGGAGCATTCTTCAGTTCGAACCCGAAATCACCCGCCCAGAAAGATGGCGAAGAGGACGACGAAGAGGAAGAGGACAATGAAGGCGAAGAGGGAGATGAAGAGGCCGACGAAGACTACGAGGCTGAGGTCGATGAGAAGGGAGAGGTCGAAGAAGATGACAATTCTGACGTCAGCGACTAACGGCAAAACCGATTCTGACCACGATTGAAGATGGAATTGGACATCAACCATCGAAATCAGAACGATCTATAGTATCATGTCCTCATCCTCTGCGTCGTCTTCCCCTCCTTCGGCATATCTACTGTTCCATCTACCCTGCATATATATCAGTGTCGAATGAATTGGGTACTGCATCGCGTACCCAGAGCGTATTGTACGCACGTTACGAGTTGTCGGACACATGAAAATGACATTTGAAACGTTGGAAGGGTTAGGAAAATATGTTGTCGCCACCGAATATATGTTGCGCGTCACGAATACGCATTACATACGGATCAAATATGATTAAAATAAGAATACAATACTTTGTGCTCCAAAAGGTATTGTAATGATACTTGGACAGCCCAACTATTTACAACCATCGTGCTTGAAATCGTGTGGTAACGGTGCATGGATATTATTACAACGCGAATACAAACTAAACATTAATGTAATGTATCGTAATCGTACTTGGACAGTCCGACTCTTTATAACCATTGTGCTCCGAATCGTACGGTAACGGTGCATGGATACGATTACAACGCGAATACAAACGAAATCCTAATGTAATATCCCTCGGACAGCTCTAGCATTGGCCGCAAGCGAAAAGATTCGGCGCGCCGAATCTTTTGCACCGGAAAAACCTCGGCGATTCGGCGCGCCGAATCTTTTGC
>WNFK01102709.1_pt1 | contig 13507 bp, 16 predicted proteins | sample 5400281 | NCBI WGS metagenome assembly WNFK01 (sample SAMN13153350, study PRJNA577476) | soil metagenome | isolation source: 20 cm soil on Douglas fir-dominated hillslope | place: USA:California | collected 2013-09-17
GCTCGACCCACGCCGCCTGCAGCGCCTTCCCGATGGGATCGCCGCCGACGGCCTCGATGGTCACGATCTTCCGGTTCTCCACCACCGAGATCGGCGTGATGCACGAGCGCACCGCCTGCCCGTCGACGTGCACGGTGCAGGCGCCGCAGAGCGCCATGCCGCAGCCGAACTTGCTGCCGGTGAGCCCGAGCTCGTCCCGCAGCGTCCACAGCAGCGGAGTCTCGCCGGGCACGTCGACGTTCTGACGTTTGCCGTTGATGTCGAGTGCGATCATCGCGCCCTCCTCTCGTCGTTGAGCCCGCACGGCCAGGACGCCAGGCCGCCTCGATCGGCGACCGGGCGACATCAATACGTCGGAGACGGCACAATGAAACCACAAAGCCGGCGGGCCAGCAGAAAGAAAGTCTGCTGCGCCACGCTCCCCACTTTCTCGTGATAGCCTCGCTGCCGGCACGATGAACGAGCTCTTCTACCTCGTGTCGAGCTTCTGGCTGGGCGCGTTGCACGCCGCGACGCCGGGCCACGGCAAGACGATCGCCGCGGCGTACATCGTCGGCGCGCGCGGCCGACCCGTGGACGCGCTGGTGCTGGGCATCTTCGTGACCTTGTCGCACACGAGCGGCATCGTGCTGGTGGCGGTCCTCGCCACGCTCGGCTCGGCGTGGCTCTTGCCGCAGCGGGTCGAGGCCTACGTCGCGGTCGTGACAGGACTGCTCGTGATCGGCATGGGCGTGTGGCTGCTCTGGACCCAGCCGCCCGGCCTGCGAATGGAGTCACGAGGTCACCACTCCGACCACGAGCACGGCCATGACGACGCGACGGCGCCGCATCATCATGGCGACGCTCGCGGCTACCACCGGCATGGCTGGGGACCGGCGCACACGCACGACGTGGGCTTCGAGTCCGGACACCGTCCGAGTCTCGCCATCCTGCTCGGACTCGGCGTCGCCGGGGGCCTGCTCCCCGACCCGGGCGCCCTGGCCATCTTGTTGGCGGCGCTGGCGAGCGGCAAGGTGATGCTCGGGCTCTTCACCGTCCTCGTGTTCAGCCTCGGCTTCGCGAGCGTCCTGGTCGTCGTCGGCATCGCGGCGGCCATCGTCGGCGATCTCGTTCTCCGGTGGCTCGACAGCCGATGGATGGGACGGCTCCAGGTCGCGACGGCGGCGCTGATCGTGCTGATCGGCCTCGTGCTGACGGTGAGCGCGGCGAGGACACTGACGGACGGAGCCTAGCGGGCGCGAGCCCGATCGGCGGCGAGCCGGCCGAGCCAGCCGCCGAGGTCCGTGTACCAGACGTTGTTGCCCGCGTCGACGGTGATCCCGAAGGGGCGTGCGTCGGGTCGCGGCAGGACGTACTCGGTGATTTCGCCGGCACGCACACGCCCGAGCCGATGGCCTCGCAGCTCGGTGAACCAGGCGGCGCCGTCGGGCGCGACGGCCAGGCCGGCGAGCCCGGCGTTCGGCGTCGGCACCCTGAATTCCTCGAAACGTCCCGCCGCAAAGCGCCCGATCTTGTTCGCCGCGATCTCCACGAACCAGACGGCGCCGTCGGCGCCCACGGCCACGTCGCCGAGGCCGCTCGCACGCGTCGGCACATCGAACGCCGTCTTGTCGCCTCCCGCGGAGATCCGCGCGAGCTTGTTGGCGTTCTGGAGCGTAGCCCAGACGTGGCCCTCGGAGGAGACGGCCACGCCGAAGGGCGCGGCGTCCATGGGCGCTGTCGGGGTGAGCGACCCCAGGACGTGGCGCGTGAGCCGTCCCTCTCTGAGCTGTGTCAGGCTCACGAGGCTTGTCTCGGCGAACCACACGTCGCCGTTCTGCGCGACGGCGAGCCGGCCGAGCCGAGCGACAGGCGTCGCGAGCGCGAAGGACGTGATCGTCCCATTGGTCGAGGCGCGCGAGATCCGCTGCTTCGGAGCGTCCGTGTACCAGGCGTCGCCGGCCGCGTCGATGGCTAGACCGAGCGGCTCGACGCTGTCGGCGCCCTTGGGGAGCTTCTGCACCTCACCGTTCCGCAAGAGTCCGAGAGCGCTCGATCCCTCCAACGTGAACCAGACCGTCCCGTCCCGCGCCACCGCGATGCCGGCGGGGATGTCGTCGACGGGCAGCCGAAACTCCTGGACGCCCCACGAGCTCGTCGTTCGCGGACTCCAGAGAAGCGCACCGACGGCGATGGCGATGACGAGTGCGGCGACCAGTCCTGTCCCCAGCAACTGCAAGCGCGGCCTCGACCTCATCGAGGTACCGAGCGCGACACGCGATAGTGGGTGCGGGCCAGCCGCTTGATCAGGGCGCCCGAGCCGAGGAGCAAGAGCGCGAGGAAGGCGAGGCCGCCGGCGACGTTGACGAGGTCGAGGCGCGCCAGCGGGCTGCCGCCCTCGGCCGCTCTGCGGAGCAGCTCCCGTCGTGAGGTCAGCGCGAATCCGGCGTAGATGGTCGTCGGGCTCTGTGGTTCGCGAGCCAGCATCCCGGCGTCGAGATGAGCCGGCAGATTGTCGCTCAGGAGCGACCACTGCGCGCCGTCGTCGACGCTTCGGTACAGGCCACGGTCGGTCGCCACAAGGATCGCGCGACCCGCCGCCGCCACGCCGTGCGTGACGATCGGTTGGTCCGGAAGCGGCGCACCGAGAGCGCGCCAGCGTTGTCCTCGGTCATCGGTGCGGAACAGGAACCCTGCCGCGACACACCAGAGACGGTCGGGGTCGGACGAATCGAACGCCACGACATCGATCTCGCGCTCGGGTAGTTCACGGCCGCGGAGCTGCCAGCGCCCGCCCGCGTCCGAGCTCGCCCAGACACGACCGCCGGCCACGACCACGACGTGGTCCGAGCGATTGCGGTCCACCGCGATGGCGCTCGCTCGGCCTCCGGGCAGCCCGTCGCCGACCGCAAGCCACGACTCTCCCCAATCGTCACTGCGATAGAGACTCGCCGGGCCGCCCAGATAAACCCGGCCGCGCGTGGCACTCGAGGCGAGCGCCCACGCCGGCGCGGTCCCGGCGGGCGCCCGGACCGGGCGCCATCGATCGCCCTCGCCGCGAAATATTCCGGTCGTGCCGGCGGCGAGCGCGCGCTCGCCGTCGACGTCGAACGCCACCGCGAACGCGGGGCCCACCAGCACGTCTCGGGCTTCGAGAATCCAGTCCCGGCCTCCGTTGCGCGAGCGTGAAAGCCCGGTGTCCGTTGCCAGCAGGAGGTGATGCGGATCGGTGGGGCTGACGGCGACCGCGAGCGCCCCGCTCACAAAGCTCGCCGGGTTAACGGGTAGCCAGGTGGCGCCGGCGTCGCGAGTCCGGAAGAGTCCGCCCCATGCGCTGGCGTCGTGCGCGAGGACCTCGCCGGGCCCGAGGGCCACCAGCACCGGGAAAGCCAGGACGCCGAACAGGCAGCGTGTCGCGCGGGGCATGGGGAGTACGGGGCTGGAGCTCGCCGGAGCGACGAGTCCAGCCCCGTGCTTCAGAGCTCTACGTCACGGTGAGACCGTATGGGGAGGCGGAGTCGAGTTTACGCAGAGAGTCTTGTTCGGGCTGGCCGGGACATGGGTCGTCTTGCCGGGGGCCAGGATCAGCTCGGCCGCACGCGAACAGTTGCCATTGGGGATGTTCCACCAGTTGGCCGTGAGGGGGTAATCGTTCGTGTACGACGTCGGCTCGTGCGCCGCGACGCAATTGTGAAAGCTGTTCAGCCGCGACGTGAGGACGTAGCACTTCTCATAAGCGAGGAACTGCTGGATGGTGTCCGTCTGCTGGATGTTCGCCACCAGCCAGTCGCGGATACCCGTCCACGACGAGTACGTGTCACTGCCGAACACGAGCTGGCCTCGCGCGGTATTGACTTGCAAAAGCTGCGAGCCATACGTGTGGCCCCGGAATGACGGGTGGATCACCAGCCCCCCGGCGATCTCGTGTCGGCCATCGACGATCTTCGCTTTGCCGGAGAGCACCTTTCCCAGAATCTCCTGGACGGTCTGGGGTGGGTAGCCGCAGACCGGCGACCGGGCGCACGCCTGCTGGGGCGGTCCCACCTGTGCACCGGTGAGCGGATCGACGGTGTTGACGGCGCGAATGTGGCCGCCGTTGAAGTCGACCGGATAGTGCAGGAAGAAGTCGATCTGCTTCAGCTCCTCTTTCTGAATGTAGACCACCGCGTTCGGAAACTCGCTCAGCTGGCCGGCATGATCCCAGTGGCCGTGGCCGAGCACGATCCGCGTGACCTTGGTCGGATCGTGGCCGATCGCGGTGAGCTGATTACGGATGCCCCACCAGCAGCACGAGGTATTCCAGTCGAAGATGTACGCCAACTGCTTCCAGCCGCTGTCGTACAGCGTGAGCTTGCCGTCCGGCCCCTCGATGATGCCCACGTTGACCGGCAAGTTCACGGTCGTGTTGAGGCCGGCCTTGTCCGGCTGGAACGAGCCGAACGGGACGTTCATGAAGCGGCTACTCTCCACGATCCACGCCGAGTAGAGCGGCGCCCTCTCGGCGCGCTCCACGTCATCGAGAAGCCGATCCGTGCTCTCGAACCCGCTCGGGAGGACCTGGGGCGGCCGGCGGCCGTCCCGATCCCGATCGTCGTCGGCCCGGAGCACGTCAGCGCGTCCCAGGCCGACGATCAGGGCGATGAGCCCCAGTATCGTCGTGATGCGCAGCAATCTCTGGATCATCGATGCGACCTCCTCGCGAACCTTCCTATTGCTGCCGTACCGCGGTTCAGAGCGAGCTGCGGTGCCTGACACCTCCTTTTCTCAGTTCGGCGGGAACTCGCTTGGCCAGAACTTGCCCCCGACCTCCCTGATCTTGTCGCTCGCCTCCTGGCTCTTCGGGTAGGCGGTGACCAGATGGTCCTCCCGCCCGTCCTTGAACATCTTCATCGCCTCGACCACGGACTCCCGGAGGAGGCGGACGGCATCGAGATAGATCTCGTGATCGCGGCGCAGCGACGCGGGCGCATCCAGCGCGCGAATGCTCGTCTCGGCACGGCCATAGGTCACCCGGGCCTGCTCCATCCGCGTCGCGAGGTCCGCCCGGCTCACGTCGTTGGTTTTGTAGAGGATTTGACCCAAGCTCGTCCGCATCAGGCTTCGCTGGACCTCGCCGTGAATCGGCCACAGGGACTGAATGAAGGCCTCCTCGACGGGGCTCAGCGCCGGTCGCGCCGGTCGAGCGGGCGGCGTATCGGCGACCGGTGTCGCGCTACGACTGATCTCGCGAGTCGTGGCGAAGGCGAGGACGCCGACGAGGCCGATGACGAGGAGGGTCCGAAGGATAGTCCTGGGGGTCAGCCAGAGGTACAGCAGACCGCTGGCCCGGGACAGCATCGTCGCGGTGGCCGAGCGCCCAACCTGCATGGCGGCTCCAACGGGAAGATCGCTGGCCGGCTGTTCGATGTCAAGGCGAATCTTGCGCTTGACCGGATGCCGGGGCAGGCCTACGCTGCGGGCGTTGTGAGCTGGTGGGCACTCATCGTCGCCGGTCCGCTGTTCCTCCTTTCGCTGTCAGCGCCTGGCGCGGCCCAGGCCCCGCTCCCGATCTTGCGCGGAATCGTCGTGATGCCGACCGGCGAGTCGCGCGCGTACCTCGAGGACGCGCAGACCGGAAGCCTCGCCGGGTACGCGATCCGAGATGTCGTCGGCGACAGTCGGATCGTGGAGATTCGCGACGACCGCGTCGTCCTGCGGCGCGCCGACGAGGTGATTCACGTGTTCATCGGCGGCGCGTCCTCGACCGAGGCGCCCGGGCACCGCGCGAGCGCATCGATCGCGTCGCCGCCGACCGCCCCAAGGGTCGAGCCCGGCCCGGTCGTCGGCAACGGCGAGGCGTGGCTCGACCATCTCGGAATTCCGCCGAACGCCCTTTCCCGAGCGATCGAGGCGGTGCCCACGAAAGGCCCCGACAATCTCGAGGACGACTAGGCCGCCGTCACGCCGCCGTCGACCGGCAGCGCGACGCCCGTGACGAACGACGCTTCGTCGGAGAGAAGGAACAGCGCCGCGTTGGCGATCTCGTCGGGTCGGCCGGTGCGGCCCAGCGGCACGGAGCCGTGGGCGCGCTTGCGCACCAGCTCTTCCGGGTCCAAGCCGGCCGTCGATTTCTGATCGGGCCGGGAGACGAACACCCGGAGCATGGGCGTGTCGATCGGCCCGGGACAGACGGCGTTCACGCGAATCTTCTCGGGCGCGAGTCGCAGCGCCAGGCTCTTGACGAAGCCCACGACCCCGAACTTGCACATCGAGTAGACGGGGCTGAAGCCGGACCCCACGAGCCCGGAGGTGGACGCGGTGAAGAGCAGACTCCCGCCGCCCCGGGCGCGGATCTCGGGAATGGCGGCCTCGGTCGTGATCAGCACCGTTCTGAGATTCAGGTCGACCGCCAGGTTGAAGGCGCTCATGTCGATGCCCTCGACCGCGGCCGGCCCGGGATGGCCGACGTGGTTCCAGACGAAATCGAGGCCCTTGAATCGGCTCACGGTGTCCCACACGATCCGGCGGGAATCCTCGTCCCTCGTCAGGTCCGCGACGATGCCGTGAGCAACCCCGCCCCCGGCGGTGATCTCGCCGACCACGCGCTTCACTCCGGCGGCGTCGACGTCGACGACGGCGACCTGCGCGCCCTCGCGCGCGAAGCGCAGGGCGCCGGCGCGCCCCATCCCTGAGGCGGCGGCGGTCACGATCCCGATCTTTCCAGCCAGACGCATCGGCAGTCCCTCCAGCGGAGATTGAGCCCGATCCTACTACAGTGAAGACGGCTGAGAGACGCGCAGCGACGTCACCTCACGTTTCCGGTTTGACTTGTTTCGCGTGCTCTGACACGATCGGCGAGAGCTTGACGCACGATTCGCGCACGCCCGCATCCTCGTCGGCCCCGGCACGGGGCACACCCGCGAAGATCGCGACTCCCTTAGGAGACCCCTCATGATTCAACGTCGCCTCGCCGCCATCGTGGCCGCCGCGCTTCTCTGCGCGGGTCCCGCGTTCGCCCAGGAGAAGCTTCCACCGCTCAGGACCGGCGTGGACGGAACCTTCGCCCCCCACGCCATGCCCAAGCTCGGTGGCGGTATCGAGGGGTTCCAGATCGACCTGTTCACCGAGGTCGCGCGCCGCATGAAGCGCGAGATCACTATCGACGCGGTGAGCTTCTCGACCTTGATTCCCGGCATGCAGTCCGGCCGCTACGACTTCATCGCCGCGCCGACGACGGTGACCCTCGAGCGGGCGGACAACATGCTGTTCACCGCGGGCTACCTGTGGACGGCCTACCAGTTCGGCATCAAGAAGGGCTCGGCGCCGATCACGGTCTGGGAGGACCTCAGGGGGAAGTCGGTCGCCGTCAACAAGGGCACGCCCTACGAGACCTTGTCCAAGGCCAAGGGCGTCGAGCACGGCTTCACGGTGCAGGTCTACGACACCCAGCCGGATGCCACCCAGGCTGTCCTCTCGGGCCGCGCCTACGCGACGCTCGGGGGCAACACCACCATTGTGTACGCCGCGTCGAAGAACCCGCAGTTCGTGGCCGACCTCGAGCTCCGGGACACGCGCGCCCACTGGGCGGCGCCCGTACCCAAGAACAACCCGAAGCTCCGTGCCCAGCTCCAGGATGCGCTCGACTGCATGAAGAAGGACGGCACGATCGCCAGGCTTTCCGAGAAGTGGTTCGGCCGCAAGCCGGCGCCGGACGGTCTGGAGGTCGTGATCACGCCGGGCTACGGCCCGCCCGGCATGCCGGGCTACGATCCGACGCCGCACGAGCTTCACTGCAACTGACCTGGGCGAATGCCGGGCCCGATCGTCGACGCCCGCGGTCTCCACAAGCATTTCGGCGCCCTTCACGTCCTGAAGGGCGTCGATCTGCGGGTGGCCGAGCGCGAGCTGGTGTTCGTGATCGGGCCGTCGGGCTCGGGCAAGTCGACCCTGCTCCGCTGCCTCAACCGGCTGGAGGAGCCTTCGTCCGGTAGCGTCGTGGTGGACGGCATCGACATGCTCGACCCGCGCGCCGACATCAACCACGCGCGCCAGCGTATCGGCATGGTGTTCCAGTCCTTCAACCTCTATCCGCACATGACGGCGCTCGGCAACGTGACGCTCGCCTTGCGGGCCGCGCTGGAGCGGGTCGGCCTCGCCGACCGCGCCGCCCACACGCCGGGCAAGCTTTCGGGCGGCCAGCAGCAGCGCGTGGCCATCGCGCGCGCGATCGCGCTCGAGCCGCGCGTGATGCTGTTCGACGAGCCGACCAGCGCGCTCGATCCGGAGCTGGTCGGCTCGGTGCTCGAGGTCATGCGCTCCTTGCGCGAGAGCGGCATGACCATGATCGTGGTCAGCCACGAGATGGGTTTTGCCCGCAACGCCGCCGACCGCGTGGTGTTCATGGACGGGGGCGCCATCGTGGAGGAGGGACCGCCCGCCACGATCTTCGAGCGCCCGGCCCACGAGCGCACGCGCGCCTTCATCGGCCAGATCCAGCGTCACTGAGCGGCGATGTCGAGCTGGAGCCGCTTCGCGGAGACGTTCCTCAACGCGAAGGTCATGCACAGATACCTGCCGGACATCCTGTCCGGCGTGGTGGTCACGATCGAGCTGGCCCTCCTCATCGTCGCCACGGGCATTGCCGCCGGCCTCGCGCTCGCGCTGCTGAGGAGCCTCGGTATCCGGCCGCTCAACTGGCTGATCATCGCCGTCGTCGACCTGTTCCGCTCGCTGCCTCCGCTGGTCGTCATCGTGCTGATCTACTTCGGCCTGCCCAGCGCCGGCCTCGCGCCCTCGGGCTTCGTCTCCACCTGGCTCTCGCTGGCGTTCGTGCTGATGGCCTTCTCCGAGGAGATCTTCTGGGCCGGCATCACCTCGGTCGACCGGGGGCAGTGGGAGGCCGCGCGCTCGACCGGCCTCACGTTCGGTCAGACCCTGATGAGCGTCGTGCTGCCGCAGGCTTTCCGGCTGACCATCCCGCCGCTCACCAATCGCGCCATCGCCATCACGAAGGGCACCGCGCTCGGAACCGTCGTCGCCGTCACCGAGATCCTGGGCCAGGCGAGCTCGGCGATGTCCAACTCCTACAATCCCTCGCCGCTGATGATGGGCGCCGCGGCGTACCTCGTGCTGTTCTTGCCCGTCGTGGTGGCGGCGCGCTGGGTCGAGACCCGATTCGCGTGGAAGCGATGATCCAGACCTTCTTCAACCTGGAGATCATCGCCGCGTCCTGGCCGATCGTGCGGGCGGGGCTCTTGAACACGGTGCTGCTCTCGCTGCTCGTGGTGCCGCTGGGCCTGATCGGCGGGTTGATCCTGGCGCTGCTGGCGAGCGTGAAGAATCCCGTGGTGCGCTGGCCGCTGATGGCCTGGGTCGATTTCTTTCGTGCGTTTCCGCCGCTGGTGCTGCTGATCCTGCTGTTCGCCGGACTGCCGTTCGCCGGGCTGGAGCTGGGCGGCTTCGTCTGCGTGGCGATCGCCTTCTTCCTGAACACCGGCGCCTACTACGGCGAGATCCTGCGAGCGGGAATCGATTCGGTGCCGGCCGGCCAGATCGAGGCCGCGCGGTCGACGGGCCTCTCGCGGCTGCAGGCGATGACGTACGTCGTACTGCCCCAGGCGGTGCGCAACGTGCTCCCCGACCTGCTCTCAAACACGCTCGAGGTCGTGAAGCTCACCGCGCTCGGCAGCGTGGTCGCGGTGCCCGAGCTCCTCTACCAGGCGCGCCAGGCCCAGAGCCTCACCTACAGCCCGACGCCCATCGTGGTCGCGGCGGTCCTCTATTTCCTGATGCTGTGGCCCGTGGTACGGCTCTTGAGCCGACTGGAAAACCGCGCGCTCGCGCGACGCTAAGGCCTCGCACAGTTCACGTGCGCCGTGGCGGGCGCGGTCCGAGACCACGCGGGAGCGGGCGGTATAATCGCGACGATGGTGGCGAGCGCTCGGTTCACGCTCGGTGGTTTCATCACCCTCTCCGTCTTCGCGCTGCTCGTGGCCGGCGCCACGTACAATCCCACGCCCTATTCGTACTACGCGTGGGCGAAGAGCACCGGGTTCCAGTGGGCGCCGCCGATCGTGTTCGCCGGCGTCGTCCTGCTGATCGGCTGGTTCATCTGCCTGCGCCTCGCGCTCCGCTCGATGGGCGGCATCGGCCTACTGCTCGCCAACGCGCTCCTAGCCTCGCTCTACTGGCTGATGGCCAGCCGTGGCTGGCTGCCCGGCGGGAACCTCACGTTCATTTCGTGGCTCGCCCTGTTCAGCGTCGCCGGCATCCTGGCCATCGGCATGTCGTGGTCGAGCTGGCGCCGGGCCCGGGTCGCCACCAACGCCGCCTGAAACACCGGGCGCCGGAGCTCGGCGGCGTCAGCCTTTGACGGCGCCGGCCGTGAGGCCCGCGACGTAGTACTTCACGAAGAACGAATAGATGAGGGCGACCGGCACGGAGCCGAGCAGCGCCCCGGCCATCAGCTGGCCCCAGTAGAACGCGTCGCCGCGGATCAGCTCGCCCACGACGCCGATCGGCACGGTCCGCACGTCGGAGCGGCTGAGAAAGAGCAGCGCGTACAGGAACTCGTTCTGCGCCAGCGTGAAGCAGAAGATGCCGGCGGAGATGAAGCCGGGCATGCAGAGCGGCAGGATCACCCGCGTCATCGCCCGCCAGCGGCTCGCGCCGTCGATCAGCGCCTGCTCCTCCAGCTCCTTCGGCACCGTCTTGAAGTAGCCCATCAGGAGCCAGGCGCTGAAGGGCACGAGCAGCGTCGGATAGGTCAGCATCACCGCGCTGAGCGTGTTGCCCAGCTTCAGCCGGCCGATGAGATCGGCCATCGGGACGAACAGGAGCGTCTGCGGGACGAGATAGGTCACGGCCACCGCGATCGCCAGCAGCGCCGCGCCACGAAATCTCATGCGCGCCAGAGGGTACGCGAGCATGGTCCCGAGCAAGAGCGAGATGCCCGTCGCCACCACGGCCACCAGCATCGTGTTGGCGATCCAGGTCAGGAAGTTCGTCTCCTGGAGCAGGCTGATGTAGTGCACCAGGGACGGGTGCCGGATGGTCAGCGGGTTCGCCTTGGGGTCGTACAGCTCGGCGTTGGTCTTGAGCGAGGTGGCCGCCATCCACGTGAACGGAAACAGCGCGATCACGGCGAACGCTGCCAGCGGGAGCCACAGGCCGAAGAGTCGGCGGCGCCACGTCAGCTCGCCGACCATGTCAATCCTTCCTCACGTAGAAGGTGAGCAGCACCAGCAACAGCCCCAGCACCGGTACCATGCTGAGCGCCACCGCGGAGCCGAGCCCCAGCTGGCCCACGCCCACGCTCAGGCTGAAGGCGTAGGTCGCCATCAGATGCGTGGAGTTGGCCGGGCCGCCGCCGGTGAGGACGTAGACGAGCTGGAAGTCGAAGAACGTGAGGATGATCGAGAACGTCGTGACGATGAAGATGACCGGTAGCAGCGAGGGCAGCGTGACGTACCGGAAGCGGCCCCAGGTGCTGGCGCCGTCGATGGTCGCCGACTCGTGCAGCTCGACGGGGATGGTCTGCAGGCCCGCCAGGATGGAAATGCCGAAGAACGGCAGGCCGCGCCACGTGTTGACCATGATGATCGAGACCATCGCCATGGTCGGATTGCCGAGCCAGGACACCCCCCTCGTCGCCAGGCCGCTCTCCACCAGCACACGGTTGAAGAGCCCGAGGCCCGGGTCGAAGATCCACTGCCACGCCACGGTGCTGAGCACCGTGGGAACGATGAACGGGAGCAGCAGCAAGGCTCGCGTGATGGCCTTCATCCGGAAGTTCTGGTTCATCACGAGAGCCATGCCGAGCCCGCCGGTCGCCTTCAGCACCGTGGCGGCCCCCGTGAACTTGATCGTGTTGCCGACCGACTGCCAGAAGATCGGATCGCTCGCCAGAGTGACGAAATTGCCGAAGCCCACGAAGGTGGGCGAGCTGGCCACCTCCCGGTGGAAGAAGCTCAGGTAGACGCCGTAGAAAAACGGATAGCCCAGGAAGCAGAGCAGGAACAGCAGAGGCGGCGTGAGGATGAGCCAGCTGAACACCCACTCCCGCTCGATGATTTCGCGGAGCCGGCTCAGCCCCACCGACCGGTAGCCGCGCGCTTCGAGCGCGGCCGCCCCCGATGCCCCGACAGCTGGATTCGTGCTCACCCGTAGATCTGCTTGAGCTGCGCGACGGCCTCCGCGATGACGGTCTTGGTCGGCGCCCCCAGGCAGGCCTTGGAGAACATGTCGATCACGACCCAGCGGTTGATCACCGTGCCATGGGCGCGGTTCGCCGGCGCCGGCCACGACGTCAGCTTCCCGGTTTCGAGCACCTTGTGGAACGGCTTCACGCGCGGCTCGATGTCCCACTCGGAAACCTTGTCGTACGCGTGTAGGTACGGCGCGAAGTACATGTCGCCCGACGCGATCCACGGACGGAACTGCTTGGGGTCCATGGTCCAGCGCAGGAAATCCTTGGCGGCCTGCGGGTCGGGGCCGTAGGCGAACACGCCGTGAGTGACCGGCACGAGCGCGTGGTAGCGCTGGCCGCTCGGGCCCTTGGGATTCAGCCCGTGCTCGATCACCTTCCCCATGTCCGGCAGATCGCGCTTCGCCGACACCATGATGCTGTAGGCGTTGTTGGTGCACGAGATCTGGCTGGTCAGGAAGGCCTTGTTGTTGTGCGGATCGAGCCACCCGATGCAGTCCTCGATGCAGGCCTCCTTGTAGAGCCTGCGCACGTAGTCGACGGCCTTCGCGGTCTCGTTCGTGTCGAGCGCGACCTTCTTGCCGGCCTTGTCCATGACCGTGACACCGTAGGACCAGAGCAGTGGGTAGAGCCAGGAGTAGTTGTCGGCGAAGCCGTGGCCCATGGACATCCCGAACGGATGGCCCTTGGCCTTGAGCTTGATGCCCGCTTCCAGGAACTCGTCCCAGGTCTCGGGGAAATTCTTGACCCCGGCCTCGTCGAACCAGTCCTTGCGGTAGACCATCAGCTGGCCGATGTTCGCCTGGGGCACGGACTTCCACTTGCCGTTGTCCACGGACAGGAGCTTGATCTCGTCGTACCAGCCGCCGTTTTCCTTGCCCACGGCGTCGGCGATGTCCGATACGTCGACGAGCGCGTCGCGGTAGAGCCACTCCTGCTGCACCCAGGCCAGGTCCGCGCCGGACTTGTTCTCGACCATCGAGACCAGCTGGGGCACCGCGCTGCCGCCGGCGGCCTGGATCTGGTAGTCGATCTTGATGCCCGTGGCCTTCTGGTAGGCCGGGATCATGATTTTCTGGAAGTGCTCGTCGAAGTTCTTCACGTAGGAGCTTTCGCGCGCGAAGACGATGGTCGTCGGCTTCGCCTGGGCGTTGCGGGCGATCCAGGGCGCCCCGACCACGCCGGCGGTCCCGGCGGCGAGCTTCAGAAAATCACGACGGGTGGGCTTGGACGTTGTGGGTTGCGCCATGCATTTTCCCCTTGTATGTGCACCGGTTCGTTCAGGTCCCTTGCGATGATGCTGCCCGAACAGACGGGTCGTCAAGCTCTGCCTGAGCGGTGCCC
>WNFK01199708.1_pt1 | contig 13506 bp, 9 predicted proteins | sample 5400281 | NCBI WGS metagenome assembly WNFK01 (sample SAMN13153350, study PRJNA577476) | soil metagenome | isolation source: 20 cm soil on Douglas fir-dominated hillslope | place: USA:California | collected 2013-09-17
TTGCGTGTGCTCTTCCAAGCAAAGTGCTGCTCCCTACGAAACAAGAGAAGCTAACGATTAGGCAGAGAGTTATCTTCGTCACAAGCATCTTGAAAATCACGACAAAGCATCGAACTCTGCGTAGCAAGTTCTTAAGTTCTTGTTTTTCTGACAAGGTTTTTGGCTATTTGAACAAAAAAATTCCTACCCCAGCTTTGAGTCTGATTGCCTGGTGAGGGGGATATCGGCAATCGTCATGTCTTACAAGCGTCTGGTTGCGCCTATCAGCTGTGTGTAAGCTCGATCGCCGCAGTGCTTCACACAAGCTTGGGCCGACTGGCCGTAGGTAACCACGCTTGTGGCGTGGACCATAAGGATCGCTTGTGGTACCACAATGGGCCACCTTAAGGAGATCGTCTTTACCGATCATCAAGCACGAGTCATTTGCTCGTGACACTAGCGCGATCCATTTTTTAGAGGTGTACATCGTGTCAGAAACTCTAAACTTTCGCTAGTCTTTGGTTGCGGCTCTGCTGCGCTGTGATTCTCTCTATCCTCACATCATGGAGTTTTTCTGCCCAACTTATATTCGAATGTTTTCCGAGATAGAGGCACGCACCCCCAGAGGTGATAGCAAGCTCGTTAACGTAACACGGTGGTTTTCCAATGTGTCCAATGAACGGCTTCGTGACTCCAAAAGTTCATGCTCTTGACAGCGGCCTCCGCCTCGCGGCTGCACCGCGATTGCAAGGACGTCAAAGTCCGCGTTCGGATAGAACGAATGAGCCAACCCGGTGGTGGCACCGAGCCGGTTAATTGATCTGAGCAATGTAGCGCGCTAGCGGCAACGGTGGTCATTATCGCGCCGTGATAGCGCTTGTCTGAACTGGCATTGTAATCAGTGCACAATCAGGTCACGGATGCGACTGTAGTAAAAAATGTAGTAAATACCTGCATTCACCGAAGAACAAGGAAGAACACGGAAAAAATTTAAGTTGTTGTCTTTGTTCCTACTTGTCCTTCGGTGTTCTTCTGTGAACGTTGCGAGAAAATTTCTGCAAAACCTTTATTCACTCGGTCCAACTGAGCCAGCAGGGGTGTTGCTGATGAATTGTGCCACTAATCGTGTCACCAGCGAGTGCGGAAACAGGCTGTTTGGTGTCGTCATGTGTCGCTCACGGTCGCAACTAAATTGTTGATAGCACAGCTAACTCATAGTATTCATGTTCCGTGACTTTCATTCTGTCACGTCGGAGGTCGCGGGTTCGAATCCCGTCGGCTCCGCCATTTACATCAATAAATGGTGGTAGTTGCGCCCGTCGCTTTTTGGCGGGCGTTACTATTTTGGTGGGTGTAGCTGAATTTGTAGCTATTTGCCTTGAAATCCTACCGCCAATTCTCTCCACACTTTGATTGGCAAACCGTAAATCCAGGTGCTTATACCGATCCATCGGCGGAGGTGTGGCCAGTCATTTTGCGAATGATGGTACCCGGTATGCCGTCCATGAAAAGTATGGTGGTGGCGAAGTGCCTCAGATCGTGAATCCTCAAATCGGTAATCCCCGCCTTGGCACAAATCCTTCTAAAGCGTTTGCCTAAATCGTAGGCATAGGGCTGCTTAAAATTCTCCTTGAAACGAACGTTCGGCTTGGCCGGGAAGAGATTATTCGGATGTTTCATAGCTCGGCATCTCCCTGAGGGCTGCTGCCGCGAATACTGGCAGGGGGAGCCGCTTGGGACGCTTGTTCTTGGTCTTGGCGGTGTAGATGAAAGTCGCCACGCGGCAGTATTTCAACTTTCGCTAGCCGATGCGATCTAGCTTACTGCCTGGGCTTGATTCCGAAGAGTTTCTACCAAAACTTGGAGACTTTAGGAAAGATAAGAAACACCTTTGCGCATAGTTATCAACCGCTGCGGCTTGCTGATGACAACATCGCTCCGCTTGTTAGTTCACTCATTCCGCCAACTATCCAACACACAATGACCGTTGGGGCCGATAATGTGAAACACACCGGTCCGGCACCACTGTCGCTAGTTGGTTCAACTCGCGAAAGATTTAATGCCATAGTCGTTTTGATGTTCAAAATTCGCTGTTACTTACCGGTCTCGCTACAAAGCATCGCGAAAAGAATATCAAGGGGTGGCAATAGTGGAAGAGTGCGAGGTAGCTGTCGGACACACTTGCTGCATGTAGCAATTACCACAGAGTGGCAGTCGTGGTCGACACCACTTGCGTCCAATATCCCATGCTGGAAAATCCAGCAATCCGGGAAAATCTGGGTACAAACTCCTGGCCCGATAGATTACCTCGTCGATGGTTGCGTTAGAGCTGACTAAACCGAGACGGACAAAAACACGCCGGACATGGACGTCAGCGGATATATCCATCGAGTAATAGTCAGACAGAGGCACTTTCAATTCGCGTGCCAGGATGTTTGTTGCCATCGTAGCGATCTTCGGTCCAACACCTCGAAATTGAAGAAATCGATAGACGACTTCCGCGCTTGCGGGCTTGCCTCTCCAAATCTTTGAGGCATCGCCCGAGTAGGCGTCAAGCCTCGCTCAATCCGCGCGTGATTCCGCTGAGGGCACAGAAGAGGGTTACAACGAGAAGAAAGGCCGACGTCGCAATAAACATGAAGTTAACGCTGATCTGCATCAATGCGCCCGCGATGACATAAGACAAAGGCGTAAGACCGAAGCCGCAGAGCAGTACTATGCTGAAGACGCGCCCACGCATTTGTGGGTCGGGTTTTGTTTGCAGCCAAATCGCAATCAGAACTTGCAAGTAGCCACCGATTGCGCCCATCGTGCCGGTCAGCAAACACGCAAGATAAACGTTCGAAACTAATCCCAGGATCAGTAACAACACACTGAGCGCCACACACAATGGGATCAAAATCGTTCCCAAACGCAGCGAAGTCTTGAGCCCGCCCGCCACCATCGTGCCCAGCAGCAAGCCTCCACCCAACGCCGACAGCAACGCACCAAAAGTGGTTGAGTCTCCCGCGAATTTGTCCTTTGCCAGCGATGCCAGACCGATAGTAAACGGTCCCGCAAAAGAGAATTCGATTACCGCTACCATGATGACTAGCGAACGGATCATAGGATCACGCAAGGCATAGCCTAAGCCTTCGCTGATTGAAGCCATGAGCCTTGGTTTGGGCGTTGCAGTCTGATTGACAACGCCGCTGGGTTCTATCGTGCTAGTCGCCGATGATTCCAGTGCCGCAGCAACGGGTGCGCCTGTGCTTTTGCGATTCATGAGCACGAGGCACAACGCTGCGATGAAAAAGCTGACGGTGTCGAAACCAAATGCGAGGCCGATGCCCGCGCCAGCGATAATTAAGCCCGCCAGCGAAGGACCCATGAACTTAACCAGCATGTTTGCACCCTGCAGCAAGGCATTAGCCGGGGCGAGTTGTTCTGTCTGCACAATGTTTGGAATGAAGGTGCGCAGCGCCGGGTAAAAAAAAGCGTCCACAGTTCCAAATGCCGCGGCAAGCACAAACAAATGCCAGAGTTGCAACACGCCCACCATGGTGAGCGTCGTCAAAATCGCACAGACAACGCCGCGCAGCATATTGGATGCGAGCATGAGCTTGTGCGGAGGTACCCGATCACTAACGGCTCCGCCAACAAGTTGAAACGCAACTCGTGGAATAGTTGCCGCCATTAAGACGGCACCGAGCTTGAGACCTGATCCGGTCAACTGCAAAATCAACCATGGCAAGGCAACTAGATAAAATTGATCTCCCAAAAAGGAAATGGTCTGGCCAAACCAGAGCAGCCGAAAGTCGCGCTGAGCAAGCGGCCGCCAGGCCGTCAGCTTGCGGGCTCGGCCGGAAAGCAAACGGATAATTGAGGAACTTGCTATCATTATTGATTTCTAACGTGACGAAATGAAAAGAGAAGTCTCGATTCCTTGCTGTGCCGAGCTAGACTAGTTCATCCCCTGTAGCGCTTTCTTATGAGCAGTAAGGCACTGAAGGATCTTTGGGCAACCGAAAATGGAAAGAGCGTGGCGTGAAGGTAACGCGGTCTCGTACCACTATTATTCCCTATTCGGTAGAATCGTTCAAGTAAGATGAAATGACCTGGCGGGAATCAATAGGATCTTCATTTCAGACAGCGACCATGGGGTCAAGGGCTTCTGGTTCTCCGAAGGTGGTCCAACCGTTGACGGCTCATTTGCCGTCGCTGACATTTTCAGTCTTGTTATCAAGCGTGATTAGACCCTGTCTCAGTAGCTCAAGCAAAAACTCTCTACTGGCTTCGGCGGATATACTCTCAGAAACGGCCGTACACAGTTCGCGGATAGATCTGCTGGATTGATCCAATTCCTGCAAAATAGGAGCAGCCTGAGCCGCGAATTTCCAACGTTTTCCGTTGGCCAGAAACCTTATTGTATTTTCTTCCGGGTTCAGCTCCGGCCTAACCGGGCGCAGGCTGCTGAGACGAACTTCCATATCGTCAGGAAGGTCTGCCCCCTTCGAGATTAGCGTCCAGGGAAACCCAGCCTGTAAAGTTGGCCCAACCATCCCGTCTGTCTCCTGAAAGAAACGCTGAAGCATTGTGCCGTCCCACTGGGCAAGCAGCTTGAGGCGCATTTCTTCGAGTAGCACAGTTTCCTGTTCCGCAGTCGCAAAACGAGGTAAATCTTGGCGGAATATCTCCTCTGAGCGAAGCTTCTCAGTAAGCCAATCCATAAGATCGATGCCTTTTTGACGGTATATTCCGAATGTCAAGTGGATACTAGGCCCGCCCAAAGGAAAGACGTGGTGCCACCACCCCCGAGGTACGTAAAGGAGATCACCGGTCTCAAGTACTTCCTCCGAACAGGGTTCGCTGGTTGGCGGAACCGGTGATTCTAATGAAAGCGGATAGCTTCGGGTCATACCATGGATCGACCACTTCTTGTTACCCAACAATTGGATGGCGACGACGTCATGGTCATCCCAGTGAAGATCAAGGGCGCGCGCTGACTCCCAACCCACATAAGCATTCACTTGGACACGTTCATGAACAAACTCCTCGATACGGGTAGCAAGATCCATAATTGAGCTGCACATTTCGTGCACATCATCAATAACCAGTGTTGCCCCCGTCCTCACTTGCTCAATGAATAAACCCCTAATGAGCTTCGCTCGGAACGCACCACTTTGGCGTCGGTTTGGAAAATGCTTTACATAACATTCTGCCGGTACAATCTTTCCTTCTCGCAGCAATCTCATGCGAGGAAAATCAAACTGATGGTGGAGCAATATCTCGTTTACGTCATGCCAGGAGAAAAGGCCGCTGAACTTGTCTGCCCAGCCCTTAATATACAGCAGGCGCTGGGCCGAGTAAGCTTCCCGAAATTGCTCGGGAGTGGCTGGGCTAACAACGGCGGATATTGTGTTAATCGGGGCCACGAATAAATCCCAGCAAGGTAAGAGCGCTAAAGGAATTAATTGCGGAAGCTATTAGTCACGACGCGATAACCCTGACAAGCTTGAACATCTTTGTTTCTTGAGATTTGGGTTGCTAAAAGGGAACGCAAGCTCTTACGCGTAGGTCACAGCTGGCACGCCCTTAGCGTAGGAAACGGCTGGCTGCGCGGCCTTGCCAATCTGTACCAGCATTGGCAGGGTTTCGTTTTCCTGGGCTTCGATTTCAAATTCTTCCGCTTCAACATTAGTCGGTATTGCGAGAGAAAGATATAGGCCGTCCTCTTCGTATACGAGCCGGGCTTCCGCTAGCCTGTCGAGGAACGCTTTTATTTCTTCAACGGAAAGACTGGTCTTACCCTTCTTTTGCAGAGCCTTCCAGATAGCCATCGGAGTGGCTCCGGCATCACAGAGAAGATAGATGTCCGCTTCACGCTCCTCAAGATGATAATCGCTGGCCTCCAAAGTGGCTCGACGATCACTGATGACGATAAAGCCCGGGCCTCGTCGATAGGTCAGGCTGCTGGTACCCTTTTGATGGCTTTCGCGCCACTGCTGGTTAAACGCTTTGATGTTTGTCATATAACTGAATGGAACACGACCATCGTCGTATTCGTGATCAAAGTCGTAGGCTATGTCATTGAGGTTCGCATGCTCAAATGGATAGAGGAGTCGATAGTGTAGCGCGGGCTTAAGTTTGACGCCGTATGCACGCGGATTCTGATGATACGGACTGAATCGAACCATTGTTAACGGACCGATATTGGGCGGGCAAAAGTGAGTCAACGACGGCATAACTTCGGCCATGCGATCGTATTCCGATTCCGGTTCGCCCGGCAATCCATAAATAATATTCCACGAAACGAAAATACCGTATTGCGCCGCCCATTTCAGCAGCCGGATATTTTGCAGGGCAGTAACTCCCTTTTTCATTAACTTGAGAATCGGACTACTCATGCTCTCAATGCCTGGTTGAATCCACTTGATTCCGGCCTCACTCATGGCGCGCACCTGGCGTTTCTTAAGATTGGATTTGGTTTCGTAGTGCATTTTGAAGTCGTAGCCCTTGCGGCGATAGTCCGCCATCTTCGGCAAGAATCCGTTGTCTATATAATCGAGGTCGATGATATTATCGACAGCTTCAAAGTCGACGCGGTTGTATTTTTTTGCCATCTCGAAGAGTTCGGCAGCCACACTGCTCGCGGTCTTGCTGCGAAACTTCATCGAGGAGCCGTTTAGGCCACAGAAGGTGCAGTGACTCTTTTCACCCCACCAACAGCCGCGAGCGCTTTCAAACAGGACGCGCATTTTCGGCGAAAGCTGGGCCCGTAGCGGGCTTCGCTGGAGTTGCTCAAAAAAATCGTCGTACTGAGGCGGCGGAACGTCGTCCATCTCAACTATTTGACCGCCCCCTTGGGGCACGACGATCGACGCACCATCGGCGTCTCGATAGCACAGTCCCGCTTGAGGACGGATAGGTTCATTAGCGAAAATGTTGCGTAAAAGCTTGGGCAGAACCAGTTCGCCTTCACCGCTTACGACGGTATCGACCCACGGGAAAGCGCGATGCAGCCCGGGACCCATATCGCCGTCGCAATTGCCGCCGCCGAAAACGATGTGCAGGGCCGGGTTGCGCTCTTTGAGAATCTTTGCCAGAGCGAGTGAAGCCACGTTCTGACTGAAACAAGTGGTGAAGCCAACAACGCGGGGCGCCGCCGCCAAAACATTGTTGGCGCAGCTTTCAAGGAAACTGGGAACGAGATCTCGAATGCGCAGGGCTTTCGCTATCGTCGCTTCCGGCACTTTCTTCTGACGCAGATAAGCAAGATATTCTTCATCTTCACCTGCGGTATTTTGGTGGTAAGGCGGGACGACGAAAATCCAATCACCCAAGGCTACGGTGTAATACCGAGACACAATTTCCTCGTAGTCATCAATAGTGATTCGTTCGGCAGCAGGCAAATAAGCCGTGCCGGCCGCGAAGTGTTCGATTGCCGAGAGAAAAAATGAACGCGTTCCGATGCTGAAGCCGGCCCGCTCGACAACGGCCTTAAGAATACCGAGTTGGATGGGCGTCCGGTTGAGCACCTGCCACGGCATGGCGACAAGAACCATGTTCTTCTTGCTGGAAGCGCTGTTAGTCATAGCATCGTCCCGTTTGGCCGGTGCGGGGGCGCTCAATATACAAGCGCTTCCCGCCCGGCCAGTATCAACAGCAGCGAGTTAATCGCTGACACAAGGGGCCAAGGGCAATTCATTCCCGGCATTCTGCCGCCAATTGACTTGCGTCAGTTTCTTAGTCGCCTATGGCAAATCCCCTTCCGCGATTGTCATCATTGTCGGCGGTTGCTTCCTCGACCTCGATAAGGACGCGCGTCAGAGTCAAGGCTTTGCTTTCCGTGGTTTCAGTTAGTTCGAAGTTTGGGCTGATTTCCGTTTGCATTGTCAATTCTCCTATCGAGTTAGGGCAAGTTAAGGTAAAGTTTGCAGTTACTAGCATCTCCTCTGAGAGCCTGATGTGCCGTGATTCTATGTTTCGTCTAAAAGGAAGTCTTCAGAGGATTATCAAATTATTATCAAAAGCATTTCTTTGCTCGGTCGCCTAAAGTCTTAAAGCGATCGTTCCAAAATTTACTTTTTATGGCTGCTCGCCTTGGGAAAATCTTCCTCTTCGGCGCTTTTCGTCTCGATGCAAATGACCGTTCATTACTGCGAGACGGGAGTTTGGTGCCTCTCACGGCCAAGGCTTTCGACGTTCTCGTACTCTTGGTTAGGAATCACGGTCATGTGGTGTCAAAACAGGAGTTTATGGACAAAGTCTGGTCCGGATCATTTGTCGAAGACGCAAACCTCACGCAGAACATCTTCACCCTCAGAAAACTACTGGGCGAGCAACATGGCAGACGAGGCATTATCCAGACCGTCCCGGGACACGGGTACCGGTTTACAGCCGATGTCCGGGAGCTGTCCGCGGGGGCGGGCAGTCCCAACTCGATCACCCTATCGCCCGAGCCCGGCGCAAAGGAGTGGCCTCGAGCCCGAGCCAATGACACTCTCAACTCCTTATTGGTTCTGCCATTTGTCAATGAGAATGTGGACCCAGGCACAGAGTACCTTTCGGATGGAATCACCGAGAGCGTCATAAATAGACTGGCTTGTCTTGACGATCTGCGAATAATCGCCCGCAGCACTTCGTTTCGTTACAAACGCACAACCCTGAGCCCTCGGGAGGTCGGAAAAGACCTGGGTGTGCGCGCGGTTCTGATAGGACGAGTACGCCAAATAGCGGACCAACTAGTCATCAAAACCGAGTTGACCGAAGTGGAGAACGGCTGGCAATTGTGGGGGGAACAGTTTAGCCGCAGCTTTTCGGACACCTGCGAAGTGCAGCAGGAAATCGCGCAAAAGATATCGGAAAAGTTGAACCTGCACCTCAAACGACAGGAAGAGAAACGGCTCACCAAACGCTACACCGACAATGCCGAGGCCTACATGCTCTATTTGAAGGGCCGCTATTACTGGAACAAATACACCCCGAAGGAAATGAAGCAGGCCATGAACTTTTTCTGGCAGGCAATCGATCTTGATCCCACGTACGCGCTCGCCTATGCCGGACTAGCAGATTGCTACTATCGCCTATCGAACCTTTTTCTGCCGCCTCGAGAGGCGATGCCGAAGGCGCGAGCCGCGGCGATGAAAGCGCTGGAAATTGACGAAACCCTGGCCGAGGCGCATGCCTCACTGGGCCTTGTTAAGTTGTATTACGATTGGGATTTTTTTGAGGCCGGGAATGAGTTGCGGTGCGCCATCGCACTCAAACCTGGCTCGCCGCTGTGTCATCAACGTTATGGCCTGTATCTCGACAACATGGGGCGCGCTGAGGAGGCAGAAAGGGAATATCGGCAGGCGCTGGAACTGGATCCGTTGTCGCCTCACATCACCACCTCTCTCTGCGGATGTTTTTATTTCGCCAGAGACTTTGAACGATCAATCGCTGAATCGCTCAAGGCGTTGGCTTTGGATTCGCAGTTTTTGCCAACCCGACTTCTCCGGGGAATGGCATTTGAGCAACTCGGGAAATTACGTGAAGCAATCGCCGAATTTGAACAGGCTAAAGCTGTCGCAGAGGTTCCCACGGTTCTGGGATACCTGGCGCACGCGCTTGCCCTGTTGGGTAAGCGGAAGGAAGCTAGGAAAGTGCTTTCGGAATTGGAAGCTCAGAACGATACCAGCTACTTATCGCCATACATCGTCGCGTTGGTCCAAATTGAGCTCGGAAACAAAGACCTTGTCTTCGAATTGTTGGAAAAGGCCTATCAGCAGAAAAATGAATGGCTCGGTTGGCTCTATACCGATCCGCGTCTTGATAGTATTCGCCCGGATGCTCGTTTTCAATCGCTGCTGCGGCGGGTTGGCTTCGTCACAGAAGAACCTGGCAAGCAATTCAAAACTGCAAGTAGCGGGTAAAAAGATAAGTAGCAGTAACCTTTGAGTGGATATTCTGAAGCATGGAAACTATCTGGCTGGACATGAAATTTGGCGTGAGGATGCTGGCCAAGAGTCCCGGCTTTGCGATTGCAGCAATCTTAACACTAGCGCTGGGAATCGGAGCTACCACTGCCATCTTCACCGTAGTGAACGCCATTTTGCTGCGTCCATTGGAATACCAGAGCCCGTATCAACTCGTCATGGTGTGGGAGAAAAATTTGCAGAAGGGTTGGTTAGTGGCTCCCACATCGTATCCAAATTTCGTCGACCTCCGGAACGGAAACAATGTCCTCACAGATCTCGCGGCTTTTACCGAGAGCACTTTCAATCTCACTGGAGGGGACGAACCTGAGCGCATCATCGGCTGGCGCGTCTCATCAGGACTCTTCTCCATGCTGGGCGTTAGCCCCTTGCAAGGTCGTGCTTTCCTGCCAGAAGACGGCCGGCCGGGCAGCGGTCGTGTATTGATGATTAGTCATGGTCTATGGCAGCGGCGTTTCGGCGGCAGGATTTCGCTGATCGGCCAAACAGTGGCGCTAAACGGACAGACGTATACAGTTGTCGGCATCATGCCACGAAACTTCAAATTTCCGCCCCCATTCTCTGCCACGATGGCATCTTCCCAGATTGCGTTCAATAGTGCGGATCTCTGGGTTCCATTGGGTGACGATACTGCGCCAGTCCGTGATACCCGCACGTTTTACATGCTCGGAAGACTCAAGCAAAGCGTAACGTGGGCGCAGGCGCAGTCTGAGTTGAACGTAATAGCAAAGCGTTTGGAACAGGAATACCCGGCGCCTAATACGGGAATGGAAATCAGCCTCGTGCCCCTGCACACTCAAGTCTCTGGCGATGTTCGGTTGGCGTTGCTTAACCTCTTTGCGGCAGTGGGTCTGGTTCTGCTGATTGCCTGTATCAACGTTGCCAATTTATTACTAGCGAGAGCAGCTGGGCGGCAAAAAGAGATAGCCATACGCGGGGCGGTGGGTTGCACTCGCGCCCGACTCATCCGTCAGTTACTCACGGAGAGCGCCGTGTTAGGTCTAGTGGGCGGTGTCCTCGGTCTGCTGTTGGCATTTAGCGGAGTTTACGTGCTGGTAGCTTTGACTCCGGGGAACTTGCCGCACCTGAAGGACGTCACCATCGACAGCTCGGTCTTACTGTTTGCGGTATTGATCTCGCTCCTGACGGCGCTCGTGTTTGGGCTGGCCCCAGCCCTGCATGCTTCAAAGCCAGATCTGCAGGAAGCGCTCAAAGAGGGTGGCAGATCCTCTACGGGAGGCTCACGCGCGAATCGTCTGCGGGGCGTGCTTGTAATTAGCGAGATCGCTGCGGCGCTGGTTCTCTTGATCGCGTCCGGCCTGATGCTGAAGAGTTTCTGGCGTTTACAGCATGTTAACCCAGGATTTGAGGCCGAGAACTTGCTCACGCTGGAACTTCAGTTGCCGGAAATCAAGTATCGCGAGGCGCCGCAGCAACTATTGTTTCAACAGCAACTGCTGCAGCGCATCGGGTCGATTCCCGGGGTTTCCAACGCTGCGACGGTTAATAATCTGCCGTTCAGTGGCAACGAGGCCTATCTGGCTTTTTCGATCGAGGGGCGTCCGATTCCAAACCCTGCCGATCGTCCGCGCGCTTACCACCGCGTGGTTAGCTCAGACTACATGCAGGTCATGGGCATACCGTTCCGCGGCGGTCGACCTTTTAATGATCATGACAATGCCGATGCGCCGGGTGTGACAATCATCAATGAGGCAACGGCTCGGCGCTACTGGCCGGGTGAGGATCCGATTGGGAAAAGGATCAAGCGCGGTCGGCCCGAGTCGAAAAACCCCTGGCTGACAATTGTCGGAATCATAGGTCCTATTAGGCATACTTCGTTGGGGGTCGAGTCCCAGCCGGAGTTCTACGTGCCTTTTTTACAGAATCCGGACAGTGTTCTGACCCTCGTTGCCCGGACTGCTTCTGATCCTAGGACTATTACCAATGCTGTGCGCGGCGAAGTTCTGCTACTTGATCGGGATCTCCCGGCCTCCAATATCAAATTCATGAGCGAGCTGATTGCCAAGTCAGTAGCACAGCCGCGCTTGTATGCAGTCCTTTTGATTATTTTTGCTAGCGTGGCGTTGATTCTAGCGGCGGTGGGAATCTACGGTCTGCTTTCGTACTCTGTCAGTCAACGTAGACAGGAAATTGGTATACGCCTCGCGCTGGGAGCTACCCCCGGCAACATTCGCAAGCTCGTGTTGGTTCACGCCCTGCGTCTTGTGATTGTAGGACTAATTCTTGGTTTGGTTTTGGGTTTGGCCTTTACTCGTCTAATGGCGAGCCTGCTCTTTGGTGTGAGTGCAACCGATCCGCTGATTTTCATCTTAATATCGCTGTTACTGTTTTGCGTGGCCTTGCTGGCGAGCTATTTTCCAGCCCGTTCTGCTACTCGAGTCGATCCGCTAACCGCCCTACGTTACGAGTGAAAAGCAGTTCGCTAGAGGAGCCGTAAAATTTTTACGCGTCTTTCCCCCAATGAAGCTCAACTAGGCGATTATGAGGTTTTCCTCCAACAGGCCGCGCCAGACCTCTATCGCAAAAATGCATTTCGATTAACCGGCCTACTCACTAGCGCAACGACGCGCGAAATTGGGCGACAACTCGAGCGAATCAAGATGAGCGAGAATGTCGGTAGTCTTGCCGTACTCAACAGGCTAAGCAAATTCTTTCAGTTTTCGGATTTAGCATAGATGAATTGATAGAAGCGCATGAAAATGAAGAGAAGGCATCGGCGATCAAGACGAAACTGGAACTATTACCCATAACGCTTCGAAACGGACTTAGCGAACCAGAAATGGTCGTCGAACACTTAAAGGACATGGCGACATATTTCACAAGGCTTTTCAGCATTCAGTTACGCGAACTGGATGGTCTTGAAGCGTATCCGATTTTGCCTGCCGATATTCCTTCATCAGAAAACCCTGAGAGTACAAAAGGCGAAGTCATCAAGATTGTTCTTTCTGCCTTGCCAGTGCCCGATGATCAAACTTCGTGGGAACAGATAGTCGAATATCGGAATGAGCCGGATTCTAAGAATAAATTTTTGGATCTAAGGAATTGGATGAGTGAAGTGGCGCGCGGCGAACATACCCCAGATCAAGCCGAGGAAAAGCTTGAATATCTCCTGAGCCAATTTCGAAGAGCAATGGGAATCCACAGAATGAAAGCAAATGCAGTTGCATAGCTAGAGCACCATATCTCGCTTTCAATGTTACATGGCCTTTTCGGCCGAGTTTGTATGGCTTAAGCGGTTTACCAAAACTACAAAACGGCCAGCATTTAAAGTACAGATATGGAGCAAAGTGAATTAGGTGTTGAAACGTCTGCAAAACCTTTATTCACTCGGTCCAACTGAGCCGGCAGGGGTATTGCGTATTGCTGATGAACTGTGCCACTAATCGTGTCACCAGCGAGTGCGGAAACAGGGTGTTTGGTGTCGTCATGTGTCGCTTACGGTCGCAACTAAATTGTTGATAGCAAAGCTAACTCATAGTATTCATGTTCCGTGACTTTCATTCTGTCACGTCGGAGGTCGCGGGTTCGAATCCCGTCGGCTCCGCCA
>WNFK01191545.1_pt1 | contig 13505 bp, 11 predicted proteins | sample 5400281 | NCBI WGS metagenome assembly WNFK01 (sample SAMN13153350, study PRJNA577476) | soil metagenome | isolation source: 20 cm soil on Douglas fir-dominated hillslope | place: USA:California | collected 2013-09-17
TCGCGTCGATAGTAATGCCGTCACCCGCCTGCTTCCAGCTTGCACATGCGCTAACCTTGCTCCCATGCAGAGAGAGCTGCACGGCGCCGACTCCGGTTTCGCAGTGGGGGCAGACGGCACACGCATCTACTGGTCCGCCGTCGGGAGCGGCGCGCCCGCCCTGGTCTGCTGCGACGGCATCGGGTGCGACGGATTCGCCTGGAAATACGTCGTCCGCGATTTCGCTCCCCGGCACCGCGTCATCCGCTGGCACTACCGGGGCCATGGTCGGAGCGGCGTGCCCGCGGACTGCGGGCGCGTCGGGTTCGACGACATCTCGTCCGATCTGCAGGCGGTGCTGAAGGCGACCGGTACCGAGCAGGCCGTGCTGCTCGGCCATTCGATGGGAGTCCAGGTCTCCCTGGAGCACCACCGCCGGCACCCGGAGCAGGTCCTCGGCCTCGCCCTGATCTGCGGGTCGCACGGGCTGCCGCTGGATACCTTTCACGACAGCAAGGCGCTGAAGATCATCCTCCCTTCCATGATCGCGGCGGCCGAGAAGTATCCCCAGGCCATGGAGCTGATCTGGCGGCTCACCGCCGGCGGCGAGCTCGCCTACCAGTTCGCCACCCACCTGGAGGTGAACGGCAAGCTCGTCCGCCGCGAGGACTTCGCGCCCTACTTCCGGCACCTGTCCGGCATGGATCCGCGCCTCTTCCTCGGCATGCTGCGGCATGCGAGTGAGCACACCGCCTACGATCACCTGCCGGAGGTCAAGGTGCCCACGCTGATCGTCGCGGGCACCCACGACACGTTCACGCCCTACTGGCTGAGCGAGGAGATGCAGTCGCGCATCCCGGGATCCGAGCTGCTCACCGTGCCGGGCGGGACGCACGTCGCTCCGATCGAGCATCCCGAGCTGATCACGCTCCGGCTGGAGAGGTTCCTCGCCGGCGTTCCGGCCCGCCGCGCTTCCACCGCGCTGCGCACCGCCTGAGATGCGCAGACAGCGCGCTCTGCCGGCGCTGCTCTTGCTCGCCGCGCTTCCCGCGGCGGCGCTCGACCCGCGATTCGTCTGGGAGACGCTGGATACGCCACATTTCGAGGTCCACTACCACCAGGGGATGTACCGCTACGCGCAGAGGGTGGCGCGCGCGGCCGAGATGGCGCACGAGCGGCTCTTTCCGCTCCTGGACCACGTCCCGTCCGAGCGCACGCAGATCGTCGTGCAGGACGACACCGACTTCGCCAACGGGAACGCCACCCCCGTCCTCTACAACCTGATCCACGCCTTCGCCGCGCCTCCCGACTCGCGCAGCACGCTCGCCGACTTCGACGACAACGTGTGGGAGCTGATCTCGCACGAGTACACGCACATCCTGCACCTCGACACGGTGCTGGGGCTGCCGGACGCCATCAATCAGGTGTTCGGCAAGATCTGGATTCCCAACGGCATCCAGCCGGTCTGGTTCATCGAGGGGATGGCCACGTTCGCGGAGAGCGAGGTGAGCAGCGCGGGACGGATTCGCGCCTCCTCCGAGGACATGATGGTGCGCGCGGAGGTGCTGGCGGGAGAGCTTCCCCCGATCGACAAGCTCTCCAACGCGTCCCTGGACTGGCCGCGCGGGTTCGGCCAGTACACGGTGGGATCGCGCTTCCTCGACTTCATCCGCGACGAGTACGGCCTCGGCGCGCTGCGCGACCTTTCGCACGACTACGGGTCGCGCCTGATCCCGTTCGGGCTCAACTTCAGCTCCGACCGGGTGCTCGGCAAGAGCTACCTGGACCTCTACAAGGAGTTCGGCGCCAGCGAGTTGGAGCGGGCGCAGCGGCTGCGCGCGGGCGTGCAGGCCGCGGGCGAGACCCTCGTGGAGCCGCTCAGCAACCTCGGCGAGTGGGTGCGCACCCCGCGCTGGAGCCCGGACGGCAAGACGCTCTACTACACGAACGCCGGGCCGCACCGGACGGCGGAGGTCCGCGCCATGCACCCCGGCCCTTGCTGCGGCCCGCCGACTCCGATGGCCGACGCGGTCCACCCCGGCGACCAGCGCGTCGCCAATCTCTGGTCGGACGGGGGCGGCGACTCCACCATCGCGGTCGGGCCCGACGGCCGGGTGGTCTACGCGCGCGCGCAGTTCTACCAGGAGTTCGAGACGCTCCAGGATCTCTACTCGGTGGGTCCGGCGGGCGGCGACGAGCGGCGGTTGACCCGGGGCCTGCGCACCCACGGCCCCGACCTGGGCCCGGACGGGGCGATCGCGTTCGTCTGGCGACGCCCCGGCGGCCGGACGGCGATCGCCGAGCTCATCTCGGGCGAACCCCGCGTGCTCTTCGAGGATCCCGGGGCCGCCCCGGTGGACAGCCCGCGCTTCTCCCCGGACGGCAAGCGGGTCGCGTTCCTCCACCACCGCGACGGCTCCTGGGATCTCCGGATCGTGGATCGCGCGACGCTCGAGCTGAGCGACGTGACGCACGACCGCGCGCTCGACCGCGATCCGGCCTGGACCTCCGACGGGCAATGGCTGCTCTTCAGCAGCGACCGGACCGGCATCTACAACCTGTACGCGTTCCGCGCCGGCGAGCTCCGCCAGGTGACCAACGTAGTGCTCGGCGCCTTCGAGCCGTCGCCCTCTCCGGACGGCACCCAGCTCGCCTTCGTCGCCTACAGGAGCAGCGGCCGAAGGTCACGCCGCTGCCGCCCGAGGAGGTCTATCCAGTCCGCCCCTACTCGCCCTGGGAGACGCTGCGGCCGCAGTTCTGGCTGCCGTACTTCGCCGTCGACGCCTACGGCAACACGCTCGGAGCGCTGACGGCGGGCCTCGACGCCTTGGACCGCCACGAATACGCGGCGGCCGTCTGGTGGAGCTTGAGCGGCACCGAACCGGGATGGGACGTGATCTACATCAACCACTCCTTCTATCCCGACCTCCAGCTGGAGCTCTTTCGCGACCTGGGCAGCCCGCAGGCTGCCGGCGGCATCGACGCGCCGGGCTTCTACTACGAGAGGACGGTGGGCGGGACCGCGACCGCCACGTTCCCCTTCTCGCAGGTGGAGCGTAGCCAGGCGATCTCCCTCTCGTACGAGCTGCAGAACATGGCGGTCGACCAGAATCCCCAGGGCGTACCCACCTCGCCCGGATTGCTCGCGACGGCCACGCTGGGGTGGTCCTACTCCGACGCCCGCCGCTTCGTCCGGAGCATCTCCACCGAGCAAGGCCAGCAGATCGGCGTCGCGCTGCGCGTCTCGGCCAAGGCCCTGGGCAGCGACTTCACCTTCTGGCAGGCGACTGCCTCCGCCTCGAAGTACCTGGCGATGCCCTTCAGCAGCCGTGGCGTCCCCTGGCACCACGTGCTGGCCCTGCGTGGGTCGTTCGGGGTCTCCGACGGCGATCTCTCCAATCGCCACGACTACTTCCTCGGCGGGTTCCAGCAGGGCAATCTGGTGCAGAGCGTGATCAACCCCACCAACGCGCCGGTGCGGATCCTGCGGGGATTCTCCAAGGACGCCTTCCACGGCACCGCCTACGTGCTCGGCAGCGGCGAGTACCGCTTCCCCATCTGGACCGTCGAGCACGGCGCCTGCTCGAAGGCGCCGAGCACTACGTTGGTCACCTGGCGGAGCTCGCCGGCGCGGGCGCCGAGCTGCGCGCGGAGGTCGTGCTGGGGTGGATCCTCGCCACCGACCTGCGCCTCGGATGTGCGCACGGGCTCGAGAAGTCGTCGGTCTCGATCCTCGACTGCTACCTGGCGCTCGGCGGAGTTTTCTGAGCGCGGCGGACGCGATGCTACTGTCCACGCGATGCCGGGGACGCTGGAGCGCGCGCTGGAGGCCGGGCTGCGCATCCGGCCGGGGGAGCAGCGGCGCGTCGCCCTGATGTCGTTCTATGCGGCGAACGCCATCGGGGCGGTGGTGGTGGGCCGGTCCGTGCGCGACGCTCTCTACCTCGCGAACCGCCCGGCCCGCGGCCTCGCCGGCATGTACATCTGGAGCTCGATCGCCATCGTGCTGGTCTCCTGGCTGTACGCGCGGATCGCCGACCGGCTCCCGCGAGGGCTCTTGAACGCGATCTGCGCCCTGGGCTGCGCCGCGGCAGCCGCGGCCTTCTGGGCGCTGCTCAGGGTCACCGACGCCGTCTGGGTCTACGCGGGCCTCTACGTGTTCGTGGAGGTGATGGGCTCCCTGGTGGTGATCCAGTTCTGGACGCTGGCGAATGACGTCTTCCATGCCCGCGAGGCCAAGCGCCTCTTCGGGCTGATCGGCGCGGGCGGGACGCTGGCCAACGTGGTCTTCGGCCTGTTGGTCGGCCGCTACGCGCAGGTGCTGGGAGCGGAGAACCTGCTGCTTCTGGTGGTGGCGCAGCTCGCGGCCTGCGCCGCGCTCGCCCGGGCCGGCTCGAAGCTCTTCTCCGAGGTCCCGCTGGCGCTCCACTCGCGGCCCGTGCGCAAGGCGCGGATGCTCTCGCGCGTCGGGCTCTCCTTCCTGGGAAACCGCCACCTCACCATCGTGGCGCTGATCGGCGCCACCAGCGCGGCGGCGGTCACCATCGTCGATTTCCAGTTCAAGCTCTCGGCCGCGGCGGTGCTCGATCAGGACAAGCTGGCCGGATACTTCGGCAGCTTCTACGGCGTCTGCGGCGGCCTCGCGCTCGCCATCCAGATCTGGGTCACCGGACGCGTCCTGGAGCGCTACGGAATCCTGGCCTCGCTGCTGCCGCATCCCGTCGGCCTGGCCCTGGGCTCGGGCGCCGCGGGGGCGATGCCAAACCCGGGGCTCTTCGTCAGCTCGCTGGCAAAGGGCTCCGACACCATCTTCCGCTACACCATCAACGACGCCTCGATGCAGCTGCTCTACGTCCCGGTGCGGCCCTCCATCCGCGGCCGGGCCAAGGCGTTCATCGATGGCATCCTCAAGCCCAGCGCGGTGGCGTTGGCCGGCGCCGTGCTCCTTTTCTACAAGCAGTCGGGCGGCCAGGGACGGCCGCTGACGGTCGCGGTGCTGGTCCTGGTCGCGGTCTGGGTGGCGCTTCTGGTGCGCGCGCGCGGCGAGTACGTGCAGAGCCTGGTGGAATCGCTCGAGCGCAGGCGCCTCGACCTCTCCGGCGCGCGGTTCTCCGGGGAGAACGAAGCGACGCTGCGGGCGCTCCGGACGGCGCTCGGCAGCGATCCGGCCACCATCCTGCACGCGCTCACCCTGGTGCGGCAGCTCACCAAGAGCGCGGACTTCACCCCGGAGCTGCGGCAGCTGCTCCGTCACGCCGACGCAGCGGTGCGCGCGGCGGCGCTGGATCAGCTGGGAGCGCTGGGCAGAGCGGAGACGCTCCCGGAGATCCGCGCCCTGCTCACCGACGAGGTCCCCGGTGTCCGGGCCGCGGCCCTGAGCGCGCTCTGCGCCGTCGAGCGCGAGGGCGCGGTCCCCACCGTCCTGCCCTTCCTCGACGTCCGCACCGCGCCGGAGGCGGTGGTTCGCGCGGCCGCCGCCGTCGCCCTGGTCCGGCACGCCGGGATCGAGGGCGTCCTGGCCGCGGCCGGACCGCTCCAGGAATTGCTGGCTGCCCGGGATCCGCGCGATCGGGTCGCCGCTGCCGACGCGCTCGGCAACATGGGCGTGCGCGGGTTCTTCCGGCCCTTGCTCGCCTTCCTCCGCGACCCCGACGTCCCGGTGCGCCGGAGGGCCATCGCCGCCGCCGGAAAGCTCCGCGCTTCGGAGCTCGTGCCGGCTCTGGTGGAGCAGTTCCAGCGGCGCGAGACCGCGCTGGAAGTGGCCAGCGCGCTCTCGGGATTCGGCCCGGGCGTCGAGGCGCAGCTCCAGGCGATCCTGGTCGACGAGGCCTCCCACGTCGACTGCCGCCGCGGCGTCGCCCTGGTCCTGCAGCGCCTCGGCACGCGCGAGGCGGCCGATGCGCTGGTGGGGACGCTCGCCGCGCGCGATCCGGCGGTCCGCAAGGCGGCGGCGCGCGCCCTGTCGAGGCTCTCCCGCCGGCACCGCGGCGTGCGGGTGGAGGCCGCCCGGATCGAGCGCGCCGTCCACGCCGAGCTCACCGCCGCGCGCGCGGCGCTGGCGGTGCTCCGGAGGCTGATGCTGTCCTCCCACGGCCATTCCCCGCGCACCCCCGCCGAGCTCCTGGGCCTGGCGCTCCTGGAGGAACGGGACGCGCGCGTGCTCCAGGCGCTGGTGCTGCTCGAGGTCCTCCTGCCCGAGGTCCGCCTCGACGTAGTGGCGGAGAACCTCCGGACGGAGTCCGCCGTGGCGCGCGGCAACGCCATCGAGGTGCTCGACAACGCGCTGCCCGACCCGTGGAAGCGCATGGCCATGGCGGCGCTCGACGAGATGAAGCGGCGCGGCGACCAGGTCCTCGCCGACCCGAGACCGCCCGCGGAGCTGGTCGCGGCGCTGATCGCGGGCGAGTCGGGACACTGGGTCGCGGCTTGCACCACTCGCTGGGCGCTGGACGGCGCCGTGCCCTTGCGCCCGCTGATCCCGACCTTCCAGGCGGCCCTCCACTCCGGCTCGGCGCCGCTGCGCGAGGCTGCCGCCCTCGCGATCGCCCGCGCCGCGCCCAAGGAGACGCAGCGACTGCTCGCCCCTCTCGCCGGCGATCCGGCGCCCTCCGTCCGCCGCATCGTGGGCGCGCTGCTCTCGCGCAAGAGGGCCAGCGCATGATCTCCACCGTGGAGAAGGTGCTGTTCCTCAAGTCGATCGACCTGTTCCGCGCCCTCCCCTCGGAGGAGCTGGCGCAGATCGCGGAGATCACCGAAGAGCAGCCGCTGGCCGCGGGCGACCAGGTCTTCGCGATGGGCGAGCCGGGCGACGCCCTGTACTTGATCGTCGAAGGCAAGGTGAAGGTCCACCGGGGCGACAAGGAGCTGGTCCGCCTCGGCGAGCGCGACGTCTTCGGGGAGATGGCGGTCCTGGACTCGGAGCCGCGCTCCGCCAGCGTCACCGCGGTCGAGGACGCCGTCCTGCTCAAGATCGGCCGCGACGACTTTCGCGACATCCTCGGGGAGCGCCCGGAGATCGCCATGGGCGTGATGAAGGTGCTCACGCGCCGGCTGCGCGAGACCAGCCGGAAGTCCTGAAGCTCAGCCGGCCGTGGCTAGCCTGCGAACCTCGTCCGGCAGCGCGGAGAGGGACACCTCGTGCTGGGCGCCGGTCTTCAGCTCCTTGAGCTTCGCCCGATCCGTCTTCAGCTCCTGCTCCCCCAGGACCAGCGCGAACCGCGCGCCGAGCGCGTCGGCGCGCTTGAGCTGGTTGCCCGGATTCGCCTTGCGGAAGCTGACCTCGGCCGCGAGCCCGGCGGCCCGCAGCTGCTGCGCGAGCGCGTCGGCGCGCGCCGCCTCCGCGTCGCCGAGCGGGGCGATGAACACCACCGGCCGGACCGCGCGCTCCTTGCCCTGCTGCGCCAGGAGCAGCGCCATCCGCTCCACCCCCGCGGCGAATCCGATCCCGGGAATGTCCGGCCCGCCCAGCTCCTTCACCAGCCCGTCGTAGCGGCCGCCGCCCGCCACGGTGCTCTGGGATCCGAGCCCGGACGTGGCGATCGCCTCGTACGTCGTGCGCGTGTAGTAGTCGAGGCCGCGAACCAGCTTCGGGTCGAGCACGAACTCGACGCCGAGCCGGCCCAGCATTTCCTGCACGCCCTGGAAGTGGACCTTGCAGGGCTCGCAGAGGAACTGCTCCATCTTCGGCGCGCCGGCCGCGACCTGCTGGCACTTCGGGTTCTTGCAGTCGAGCACGCGGATGGGGTTGGTCTCGATCCGCTTCTGGCAGTCCTCGCAGAGCTCGCTCGCGCGCGAGCGCAGATACGCCTGCAGCGCCTCCCGATACTTCGGCCGGCAGGCCGCGTCGCCCAGCGTGTTCAGGTGCATCTCGAACGGGATCTCCAGCGTCCGCAGCCACCGGAAGAGCAGCTCGATCTGCTCCGCGTCGATGCGCGGGCCGGGGCTGCCCAAGGACTCGATCCCGATCTGCGTGAACTGCCGGTAGCGCCCGCGCTGCTGCCGCTCGCGCCGGAACATCGGCCCGAGGTACCACCACTTGGTCTCGGGCTCCTGCTGGTTGACGTTGTGCTCGATGTACGCCCGGACCAGCGAGGCGGTGTTCTCCGGCCGCATCGTCACGGAGTCGCCGCGGTCGTCGAAGGTGTACATCTCCTTGCCGACGATGTCGGTGACCTCGCCGATCCCGCGCACGAACAGCTCGGTCCGCTCGAGCACCGGCGTCCGCGCCTCGCGATAGCCGTAGAGCGGGAAGAGGTCGCGCGCGGATTGCTCGACCAGGTGGAAGTGCCCGATCCGCACCCAGGGATCGTCGTCCTTCAGGTAGGTGTCGATGGGGAGCACGTCGCGCGTGCCTTTCACCCCGCGGATCTTCTGGCTCATGATCCTTCCAGCGGCTCGCCCAGGCGGATGGACGCGCCCGGCCGGAGCCCCGAAGCGAGCTTCACGCCGGGAGCGAACAGCACCACCACCGTGGATCCCATCTCGAAGACCGCCAGCTCGGCTCCCTTCGCGACCCGGATCGGCTGCTCGTACATCTTCCGCGCGGGCTGCCGCGTCCTGCGCGCGTTGGTCACCACGTCGTCGTAGAGGGCGCGGATGCGCCCCACGTTGGTCGCGCCGATCGCCACCACCCCGCAGGGACCTCGCACCGTGGAGAGGAACGTGGTGAGCCGCTCGTTCACGCAGAAGAGCTTCTCCACGTTGCGCAGCCCGATCGGATTCACCGGCCAGAGCTGCCCCGGCATGTTCACGTAGCCCTGGATCGACCCGCCCAGCGGCGCGTGGATGCGGTGGTAGTTGTAGGGCGCGAGATAGATGGTGCAGAACGAGCCCCCGGCGAACGGGCGCGCGTCCTCCTCCGCGCTCGGGCCTCCGATCAGCTCCGCCAGCGTGTAGTGCTTCCCCTTGGCCTGGTACAGCCGCGAGTCGACGATGTCGCCCAGCTCGCCGACCGTGCCGTCCACCGGGCTGACGGGCAACGGCTCGCCGGGCGCGATCGGCCGGGCTCCCGGCTTCAGCCGCCTGGTGAAGAACTCGGTGAAGGTGGAATAGTCCTCGATCGGCCGCTCGGCCTCGCTGGCGTCCACGCCGTACTTCCGCGCGAAAGCGCGGATGGCGGCGCGCACCACCGGCCGCGGCGCGCTGGCGCGACAGGCGGCGCCCACGGCGCGCGAGAGCGTGTTCTTCGGCAAGAGGCGAAGCAGCGTGTACGACAGCTCGGCCATCGGGCTGCGTTGTGTAGCAGGGCGTGCCGGCGAACGCTATTGCTGCTGTGCCTGCGGCGGCGAGGCGGGAACCATCCCCTGGGGGACCGGCTGACCCGGGTAGACCACGTGATACTGCGGGCCCGTGTCAGCGGCCTTCGGCGCCGGCTTGGGCGCAGGAGGCGCGGCCTTCGCCTGCGCGCCGGGGGCCGGGGCGGCGGGAGGCGGGCGTGGATCGTCCATGCGCCGGTAGACCTTGTTGTTGACCACCAGCACGATCTGGCCGGACAGGCCCGGCAGCTTCGCCTTGCAGGCTTCCGGTGAAGGGCTCGTTGGGAGCCAGGCACCCGCCGCTCGACGCGGTCAGCTCCGCCAGCGAGGCGCCCGGGCCGAAGGGATCCCCCCCTTGAGTCCCCGCGTCGGTTTCCAAGGCCGCGAACATCTTCGAGGTGTCGAAGTTCGTCACCGGCGCGGGCGGGCGGACCGCCGCGGTCGCCTTCTCGCGCTCGGCGCGATCCCGGACCAGGGCATCCTTGCCGCGCTCGATGGTCCCGAGCAGGTTCTGCGCGGGCTGCGCGTCGGACGATCGCGAGTCGACCGCCCGCAAGAGCGCAACCACCTCGTCCATCCTCGGGTCGCCGTACGCGTCATCGAGTTGGGTGGCGTAGAGCTGCTGGTAGAGAGTGAAGGCCCGCTGGTAGTTCGCGTCGGGGCCCGTGCTCCTGCGGCAGCCGGCCCACAGCACCACCGCCAGGATGCAGATCGCCGCGCGCCGGGACAAGGCCGTTCCTCCTCGCAAGAGAACCGCCCTCGACGCTAGCATGGCCACCCGCGCCGGGCAGGTTTCTAGCCGCGGCCGCCGAAGGCGGCTGAGCGGCTACTTCTGAGCCCAAATCGAGAGATTCAGAAGCGGGTGGTGAGGCTGACGGAGTCTGCGCTCAAATCCCACCAGAGCAGCCCGCCGCCGGCCGCCGTGAGCACCGCGGCCGCCACGTAGAACCCCCGGGCCAGGTTGGTGTTCTGGTCGGCGTCGAGACTCCGGGGCGCGTCCCTGCGCTGGAGCTGGTTGCTGGCGGCGAGCCCGGGTAGATCCGACGCGGTCGAGTAGGCCGCCTTGGCGTGGAACGTGCGCTGCGAGGCCTCCGCCAGCGTGGGGAGGGCGGCCGCGGGCAGCGAGACCACCTGCGCGGCGCCCAGCTCGATGTGCGCGTCCGTCGTCTTGCCGAAGCGCACCTCGACGAACGTGCTCGTCTCCTGGTCCTTGTCCTGGACGCGCACCACGTGCTGGCCGGGCAAGAGGCCCTCCAGCGGGCGCGCCAGCGGCAGCGTGCCCAGGGGCTTCCCGTCGACGAACAGGAGGGCTCCGGACGCGCCGGGCACCTCCACGCGCAGCGACCCGACGAAGCGCGACGGCGCCAGAAGCTGCACGGCCGTCTCGCGCACCGTCTCGATCAGCGCGTTCTGCGAGCCGCTCACCGGATGGGTGGCGCGCCGCAGCTCCTGCCCGGTCTTCGCGTCCAGGAGCTTGAGATCGATCATGAAGGCATCGCCGAACTGGCTGGTGGTTCCGACGATCAGCTGCCGGGCGCCGGCGTGCTGGGCGGCCGCCGCCGCGCAGGAGATCCGGGCCTCGCAGTCCGGCTCCCGCTTCAGGGCCTGGGCCACCTCGTTGGCGGGCGCGGCGCGACGACCGGCGGGGTCGTCCCGGAAGCGGCGAGCAAGGCCATGGCGAGCACTGCCCACATGAGGCGATCATCCTCCCACCAACCCGGGCGGCGGCAAAATACGATTACAGCTACCCCGTCGTAAATGGCCGCGGTCCTGCACGGCTCCGCAAGGGGGCGTGACACCTTGACTTTCGAGGCGTCATTCCGCCGTGTGATTCGCGGGATGCGTGTGACGGCGGCGCGCTAGACTGGCGCGCATGTGCCGCCTCTTCGGCAGCCGCTCCCGCGACCGGGGCGGCGTTTCCCACGAGCTCTTCCACGGCGCCAACGCCCTGCGGGTGCAGAGCCGCGAGCATCCCGACGGCTGGGGCGTCGGCTGGTACGAGGGCAACGTCCCGCGGGTGATCCGCAGTCTCACACCCGCCCACGGCGACGCAGATTTCGAGAAGTTGTCCCACTTCGTCGCAGCCCAGACCGTATTGGCCCACGTCCGCAAGGCCAGCGTCGGGCGGGTGGCCCCGGAGAACACGCATCCCTTCCAGCACGGACCCTGGCTGTTCGCGCACAACGGAACGATCCCCGACTGGGAGCGCGCACGGGGGCCGCTGGAGGCCTCGATCGACCCCGCGCTGCGATCGAGCCTGCGCGGCGAGACCGACAGCGAGCGCTGCTTCCTGATCTTCCTCTCCCGGATGCGCCGCCGCTGCGACCTCGAGGACGCGGACGTGGAATCGGCGTCCGCCGCCCTGGCCGAGACGGTCGCGGCGGTGCGCGAGATCGCCGAGCGCTCCGGAGAGGAAGCGAGCACGACCTTTCTCGCCACCGACGGGCGGCTCCTGCTCGCTTGCCGGAGGCGCCGCACCCTCTTCCTCTCCTCGCCGGCGCCGGACGCGCGGGGGCGCTGCGGCTACGTCGCGATCGCCAGCGAGGATCCTGGCGAGCCGCCCCCGGGCGGCAAGCGCGCGTGGCGGCTCCTGCCCGAGGACGCGATGGTGGCGGTCGATTCCGACCTGCGGCTCAAGGTGGCGTCGTTGCTTCTGCCGTGACTTCGCAGCGCGCCCGGAACGAGCGCATCATCGTGGAGACCTCGTCGCGCACCTTGGCGAAGTGCTCGGGCGTGGCGAAGGCCACCACCTGGTAGGCGCGGTTGCCATCCGCGAACGCGCCCCGGTAGTACTCGAGCTCCAGGCGCTTGTTCCGTCCCGTGTAGTGCAGCGCGGTCCCGCCCGGCAGCGGATCGCGCCCGACCATTTGGAAGTCAGTGAGCCGGGACTTCGCGTCGCCGGCGAGCGCTTCCTCGTAGCGGGCCTGGCTGATCGTTCCGCCGCCGGAAGCCTCCTCGCCGATGATCATCACGTGCGCGTCCAACTCGGGCCGCGTCAGCCAGCGATCGGAGAGCGGGTTGTCGCGATGGGCCGCGGCCTCGCTGCGCAGGTACCAGTTCCGGGCGGGCACGTCGATGCAATACGGGAACTGCGTCCCGCGGACGGTTCCGGAGGCGGCCTCGATCTCGCCTCGCGCCGCGAGCGCCGCGGCGCCCAGGCCGGTCTTGCTGGCGACCAGGCCGAAGGCGGCCAGCAGGAAGTAGGGCGCGCAGAGCGCGACCGCCGCTCCGAGCCGGAGCTTGCTGGGTTGACCCGCGAGGAGCAGCACCAGCGAGCTCGAAAGCATCAGCTGGAAGACGACGGCAAGCCAGTTGCCCTGGGCCGCGAAGATGCCGCCGAAGAGCAACCCGCCCACCACCGCGCGGACGTACGCCCACCGGTGCCATTTCTGGCGGCCAGTGACGAGCGCGATCCCCACGGCCAGATCGGCGACGATGCCGTGCAGCGGGTTGATCGCCCCTACGTCGCCCGGCATGAGCGCGACGGAGGCCACGTTCATGGTGGCGTTGACCAGGAGGAGGATGCCGGCCGCGCGGGTGCCGGCGGTGACGACCCCCGGCGCTTCCGTCTCGCGGACGCGGAGCTGCTCGACGACTGGAGCGGACGGCGCCGGCGCCGGAGCCGCGACCTCTGCCGCGCCGTGCGCGGGCACCGCGTTGTGGCATCTCGGGCAGAGCCCGTCGTCGCGGCGCGAGTGCTTCAGCGCACATTGCGGGCATTGAACGAAATCGGCCATTCAACGATTCTAGACCGCAATCTACCGATTCGAATTTTGCCTGACGGCGACTGAGAAAAGCCGTTCTCCGGCCGGGCCTGTGGCATGGATGCGCACCTTTCGCGCTCTGGGTCCCGCGTGCCCGAGCGCGATGTCCAGCCGGTCCGGGGGCAATGCGCTTCCGGCCCGCTCCGCCCACTCGCAGATGGTCGCTGCCGGCTCCCCGAGCAGATCGTCGAAGCCCAGCGCGAAGAGCTCGGAGGGCCCGGAGATCCGGTAGAGGTCGAGATGCTGCAGCGGGACCGGCCCGCGGTACAGGTTCACGATCGCGAAGGTGGGAGAGCTGGCCGGCTCGGCCCCGGCGCCTTCCGCCATCGCTTTCACCAGCAGCGTCTTGCCCGCGCCCAGGTCCCCGGTCAGCGCGACGAAGTCGCCCGCCCGCAGCGCGGCCCCCAGCTTGCGGCCGAGCGCGCGCGTCGCCCCGGGACTCTTCAGGGCCATCTCCCGGCTGGAGCCCATCTCACCGCGACCAGCGGTGGAACAGGCGGGGCAGGCC
>WNFK01219266.1_pt1 | contig 13500 bp, 14 predicted proteins | sample 5400281 | NCBI WGS metagenome assembly WNFK01 (sample SAMN13153350, study PRJNA577476) | soil metagenome | isolation source: 20 cm soil on Douglas fir-dominated hillslope | place: USA:California | collected 2013-09-17
AGGCCGGGCGGCAGGGGCACGTCGGCGGCGCCCTCGAGGCGGCGGAGGCGTTCCTCCAGGCAGAGCCCGTCCCAGACCGCGCGCCAGAAGGCGACGCCTCGCGCGCGATCACCGAAGAGGTCGGGCCCCGTCTCGAGCAGACGGGCGACGGTCGCCCGCTGCTCGGACGGGCCGACGCCGGAGGTCCTCGCCACCGCGGCCGCCGCCGCCGCCGGCAGATACGCGCGCGTCTCCAGGAGGTAGAGCTGGCCGTCCCGCCGGACGAGCTCGTCCACCGGCAGGTTGTCGTAGACGTTCGTGAGATGGACGTAGAGGATCTTGTAGCGCAGGAAGGACAGCGCGCGGAGCGGGTTGAGCGCGTCGGTGGCGATCATGCTCACCACGTCGCGGTGCGCGTCGACCGCGCTCATCGCCCGATCGAGCGCGGGCAGGGAGTAGTCCGCGAGCAAGAAGCGCAGCCGCGGGTAGAAGCCCGTCGCCCGCGCCTCGTCGATGGCCTTGAAGCGATCGAGCCAGAGCCCGGCGCGTGTGCCGGTGCCGACGCCGATCTCGAGCGCGAAGATCTCGGCCGGCAGCTGGCCGCGCTTGTCGAGCTCGACCAGCAAGGTCCAGAAGTCGGCGACCGCGTCGGCGACGGCGGCCGGGTCGTTGGCGTCCGATCGCCCGCTCGGCAGCGCCGCCTCGAACCCCCGGCCGGCCACCCGCTCCCAGTCGGCGAGACGCTGCCAGAAGAGCCGGTTGAACTGCCAGATCAAGCTCGCGCCGAGCGGTGCCCAGTCTTCGAGGCCGACGCGGCCGTCGGCCTCGCGCGTGTCGACGCCGAGGGATGCGACCGCGGCACCGAGATCGGCGATCAGGCGCTCGGGCCTCGCCCGGCGGACGTCGATCGCGAGCTCCGCGAGCGCCATCCGCTCGCCGCGCGCGTCCGCGGCGTGACGGACCGTGACCGGCTCGCGGAAGTTGGCCTTGTACTGGAGCCAGTCGAGGTGCAGGCGAAGGCGAGGCAGCACCTCCGGGTCGATCCGGCCCTGATCCAGCAGCGCGAAGAGCGCCGCGACGACCTCGCCGGCTCCGGTGTCGCCGGGCTTGGGTAGGAAGTTGAGGTGGATGATCAAGGGGTCCAGATACCACGCGGCACTGGGCTTGTCATCAGGGCGTAGTATGACTCAAGGAGGTGCGTCATGAGCAAAGGCGGCAAGGTGAAACCGGTTCCAGACGGATATCACAACGTCACCCCCTATCTGGTCATCGACGGCGCGGCGCGGGCGCTCGACTATTACAAGCGCATCTTTGGCGCCACCGAGCGGATGCGCATGCCGGGCCCCGACGGCAAGATCGGCCATGCCGAGATCAGCATCGGCGACTCGGTGATCATGCTGGCCGACGAGCACCCGGAGATGGGGGCGCGCGCGCCTGGAGCCTTCGGCGGCGCGGCCGTGAGCATCATGCTCTACGTCAACGACGTGGACGCGACGGTGAAGGCCGCCGTGGCCGAGGGAGCGAAGCTCCTGCAGCCCGTCGAGGACAAGTTCTACGGCGACCGGGCCGGAACCATCGAGGATCCGTTCGGCCATCACTGGCACATCGGAACCCACAAGGAAGATGTGCCGCCCGATGAGATGAAGCGGCGCGCAGCCGCGCTGGCGAAGAACGGCTGATCGCCTAGCGGGCGTCGACCGCTACGCGCGCGCCCAGCCCCGATCAAGACCGTACCGGACACGGCCTCGATCGCGCGCTGGGCGCGCCGCGCGCGCAGCAGACGGCCCGCCGTCGAGAGCACGATCGCGTAGACGGCGAGCCACGCGAAGACGGCCATCTTCGGATTCCCGAGATTGTTCGCGAGCCCTTGAACGAACGCGGCGGTTGACCCAAGCAGCGGGAGCCCAAGTAGCTCAGTCGTAGACGATGACGCTCCGCTTCACCTCACCCTGCAGCATCAGGTCGAACGCGCGGTTCAGCTCCCCGAGCGGGAGCCGCCGGCTGATGAGCTCGTCGAGCCGGTACTTGCCGCTCATGTAGAGATCGATCAGCATCGGGACGTCGGTGCGCTGCTGGCCGCCTCCGAACGAGCTTCCGGTGAGCACGCGCTGCTGCAGCAGCAGCGACGGATCGATCGAGAGCCGCGTGCCCGCCGGCGACACGCCGACGACCACGCAGGTGCCGCCGCGGTGGGTCGAGAGCAGCGCCTGCTCCATCGTGCGCTGCGTGCCCACCACCTCGAACGCGAAGTCGACGCCGCTCCGCCCGGAGAGCGCATGCACGCGCGCGACCGGGTCCTCCTGCGAGGCATCCACGACGTGCGTCGCGCCGAACTCCTCGGCCCAGGCGAGCTTCTGCTTCATGACGTCGACCGCGATGATCTTGCCGGCGCCGACGAGCCGGGCGGCCTGGATCGTGTTGAGGCCGACGCCGCCGCAGCCGAAGACCGCCACGCTCGCGCCCGGCGGCACCTTGGCGCGATTGAACACGGGGCCCGCCCCGGCCAGCACCCCGCAGCTCACCAGGCACACGACGTCGAGCGGCGCGTCTTTCCGGATGGGGATGACGCTCTCCTCCGGGAGCACCGAGTGCGTCGCGTAGCCCGACACTTGTAGAAAGTGATGAAGCGCCTGCCCGCCCTTCTTGAAGCGCGGCGTGCCGTCGAGCATGAACCAGCGCGGCTTGTCGCGGAGCGCGCACATGGTCGGCTGGCCGCCGATGCAGTACCAGCACTTGCCGCACGAGGGGATGTAGCTCGAGCAGACGTGATCGCCGGGCGCGACCGTCTCGACTCCCGGGCCGACCTTCTCGACCACGCCGGCGGCCTCATGGCCGAGGACGACGGGCAGGGGATGCGGGTAGTCACCGGTGATCACGTGCAGATCGCTGTGGCAGACGCCGTTGGCGGCCCACCGCACCTGGACCTCGTGCGGACCGGGCTCGAGCAGCTCGACGTCCTCGATCACGACCGGCTTCTTCGCGTCGTACAGAACCGCCGCTGTTACGCGCATGGCACCCTTCCTTTGGGGGAGAATCTCGTGCGTAGTCTGCGCGAGCGCCGGCACCTTCGCAAGACCTGCCGATCCGGCCCGCGTTCAGTTGCCTTGGCCGACAGGCTCGCGTACTGTGACCACGCGGAGGCGCGCGGACAGCGAGATGACCGGCAAGACGCCAGAGCCGCACGACGCCGCGGACAGCCGCGCGGTGCCGCATCCCGTTCTCAAGAAGTATTACGAGAACGAGAGCGACCGCCGCCCCTTCGTCAACGCCTTGTTCGACAACGCCGCCGAGCACTACGATTTCGTCTGCGGCCTCGGCTCGCTCGGCTCCGGACGGTACTACCGCCGCTGGGTCCTGCTGCAATCTGGGCTTCGCGTCGGCATGAACTTCCTCGACGTCGCCACCGGCACCGGCATGATCGCCCAGGGCGCCTCGCGCATTCTGCGCCGGCCCGGTGCCGTCGTCGGGCTCGATCCGAGCGTCGGCATGCTGCGGGAGGCCCGCAAGATCGTCGCGGTCCCTCTGGTGCAGGGCACAGTCGAGGATCTGCCGTTCGCGAACGACCACTTCGACTTTCTCTGCATGGGCTACGCGCTGCGCCATGTCGCCGACCTCGGCGTGGCGTTTCGGGAATGCCTGCGTGTCTTGAAGCCGGGTGGCCGGGTGCTGATCCTCGAGATCACCTTGCCGCGCTCGCCGCTCGGTCAGCGATTCTTTCGCGTCTACTTCGAGAGTGTCCTCCCGCGGATCACCCGACTGAGCACCGGCAGCGCCAAGGCCGAGCTGCTGATGAAGTACTACTGGGACACGATCGCGAACTGCGTGCCGCCGGACACGATCCTCGGCGTGCTGAAGTCGAGCGGCTTTGCCGACATCGAGCACCGCGTGCGCGGAGGTCTCCTGAGCGAGTACGTTGCCACGAAGGCGAGCTGACTAGCGAATCGCCATCTCGGTCGGCTCGACGCCGCGCAGGCCGTAGCGGCCCATGAAGCGCAGGAGGCCGCGGTTGTACCGCCCGAGCGTGCCCATCCCCGAGGCTTGCAGCGCGATGTGGCGCTCGATGTGATTCTGGGCCGCGTTCTTGATGGCGTTGGTCCCGACCGCCATCCAGTCGCGCCCGGCGCGGAAGAGCGCCGCCATCCGCCCGTCGTAGAACGTCGCGACCAGGTCGAGCCAGGCGGTGAGCATCGCCGTTTGCATGGCCGCATAGGGCCGGAGCGCGGCCTCGAGCTCCGCCGGCGAGGGCGCCTGCTGCGCGTTCGCGAACGGCGCCAGCGCGTCGGCCACGAGCTCGGCCGAGCGCAGGGCCAGCAGGACGCCCGGCGAGAGCATCGGATCGACGAAGCCGAAGGCGTCGCCGACCATCACCCAGCCCGGACCGAGGCCTCGGTGCGAGATCAGCTGGTAGTTGGCGTAGGTCGCGACGGAGGTCACGCGCTTGCTGTCGCGTCCGATCGTCGACAGCCACGGGTCGGTGGCGATGGCCCGCTCGAGCCGCTCGGCCGGGCTCGCGCCGAGCCGCGCGGCGTCGTCGCGCCCCAGCACGATACCGATCGAGAGGCGCTCGCGGAGCGGGATGCACCAGCTCCAGCCCGCGTCGAGGCGCCGGATCAGCACCTGGCCGGGCTCGTCGTCCCAGGCGAAGTTCTCGAAGTGGGCGAAGTGCGCGACGTCCTTGCGCGGTCCGTAGTGCGCGCCGATGTTCAGCGCGCGAGCCCCGAGCCGGGCCCGCCCCGTGGCGTCCACGACGAGGTCGGGCTGCCGGCCGCCGAGCGACGGGGCGGCGGCCAAGGTTTCGGGCGCCAGGCCGAGCTCGCGCCCCTCGTCGGTGATCGGCTCCATGCGCGCGTGGGCGACGACGCGCTCGACGCCCGACGCGACGGCGCGTGCGAGCACCGCGTCGTCGAATCTCGGGCGCGGGATGTTGTAGGCGTAGGGGTACACGCCCGGCGCGAAGCGCGCGAAGGAGAAGCTGAATCGGTCGTTCGGAGACCAGATGAACGACACGCCCGGCTTCACGCGGCTGAAGCTCGCGGTTTCTTCTTCGAGCCCGAGGCGCTGGAGAATCGGGACGACCGCGGGCACCAGCGACTCGCCGACCAGGAGCTCAGGACGGCGGCCGTCGTCGAACAGCGTGACCCTCGCCCCCTGACGCGCGAGCAGGATGGCCAGGGCCGCGCCCGAGGGGCCGGCGCCGATGACCGCGACTCTCATCGTCGAATCTTGCCGCTGGGCGTCCGAGGCACTGCATCCACGATGGTGAACTCGAGCGGGACCTTATACGAGGACAAGGCACGGGAGCAATGCGACTTTAGGGCATCCAGGTCGAAGCCGGCGGGATCCACGGCGATCTCGGCGCACGGCACTTCGCCCATACGCGCGTGCGGCCGTCCGAACACCCGAGATTCCTTGATACCCGGGAACTGATTGATGCAGTCCTCGACTTCCTCGGGGAAGAATTTCAACCCGGCGACGAGGATGAGCGCCTTCTTCCTGCCCTTCAGGTGCAGCGCGCCCGATCGGTCCAGGAACCCGAAGTCGCCGGTGAGGAACCAGCCGTCGCGCTCGACCTGCTCGCGCAGCCGCCACGGCGAATAGTACGCCGAGAACAGCCCGTCGCCGCGCACGCCGATCTCGCCCAACGTCTCCGGGGGCTGAGGGTGTCCGTCGTCCGAGAAGATCGAGACGGCATAGCCGGGAACGGGGCGGCCCACCGAGGTCTGCGGTAGACCCTCGGTCCCGAGGTTGATGCACGGCAGGCCGGCTTCGATGATGCCGTAGGCCTGACCGACGGGGACGCCGTAGACCGACTCGAAGCGCTCCATCACGACCGGCGAGATCGGCGCGGCAGTCGAGAGCGTCACGCGGATGCTCGAGAGCGGCTCGCGCGATTCGAGATTCGCCATGCGCTCGAAGTGGAGCGGCGCCGCGTAGAGCACGCTCGCGCGATGGCGACGGGCGGCCTCGACGATCGCCTTCGGGAGCGTGTCCGGGCACAGGAGGATGTGGGCGCCGGCGCGAACGTAGGCGGTGATCGTGACCGCGAAGTGATAGGCGAGGGGCAGCACCCACAGGATGCGATCCTCCTCGCTGAACTTGAGCACGCGGTCGGACGCCTCCACGCGCGCGCCGGTCGCTTCGTGGGACAGGACGACGCCCTTGCTGCGCGACGTCGTCCCCGACGTGAATCGAATGAACGCGGCGTTCAGCTTGGAGAACTCCGCCGGGGCCTCGGCCCCGCGATCGATCCACTGGAACGTGTAGCCCTCGCACTCGCCGCCCTTCACGACCGCACGGCGCGCGGAGGCATCCGCGTGATCGGACGCGAACGGCAGCGGCGCGGCCTTCGGCCACGACAAGCAGCCGTTCAGCTGCACCTCGCGCACGATCTCGGCGATCTCGGTCGGCGTCAGGTTGCTGGCGAGCGGCACGAAGCAGGCGCCCGCGGCGAGCAGGCCGAACGCGGCCGGCAGATAGGCCAGATCGTTCGGGGCCAGGAGCCCGATGCGCTGTCCAGGTCCGACGCCCTCGGCTTTGAGGACCGCGGCCAGCCGCTCGGCTTCCCGGGCGAGCTGGCCATAGCTCACGGACCGGCCCGATCGTACGTCGGTGACCGCCCGGCGAGGCGAGTGCCGCTCGGCGGTCGCGAAGAGGATCTCGGCGAGGTTCATCGCGCCTCCGCGCAGCGCGCCGCCGCCCGGCCGACGGCCTCGCCGGCCGCCAGGCAGGTGCCGATCACGCGCGCCGAGCCGAGCGCCTCGTGCGTGGCGCTCATGCAGCGGCCGGCGACGAAGAGGTTCTCGACGTCGCGCGCCTGCAGGCAGCGAAGCGGAATGTCGTAGTGAGCCCGATCGTCGAGCCACTCGTACGTGGCCCCGAGGCGGCCTTCTTCCCAGAGCTCGATGGGCCAGCTCGCGCGCGCGACGCCGTCGTCGAACTTGCGGCCGCTCAGCACGTCGTCGCGGGTGAGCTGATAGCGTCCGATCACGCGGCGGCTCTCGCGCACGCCCACCTGCGGCGCGGCGTGGGAGACGAACGCGCGCGCGAACGGGGGCAACGTCTTCAGAAACTCCGTCACGGCGAAGGCGCGCTTGCGGCCTTCCTGCTCGGCGACGGTCAGGAAGTCGCGGCTCGCGGGAAGCTCCTCGGTGATGCCGCTCAGGGTGAGCTTGCAGACGATCTCGCCGGGCTGCGGTGACGAGCCGAGCGCGAGGTTTGCGGCTCCCTTCGGCAAGCGGCCTTCTTGCTCGGCGGCGACCAGCGCCCGCAAGAGCGCCACGCGCGGCCCCGAGCCGAGCGCCTCGGTGTCGACGTGCTGCAGGACGAAGACCAGCGACGGCAGCTGGCGCTCGGCCAGCGGCGTCGTCACCGTCACCGCGCCGGCGAGGTGCGCGAGGACGGCGTCGCCGCTCGCGTCCACGACGGCGCGCGCCGTCAGCTCGACGACGCGCTCCCAGGTGGCGACGCGGACCGCCTCGACGCGCGCTGCGCTCGTGTCGATCGCCGTGAGAAACGTGTGGAGATAGACGTCGAGCGCCGCAGTCGATGCGGTGAGCTGGTCGGCCAGGCAGGCGAACGCGAACGGCGTATAGGGCAGGACGTGTGTTCGTCCCCGGCGGACCGGCTCGGCGCATCCGGGCATCGCCGCGAGCCGGCGCGCCACATCGTCGGCGAAGCCCGGATTCAGCGGCTCCGCCGGTCCCGCGGCCGAGGTCAGATAGAGGCCGCAGACCGTGCTCACCATGCCCGCCGTGGCCATGCCTCCGAGAAAACCGTAGCGCTCGATGAGCGCCGTCCGGGCGCCGGCGCGCGCGGCGGAGACGGCGGCGGCCAGTCCGGCGGCGCCGCCGCCGACGACCACGACGTCGTAGCTCAGCGAGCCGGTCGCCATCCCATGCCTTCGCGAATCGCCTCGATGATGCGCTCCACCTCCTCGGCTGTCATCGCACCCTCGACCCAGGATACGACCAGGTTATTCCTGATCCCGCATCGGTTGAAGAATACGCCGATCCCGGGCCGCGGCAGTACGGATGGCGCATGGTAGGCGTTCGTGACCCGCCGTCCGAAGAGCTTTTCGAGGCCCGGCGGGAACTCGGCCAGATCGGCGCAGTTGAACGAGAACGTCTCGCGGCTCGCCGTGCCCGGCAGATCGCGCAGCATCAGTGAGAGCGGGCGGTATTTCAGAAACTCCATCGCGACCGCGTTGGCGTCGATCTGCCCGTCGCGCAGCGCGTCCGCCATCTGGCGGCGCAAGGTCCGCGCGAGCTGGTCCACGTCGCTCGTCTCGGAGGGCTTGAAGCGAGCGAAGTGGAAGGCCAGCACGTTGCCGAAGGTCGCCCCCGGCTCGCCCTTGGGTCTGAGATCGACGGAGACCGGCACGAGAAAGGGCAGGTCGGGGAGCCCCCGCCGGCGCCAGAGATCGGCCATGGTCCGGCCGACCAGCGCCAGGCGCCAGCAGATCTCACGCGTGGAGCGATCGCCGGAGCCGTGCTCGTCGCCGACGAAGCTGACATGCTGGAAGCGGGCCCGCCCCGGCGACGTCAGCCCCGTACCCGGTGACACCGGGGGCTCGGGGACCAGCGCCCGCATGTAGCGCTGGCTCATGCGCCCGAGCCGCCCGCGCTCCTTGAGCGGGCGCGGATCGGGCTCCGTCGCGAACCCCGGGATCGCCCCGGCCCATGGCATGCGCCCCTCGGACTCGTCCAGGTGCGCCAGATGCTCGAGCAGGTTCTGCGCGCCGTGAGGGTCCATCAGCGGATGAAACCAGGTGACGACGAGGGAGCTCTGCGGCCCGGTCGCGTCAGACGCGCCGTCGAGCACCGCGAAGCGAAGCGGTGGCTCGCGACGGGGGTCGATCGCCGTATTGAGCTCGGTCTCGAGCTCGGCGTGCAGCGCCTCGGGCGAGCTGAGCCGGCCATGCCGCACGGGCGGCCTGACCAGCGCTTCACGCTCGTGCGCCGCCCAGTGGAGCGCTCCCCACGGGAACGGGCGGCTCAGGCGCGCCGCCGGCCAGGGGCAGACGTCGAGGAATCGCTCGATCGCCCGCTGGATGCGCTCGGGATCGAGCGGCCCCTCGCACTGGACGACCATGAGCGTGTTGTTGCTCACGCCCTCGCGCTTCCACAAGGCTTGCATCGCGACCAGCACGAGATCGGCGCCGCGAAGGGGTAGACGACGGACCCGAGCGGTGCTCACGCGCGCCGTCGGCAGATATAGGCCGCGAAGGCACGCGCGGTTCTGATGTTGTCGCTGACGAGGTCCTCGTCGGGCATCCAGAAGCCGTAGTGCGCCTCGATGAAGAGCAGCACTTTGAGCAGCGACATCGAGTCGAGCCCGGCCAGCTCGAGATCGTCGTCGGGCCGCACCGGACGGCTCCGCGCCATGATCGTGGCGTTGATGAAGTCCGTCACGGCTCTCGCGACCTCTTCGGGATCGAGCCGGGAGAGATTCCCGGTAGACATGATGGAGTTCAATATCCTTATGCGCCTCTTACTTTGCAAGCCCTACGAAATGGCGTGGAGACCCGGTTCGTCTAAAGCGCCAGGAGGATACGCAAATGAGGCTCGGCAAACGCAGAATCCTCACGATGTCCATGCTGGGCTTGCTGTCGGGTTTGACCTTGGCTACCACCGCCCAGGCGCAGTGGCGAGATGACAGACACGGGCCGGTTTTTCGGGACGAGCGCGCCCGTATCGAGCACAGGGCGTTCGTGCGTCACGAAGACTGGCACTTCGACCGTGGCCGTGGCTGGCGATTCGAGCATCGCCCTGGATTCTGGTCCCCGTACTACGTCTGGTGGTGGACGGGCGGCCGGGTCGTGATGCTCGCGGCGCCGAGCGTCACCGTCGTCAACTACCCCACCGGCCAGTATCAGATCCGGGGTGACGGGATCGCGGTTCCATACTACTGGGCCTGGGTGCCGGCTCAGACCTACATCGCGGCGCCGCCGCCGCCTGCTGTACCGGCCGCTCCGGACGTGCCGCCGGCCGGCTCTCCGCCCCCGCCATCTCCGGCGGCCGGGTAGGGTCGAAACAACACGAGCCAATTGAGGAGGATTGAAACCATGGAACGCAAAGCGCTTCGACGCCTGGCAACGATGTTCCTGCTCGCGTGCGTCGTGACGATCAGCACCGCCGGGTGTCTTCTGGTGCCGTTCCCCGTGGGCGGCCACGGCGGATACCATCATCGCGGTCGCTGGTAGTCGCTCGTAGCGACCGTTCGGCAACTTCTTCGCGCGCAGCCTCCTGGTCTTGCCAGGGGGCTGCGCGTGCGTTCGGAGACCTCCCGCGACTTGACTCGGTTCGCTCGTCGGCGCTAAGGAAGAAGTGCCGTGAAGCGAGCCCGAGCGCGCGCCGCGAAGCCAAAGGCCGGTCCGTTCGACGGCTACCGCCGTCGCGACGTTCCCCCGCCTGATCCCGAGCTGACCCAGGTCGGCCCGGGCACGCCGTGCGGCGAGTATCTGCGCCGCTTCTGGCAGCCGGTCGTGTTCGCGCGCGAGCTCACGTCGGCGCCGCTGAGAACCCGAATCCTCGGCGAGGACCTGGTGGTGTTCCGCGATCGCGGCGGGCGCGTCGGGGTGCTGCACCTGCACTGCGCGCATCGCGGGACGTCACTCGAGTTCGGGATCCCGCTCGAGCGCGGCATTCGCTGCTGCTATCACGGCTGGGTGTACGACGTCGACGGACGCTGCCTGGAGACGCCGGGCGAGCCGGCGGGCAGCCGGCTCCGGGAGCGCATCTGGCAAGGCGCGTATCCGACGCGCGAGTTCGCGGGCCTTGTGTTCGCGTATCTCGGCCCGCCCGACCGGCGCCCCGCATTTCCGGTCTACGACAGCTACGACGTGGCTGGCCATCAGCTGCTGCCCGCCGCGAAGTTCATGCTGCCGTGCAACTGGCTCCAGGTGAAGGACAACAGCATGGACCCGGTGCACACCGCGTTTCTGCACGCGCTCAGCAGCGGCTACCAGTTCACACCGGCGTTCGGCGCCGTGCCCGAGCTCGACTGGAAGCTGACCGACGCCGGCATGGTCTACCTGGCGACGCGCCGGGTCGGCGATCTCGTGTGGGTCCGCGTCTGCGACTACATGCCGCCGAACATCCATCAGTTCACGCGGGAGATCGAGGAAGCCAACGAGCCGAAGGAGGCGAGCCGGCCGGTGATCATTCGCTGGGCGGTGCCGAACGACGACACGCACACGACGAACTTCGAGCTCGCGCAGGTGGATCCGGCCTGGGGACTCACGCCGGAGCAGGTCGGTCGGCCGGGCTTCGGCCAGTCCGACGATCGTCCCTACGACGAGCGCCAGCGCTTTCCCGCCGACTTCGACGCGCAGTCGAGCCAGCGCACGATCGCGGTTCACGCGCTCGAGAATCTTGCGTCGACCGACCGGGGCGTGATCATGCTCCGGCGCATCGTGCGCGACGGCATCCGCGCGGTGGCCCGCGGCCGCGACCCCGAGGGGACGCGCTGGCCAGAGGGCAAGCCCATCCCGACGTTCACGCAGGACATCGTGCTGCGCGTTCCGGCGGCGGCGAGTGCTGCGGCCGATCGGAAGCTTCTGCGAGCGACAGGGAGATCGGTGATCGCGAACGGGCGGAGCTGAGCTAGAGCCGAGCCTCGTCGATCTTCAGGCCGAGCCAGTAGCGGCCGATCAGCTCGTAGTGCGCGAGCCGTCCCTGCAGATGCTGCGTGATCACGTGGATATCCTGGAAGTGGCGCTGGAGCAGATGATCCTCGTAGGCCGCCGTCGCGCCCGCGGCGTTGTACACGCTGTCGATGATCTGCGCGGCGAGCCGGATCCCGTGCGTCGTGGCCAGCCGAAGATTCGCGCGATGCTCGAGCGTGAGCGCGTTGTTCACGCTGGCCGCCCACGCCTCGCGGACCGCCTCGACGAGAAACGCGCGACCGGAGCGTAGCGTGGCCTCGGCCTGCCCCACCGTCATCTGGATCATCGGCTGCTCGCGCAGCAAGGTCGGCATCGCGCGCGGGGTCTTGGCGCCGGCCAGCTCGCCGAACGTCTCCAGGCACGTGCGCGCCATCCCGAAGGCGACCGCGGCGTCGCCCGAGGCGAACAGCAGGGTGCGGGGGATGCGATAGAGCGGCGCGTCCTCGATGAGTGGGGCGGTCTGCGAGAGCACGGTGCGCTCGGTCGGCACGAAGACGTCCTTCACCGCGAAGTGGTGCGTGCCCGTCCCGCGCATGCCGCGGGTGTGCCAGGTGTCGAGCAGCTCCGCCTCCGCGACCGGCACGAACATGTAGCGCGCCTCGGGCGCGTTGCCTTCCATGCGGATCTGACCGTTCTCGGTGATCTGCGCGTGCGCGGCGACCCACGATGCGTGCCGGCAGCCGGTGCTGAACCCCTGGCCGCCCGGGGGGCTGGTGACGCGATAGCCGCCCGGCACCACGATCGCCTTGGCGGTCGCCGCCGGGGTGTTCGCCACGACGGCGCGCGGCACGTCGGCCCAGATCGTGCGGGCGACCGCGCGCGGCATGCGCGCGGCGTACGTGCCGAAGATCGCGCCCTGGTTCAGGCACCAGCCGGTACTCGCGTCGGCCTTGCCGATCTCCTCGATGACCTGGATGTAGGTCAGCAGATCGATCTCGCCGCCGCCGATCGCGCGCGGGATCGCCATGTGGAACAGGCCGGCGTCCGCCATCGCCTCGAAGAGCGGGCGCGGCAGCTCGCGCTGCTTCTCGATCTCGTCCGCGGAGGAGCGGATCTGGGGAACGAGCTTGCGGGCGGCGTCGAGCGGCGAGCGGCCGTCGGTGTCCAGGGCGGAGCTCGCGGGCTACGAGCCGGCCGCGACGAGCGCGGGCTCAGCGATGTCGAGAGTCGTCACGCGTCGAAGCTCACGCCGATACTTCGTGTCGTCGAATGGCCGCGCCCGGTGCATCGTCGCGCGGTTGTCCCAGATCACGAGATCGCCGACGCGCCAGGCGTGACGATAGACGAATTCCCGCTGGGTCGCGTGCTCCGTCAGATCGCGCAGCAGGAGACGCCCCTCCGGCAGCGGCCAGTCGAGAATCCGTGTCTGGTGCGACGCCAGGTAGAGTGACCGGCGGAGCGAGCGCGGGATCGTGCGCACCAGCGGGTGCACCGCGCCCTTCAGCTGATCCTGTTCGCTCTGGGAGAAGTCGAACCCGAGGACCTGGCGTGAGTGGGCGATCGAATGGTGCGTGCGAAGCCCTTCGATCAGCGCCTTCGTCTCGGCCGGCAGCGTGTCGTAGGCGGCGCGCATATCGGCGAACTCGGTGTCGGCCGCGACCGGCGGCACCACGCGCGCGTGCAGCATCGAGTAGCGGCCCGCCGGATCCCTGAACGACGCGTCGGTATGCCAGAGACGATTGCCGAGCGTGTAGTGGCGCCGGCGATCGTCGACCTTCATGATCTCGCCTTCGGCGTTGACGTTCGAGATATCCGACAGCGCCTCGTTGCCGAAGCGATTCTTCGCGATCACGCGGCTGCCGGTGCCCTCGTGCAGCTTGCCGTCCAGACGCTCGGCAAACGCGAGCTGCTCGGCG
>WNFK01120473.1_pt1 | contig 13495 bp, 12 predicted proteins | sample 5400281 | NCBI WGS metagenome assembly WNFK01 (sample SAMN13153350, study PRJNA577476) | soil metagenome | isolation source: 20 cm soil on Douglas fir-dominated hillslope | place: USA:California | collected 2013-09-17
CGGTACGGCCGCCGCCGGCTGTTCACCGTCGGCCTGGGGCTGTTCACGGCGGGGTCAGCGGCCGCGGCGCTCGCGCCAGGCATCGGCTGGCTCGTCGCCGCTCGAGCGGCGCAAGGCGTCGGCGCGGCAGTACTGGTTCCGCTGACGCTCACCTTGCTGTCGGCGGCCGTGTCACCGGAGCGGCGGGGCCTGGCCCTGGGCGCCTGGGGGGCGGTCGGCGGCCTGGCCATCGCGATCGGCCCGCTGGTCGGCGGCGCGGTCGTCGAGGGCGCGTCCTGGCAGTGGATCTTCTGGCTGAACGTGCCGATCGGCTTGGTGCTGCTGCCAACGGCCTGGTTCCGCCTGACCGAGAGCCGCGGGTCTGCTGCCAAGCTCGACGTGCCCGGCCTGGTGCTCGCCAGCCTGGGCCTGCTGGGAATCGTGCTTGGCGTCGTGCGCGGCAACGACCACGGCTGGACCAGCGCAACCGTCCTGCCGCCGATAGCGGTCGGCGCGCTGCTGCTCGCAGCATTCATCGGCTGGGAGCTGCGGGCGCGCGAGCCGATGCTGCCGCTGCACCTATTCCGCAGCCGCGGCTTCGCCGTGACCAACCTGGCTTCGCTGCTGATGTTCTTCGGAATGTTCGGCTCGATCTTCCTGCTGGCGCAGTTCCTCCAGGTCGTTCAGCACTACAGCCCGCTGCAGGCCGGCCTGCGGACGCTGCCGTGGACCGCTATGCCGGTGTTCATCGCCCCGATCGCGGGCGCGCTGTCCGACCGCATCGGCGGGCGGCCGCTGCTGGTCGCCGGGCTCGGCCTGCAGGCCATCGGGCTCGGCGGGATGTCGCTGTTCTTCGCACCGGTCGCCAACATGGTCCTCGGGTCCGTGCGTCGTGATCAGGAGGGGATCGCCTCCGGAGCGAACAATGCGATCCGGGAACTCGGCGGGGTCTTCGGGATCGCCGTCCTCGGTGCGGTGTTCTCGGCTAATGGCGGTTACGCGACCGGAGCCTCATTCGTCTCTGGCATGTCGTCGGCGGTCTGGGTCGGCGGTGCGGCCGTAGCCGTCGCAGCTGCTGCCGCGCTCGCGCTGCCGCGCCTGCACAAGAGCCCACGCGACCTTCCCACCAGCCAGCTCGCCCCAGAACTCGCCCAGCTCCGATGAACCGAGCCGGGCCATCGAGGCGCCGCGCACCAGGTTGTGCGCGGCGTTTCCGGCGCTGGAGGGAAACCGAGACGCGGTAGTGCCCCTCGCTCAAACTGAATAGTCACGTGCGGAGGTGACCTCACCCCTGGAGCAGCCGCCCACTCCCGGCGAGGGGTATGGGTGATCCACCCATACCGAACTTGTGTGTGGATGGATCACCCATCTACGGGCCGCGACCTAGCCGGAGGACTCCCGTGGCCATCGTGTAGGTCGCCGTCTCTGCCTTCACTGGAACCGAAGCAGCAGGGGACTGAGCGGTTTACCTCTGATTCCTTATTGCGAGGGCAGCAGGCCGACCTGTTTCATGAAGGTGGCTGCATCCCAGTAGTCAGACTCGCGGCGGATCTTGCCGGCCTCCAGTTCGAGGATGGTCGAGCCTCTTACAGCCGAAAAGCGCTCGCCGGTGGCTGGTATCCCCGGGAAGTCACCTCTATGGGTGCCTGACATGACCCACTCGATAACTGCCCATTTGGTAGTGGCAAAACTGCTTTCCAGCCCGTAGCTGAAATCAGGGACCGCCGCAAAGGCACGGTTCGCGAAGGCACGAAGTTCCTCCTTGCCATGGGCAACCACGCCAAAGGTAACGTCCTCGAAAATGCAATCGTCGGCGAAGAGGGCGAGAACGTCTTCAGGATCGCCTGAGTCGCTGGATGACCAGGCTGTCGCCCAATCGTCGGCTATCCGCTGTAGCTCAGCGCTGGTCATGACGTCCTCCTTGTCGATGTCGCCGCGGAGGTGGAAGAAACGTGAGGCCAGCATGGGCCGCAGCAACGGCCGGTTGCGGCGCAAGCCGGGTGATGATCATTCCGGGCTGCGCTGGCTACACCCGCCAGTCGCGCTGCGCCCGGCTCCGGTCCGCCGCGGGCACGGCACGGTGGTCTTCCAGATCAAGCCGACTCCAGACCGTCCGCGCGAATCGGCACATACTCAACGATCCAGCAGGGGAACACAGCGCCGCCATCTGATCAACGTCGGTTGCGGCAGCGGGTGCTGAATTCCCGAACAAGTCGGCTGTGGTGCTTATGGCTGTCCGACGTGCAGTTCCGCGAGAGTGCGGTCTGCCATTGGCTGGGAGGATGCCTGGTTCTGGCCGGTGACGAGGTTGGCGTCCGCCTCCACGTGCGGTGCCCAGCTGGGCCCGGCGATAAAGCGGGCGCCGCGCTCCCGCAATCGAGTCTCCAGCAGCCACGGCGCCCGGTCAGCGAGCCCGGCTCGCCGTTCCTCGTCGTTTGTGAACGCGGTCAGCTGCCGGCCCTCGAACAGCCAGGTGCCGTCTTTCCTGTTCGCCGAGAGCAGCCCCGCAGGGCCATGACACACTGCCGCGACTATTCGTCCGCTGTCATGCAACTCGGTGATGATGCGGCCGAGCGGCGCGCAGCCGGGGAGATCCTCCATCGGTGCGTGACCGCCTGGGATGTAGACGGCGTCGTAATCAGGCGTGCGCTGCTGCGCGTCCTCAAGCGACATCGGCTGGGCGAGTTCGGCCGCGACCGAGTCGATATAGCGGCGCAGATCAGCGGATTTCTGCTGGTCGCCGCGGTTTTTCTCCGGCGTCAGGCTCGCCTCGTCCACGGTTGGCCTGACGCCGCCCGGGGTAGCGATCTGCACTGCCACCCCCCGAGCACGGAAGGTCCGGTGCGGCACGACGAACTCTTCTGCCCAGTAGCCGGTTTTGTGACGAGTCCCGTCGGCCAGCGTCCAGTGGTCGCTGCCTGAGAGCGCAATCAGGATCCGAGCCATCGTCACCCCCGTTGATAGCTGCTGGTACTGTCCGCCCGCTGCCCAACGCTGCTGCCCAACGCTGCTGCCCAACGCTGCTGCCGGGGCGCAGCTTGCGAACAAGCGCCGTTACGGTTTCATCGGCACTCAATGAGCCGCGCCATACCCCGCTCGGGCCGGCACAAACCACTGCGGCGATCTGGCAGACCTGGTCGCAAACCCCTCATAGCGTGCCAGACCTGGCTTCTGGAGCAGCGGGTAACTGGAGCAGCGGGTAAACAGTTCGCGGCCGGGCTATCACCTGCGTTGTTGCATATCGGGGTAACGCTTCAGTGCACGGCGGAACGTTTTGATCACGGCAGGATGACCCTCCAGCCGCCAGGCCTGATGGTACGGGCGGATCACCGAGAAAAGGCCGGGGATCTTGCTAGCCTTGCCGGCTAGCTGGCCCACTGCAGCCTCCGAAATCAGAATTGGCCGATTGGCGAACCGGCGCAATGCCGCAATTGTCGGCACGTAGCTGCCCGCAAAGGTCTGCTGAGGAAAGTAGAGGTAGCCGTTGATGCCGACCCAATCGACGTACTTGGCTCCCGGCCAATAGGCCCGCAGCGGAGCATCGCCCGGGCCTTCCTGGTTGGCCGTCCAGATCCACGTCACGTTCCGCGCCCCATTGCGCCGGAACAGGGTCACGACGTGCCGCCATGCGGCGATCCAATTGGCCGGGTCAGCATGCGTCCAGCCCCACGGATACCAGTTGCCGTTCATCTCGTGCGCGAATCCCAGCAGCACCGGATAGCGGTATGCTGCGACGCCCTGCGCGTAGGATGCCAGGTAGGCGTCGGAGCGCCCGGATGCTATCGCGGCCATGCTGGTATGCCACGGCTCCATCTGGATAAATGGGATCGCGTGGTGCGCGCCGGCCTGTCTGGCGAAGCGGACCTGGAAGGAGTCACCCCAGCCGCTGTAGTACAGGACCAGATTTGGCTGACGGCCAACCGCGCGGGCAAAGCGCTCGACTGGAGCGTAGCTTCCTGGGACGCCGCGCTCATATAACTGTTGTCGGGCGATGGTGCAGTGCCGTCAGGGCAATGGTAGTCGTTGAGATCGCCGCGACGACAGCAACGCCAATCGCAGTGACCGCGAGCGACCCAAACCTGTACTTTGTTGTCGGCAACCTCGTGCTCAGAACTCCTCCTTAAGGCCAGGACGCTAAAGGCCGTTATGCGGCCCTATGCAGCCCTTCCTGGAAACTTCAGCCGCCCGAGGACTAGCAGGTTCGCGAGTCCAAGCAGGAAGATGATGGCGAAGCGGTCGCTGTGGGTCTGGTTGATCCGGTACAGCGCTAGCAGGAGCCATGCGACAGCGAGTGAGCCGTTCCAGGCGCTGACGCACCAGATGAATCGTCGCGTGGCGTCTGCTGGCCCGCGGGACGCCCGCCAAGACATGACCCGGCCCCTGCTGTAATCCCAGAGTGCGATCGTCTGTGCCCAGCCAACGGCGATCTGGAGCGGCCAGATCCGCGGTGAGTAAGGCGCGTTGTGCCAGAGCGGGTAAAGGATGGTGCCGGTGACGATGGGGGGTACAAGCAAGAGCGCGTTCCGTAGCTGGATCTCACCGGGGGCGAATGCAAGTAGCGTCACTGGGAATAGCGGGAGGAGCAGCGTCCGCAGTGCCGTAGTAAGGTTCCACATCCAGCCAGCGAGGTAGGGCAGCCGCGACCTGAACGGCATCGGAACCCGCCACATCTGGCGGGTCCAGACGAGCGATGTGGCACCGCAGCACCAGCGGTACTGCTGGCGCATGAATGCGTCAAGAGAGGCAGGGCAGATTCCTGCCGCGAGTGGAACCGGGACGTACTTGAGCCCGTAACCCTGCCTGCGGGCATCAAGGCCGGTGTGCGAGTCCTCGGCGTACGGGATCAGGGTGAAACCATCGTTCGGTTCCAGTGCCTTGCGGCGGTAGACGGCGTTCGAACCGACGCATAGCGCGGATCCGAACCGGTCGCGCGAGACCTGGACCGCCCGGTAGAAGATCTCGAGCGTGGCACCTGCCCCCCGTTCCACCCATGTCTGGTTCCGGCTGACGCGAAAGAACTGCGGGGTCTGGACGATCCCCAGGCTGGGGTCGTCCATATACGGCAGCGTCTCGGCCAGGAAATTGGCGCGAGGCCGGAAGTCGGCATCGAAGATAACGATGTACTCCCCATTGGTGCGCTTGAACCCGTAGTTCAGGTTGCCAGCTTTCTTGTGCTCGTGAATGGTGCGGCGCATATAGGCGAAACCAAACGTCGCGGACATCTCCAGCGCTTCGAAGCTGTCGCCATCGTCAAGCACGTAAGCGCGGGCAGTCCCGGGATAACTACAGATCAGATCGAAGACTCCGCTCCAGGTATTTCGGAGGAGGTCGATGGGCTCGCCGCAGACCGGCAGGAAGATATCGACGGTAGGATAACGGCGGGGATGCCATGAATTCACTAGGTCTTCATGGGCCGCGAGGTCGAAGCCGCGACCACAGAAGTTCACCGGCAGGCTGACAGCCTGGTAAGCAAAGTAGATCAGAGTGTAGGCGCTGAATAGGAGCGCCGCCGGCAGCAGAAGCGCGAAGTTGGCAATCTCCATAAGTGCCTGCGAAAAGATTATGCAAGCGGCGCTGACGAACAGGGCTGGAACCAGGGGTGCCAGGGCGCGTGGCGCATAGGAGCGTATCTCGGCGTCATCCGGCGGTTTCGGCAGCACAAGACCGCGCCAGCGATGGCGCCCCTCAGCGGCTAGCAAACTCAATGCCGTCTCCTTGGCCTGTACTTCCAGACGATGAAGTTCCCGTCTTGCCACGGCGTACGGCCGATCTCGACGTAAGCGGGATCATTGCTGATTGCCCTGATGACCGGGGCGTCGTAAGGATCGCCCCCGTAGTCGTTAAGGGCGATGACCTTGAAATAACCAGTTCTGATAAAGGCCAGGTAGGGAGCAGCGTTTCCCTGGCTGCCGACCGGCGCTATGTCAATCGTGCGCCCGGACCGAAGCCGGATGCTGTTCTGGCCGGTGACTTGTTTCCATTGGCTGCCGATCTTGAAATAATACTCAAAGATGGCGGGATTCTGGAAAAGCATCGGTCCATGCGTCCTGCTTATCATTGGACGAATGATGGCCAATACGCGCGTGACATTCGGCCAACCGTGGTAGAACCCCTGTGCTTGCGGATAGCCAACTAGCGCGCCGCCGACGATGCTCGCGACGACCGCTGCAGCGGCTATTGTTCGGCGCCGCCAGCTGCCCTTCATCAGCTCGGACGTGACGTAGCCTGCGAGGATCGCCGTAAACCAGGCGCCGTAATCCGTGTGTTTGATGAGTGACACGTCGGTGTGCAGGCGCGCTTGATTGAGCGGCGCGAGCAGGCCGGCGAGGGCCAGGGTCGCCGCAAGCGCACGGCGGCCAGGATCGCGCTCGTGCCACCAGATGACTGCTAGTGCTGCCAAAGCGGTGATCGTGAGGATTTGCGTCCAGGACCACGAGTCATGCAGGACCGTCAGCGAGCCAGTGGTGCCGGATTTCCGTGCAAGCGTCGTCGCGTATATGCCGGTGATGTAGTTGCGGTCGACTATGGTCGCGAGCATCAAGAGCAGCGATAGCAAGATGAGTAGATATGACGTAATGATCGCGGCTTGTCTTATGGCCGGCTTCCTGCGGTGCGCAGACCAGGCACTTGAAGCAGCGGCGGCAATTACGACCGGATCCCAGAGTGCGGATGCATACTTCGTCGCGTTGGCGAGCGCAAGCGCGCCAGCTGCCGCCATCGCCCACTTAGTTGCGCGGTTGCCCTGAGCGGCGCGAACGGCGCACCATGCCGCAAGCGCCAGGAGCATCAACGTCATCGCGTCGTAGGTCGCGAAGGCACCCATATGCAGCGTCGGCCCGAGTACCGACCAGAGCCCGGCGGCATGAATCGCCGCCCGCTTGCCGTATAGCCGGGCAGTCGTACTCCAGAGAAGGACTGTCGCCATGAGCATGAAGCAGCCTGAGAGTGCGCGGGCAGCAGCTAGGCCGCCCAGGCTGTCCGCGAGCGCTCCGATGGGCGGATAAATGGCCGGCGAACCCGAAAAATACGTGGCAAATGGCGGTAGCGGCATACCGTGCAAGAAGTGTGCCCATTCAAGGTGGCCAGCCCACAAGTAGAGCGCTTCATCAGTAAACGCCGTATTGTCCTGCAGCAGCCTGGCGGACAGCACTGCCTGGACGCCGAGTAGACAGAGCAGCGGCCATGGACCAGTGAGTAGTCGCGCCCACGGGATGCCCTGACGCGGAATTTCCCTGCCAGCCGTCGTACCAGCCGATGTCGAAGGCGGCGCAGTGATCACCGGGATTGTGATCGTGTTCGCCGTTGCCTCGGCGAGCCCGATCAGGGCGCTTATCCCGCCAGCCTGCCGGACAGCTAATAGCCCCGGCTCGACTTCAGATTGCACGCGGTACTGGATTCCAGATTGCGTGCTCACGCACGCACCTCCTCGCGGTGGCGTCGCGGGCGCGGCGTGCGGCATCACCTAAAGCCGTAAGGGCCTGTGCGGGCCTTGCGACGAGTCGCTCGCACCCATGGAGACGTGCCTGTTCGATGCGCAGGAAAGAGGTTCAAATTGCCAGGATCTCAGCTCTGCCCGCGCCGCAGCTCCTGTGGTTTATCTCAGACGTTGCTTACTCTTGCATACGCTTCACTGGCGCGCTTTGATTTTTGCGCTTTTTCTTTGCTGGATTGATATGGCAATTGGAGCTTATGGTTAGAAACGCTGGTGAAAATGGTTGTAATGACTCTGCGGCGTTAATGTAACAATCCAGAACTTTATATAAAGTCGACTGTCACTTTGGTTTACGGGGCGATGCCGCGTTTTGTGGCCAAAGGCCTTGACCCGCCTCCAATGCGTAGCGGGTGGATTTTATGCAACCCCAGGTGAGCCCGCTGTTTGGATTACTTGCTTGCCATCTCGCCCTTGTACGGCGGGACGGCTGCGCAGGCGGTGCCCCTCAGCATCGGTGGCCAGGCAGCGGCCCGTCGACAGATCGAACTGCCAGCCATGCATCGTACAGGTGAGGGTCGTGCCGGAGATCTCCCCGAACCGGCTGAGATCTCCTCTCAGATGAGGGCACCGGCGCTGGATGATCCAGTCATCGAGGTGGATGTCCTGTTCGTCGTGGCTCTGTTCGGCATACCAGCCTTCGGCATACATGAGCCGGTCCGGTGCCAGGCACTTGAAGAACGTGTACACGTATTCGTTGTACGGCCCGATCCTGCGCGCACGGAACCGCATGCTCAGGAACAGGCTGTTGACCCAGTCGGTCTCGTGGTCGGCGATCAGCCGCTCAATTAGTGCGCGGTCGACAGTGAACTCGTAGCGGCACGTTTCCCCGGCGAAGGGACGAACCTGCCCAGTGGGGAAGTCGATGACAATCTGCAGGTCCTGGCCTACGCGGAGCAAGACTGGCCCGCCTACCCCTGCCCGGATGTGGCCGGCCAATTCGAGCAGCGGCTCGAACCAGGCCTTGAGCTCGGCTAGCACGCTCACCCCTTCGGCGGGCCAGCGGCGCTTCTCCGTGGCGATGCGATCCTGCATCCGCCCGGCGTAGCCGCGAAGATAACGCTCCTTTTCAATGAACGGCTCCATCGCGTGCTCAGCGCTCACGGGCCACCGCACCTCGAGGTGGTCGTGGTTTACCTCCAGTACGGCACCGGGAGTCAGCAGCTGGCCTCCCCCGATACCCTGATCGCGCAGGTAGTCCAGGAAGACGAGCTGGTCGGGGAAGGTGCTGGTCGGGTCGCTTGTCAGGTCATTGAGGGCGAACAGATCCTCATCAAGAAAGCAGGCCGGGCCTGCGGACGGCACGACATACTTGGCTCCGATGGCCTTTACATAGCGGGCTGCCCGGTCGAGGCTGTTTGCCCGTTTCGCGGCGCCGAACCAGCGTTGCGCGGAAGCGGGTAGCTCGTAGGTCCACGGCCACCAGATGGCGCCCGAATACTGCAGCAGATGCACGTCGTATGGACCGAACGACTGCAGCGCGGCCAGGTCCGGAGGCCGGGCGTCATTCTGGTCCAGGATCCGGGCGGTCCCATCATCGACTGCCAGGGCCGAGTCGCCGAGCGGTCCGTCCGCCGGGGATTCCAGCGCCTGCATCATCAGGCGCAGCCCGCCCACCTCCACCGCCTGGCCACTCGGCATAACGATGAACCGCGTGAACCCCAGCCGCTCGAGTTCATCCCGCAGGTCTCGCACCGGGAAATCAGGCAGCAGGACAGTGGCATCACGCGACAGGTGCCGATTCAGCAGCGCCGGGTCAAAGTGGTCCCGATGCAAATGGGACACATATAGGTATTCGACGTCGCCGTAGCGATCCCAGTCCAGTCCGCTGTTGTCTGGGAACACGAACCATGAGGCAAAATACGCCGGATTCTGCCATGGGTCACACAGGATTCGGCCATAGCGAGTTCCGATATGCAGGCCAGCATGGCCCAGGCAAGTAATCTGCATCCACCGCCCCCAGCGACTCAGTGCAGCACGCCTCAGCCAAGATGAGTCCAGCGCTCAACTCACCACACGGCAGCGGCTGCACTACAGTTCCGTGCCAGTCGTCCAACCATTCCTATAACACGGTTCCCGGTTTATGGTTGGTTGTTCGCAACATTATGGTTGGGTGTTCGCAACGTGACACGCCGCTGCTAGTCGGACAGTCGCAGTATTCTCATCTCCCAAAAGCGACATTAACCGCCGGAGCAGTATTTGCGCTGCCACCGCGACCGGTTTCGATGACCGAGTATTGGGCCTGGCTGCGCCGATGCCCGGCCCGGGACTGGCGCTTTGGGTTGTAAAACACTAATGCGGCGGTGTAGGTAGAGACTGTGTAGCTGTGCTGGTTGATCACGCCGACGGAGTAATCCCGGCATAAATCAACGGGGGAGCCATGCAAGTGCTGCCGCGGCCCTGGAGTTGCACGGCCGCCGAGAACATGTATTTCCGTTATGGCCGTGCGGTTGACTGCATCCCCAGATTCTGGGGGTGGCGGCTTACTTCGGATATCGCAGTTGGCTTGCCGGCTCACTGCGTAGGGGTGAACGAGGTGGAGCAAGCCGCGGTGTGCGGGCCCGCTGACGTGGTGATGTCGACGGTGACCGTGTATCCAGGCGTGGCGCCGTTTATGTGGTAGGCGACAGTGGCCTGCCCGCTGTCGCTGGCCGTGGCGGTCTTCTGATTGTTGGTGGTCTTGTAGTGCGCCACCGTGGTGACCGACGCCCCTGCCGCAGTCCTGATGTAGATGTACACCGTGGTGTAGTCGGCCGGAGACCTGCTGCTCACCGATGCCGTGCACGGCAGGGCCAGAACTGGCTTAGTGGGCTCCGGCGACGGTGCCGGAGCGCTGAGCCCGATGCGCGATTCAGCAGTCTCCCAGTTCCGCGCGATGGCGCTCTGCGCGCGGGCCAGGCTGATCTGGCCATCGCAGACGGCCCTGTTCAGCGCGTTCTCAACAGAGTCCTTCGGGTTCGGTATCGGGCCGGTTTCGGGCCACAAATTGGCCGCGTCGTTGGCGCCGCCGAGTTCGAGCGGCACGAGATGGTCAAGCTCGCCCTCGGTCCCGGTGGCGATGCCATAAGCCGGATACGCCTGGCCGAACTTGAATGACTCAGTTTGGCTTTCCGGTGCCCGGACGGTCTCGGTGTAGCCGGAGAGGCAGACAGTCGTCTTGATATCACCCTGCGTTACGGCCGGGTCGATGGCGCCGGGGGTGCAGTGCCGGTCGGGGAGTCGGCCGTTGTCGCGGGTCCGGCAGCGTCCGGTCAGAGAGCCAGTGAGCCGCCCAGGGTCGTGCACCAAGGTGAGCGAAGCCGCCGACGGCCGCCGTGGTGAGGGGATCTTCCGCCGGGCCGGTGACGCGGGTGACGAGGAGGATGGCTGCGAGCGCGTCGGGACGACGCGGGATGATTGCGCCGCGCCCAGCGAGCCCATGTGGCTGCTAGCGGAACATCCAGCCAGGGCGAACGCGGTTGCCGTAGCGAGCGTTCCTGCCGCGCGGAAGACGGGCGCCTTCGGAGACTTCATGTGCTTATGTTGCACGTCCAGATCACCAGTCAACTCTATCGTTAATGAAACTTGACAAATCCAGCCCTGGCGGAGGACTCTAAAAAATAAGATCTCTTATCTTTAGAATGAGTTGCCGATGACTGCCACTGCGTTCCGACCCGCTGCAGCTCACGGCCTGAACAAGGTCGCGCGCCGCGCCCGCACCGAGCCGGCCTGCGGCACGCACGTCATGCTGCGAACAGGCTTCGCCGTCGCGGGAGGCTGGCACCTTAGTAACGGAGAGTTCCCGGGCGGGTGAGGTACCCGCCCGACGGTGGAATCCCTGAAAGGGGGCCAAGATGACCAAACTTGAGCGGCTGTTCACCGAGCAAGGTCAGAGCCCGTGGCTCGACAACCTCAGCCGCGCCTATCTGCGCGACGGGACGCTCGCGCGGTACATAGCCGACGGCGTCCGCGGTCTCACAGCCAACCCCACCATATTTGCTAGAGCGATCGAGGGGTCCGCCACCTACGACGAGCAGTTCTCGGCCCTCGTAGCCTCCGGCAAGAGCGTCTCCGACGCCTACTGGGAACTCGTCATCGACGACATCGACAGCGCGCTCGGCCTGCTCCGGCCCATCTATGACGAGAGCAACGGCTCCGACGGCTTCGCGTCCATCGAGGTCTCGCCGGAGATCGCACATGACACAGGCGCAACCGTCGCCGCAGCTGGCGACCTCCATGAGCGGATCGCGCAGCCGAACCTGCTGGTCAAAATCCCGGCAACACCCATCAACGTCACCCTGATCTTCTCCCTCGATCGCTACAGCCAGGTGATACAGGCCTACCTGACAGGCCTGGACGCCCTGAACGCAAAGGGCGGCGATCTCACGCAGGTGCACAGCGTCGCGTCGTTCTTCGTGAGCCGGGTCGACACCGAGGTCGACCGCCGTCTCGATGCCCAGGGCAAGGAGGATGCGTGGTCACTGCGCGGCCGGGCAGCGGTTGCCCAGGCCAAGCTCGCGTACCAGTTGTTCCGGGAACAGTTCACGGGCGAACGCTGGGACGCGCTTGCGGCTGCCGGCGCCCATCCGCAGCGGCCGCTGTGGGCATCCACATCGGCCAAGAACGCCGCCTACTCCGACACGCTCTACGTCGACAGCCTGATCGGCCCCGACACAGTGAATACTCTGCCCGAAGCGGTCATTGCCGCCTTCGAGGATCATGGGCGCCTGCAGCGCAGCATCGACACCGGTGTCGAAGAGGCGCTCGGGGTGATGGAGCAGCTTGCCGGGCTGGGCATCAACATGTACGAGGTCGGGACCACGCTGGAGGAACAGGGAGTCGCGAGCTTCCATGACTCATTTGCTCACGTGCTCAGGGCGCTCGAGGCAAAGCCCGCGCAGCTGGCACGCGGCTGACAGTGGACCGGGGAAATGGCGTCGTCCGGCCCTGAGGCGTTTGCCATGGTGCCATTGGCAATCGCCTCGGAGGACGCTTGAACTCCTCCGTAGCGCCTAGTAGCGCCTAGCAGCAACGTCCCGCCCGGCCCTTCCTGGGAGGCGGCCTGCAACAGCTCCACCAACTCCGGGGGCGAGGCTAGCGCGGCATGATCCCGAGGTGTGCTGTTTGCTGCCACTATCGGTATGTAGCTCCTGCGGCGGGTGATAGCCGGGGAGTGGGGGGACATGAGTAGGTTTCTTGCTGTCCACGGGAGACTGCTGAAAGCACTCGCTGTAGTGCCGATGCTGGTCCTCGGTATGATGGCCGCCCCATTTCTGCAGCAAGTCGCCAATGCTGCGACGGTCTCCGATAATTTCAACCGGGCGAACGGCGGGTTCGGCAGCAATTGGACGACAGTCGCGGGAACGACTGCACCAAAAATCGCTAACAATACGCTTCAGCCGGGACAGCCGGCGCCTTGAATAGCGCTTACTGGAGCGCCAGTACCTTCGGCGGGGATCAATTCGCGCAAGCCAACCTGCCGAACAGTTCGGGCGGCAAATATGGCCCCGTAATCGCCGTACGACTTAGTAACTCCAAAGGCTATTTCCTGTGGTACGGCAACTCCCCAAACACCATTTCTATATGGCGGATGGACAGCGCCACGAGCTGGACTCAGCTCAAGAATAGCGGCACTCTCGCCATCTCGGCGACCGACTTGTGGAAGATCCAGGCAGTCGGCTCCACCATTTCCGCATACCAGAACGGCAATCTCGTCGCCCAGGTGACCGACACGCGTTACACGGCCGGTAGTCCGGGCGTCTGGCTCTACTACGCATCCAACCAGATCACCAATTGGTCGGGCGGAGACGTCTCAGCCGCGCCGACGTATTCGGTCGGTGGGACGGTTTCCGTGCTGACCGGGGCAGTTGTGCTGCAGGACAACGGCAGCGAGACGCTGAGTGTGCCGGCGAATGGAAGTTTCGCGTTCGGGACGCAGCTGGCCGGCGGGTCGGCGTACAGCGTGACGGTGAAGACGAACCCGGCGGGCCAGACCTGTGCGGTCGCCAACGGGTCAGGGACGGTGGGTTCCGCCAACGTGACGAACGT
>WNFK01206724.1_pt1 | contig 13494 bp, 11 predicted proteins | sample 5400281 | NCBI WGS metagenome assembly WNFK01 (sample SAMN13153350, study PRJNA577476) | soil metagenome | isolation source: 20 cm soil on Douglas fir-dominated hillslope | place: USA:California | collected 2013-09-17
CGACCTCGGTGCCGGCAACTTCAAGGGGATGAACGAAGCTGGGAGCGTGATCCTGCAGTCGGGCGCGCGGGGCTACCTCTGGCGTGACGGCGAGCGACAGGATTTGGGTACGCTGGGCGGCGCCGCAACATTCCCGATGGACATCAATAACCGCGGCCAGGTCGTTGGCAGCTCGGGGTTGGCGGACGGGTCGTTCCACGCCTTCCTCTGGGACCTCGGTACCATGGAGGACCTGGGTTCGTTCACCGGGTCAACGATGGCGACGGCGGTCAACGAGATCGGCCAGGCGGTCGGGACCACGTGGGGGGACCTCGGCAGCGACAGCGTACGCGCGCTTTTCTGGGATGGCGCGATGCACGACGTCGGCCCCCTTGTTGGGAGCAACAGCAATTCGGGACGCGCGTTCATCAACAACCGTGGGCGGGCAGCCTTCAGCCCGAACGAGGGTGCCCTCGGCGCGGCATTCGTATGGGACGACGGCGTGTCGACGCCACTTGGCACATTGGGCGGGTCGCGCACATTCGTCTGGGACATGAACAGCCGCGGCGACGTGGTCGGCTGGAGCGAGACCGCAGGTGGTTACAATGACCGCCATGCCTTCGTCTGGCGGGATGGGACCATGTACGACCTCGGCACGCTGGGAGGCCGCATGAGCGAAGCTCGGGCGATCAACGACTCGGGCGTTGTCGTCGGGCTCGCGGAATTCCCGCAAGACTTGACGCAGCGTCATCCGGTTTATCACGCGGTCATGTGGCGCCCGGCTGACGCGACGGTGGTGGTACGTTATGCGCGCCCTAACGCACCTCCGCCATCGCCGCGGTAACGAGCAGGGCCCGCACCACCCCCAGCGGTCCATCGACGTTCTCATACCATTCGGTCGGCAGGTGCGCGTCACCCGCGTGGCCGCCGGCGCCGAGCGCGATCGCGGGGACACCCAGCGCGATCGGCACGTTGGCGTCGGTCGACGCGCAGGCGAGCTCGTGCGTACGGCCCAACGCTCGCGTCGCGGCGATCGCGGTTTGGACGAGGGGGTGGGCCCGCGGCGTGAGCCCTGACGGGCGGTCGCCCACGCGGCGCAGCTCGAGCCGCAGCGCGGGCGTGCCCGCGGTGCGGTGGCTGTTCTCCTCGGCGAGGGCGCGGGCCAGCACGCCCCGAACGGTCTCGTCGAGCTGATCCAGGGCCCGAGGCTCCTCGCTCCGCAGGTCGAGGTCGAACCACGCCTCTTGAGGGATCGAGTTGAGACCGGTGCCGCCTCCAAGGCGGACGACTGCACAGGTGGTGCGTGGGGCGTGGGGCGTGGGGAGATCGGCCAGCAGGGCAGTCGCGCGGCCGACGGCGTTGGCGGGGTTCGCCACGCCGAAGGCGGCCCAGGAGTGGCCGCCGGGGCCGAGGTAGGTGATGCGGTAGCGGCGCGCGCCGAGGGCGCGGTGCACGATTCGTTCGATGCCGGCCCCGTCCAGCGCGATGAAGGCATGGGGCCGCGACCGTTCCAGCAGGTGCCGCACCCCGCGCAGGTCCCCATGGCCTTCCTCTCCGACCGTCGCCGCAAAACGTACCGGCCGCATCGTGGCAACCCGCGATCGCACGAGGGCTTCGGCGACGGTGACGAGCGCCGCCAGGCCGCGCGCGTTGTCGGAGATCCCCGGCCCTTCGAGGCGCGCACCGCTGCGCTCCACGGAGACGTCGAGATCCTCGCCGAACACCGTGTCGAGGTGAGCGCTTAGCACCACGGCGTCTTCGCGGCGCGTGCCCCCCCCCATCCAACCGGTAACGTTGCCCACTTCGTCGGCAGCGACATCGCTCAAACCGGCTTCCCGGAACAACTCAGCCACATGCGCGCCGCGCGCGCCTTCCGCGCCCGTGGGCGCGGGAATCGCCGACAACGCCGCCTGGCGCGCCAGCGTACTCTCATCGGAGCGCTCGATGTGGTGGCGGGCGGCGCGCACGCGCTCGTGCGCCACGAGGCTGTCGATCGGTTCGGGCATCGCCGCAAACTACGGCTTGTGCACCGTCCGGCAACCCGCCGCTTGACCTGGACGGGCACTCGCGCAACACTAATCCCATGGAGGAGCGCGACCTGATCTACGACTGGAACGGGGCGAACGGGGGCGCGGCATTCGATTGGACGCGGGCCCGCGTGGACCTGAACGACGAGACGCTGCGCGACGGCCTGCAGTCCCCCTCGGTCACCGATCCTTCGCTCGACGACAAGAAGCGGCTGCTGCACCTGATGACCGACTTGGGCATCGTGGCGGCCGATATCGGCCTGCCGGGCGCCGGGCCGCGCGTCGTGGAGCAGGTGCGCGCGCTGGCCCGGGAGATCCGCGACGCCAAGCTGCCCATCGCTCCCAACTGCGCGGCCCGGACGGTGGTCTCGGACGTCGAACCGATCGTGCGCATCTCCGACGAGGTCGGGGTCAGGATCGAGGCCGCCACCTTCATCGGCTCCTCGCCGATCCGCCAGTACGCCGAGGACTGGACGTTGGACCGCATCATCAAGGCCAGCACCGAGGCGGTGACCTACGCAGTGCAGCACGGACTCCCCGTGATGTACGTGACCGAAGACACGACGCGGGCGCGGCCCGAGACCTTGAAGGCGCTCTACGGAGCCGCCATCGATTGCGGCGCGACGCGGCTTTGCTTGGCCGATACTGTCGGTCACGCGACGCCGGACGGCGTAAAGGCGTTGGTCGACTTCGTAAAAAAAGAAATCGTGAAAGAGCACCGTGTGAAGATCGATTGGCACGGCCACCGCGACCGGGGCATGGGCCTCATCAACTGCCTCGCCGCGATCGAAGCGGGGGTCGACCGCGTGCACGCGACGGCACTCGGGGTCGGGGAGCGCGTCGGCAACGCCGAGATGGACCTGCTGCTGGTCAACCTGAAGCTGCTCGGCGCGCACCAGCACGACATCCGCCGCCTGCCTGAGTACTGCCGGCTCGTGGCGGACGCGGTGGGTGTGCCGATTCCGGTGAACTACCCAGTGGTCGGCACCGACGCGTTTCGGACCGGGACCGGCGTGCACGCCGCGGCGATCATCAAGGCCAAAAAGAAGGGACACGCCTGGCTCGCCGACCGTGTGTACAGCTCCGTGCCCGCCGAGGAGTTCGGCCTCGCGCAGCGGATCGAGATCTCCCCGGTCTCGGGGCTCTCGAACGTGAAGTACTGGTTGGAGACGCACGGCTACGACTCTGAGAACGCAGCGGCCTGCAAGGCACTGTTCGACGCGGCCAAACGCACCGACCGCGTGCTTTCGGACGAGGAGTGCCACCGGCTGCTGAAGCAGGGCGCATGAGCTTTCGGGACATCGAACGTTCCTTCTTCGACCTTCGCTGGCACCTGGACCCCGTCTCGGCGACGCAGGCCGGTGTGGCCGGGTACGACGATCGCTATGGCCGCTTCGGCACCGAGGCCCTCACGCCCCATCTCGCTGCGCTCAAAGCGCTCGCCGCCGCGCTCGAGGAAGCGAGCGTGGATGGGCTGGACGAGGAAATCGACCGCACGGCGCTGCTCAACGAGATCCGGGTCATGGTGCAGCGCTTCGAGACGCTCCGCCCGCAGGCGACGAACCCCGAGTTCTGGCTGTCGCATCTGCTCGGCGGACTGCACCACCTGCTGCTCTCGGGCGATCGCTCGCCGGAGCAGAAGGCGCTCGCCGCGATGGGGCGGCTCGAGGACATCCCGGCGTTCATGGATGACGCCCGCGCGACCCTCACGGACCCCGTGAGCGTGTTCGTCGAAACGGCGCGACGGATGAGTGAGGGAGGGCGCCTCCTGCTCCACGAGGTCGCCGCCACGCTCTCGGCCGGCGCGCCGGCACACGCCGAGCGGCTCCAAGCCGCGGCGCATCGCGCGACAGCCGCCCTTGCCGAGTTCGAGCGCGACCTGGACCGCTGGCTCGACACCGGCGGCGACCACTTCGCGATCGGCGAGGATGCGTTCAATTTCCTGCTGCACTATCAGCACGCGTTACGGGACACCGCGCCGGAGCTGTGGCGCTATGGGCTGCGGCTCAAGGAAGAGATCGAGGCCGACCTGCAGGCGCGTGCCAACCGGCTCGACGGCGGCCGCCCGTGGCCTGAGGTCGCCGACCGGCTGCGGGCCGATCACCCGGGCGCCGACGAGCTCGTCGAATCGTACGCCAGGGAAATGGCGCGCGCTCGCGAGTTCGTCGCCGCGAAGGGGCTGGCGCCGATCCCCGACGCGCCGCTCGGTGTGGTTCCGACGCCCGCCTTCATGCGTCCCGTGATTCCGTTCGCCGCGTACGACAGCCCCGGCGCGTACTCGCGCGACCGCACCGGATGGTTCTATGTGACGGTCCCCGACTCCCGCCTCCCGGCGGAGCAGCAGGAGCGCATCCTGCGCGACCACAGCCGCTACGAGCTGGCGGCGACGGCGCTGCACGAGGGATACCCGGGGCACCACCTGCACCTGGTCACGGCGAAGGGGCTGCCCTCGCACGTCCGCAAGAATCTGTGGACGCCGCTCACGGTCGAGGGGTGGGCGCTGTACTGCGAGGACATGATGGCGGAGCAGGGGTTCTATGCCTCCGAGGAAGAGATGTTCTTCCAGCGGGTGCATCTGTTGTGGCGCGCCGAGCGCGTCCTGCTCGATGTGGGCCTGCACACCCGGGGCATGACGCCCGAACAAGCGGTGGATCAGATGGTGCGCGACCTGCACATCGAGCGGGGCAACGCCGAAACGGAAGTGCGCCGCTACTGCGCGTGGCCGGCCTACCAGCTGTGCTACGCCGTGGGCCGGCGCGAGCTGCTCCGCCTGCGCGACGATTTCCGTGTCGCGCGCGGCGGGTCCTTCACCCTGCGCGCGTTCCACGAAGCGGTCCTGCCATATGGCGGCCTGCCGGTGACCCTCATTCGGTGGGGACTCGGCCTCGGTGAGTGAACGTCTCCCGCGGCAAGTCAAACTGTTTGGTGCGGTTTCTCTCCTAAACGATTTCGCCAGCGAGATGATTTACCCCCTGCTCCCGGCCTTCGTCACGGGGGTGCTGGGGGGCGGTGCGGTGGCGCTGGGCGCGCTCGACGGCGCCGCCGACGCGGCCGCGGCACTCGTGAAGCTCGGGTCCGGCAAACTGGCGGACCAACGGGCGCGCCGCGGGCCGCTGATCGTGATCGGCTACTTCGTCGCGGTCGTGGTCCGCCCCATCATCGCCGTGACGGCAGCCGCCTGGCAGGTGATCGGGTTGCGCGTGGTGGACCGGCTGGGGAAGGGACTGCGCACGCCGCCGCGCGACGCGCTGATCGCGGACGTCACGCCGGTGCCCTTGCGGGGGCGTGCCTTCGGTCTGCAGCGCGGCCTCGACCACGCCGGCGCGGTGCTCGGGCCGCTGGTGGCGTGGGTGCTACTCAGCCGTGGCGCGGACGTTCGGAAGGTGATCCTCGCAAGCATTGTGCCCGGACTAGCTGTCTTGGCGCTGGCGTGGTGGGCGGTGCGAGATGAACGGCGCGAAGAGGCGGGGAAAGGCGCGGTGGTCGCCATTTGCTTTTTCTACCTCCTCCGCATGCCCGAGACCTTGATCATCCTCCACGTGCAGCGGCTCGGGGTGGCGGTCGCGGTCGTGCCGCTCTTGTGGGCGGCGGTGCACGTCGTGAAGTCGTCGTCGAGCTTCCTGGGGGGCGCTCTCTCCGACCGGCTCGGTCCCGCGCGCACGATGTGGTTCGGCTGGGTGTGCTATGCCGGGCTCGCCGTGGGCATGATGTTCGCGACCGGTGCGCCGCAAGGGTGGGTGCTCTTCCTCGCGCTTGGCCTCGTCGCGGGACTCACCGAAAGTCCGGAACGCGCCCTGGTCGCCGCGTTCGCCGGCCCGCGCCAGGGAAGCGGCTTCGGGATCTATCACGCCGCGAGCGGCGTCGCGGCGCTCGCGGGCGGTTTGCTCCTCGGTGTGCTGTTCGAGCGCTCGGGAGGCGCTTTGGCCTTCGGCGCAAGTGCCGTTCTGGGCGTCGCTTTGGCCCTCCTCTGGCCTTTTGTGGCTCGGGTGCATAGGGTTCCAGCCCGGTGACCACCCCTCATTCACAGTGACCACGACCGCGCAGGAGCCGCGGGGGCGCTATCTCGCGTTATTGGCTCTCACGGCCCTCGGCATCGTGTACGGCGATATCGGCACGAGCCCGCTGTACGCGCTGCAGATCGCGTTCCATACCGGGCACGGGATCCCCGTCACGCCGGGGAACGTGCTGGGTGTCTTGTCGCTCATGTTCTGGTCGCTGGTGCTCGTCGTCACCATCAAATACCACATCGTCATCATCCGGGCCGACAACAAGGGCGAGGGCGGCGTCGTCGCCTTGATGGCGCTGGTCAACGGGAGCCGGCTGGCCCGGAATCTGCCGCCGCGACGCGTCATGATCGTGCTCGGGATCTTCGGAGCGGCGTTGATCTATGCAGATGGCGCGCTGACGCCGGCGATCTCGGTGATGAGCGCCATCGAGGGCCTCGAGGTGGCGAGTCCTGCGCTAGCGCTCTGGGTGCTGCCGTTGACGTTCGTGATCCTGCTCGCCTTGTTCTTCTTCCAGAAGCACGGCACGGCGCGGATCGGCGCCGTGTTCGGACCCGTGATGCTGCTGTGGTTCGCCATCATCGCGGTGCTTGGTCTGAGCCAGATCGTGCAGCAACCGGCCGTCCTGGCGGCGATGTTACCGTATCACGCCGTGCGGTTCTTCGCCGAGGACGTGAACCGCGGTTTCCTGGTGCTCGGCGCCGTGTTCCTAGTCGTCACTGGCGGGGAGGCGTTGTACGCCGACCTCGGCCACTTCGGGCACCGCGCGATTCAAGTCGCCTGGTTTAGCAGCGCGTTTCCCGCCCTGCTGCTCAACTACCTCGGTCAGGGCGCCCTGCTGCTGCGCGACCCCGCGGCGGCCGCCAATCCGTTCTATCATCTCGCCCCGTCGTGGGCCCTGTACCCGCTCATCGCGCTGGCGACGGCGGCCGCGATCATCGCTTCGCAGGCCATCATTTCCGGTGCGTTCTCGCTGACGCGGCAGGCCGTGCAGCTCGGCTACATCCCGCGCCTCCGGATCGAGCACACGTCGTCGCGCGAGATCGGGCAGATATACGTTCCGGCGGTCAACGTCTCGCTGGCCATTGCGACGTGCGCGTTGGTCTTGTACTTCCAGAACGCGACCAACATCGCCGGGGCATACGGCGTGGCGCTGTCGACGCTGATGGTGATGACGACCGTGATGTTCTACGTGATGTCGCGCGAGGTGTGGGGTTGGAGCCTCGCGCGCGCCATCGGAGGCGTGGGGTTGTTCTTCGTGATGGACCTCATGTTCCTCGCCGCCAATGCGCTCAAGATCCGCCACGGCGGCTGGGTGCCGCTCGCCATGGCCGTCGCCATCTATGTGGTCATGATCACGTGGAAGCGGGGGCGCGAGATCCTCTCCAAGCGGATGTTAGAGAAGACGGTTCCCCTCAAGCTGCTTCTGGCCGATCTGGCGGCCGAACCGCCGATCCGCGTACCTGGCACCGCGGTCTTCATGTACGGCACCCCCGACGGCACTCCTCCCGCGCTGATCCACAACCTCGCGCACAACAAGGTGCTGCACGAGAAGATCGTGTTTCTCACGATCGTGACCGAGGACGTTCCCTACCTGCCGGCGGCCGAGCGTGTCACCGTCAAGCGGATCGGCAAAGGCTTTCACAGTGTCGCCGCCCGCTACGGATTCACCGAGGACCCCGACATCCATGAAATCCTGTTGGCGTGCAAGAAAGAACAGCTGGACATCCCGATCGAGGGCACGACGTTCTTCCTGGGCCGCGAGACCGTCATCGCGTCGGAACGGCCGGGGATGGCGCTGTGGCGGGAGCACCTATTCGCGTTCATGACGCGCAATGCACTGCGCGCCACCGCGTTCTTCAAGATTCCGCCGAATCAGGTGTTCGAAGTGGGGGCGCAGCCGTAAGACGCCGAGACGCTAAGACGCCAAGCGGTTGCTAGTCCCCAGTCATTAATGCCGTCGCTACGAACGGCGTCTCATGCACCACCGCGGGCTTTCGCTTCGATAGTACCAGCCACCACTCGCGCGCCGACGTGACGATGAGCAGCGCCACCACGGCCATGAAGAACAAAGTGATCACGGCGTCCAGGTGATAATTGAACACCCGTCGTGCCGCATCGGGCTCGGCGGCGCCGGCCGCGGCGGCCGCCCGCGCGAAGAAGCCGAGTTTGGGGTCCGAGGAGAACACGAGCTGCCCGCCCGCCGTCATCGTGACGACCACGATCCACGCCAGCGGCCCGAGCGTCACCCAGGCGTAGCGCTGCCGGCCCATTTTGATCAGGATCGTCGTGGCGACGCATAACGCGACAGCCGCGAGCAGTTGATTCGAAATCCCGAACAACGGCCAGAGCGCGTTGATCCCGCCGAGCGGATCCACGACACCCTGGTACAGGAAGTACCCCCACGCGGCGCACACGCAGGCGCTGGAAAGCACGACGCTCGGGTACCACGACGTCCGGCCGAACCGCGGCCAGACGTGGCCGACGATCTCCTGCAGCATGAAGCGGCCGACGCGGGTGCCGGTGTCGATCGTAGTCAGAATGAAGAGCGCCTCGAACATGATCGCGAAGTGGTACCACAGCGCCGTGAGGGTTTTTCCCCCCAGGACCGACGTCAGTCCCGAAAAGATGTGGGCCATGCCGACCGCCAGAGACGGGGCGCCGCCGGTGCGCGCGATCAACGACGTCTCTCCCATCTGCGCCGCCAACGCCTGCATGTAGTCCGGCGTGACCACGAAGCCTGCCTGATTCAGGACGTCCGACGCACCCGCCAATGCCGCCGGCGTCGCATTCATCGCGAAGTACACGCCGGGATCGAGCGTGCAGGCGGCGATTATGGCCATGATCCCGACGAACGACTCCATGAGCATGCCGCCGTAGCCGATGATCCGGGCGTCGGGCTCCCGCGCGATCATCTTCGGCGTCGTGCCGGACGCGACGAGCGAATGGAACCCCGACACGGCGCCGCAGGCGATCGTGATGAACGCGAACGGGAACAGTTTGCCCGCGAACACGGGGCCCTCGCCCGCCGTCGCGAACGGTGTGAGCGCCGGCATGCGCAGCGGCGGCAACAGGATCAGGATCGCGGCGCCGAGCACCACGACCGTCGTGATCTTGAGGAACGTCGACAGATAGTCGCGCGGGCAGAGCAGCATCCACACCGGCAGCACCGACGCGATGAAGCCGTACGCGATCATCATCCAGGTGAGCGACGTCCCGCTGTGTGTAAAGGCGGCCGCGAGCCCTGGGTGATTCGCGACCCAGCCGCCGGCGACCAGCGCACCGAGCAGCAGCGCGGCCCCTACCGCGGAGGCCTCGCCCACCTTGCCGGGGCGCCACTGTTTCATCCACCAGCCCATGAGCAACGCGATCGGCACCGTACACGCGATCGTGAAGAGTCCCCACGGCGAGGCACGCAGGGCGTTCACCACGATGAGCGCCAAGACGGCAAGCAGGATGATCATGATCGCGAGCACCGCCACCATCGCCGTGACGCCCGTGACCTTGCTGACCTCCTCCTTCGCCATCTGACCCAGGGACTTGCCGTCGCGCCGCAGGGAGCAGAACAGAATCGTAAAGTCCTGCACGGCGCCGCCGAGCACGACGCCGATCACGAGCCACAGCGTGCCGGGGAGGAACCCGAACTGCGCGGCTAACACCGGGCCGACGAGTGGTCCCGCGCCGGCGATCGCGGCGAAGTGGTGGCCGAAGAGCACCCAGCGACTGGTGGGGACGAAGTCGTGGCCGTTGTTCAACCGTTCGGCGGGTGTAGCGCGGCGCGCATCGAGCCCGAACACCTTGTTCGCGAGGAACTTCGAGTAGAACCGGAATGCGACGGCGTAGGTGCAGACGGCCGCCACCAGCAGCCACGCGGCGCTGATCGTCTCCCCGCGGGCGAGCGCGAGCACGCCGAACGCGGCGGCCCCGAGGACGGAGATCGCTCCCCACAGCACGATCGACGCGGGTCGCAGCATGGCCGCAAAGTTGCGCCGCGCCTTGCCGATGATCAAGCGCGAACATAGGTTCGAAACTCTTGGCTCCCACGTCGTGGTCCATGAGTCCGCGGGCCGAATCGGCGCCCTCCTCCGTCGGCGCGGCCGTGCAGGAGCGGCGCGAGCCGCTCCGCGCCGGCGACACCCTGCAGGGGAAAGTCGCGGTCGTGACGGGCGGCGCCACCGGCCTCGGCCGGTCGGTCGCCCTCGAGTTCGCGCAGCGCGGCTCGCCCGTGGCCTTCAATTACGTCGAGCTCCCCGGGCGCGAGGTGACCGCCCAGGCGTTGCTCACCGAGACGGCGATCAAGGCGTTGGGCGTCCCCTGCTACTCGGCGCGCTGCGATGTTCGCAAGATGGACGAAGTCGACCACTTCATCGGCGAGGTGAAGGAGCGACTCGGAGCGATGCACTTCCTCGTCAACAACGCAGGGGTGACGCACGACGGGGCGCTGTGGCGCCTTACCGCCGAGGCGTGGCAGGAAGTCATCGATACGAACGTCACCGGCGCCTTCAACTGCATCCACGCCGTCGCCCCGACGATGCGTGCGCAGCGTTTCGGCAAGATCGTCAACGTCGCGAGCCACCAGGCGTTCCGGCCGGGATTCGGGATCGCCAACTACGCCGCCAGCAAAGCAGCGCTCATCGGCCTTACCAAAGCCGCCGCCGTCGATCTCGGCTCGTCCAACATCAACGTCAACGCGGTCGCGCCCGGGTTCGTGAAGACCGAGCTGCTCACGCAGCTGCCGCGCGAGGTGCTGGAGCGCGCCGAGCATGAATCGGTCCTGGGACGCGTGGCCGAGCCGGAGGACATCTCGCGCGTCATCACCTTCTTGTGCAGCGACGCTGCGCGGCACATCACCGGGCAGGTGATCGTGGTGGACGGCGGCCTCACGCTCGCTTAAATTGCGGTCCGTGACTAATCCGTTAAAACACAAATACTTACTGCGTAGGGCGTGGGGCGTGGGATTGCTCCTCGCGGCCTGCGGCGGCAAGAAAACCGACAAGCCGCCCGTTCCCGTGCCGACCGCGCCGCTGCCGACCGCCGGGATCGCCGGGCAGCCCGTCAACGTCTGGCCCCTGACGCTCGTCGCCGCGGAAGACACGCTCCATTGGGATGCCCTGATCGGCGACCGCCGCGTCACGCTCGACAAATGTGACAGTATCATCGGTACGCTCCTCACGGGCCGGGCGCCCGAGGTGACGTGGGTGCTGCCCGCGGAGCTGCGGCGCGCCGCGCGTCGCGCGGTCGGCATCGCCGCGGATCCCGACCAGATGGGCACGGCATTCCTCCGGGCCGAGAAGCTCATCGACGTGCCGGATCCGCTGCGGTATCAGATGCGCACACTGGTCGGGATCGCCGGCGGCCGCTTCGCCCTCGTTCCCGCGGGCCTTGTGTATCGTCGCGCGCCTGGATCCGCGCCAGGCGTCGGGACGGCCGAGCTGAGCGTGGTCCTGGTCGACGCACGTGTCGGCAAAGTCGGCTGGCGGACAGTGGCACGCGGTGAAGGGCAGGACCCATGGACGGCGCTCACCCGGGCGGTGAAGAGCCTCACGCCGGGCCTGCCGTGACGCGGGAAGCGACGTTGATCGCGGGCGACGGCGTCGGGCCCGAGATCACGGCGGCGACGCTCTTGGTCTTGGGCGCCGTGGGGATGAAGTTCGACTGGGACGAGCAGTACGGGGGTATGGCGGCGGTCGAAAACGCCGGAACGCCGCTGCCCAATGCCACCCTCGACAGCATCCGCCGTACTCGGCTGTGCCTCAAGGAGAGTTCGATCTCTACGCCAACGTGCGGCCGACCAAGACGATCGTGCCCGGCGGCCGCTACACGAACATCGACCTCGTCATCATTCGCGAGAACACCGAGGGGCTGTACGTCGGGCTCGATCACACGTTCAAGGTGGCGGGGGACCCGAAGGCGGTGGCGCAGGCGATGTCGGTCGTGACGCGCGAGGGCTGCACGCGCATCGTGCGCTACGCGTTCGAGTACGCGAAGCAGCACGGGCGCAAAAAGGTGACCATCGTCCACAAGGCGAATATCCTCAAGGCGACCTCGGGCTTGTTTCTCGAGACGGGCCGTATGATCGCGAAGGAATACGAGGGCGTGATCGCCTGCGACGACAAGATTGTGGACAATGCGGCGATGCAGCTCGTGATCAGGCCGGAGCAGTTCGACGTCATCGTCACGACGAACCTGTTCGGCGACATCCTGTCCGACGAAGCATCGGGACTCGTAGGCGGATTGGGCCTGGCGCCTGGCGCGAACATCGGGACCCGCGCCGCCATTTTCGAGGCGGTGCATGGCTCCGCGCCGGACATCGCGGGGCAGGGGATCGCGAACCCCTCGGCGCAGATGCTGGCGGCGGCGATGATGCTCGACCATATCGGGGAGCTGGAGGCGGGCAAGCGCATGCGCTGCGCCGTCGAGACCGCGATCGTGAAGGACAACGTCCGGACGAAGGATCTGGGGGGCAGTGCTACGACCGACGATTTCGCCCGCGCCGTGGCCCGTCGGGCCTGAGCATCCCTGCGCCCAATGCGGGGAGTTCGTGGCCGGGATCGCGATCGGGGGGCTGTGTCCGAGCTGCGCGCGGCTCCTGGAGCGCAAGGCGGCACGGATTGGCCGGCTCGCGGCGATGGGGACAACATTGCCACTGGCGTTGTACGTCACGTGGACCCTCCCCACGACGCAAACGGCCCGGATCGTGGGAGCGGGGAGTGTGCTGCTGTGGTATGTGCTAACGTCTCTCATAGCCAAACGCATAGCCTTGGAGTGGCTGAAATGATGAGACGGTGCGTGGTGAGTGGGGCGTGGTGCGTGGGGGTCTTGTTGGCGGCTCCCATCGCGGCGCAGACGTCGCTGTCGATCTACCGGGACGGCCGAGTCGTTGTGCGGCAGAGTTTGCCCCAGGCGCTGCAGCGCGGGCGGAACGCCGTGACGCTCAAGCTCGAGGGGCTCGACCCGGCGACGCTCTTCTCTCCGGATACGTCGGTCGCGGTCGCGTCGGCGACGGTGCGCTACCCCAGCGGTCCACGAGAGGCCCTCCAGAACGCGGTCGGGCAGACGCTGTCGTTCGTGCGGGTCAAGGGTGACACGATTCGGGCGACGGTTGTTCGGGTGAACCCGCCCCAGTTTCGACTGACCGATGGAAGACTGCTGCTCGAGGTGCCAGGGGAGGCGCTCTTCCCGGCGGAGTTAGTCCGGACGAGTCCCGAAGCCGCGATCGTGCTAGATGCGTCGCGCGCGCGACCGCGGACGGAGTTGGCCTTTGTGGCGCAGGGGATTACGTGGGAGGCTCTGTATCAGGTGGTCCTGACAGGTGCCAGGGCTCAGATCTCGGGGACCGCGACCGTAACGTCGCAGGGCCTCCGCGCTGACAGCGCGGACGTGCAACTGGTGGCGGGCGCGATCTCCCAGGCGCGGGCTCCAAAGGCCTTCGATGAAGCGCGGGCAATGAGTAGGGGACGCAACGCGGACATGCTAATGGCGGC
>WNFK01169149.1_pt2 | contig 13493 bp, 12 predicted proteins | sample 5400281 | NCBI WGS metagenome assembly WNFK01 (sample SAMN13153350, study PRJNA577476) | soil metagenome | isolation source: 20 cm soil on Douglas fir-dominated hillslope | place: USA:California | collected 2013-09-17
GGGTCCAGGACGGGGGGCTCCGCCTGCCGCAGCTGGCGGCGTGGCCCACGGTGTAGCCGTGGCGGCCGAAGGCCGTTGGGCGGCCATGCTTTGGAGTTGATCCCGCTTGCCCGCCGCCGGAGGCGCCGCTACGTTCGCCCCCCATGCCCGCCCTGCAGATCTGCTACCACGACCACTGCTTCGACGGCGTCGCCTCCGCCGCGACCTTCCTGCGCTTCTACCGCGACAAGGTGAGGCCGGGCGTGGTCGACGTCTCCTTCCGCGGCATGGCCCACCGGGCCGGACAGCTCTTTCCGCCGGACGCGTTCTCGGGCGACGAGAACGCCGTGGTCGACTTCCGCTTCTCCCCCGATCCGCGCCTCACCTGGTGGTTCGACCACCACCAGAGCGCGTTCGAGTCGACGGCCGACGAGGCCGCGTTCAAGGCCGACCGGAGCGGCCGCAAGTTCTGGGATCCTGCGGCCAGGAGCTGCACCCGCTTCATCGCCCGCATCGCCGAGCAGAAGTTCGGATGGAATCCCGCGCCGCTCACCGAGCTGATCGAGTGGGCCGAGGTGATCGACGGCGCCTTGTTCCCGAACCCGCAGATGGCCGTGTCGCTGACCGATCCCGCCATGCAGCTCATGCTGCTGATCGAGGCCACCAAGGACCCCGCGCTCTGCCCCAGGTTGATCCGGGAGCTGTCGGATCGACCGCTGTCGGCCGTCCTGCGCGGGCCCTGGGTCACCGAGCCCCTGCAGCCGCTTCTGGCGCGCCACCGGGAGGTGGTGAAGCTGGTCACCGATCGCATCCGCCTGGAGGGCGGGGTCGCGACCTACGATCTCGCGGACCTCGGCATCGACACCGTCAACAAGTTCATCGCTTACGCGGCGGAGCCGGCGACGCTCTACACCGTCTCGGTCTCGCGCGGCCCAAACCGCAGCAAGATCTCGCTGGGCTCCAACCCCTGGAAGCAGCAGGAGCGCCGGCACAACCTGGCGCGCATCGCCGAGCGCTATGGGGGCGGAGGCCACCCCGCGGTGGCGGCGATCTCGTTCCCCCCGGAGCAGCTCGACCAGGCCCGCGCAGCCGCCGCGACCATCGCGGCGGAACTGCGGCGGCCTGGTTCAACCGGTTGAACCAGGAGCTCGGGAGAGCGCTACTTCTTCGCCTGCGCCGCCTTCGGGTTGTACTCGAAGTCGAGCTGGAGGTTCACCTCGTCCGAGACGATCATGCCCCCGCTCTCCAGCGCCTTGTTCCAGTTCAGGCCCCAGTCGCTTCGCTTGAGCGTGCCGGTCGCGCTCCCCGCATAGAGCGGCCCCGCCGGGCCCTTCACCGGCTCACTCAAGCTCGCATCGAGCACCAGCGGCTTGGTGACGCAGTGCATGTTCAGATCGCCGGTCACCTTGTACCTGTCCCCGACCTTCTCGATCTTCGTCGACTTGAAGGTCATCTCCGGGCAGCGCTGCACGTCGAAGAAGTCGGGGGACTTGAGGTGCCCGTCCCGCTTCTCGTTGTTGGTGTTGATGCTGGCCGGGTCGATCTTCAGCTCGACGTTGTTCTTCGCCGGGTCGTCCTTGTCGAAGGTGACCGTCGACGAGAACCGGTTGAAGTTCCCGCGGACGGTCGTCACGACCATGTGCTTCACCGAGAAGCTTGCATTGCTATGGTTCGGGTCAGCCTCGAGGGTGATCGGGGCAGCGAACAGGGATGCTGCGATCAGGAGCGGCATCATTCGGTGTATCTCCTTGAAAAGTCAGGCAATTTGCCAGAGCTTCAACACTGACGCAGGCTCTCCGCCAGAGACGCGGTAGTCCTCGAGCACCCGCTCGGCCAGCGTCCGGCCGGAGTCTACGATGTCCAACGCGGGATCGAGGTTCCTCGCTTCATCCAGACCGGACAGTTTCGCCCATCCTTGGAGCCCCTGCCGTGCGATGCGCAGCAGGTCGCGCGCGAGCTCCAGCGCGGTCACGCCGCCAGGGCCCTTTGCCCGGAGCGCATGCCGCGCCACGTCAGCCTGGAACTCGAGCAGCTCGGCGAACTTCCACCGGCGGGTCAGCCTGGCCGCGGCTTCGCACGCCCCCCGATCGTAGAGGATCCCGACCCAGAGCGCGGGCAGGGAGATCATCCAGGGAAGCGGGACCATGTCCGCGCCGCGCAGCTCCAGCACCCGCTTCACCCGGACCTCGGGAAAGAGCGTGCTGAGATGGTCGACCCAGTTCGAGAGGGTCGGCTGTCGCTTCTCGCCGGTCGGCAAGCGCCCGCTCGTCAGCCAGCTCCGGAAGGTCTGTCCGGCCGCGTCCCGATACTCGCTGCCGCTGCGGACGAAGAGCATGGGAACGTCGACTGCCCACTCGACGTAGCGCCGGTAGCCCCATTCCGGCTCCAGCATCTGCTCGAGCAGCCCGCAGCGCGCGTCGTCGGTCTCGCGCCAGACCTGGTAGCGGAAGTCGAGCCAGGCGGAAGGGCGCCCGTCGATCAGCGGGCTGTTGGCGAAGATCGCGCTGACGATGGGAGAGACCGCGGTGGCGGCGCGCACCTTGGAAGCGAGGTCCGCCTCGTCACTCCAGTCGAGGTTCGCCTGCACCGTCGCGGTCATCAGCATCATGTCGAGCGCGAGCCGGCCCTTCGATCCCAGCGACGACTTCATCGCCGCGTACCGTCCCTTCGGCATCCACGGGACGTTCTCGCGCACGCCGAACGGCCGATAACCCCCTGCCAGCCAGGCGATGCCTTTCGAGTCCCGGCGCACCTGCGCCAGGTGCGCCACGATCTCGGCGCGCACGTCGCCGAGCGCGCGGGCGGGAGCACCCGAGAGCTCCAGCTGGCCGCCGGGCTCCAAGGTCACCGACGCGTCCTTCGAGAGCAGCGCGATCGGCTGCCCGTTCTCCTTGTGCTTGTGCTGCGTTCCTCCGGCGGAACGCGCGATCGCATCGAGCAGCTCCCGGATGCCGCCCGGGCCATGGTAGGGCAGCGCCTCGAAGCGCGGGCCGCGCACTCCGATCTTCTCGTGCTCGACCCCGATCAGCCAGCGATCAGCCGGGCGCTCGGCGCCCTTGATGTAGGCGACCAGCTCGTCCAGGTTGGCCACCGGGGCCGAGAGGGTGCCGAGGTCGAGGGACATGGTGTGGTGCTGATGCCGGCGGCCCGGTTTGGGAGCGGCCGCTGGGCAACTCTCGGGGACACGAATCGCGGCTACCGCTCAGCAACTCTGGGGACACGAATCGCGGCTACCGCTCATCAACTCTCGGGGACCTACTCGTTACACCTGCATCAGGTCCTTCTCCTTGGAGGTGATCACGTCGTCCACCTTCTTGACTCCGTTGTCCACCTCGGCTTGCACCTTTTCCATCGCCTTCTTGCCGTCGTCCTCGGTGATCTCGCCTTCCTTCACCGCTTCCTCGATCAGCTCCTTCGCGTCGCGGCGCTCGTTGCGGATGGCGATCTTGTGCTCCTCGCCCTTGTGCTTGACCACCTTGACGAACTCCTTGCGCCGCTCCTCGGTCAGCGGGGGGATCGGCACGCGGACCACCTCGGCGTCCGACTGCGCGTTGACGCCCAGCCCCGCCGCGTTGATCGCCTTCTCGATCACCGGGATCATCGACTTCTCCCAGGGCTTGACCACGATCAGCCGCGGGTCCGCCACGGTCACGTTGGAGACGTTGTTCAGCGGCGACATCTGCCCGTAGTAGTCGACGCGCACGCCCTCGAGCAGCGCGGGGTTCGCCCGCCCGGTGCGGACCTTCGCCAGCTCGCGGCGCAGATCGTCCAACGTCTTCTGGATGCGCTTGCGCAGGTCGTCGACGACGTCCTCAGCCATGCCCATGGATCACGCCTCCTGCCGCTGCGGCTTCAACTCGCCCACCAGCGTGCCGACGTCCTCGCCTTGCACCACCTTCAGGATGTTCCCGGGCTGCCCCAGGTCGAACACGATGATGGGCAGCTCGTTGTCCATGCAGAGCGAGATGGCGGTCGAGTCCATCACCTTCAGGTTCTTGCGCAGCACCTCGATGTAGCTGAGCGACTTGTACCGCGTGGCGCTGGGGTCCTTCACCGGGTCCGCGCTGTAGATGCCGTCCACCTTGGTGGCCTTGAGGATCACCTCGGCGTTGATCTCCATCGCCCGCAGGCTCGCCGCCGTGTCGGTGGTGAAATACGGGTTGCCCGTGCCCGCCGCGAAGATCACCACGCGCCCCTTCTCCAGGTGGCGCACGGCCCGGCGGCGGATGTAGGGCTCGGCCAGCTGCTGCATATCGATTGCGCTCTGCACGCGGGTGAAGACGTCCAGCTTCTCCAGCGAGTCTTGCAGCGCCAGCGCGTTGATCACCGTGGCCAGCATCCCCATGTAGTCGGCGCTGGCCCGGTCCATCCCCTCGGTACTGGCCGACACGCCGCGGAAGATGTTCCCGCCGCCGATCACGATGCCGACCTGGACGCCCATCCCGACCAGCTCGCGCACTTCCTGGGCGATCAGCTGCAGGGTCTTGGGCGAGATGCCGTACTTGCCCTCCCCCATCAAAGCCTCGCCGCTCAATTTCAGAAGGATGCGCTTGAATCTCGGCGGCTTGGACTTGGGGGCGGTCACGGGGCGCGGACGCTATCTTGCGACCCTTGGGTGGTCAAGGCGGTCGAGTGTCGCCCGCCCCCGCCTCCGCGACGGCCGATCTCAGTTCGCTTCGTCGAGGGCGTCCTCGGCATCTGGCCGCGGCAAGCGAGGCAGCACCTCCACATCAGCGAGCGGCTCGAGCTGCACGTCCACGGCGCTGGCCTTCAGCTCCTCGAACCGGCGCGCCGCCGGCAGGAGCCGGCTGTCGAACGATCCCACCGCCCCGTTGTACGTCTTGAGCGCGCTCTCCAGCGCGCGGCCGAGCTTCGCCATGTGCCGGCTCAAATCCGCGATGCGCTTGTGCAGCTCGCGGCCTTCGTTGGCGATCTCGCGCGCGTTGACCGCGATCGACTCCTGCTTCCACACGTGCGCGATGGTCAAGAGCAGCGCGAGCAGGGAGGCGGGCGTGGCGAGCACGATCCGGCGCGCGAAAGCGTCCTGGTGGAGCTCCGGGTCCACCTCCAGGGCCGCGGACAAGAGGCCGTCGGAGGGCAGGAACAGGACCGCCATCTCCGGACTGCCTCCGAACGCCTCCCAGTACTGCTTGCGCGAGAGCGCGTCGACGTGGGCCCTCAGCTGCGCCGCGTGCGCCACCAGGAACGGCCCGCGCTCCGCCTCCGGCGCTTCGATCGCCTTCAGATAGGCCTCGAGCGGGACCTTGGCATCGAGCAGGACCGTCTTGTCGCCGGGCAGGCGCACCGCCACGTCCGGCCGCAGCACGCCGTCGGCCAGCTGCGCCACCGGCTGCTCGTCGAAATCGACGTGGGCGCGCAGGCCCGCGAGCTCGAGCGTCCGGCGCAGCTGCGTCTCGCCCCAGCGGCCGCGCTGGGCCGGCGAACGTAGCGCGGTGGCCAGCCGGGCGGTCTCGCCGCGCAGCTTCTCCTCCTCCAGCGCGAGCGCGCGCACCTGCTCGGCGAGCCGCGCGGCGCTGACGTCGGTGGACTTCTCCAGCTTGCCGATCTTCTCGTCCACCCGGCCGAGGGACTCCTTCACCGGCCGCACCAGCTCCTCGACGGCGCGGGCGCGTTTGTCCAGCTCGGCCTCCGAGGTCTGCTGGGCCCTGCGCACCACCTGGTCCGCGAGCGCGACCAGGTGTGCGGTGTTCGCGTCCAGCGCCTGCTTGGAGAGCGCGGCGAACGTCTGCTGCAGGCTCTGGTGCTTCTCTTCGCTGGCCAAAAGGCGCGCCTCCAGCGCGGCGCGCGCCGCGCTCTCGTCGGCGCGGGCGGCCCGTTCGCCGCAGAGCTCCCGGTCCCGGACCCCGAGCAAGGCATGCAGCTCGCGCAGGCGGGAGCGGGCCGCGAAGAGCAGCGAGACGACCGTGGCGAGCGCGGCGGCCGCAAGGACGAGGAACGCGGTCATGCGATTTCCTCCTTGCCCGCCACGGTACCGGAGGGGTCTGACATCGCTCGCTCAAGTACGCGTAATTCCTCGTCGAATCTTTCCGCCCAGAACCCGTGCTCGGCGGCGCGGACCAGGCGCGGAGCCAGATCGAACGCGCGGTACACGCAGGCGTCGATCCGCCGATCGAGCGCGTGCGCCATCCCGCGATCCCCCGCCGCCGCCCGGAGCCGCGCGAGGCCGGCCAGCTCCCCCGGCGATTCGAGCAGCGCGCGCGGAACCGGAAGCTCGCGCAGCGCGCTCGGCTTCACGTTGACGTCGGTGGTGCGCAACCGGTGGTACCGCTGCAGGGCCACCGACTGGATCAAGGCCAGAAGCGCCCAGAGTCGCTCCCCGTCGGGAGAGGCGAGCGTCGAGAGCGAGTCGAGGCAGACGCGGTCGCCCGGCACCAGCGCGGCCTCGAGCCAGCGCGCCCAGGGTGCCTGGGCGTTGGTGCGGATCCGCTGCACCGCGACCCGCGGCGCGCCGAGCTGCCTGCGCACCAGCGCCCGCAGGGGCTCCGGATGGAGCAGCGTCTTCGGCCTCCAGCGGAGCGCGTAGGGCAGGACGTCCTCGCCCCCCACCAGGCCGACCTCGGATCCGCGCGGCTCGCGCCGGGCCACGTGGAGCGCGTTCGCCCCGGTGCGCATCCCGTACCCGACGGCGCAAGCCGCGCCGAAAGGAACGGAGGCTGCCTCCATCGCCGCGGACAGGTCGCGCTCATCCCGGGATCGGTACACGAACCATCCCCGCCGCGCGGCGGCGGCCAGCTCGTCGCGCGAGGCGGGCAAGAGGGGCAAGGATCCTCGCGCCACGAACGTCGGCCGCGCCGCGGAGGGCCGGCGCACCAGCACCACCGCCTGGACGCGCGTGTCCTTCGCGGAAGCGAACGGCTTGCCCAGATCGACCAGGGCCGCGACCTCCGCCTGCGCCAGGATCTCCTCGCGCAGCGCGCCGGCGCGGGAGAGGAACATCCAGGTGTCTGGCACCAACAGCGCCGCCGCACCCCCCGGCCGCACCAGCTGCAGGGCGCGCAGCAGGAAGGCCGCGTACCGGTCGATCTCTCCGCCCTTCAGGGCAGGGAAAGACTCGATCAGGAAGGCCCGCTCGCGCGCGTCGCTCACGTGCCCGTACGGAGGATTGGAGAGCAACAGATCCGCCTCTGGCCGCGGTCCGTGGCGCAAGGCGTCCGCCTGGCGCAGCCGGGCCGATGCCCCGCAGAGGCGTAGGGCCCGCCGGGCGACGCGGAGGGCTTCCGGGTCCAGGTCGAGCCCGTGGAGATCCCGCAGGCCGGCCCGCGCCGCCGCCACCAGGAAGGCGCCCGCGCCCGCGCAGGGGTCGAGCACGCGCCCCGGCGCGACCCCGCTCTGCCGGAGCGCGACCTCGACCACGCGCGCGGCGATCTCCGGCGGGGTGTAGTAGAGCCCCGCGTCCCGGCGACGGGACCTTCCAAGCGCGCGCGATTTCTCCTGCTCGAAGCGGGCGATGAGCGCGTCCGCGCTCAAGGACTCTCCGCCGTGACGACGATGGGGATGTCCACGTCGAAGGCGGAGCCCGCGAACGGGGGGAAGACGATCTTGCGCGTGGCGCGCTTCAAGCACGCGCCGAGCGGGCTCTCGTCCACGAGATTCTGATCGATCCGCGCCGCCGTCACCTGGCCGGAGGGCGCGATGGTGGTGGTCACGTGGATCTTCCCGACGCGGAGGGAGGAGTCCCGCTGGAGCGCCTCGTCCACGCAACCTTGCAGCGCTGGCTTGTTCTCGTCCAGCTTTCGGTGCACCTCTTCCGCGGTCAGGCCCGTCGCGGCCGGCGCCGCCGCGGGCGGACCCGGGTCCTTGGATTCCGGCGGCGAGTCGGGCTTGGACTCCAGCTGCGGCTGCGGCGCCTGGGGAGTGGCGGGCGGAGGCGGGGGCGGCGAGGTCTGCGTCTGAGGCTCGCTCCGGGCCTCGTCCCGCTTCGCCGGCGCGCCGGCCAGCACGATCCAGAGGACGATGGCGGCGGCGGCCAGCGCCATCAGGCCCAGGAACACGGTGAAGGGCCCCCGCTCGGAGGGGGCGGTGCTCTCGAACATCGGCGAGCCGCGATTGGGGAGCGAGGGAGAGATCCGATAGTGGACGAGCGGCCCCGGACCAGCCTCGGCCGGGGCGCCCTGCGGCGAGGGCTCGCTCGCCATCCAGCGCGCCACCTCCAGCGGCTTGGCCGTCTCGACGGCCGGCTCCACGGGCGCGGCCGCCACCTTTGGGATGGGCGATGGAACCGGCCGGGCCTGCACCGCGGGCGGCGTGGGGGGCGGCGGCCGGGTGGGCGCCTGCGGGACGCGCGGGAACATCCCGGAGAGCTCCTGCACGTTCGCCGCGCGCTGCCACGCGTCCATCCCCTCGCGCCAGAGGTACGTTCGGGGGCCGACGTTGCCGTCGTTGGCGCGCGCGATCAGCTCCTCGCGGGTGAGCGGACCGGCTTGTTTCCCGCGGATCATCGCGAACCATTCGACGTCCGCCGGCGGTGCCACGGGCGGCGCCAGGTGGTGCTTCGCCGCGGCGGAGACCCCGTTCTGCGACCGGTCATCCGCCTTGGAAGCTTCCAGCGCCCGCTCGAGCACCTCGCGGTCCATCGCGCGCGTGCTCTCGTCGTCCGTCTGCTGCCGCGCCGGCTCGGGACGCGGGCTGACGCGCATCGCCCCTTGGGAAGAGGGCCGCTCGACCACACGTGGAGCGGAGTTCGCGAGGAGCGGATCGGCGAGTGCGATCTTCGCGCCGCAGCGCCTGCAGCGCACGGTCACCCGCTTTCCCCGGACCTTCTCGTCGGCGATCAGCAGCTGCGCTCTGCAGCTCTCGCAACTGAATTGCATCCGGCGCGGACTCTACCTCAAGTAGCGCACCCGCGACTCGTGTCCCCGCACAGCTGATGCAGCCGTGCCGGAGTCAGGTGGCGGTCTCGGCACTCGATTCCTGCCGTCGCGCGCGCCGTTTGCGGCCGCGAGGCACGAGCGTTCCCGCCTTCTGCGCCCGATACCGGGCGCGGTAGTAGTGCGAGCGGCACAGCCCCTTCGCCAGCACGGGCCGCCCGCAGCCTTGCTCGCTGCAGAGGGCGCGCGCGCCGGACGGCCTGCGTCCCCGCCGGCCGATTCCGGCGCCGAGGCGGCGCGCCAGGTCCGACACGTCGATGGAGCTCTCCAGCGTGCGCTGGACGCTTTTCGCGATCACTTGACCCAGCTCGTTGCCAATCTGTTCGCCCAGGCTCTGCACCCACTCCCCCATGCCGGGGCGTCCCCTTCCGCGTGCCATGGCTGGCTCCGATCGGTAAGGCTTCGATAAAGAATACGTGTCCAATAGAGCCGAGTGCAAACCAAACTGTCAAGGCGAAGATCGGCGCTTTTCCAATGCTCAAAGCTTCAGGCCGCGCTGTTCCAATAGGCGAAACTGCGCGTCCAGGCGCTTCTCTTCCCGGGCCACGTCGAGACCGGCCGCGCGAGCGCCGTCGAGAAGGGCGATGGCTGCCAGAGTGGCTACGAGCGCCTCCTTCTCGCGTCCATCTTGAGCCAGCAGGGCTTCGATTCCCTGCGACAAATGTCGGAAGTCTGCAAAACAAAATGTATTGGGTAGATCCGGCAATGGCCCGGTATGTACGGTATCGGGCGCGAACGCGAAACCGACGTCCGCAAGCGCGATCTGCCGGCCGTCCCGGAAGACCAGGACCAGGTAGGGAGCGGGCCGCACAGGGCTCGTCTTCTCCTCCGCCTGGGCGATCTCCTCCCAGCGCACGCGCAGCTCCTTGCCGCTGGCGGGCTCCAGGAGCCGGGCACCCTGGCTGAGCCGGGCTTGGTCGGGGGTCATCTGAAAGCCAACAGCAGTCGTCGACTGAAGAGCGTAGCAGGGCTCGTTGAAAAACTTCGTCTTCAACGCCCTGCTAGGCCGCGTCCGCCTTCGGCAGGCTCCCCTGCGCAAACGCGGCCTGGATCGCGATCCCCATCTTCCCCTTGTGCTGGTTCGCCGCCATCAGCGCGTGCGCGCGGGCGGTTTGATCGAAGGGAAAGACCTGGTCGAGCACCGGCTTGATCTTCCCCTCGTGCACCAGGTGGTTGGCGCGCTCGGACTGGTAGGCGTTGGCGAAGTGCGAGCCGAGGATCTGCTTCTGCCGCATCCAGAGATGGCGGACGTCGAACTCGAGGTTGAAGCCCGTGGTGGCGCCGCAGATCACGATCTTCCCGAACTTCTTCGCCAGAAAGACGCTGGTGGGGAACGTCTCCTTGCCGACGTGCTCGAAGACCACGTCCACGTCGTTGCCGCCGGTCATCTCCCGCACGCGCTTGCCGAACTTCTTGCAGGCCTCCGTCCGCGCTTTGCAGCGCTCGGGAGTCTCGGGGGGCTTGTACATGAGGTCCGGGTAGTCGTTCCGGTCGATCCACGCCTGGGCTCCCAGCGACTTCACCAGCTCGACCTTGTCCTTGCCGCCCACCACGGCGATGGGGTTGGCCCCCAGCATCCGGCAGATCTGCACGGCGAAAACGCCCAGACCGCCTGCCGCCCCCCAGACCAGAACGTTGTCGCCGGCCGTCACTTCCGCCTGATGCACCAGCATCCGGTAGGAAGTGAAGTAGGTCAGCCCGTAGGAGGCCGCGCTCAGCCAGTCCAGGTGCTTGGGTTTCTTCAAGAGCTGCTGCGCCTGGACCTTGGTGAACTGCGCGAAGCTGCCCCAGCTGGTCTCGTAGCCCCAGATCTTCTGCTCGCTGCAGGCCATCGGGTCGAGGCCGTTGCACTCGGGGCACTGGCCGCAGGACTGGTTGCAGTGGATCACCACCTCGTCGCCCACCTTCCAGCGCTTCACCTGCTCCCCGACCTTCCAGACGATGCCGCTGGCGTCCGAGCCGGCGATGTGCATCGGCTCGCCGTGCAACTTGAAGACGCTCACCGGCTTGCCGCGCGCGGCCCAGACGCCGTTGAAGTTCACGCCCGCGCCCATCACCAGGACCAGCGCCTCGTTGGGTCCGACGGCCGGGACGTCCACCTCCTCGAGCTTCATGGCCGCGAGGGGATCTCCCTCGCGATCGGGGCGGATGCACCAGGCGAGCATCTTCTTCGGGACCTCGCCGAGGTTCTGCGGGACTTCTCCGATGGGAAACAGCTGCGTCATGTGGAAGGCTCCTCGTGCGCCTCGACGAGCTCCAGGAGCGTGCCGCCGAAAGCCTTGGGGTGGAGGAAAGCAACCTTGTGTCCGCGGGCGCCGGGTCGGCCCACCTTGTCGATCAGCGGCACCCCGCGCGCCGCCAGGCGCTCGAGCACCGCGTCGATGTTCTTCACCCGCAAGGCCAGGTGGTGGAGCGCGTCCCCGCGCGCCTTCAGAAATTTCTCCAGGCCGGCATTGCCCTTGGGCGCGACCAGCTCCAAGGACGCCCCGTTCGGGAAGTCGAAGAAGGCGGCGTCTACTTTCTGCGCCGCGACGTACTCCTGGTGGGCGACCTTCTGGCCGAGCACGTCCTCGATCAGTGCGATCGAGGCGGCCATGTCCTTCACGCAGATGGCGGTGTGATCCAGGCGGGTGGCAGGAATTCCCGCCTGCGCCGCCTTCGGCGCCACCGGGTCCGGCACCGCCTGTCCCGCCGCGAGCGCGCGCACGGCGTCCACCACGGCCGCGAGCGAAGACTCGGGGCCGAACACCGCTCCCACGCCCACCGCTCGCAGCGCGTCGTGATCGACCGCGGGGATGATCCCGCCCACCACCACCGGGATCTCCGCCTTCCGCTGCTTCAGCTCGGTCATCAGGCGGCGGCAGATCCCCTCGTGCGCGCCGGAGAGGATGGAGAGGCCGATGACGTCGACGTCCTCCTGCACAGCGGCCGCCGCGATGGCCGGCACGCTCGCGCGCAGCCCGGTGTAGATCACCTCCATGCCCGCGTCCCGCAGCGCGGCGGCGATCACGCGCGCGCCGCGGTCGTGGCCGTCGAGGCCGGGCTTTCCCACGAGCACGCGGATCTTGCGTTCCATCGATCAGAACCTCGTCGGCGGCTGGTAGACGCCGAACTCCTCCCGCAACGCCCCGGCGATCTCGCCCACCGTGCAGTAGGCGCGCACCGCCTCGCGGATGTGCGGCTGCAGATTGTCCTTCCCGCCGGCGGCGGCCGAGAGCGCGCGCAGGGCAGCCTGGGCCTTGCCGCCATCCCGCTCGCGCCGGACGCGCGCCGCGCGCATCGCGGCCTCCTTGGCCGCCTCGGGAGAGGCGGTGGTGATCTCCATCTCCGGCTCCTCGTGCGCCTCGCCCACCGTCCGGAACTTGTTCACGCCCACCACCGGCACCTCGCCCTTCTCCACCGCGCGCTGGTGCTCGTAGGCCCGCTGGGCGATGCGCTGCTGGACGAACCCCGTGCGCAGCGCCTCGACGAAGCCGCCTCGCTCGTCGATCTCGGCCATCACCTTGCCGATGGCCTCCTCCATCCTGTCGGTGAGCGCCTCCACGAAGTAGCTGCCGCCGAGCGGATCGACGGTGCTCGCCACCTCGGTCTCGTAGGCGACCACCTGCTGCACGCGCAGCGCCGTGCGGGCGGACAGCTCGGTGGGGATGGCGAACGCCTCGTCGTACGCGGCGGTGAAGACGCTCTGCAGTCCCGAGCAGGCCACCGCGAAGGTCTCCAGGGTGGTCCGGGCGATGTTGTTGAGCGGCTCGGCGCGGGTGAGCGAATGTCCGCCGCAGACGCAGGCGGCGCGCAGCCGCCAGCTTTCGGGCTCCTTGGCCCCGTACTTCTCCTTGAGCAGCCGCGCCCAGATCCGGCGGCCCGCCCGGTACTTCGCGACCTCCTCGAAGAAGTTGGTGTACGTGTAGAAGAAGAAGCTGAGGCGCGGCGCGAACGCGTCGGCCGCAAGCCCGCGCGCGAGCAGGTTCTCGACGTAGGCTTTGCCGGCCGAGAGCGTGTAGGCCATCTCCTCGGCAGGGTTGGCGCCCGCGTCCCGGTAATGAGAAGCGATCGAGATGGGATTGAAGCGCGGCAGCCGTTCGACCGTGTCCTCGATCAGATCGCAGGCGAGGCGCATCGAGGGCTCGATCGGGAAGAGCCACGCCCCGCGCGCCCCGAACTCCTTGAGCAGGTCGTTCTGCACGGTCCCTGCGATGCGCTCGTCGGACACGCCCTGCTTGCGGGCCGTCTCTTCGTAGAGCGCGAGCAGGATGGGCGCGGTGGCGTTGATGGTCATGCTGGTGGAGACCTTCCCCAGCGGGATGCCGGCGAAGAGCTCCTCCATGTCCGCCAGCGACCCGATCGAGACGCCCACCTTCCCCACCTCGCCCTCGGCCTCCGGATCGTCCGCGTCGAGGCCGAGCTGGGTGGGAAGGTCGAGCGCCAGCGAGAGCCCGGTCTGGCCCTGCTCGAGCAGGTACTTGAAGCGCTGGTTGGTCTCGCGAGGCGTTCCGAACCCGGAGTACTGCCGCATGGTCCAGAGCTTCCCCAGGTACATGCTCTTGTGGATGCCGCGGGTGAACGGGTACTCGCCGGGCGGCGGCGGAACCTGCTTCACGTCGTCCGGCCCATAGAGCGGCTGGATCT
>WNFK01198032.1_pt1 | contig 13472 bp, 13 predicted proteins | sample 5400281 | NCBI WGS metagenome assembly WNFK01 (sample SAMN13153350, study PRJNA577476) | soil metagenome | isolation source: 20 cm soil on Douglas fir-dominated hillslope | place: USA:California | collected 2013-09-17
GTTGGATCTGAACCATCCACCAACTTCCGTTGGTGGGATTCCTAAATTTCGGCAGCTTGGCTCTCTGTAGGTTGGATCTGAACCATCCACCAACTTCCGTTGGTGGGATTCAAGAACTCGGTTCGTCCTCGCATGTAGGTTGGATCTGAACAATCCACCAACTGCCGTTGGTGGGATTCAAGAAGTCGGTTCGTCCTCGCATGTAGGTTGGATCTGAACCATCCACCAACTGCCGTTGGTGGGATTCCTAAATTTCGGCAGCTTGGCTCTCTGTAGGTTGGACCTGAACCATCCACGCACTTCCGTGGGTGGGATTACCGAGTCCTCACACAGTCTCGGTAGCGGGTGGGTCGCGCCAACCTAAATACGCTCCGAGGTGGCATGAGATCAGTATCACCTCGTTGCGGGCGTACTACTAACTGCTGCGCGTTGTGGGCTTGCGTTTGGGAGTGCGGTAGGTGACGTTGCCGGGGAGTTTGTTGGGCAGATCCACGGCGTCGTCGACAATGTCTTCGAGATGGACGCCAGCGGCGCGCGCGTACGCCAACAGGATCGTCAGAGGTGGTTCGTTCTTATCGAGTTCGTACTTCGATATCGTGGTGTAGTCAATCTCACCTTCAAATCCCAAACGCTTGAGCATCTCCTGCTGAGAAAGACCAAGGCCTTGCCGAATCTGCAAGAGCTTCGTTGCTAAACGCCTGGGTCGTGGCCGCGCGCTGCCCATCAGGAGTCTCCTCCTGACACCGGAGAGCCACAAAGAAAACTCTTGACTCTATGGACAGTTATCCATATAGTGCGCTCGCTTTTGTTTGGCGCCGTGAGTATGAACCTTTCATGCTCAACGGCGATGCTCATCACTCGTTAGTGTGGGAGATTGAGCCGCGCATTTGGCCGTTGCTTGATTGTCAAAGACGAGTGCATCGTAAAGCGTCAAAGGGCAAATCGTAAATAGCAAAATATCAAGTTGAGTGGCCCAGTGGGGGCCGCGCAGAGTCCGCGGAAACAAGCGGGGCCCAGAACCGCTCCGCGGACTCGGGGTTTTTTGTGTGAGATTTAGTGGTACGAAAGAAGCGAAGTGCGATGATGATCGAACAACTTATTGAAACTGAGCGGGAAAAGACGAGCGGCGGGTAGCGGGTGGGGTCTCATCGTGCAATCACTCATGTTGCGGTCCCATGAGGTCAGTACCACCTCGCGGTAGCGGGTGGGTCTTACGGATAGTCACTCGTGTCTCTGGGCGTGCGACCCACCCGCTAACCGCGAGGTGGTACTGACCTCATGGGACCGCAGCATGAGTGATTACGTCGCAACTTAAATTACGCCAAAGGGCCTCGATCAACTACTATTCAAACAGACGTCTGCGGTATCTTGAATTCAGTCGAAAGGAAGAACAATTATCGGTGCCTTATCGCTACCACATCTTCGCAGGATTGTTTTTACTAGTTGTATCGATCTTCGTGAGTTCACCTTTATTCGCCTTCCAGAAAAGTAAGCCGGCTAACGTCAGTCTTAATCCATTGCTGACTCGCACGGCTACCAAACATGAACTACGACGCTTTGGCTACGGCGGAACCGTAACCATCGTCGGTGCCCCGCAAGGTTCAATAGTTGTGGAAGGCTGGTCGCGCAGCGAAGGGGAAGTCACTGCGGATGTCGAACTGCACGGGGACAACGAAGAGGACCTCAACCGGCTCGCCACAGTAAATGGTTTTGTTCTTGACGAAGACACAAATCACTTGAGGCTGCTGTCTACGGGAACCCACGATCGTGTTTTCATGAGACGTGTCGCAAAAGATTTTCCGAAGAACCTACTGGGACTACCATGGAAGATTGACTACCGCATCCACGTGCCGGCTTCCACTGATGTCGAGATAAACGCCGGCCGCGGCGCCATCACTGTGACGGGCGTTGAAGGGGCGATTCGAATTAGTGGCGCTGAAAGCGAGACGCAATTGTCTCTAACCGGCGGGGTCGTTTCAGCTACGATTGCGGCGGGAAATGTGCGACTGACAATCCCTACACGCAGCTGGCGCGGTGCGGGTGCGGAACTCCGGCTCGCGGTAGGAAATCTGACTCTCGAACTGCCCGCTGGTTTCAATGGCGACATTGATGCGGATGTTCTTCGTTCAGGGAAGATCGTAAACAGCTACGAAGGGTTGGAGTCACGTGAGCGCCCGGGGCTTACCGAGCAAAAGGTGCGGGCGCGCGCCGGTGCCGGAGGGGCCTTCTTCAAATTGGCGGTGGGGGACGGTACGTTATACATCAAGAAGGCGGGCGGATAAAACGATTGCCGATTTTCGATTGACTTACCAGCTAAACTTGACAGTGTTTGCTTCGACGCCACTAACATCGCTCCGCGTAAACGCCAATCGGCAAATCGCGACAATCGGCAAATCGCGACAATTGGCAATCGGCAATAGTTCTGCTGTATCCTGTGCCGCTCGATAGCAGCTCTCTTCTATCCCACAGTGTTGGTTAACCAATGAGCGTAAAATCCGATCGCTGGATCCGGCAAATGGCAACTGAGTTTGGGATGATTGATCCCTTTGAAGCCGGCCAGGTAAAGGAAATTGATGGACGACGAATTGTTTCCTACGGTACGTCCAGCTATGGTTACGACATCCGCTGCGCAGACGAGTTCAAGCTGTTCACAAATATCAATAGCACAATAGTGGATCCGAAGGAGTTCGACGAAAAGAACTTCGTGGATGTGAAGGCTGACTCCGTAATCATACCCCCGAACAGCTTCGCACTTGCCCGCACCGTCGAATACTTCCGCATACCCAGAAATGTTCTGACGATTTGTCTCGGCAAGAGTACCTACGCCAGATGCGGAATCCTTGTGAACGTCACACCCTTCGAGCCTGAATGGGAAGGTTATGTCACGCTGGAGTTCTCAAATACCACGCCACTGCCCGCGAAAATCTATGCGAATGAAGGCGTGGCCCAGGTCGTATTTTTTGAATCGGATGAAGTCTGCGAGACCTCATATAAAGACAGAGGCGGGAAGTATCAGGGACAGCGCGGCGTAACGTTACCAAAGATGTAGTCCAACACAAGCAAAACCAATGGTTACAACTTTCGACGTTCTTAGTTTCAAAAAACTCGATCCACGCGCCACCTTGCCTACGCGGGGAAGTTCTTCGGCAGCAGGTCTGGATATTTATTCGATCGAAACTATCAGCATCGCACCACAGCAAAGGTTGCTGGCTCGAACCGGGTTGGCCGTCGCTATTCCTGACGGGTTCTACGGACGTCTCGCACCTCGTTCGGGTCTGGCAACGAAGCAGGGATTGGATGTTCTGGCAGGAGTCATCGATTCTGACTACCGCGGCGAGCTTTGTTGTCTGCTCTACAACGCGGGCGATGAAACAGTTGAATTGCCTCCAGAAAGTAAGATCTGTCAGCTAATAGTTGAACGGATAATTCTCCCGGCTCCTGTTTGGGCCGACGATCTTGATGAAACTTCCCGGGGACAGGGGGGGTTCGGTTCAACGGATGATTGGCCCAAGTCAGACTGGCGGGGCCCTGGTTTATAGGGACAAATGAACCTCGTCCCGCTGAACCGGAGGAAAAAAGCTGCATTCTCAAGCTTTTATTCTCAATGCGGAAGATTTTGTGACATTCTCGTTACCCATCTGCATAAGGCGAGTCTCATCATAAGTGCCTCCCAGTAACACCCCGTAGAACGGCGCGACATCGCTATTGATGGCCGGGACTAAGAGTACGGGCCGTTTTCACTCTCCTATCCGACAACTCCCCCGAAAGAGCGACGAGCTGAAGCGTCGCTGATTAAACGAACAAAAGGGAAGAACACTGGAGGAATATGAGATGAGAACCACTGGAAACAAGATTTGTATAGTCTTACTGGCAATACTGGTCACCGCCGGAATGGCGAACACCGGTATCGCTCAATATAGTAACAACGACACTTCCTTACGCGATCTGGTTCGTCGAATACAGACGCGCACAACGACCTTTAGTAACACAGCCCAGAACGCGCTCAACCGAAGTAGTATTAGCAACAGCTCTCGCGATGAATTTAACCGTTTGCTCGCAGATTTTGAGAGCTCCGTTAGCCAATTGAATCGGCGTTCATTCACCCGCCAGTCTACGCAGACGGAAGTACGCGACGCACTGGATCGTGCCGCGCTTATTAACAATTTCCTTCTCAACAATCGGCTGGGGTATGGCGTACAGCGGGATTGGGATCTCGTGCGCGCCGACTTGGACCAACTAGCCCAAGTCTACAATTTGAATTGGCAATGGAACACTGGGTCGGTTGGCGGTCCCACAGGCGGCTCGGGGTATGGCGATTACAATCTGAGTGATACGCAAATGCGGCAACTGATCCAGCGTATCGACAATCGCGCCAGCACCTTTAGTCGCAGTTTTCGGCAGGACCTGAATCGTGGAACTGTAAACGACCGGTATGGACTTGACGAAGCTCGTCGTCAGCTAAGCGAATTTGAATCGGCGACAGCGCAACTCCGCAGTCGCGTCAATACCAGGCAAGCTAACGCCAGCGATGTGCGCACTGTCCTGGATCGCGCGGCGGTTCTCAATACGTATGTGACGAATCATCAGCTTGGTTACCAAACCAAAAACAATTGGGATCTGCTCCGTCAGGATCTCGATCGCTTAGCAAGTGCCTACAATATCGCGTGGAACTGGTCGACAACGCCAGGATCAGGATCGGTCTATAGTACTGACGCCCAGCTGACGGGAACCTATCGCATTAACACTACTCAGGGCGATGATGCACGCCGGATTGCTGACGATGTGACACGGTCATTACCGACAACCGATCGGCAGCGGGTCTATGATTCGCTCTTGAGGCGACTCGATCCTCCGCAGATGTTGGCCATCGATCGCCAGGGAAGCAATGTGACAATCGCGTCTACGCGCGCGCCGCAAATCAATTTCGTGGCCGATGGTCGCGAGCACATTGAAACCAACCCGAATGGTCGTACGGTGCGGGTGCGGGCGAGCCTGACCGGGAATCAATTGAGCATCACCAGATCTGGTGACCGGGCCCAGGACTTTACCGTTACTTTTGAGCCGATAGACAACGGCCGCAGGCTATTGGTAACGCGGCGTCTCTATAGTGACCAGTTTAACCAGCCGGTTACGGTCCAGACTTATTATGATAAGACGGCCGACGTCGCCCAGCTCAATCTCTACGAGAGCAGTCCGGAGTATGGCACCGGAACAGTTGGCACGACCACGAGCGGCGACTTCGTGATTCCTAACGGGACACAACTGGTAGCCGTGTTGAATTCCAATCTTTCAACTCAAACAGCTCGCGATAACGAGCGTTTTACGATGACAGTGCGTTCACCGAGCGAGTACGAGGGGGCCACTATTGAAGGCTATGTCACGAACGTCGACAGGGCGGGCCGGATTACGGGCCGCGCCGACATGACGTTGAATTTTGACAGCATCCGTCTGCGCGATGGCAGAACCTCTCGGTTTGCCGGCATCCTCGAGAGCGTGCGCACGCCCGATGGTCAGAGCGTTCGAATCGATAATGAGGGTGCAGTGCGGGAAGGGGATAGTCAAACTACTCGTACGGTCCAACGCGCTGCTATTGGGACTGCGGTTGGAGCTATCATCGGCGCGATTGCGGGAGGTGGCAAAGGGGCGGCCATCGGCGCTGTGATAGGAGCAGGTGCCGGCGCAGGTTCAGTATATGTTCAGGGTCGAAATGATCTGGAACTGAGTACAGGAACCGAAGTTACCATCCGAGCTACGGGGCCACGAAATTAAATGTCCCGTTCGCTTCGGCGCCCGCGGGCGTCGCAGGTGTAGCTATCGCTTTAATGTCCGATATGCTTCATTCAGCTTGACGTTGTCTCCCGCAGTAGTCTCCTTGGTAACCCGCGACAAGCTGAAGCATTTCGGACATCAGTTGAGTGCTATCGTCGCGGTTTGCGGCAGGCGTTCCACAGTGAGTGTGAACTTCTGAAGGCTTGTGACCGATCGTTTGTCCGGTGACTGAAAAAAGAGAAAACCCTGGCGGCGGGGTTCCCCCCTGGACAGCGGGGTCTTCACATCGAGAGCGTACGCACCAAACTCCCTCTCAAAGTCTTTTCGCGAGTTTGGGTTGTAGCTGTAGACCTCATTCGCTTTGAGAATTCGCGATACTGCTTGCTTGGGCGATAGCAACTTCCATTCGCGTCCTTGATCATCTCGCAGTCGAAATCGTGCTTGCTCGATTGCTAGCGGCACCCCGCTTTCGTAGCTCAATTCCACGCGGACCGGTAACACACCGCTGAGTGGCAGATTCGCCTCGAACAGCTCCTGACTTTCTTCGTCGGTTAGCAGCGGTGCGACGCGAAGCGTTACCCCACCAGCGTCGATACTTTTCGCGTTGTTCGCGAGCGGTGGTAGTTCCGTAACAGGCTTAATCCTGAAGAGTGAGGCGGAACATCCTGAAGCCAGAAAGCTTGCGGCCATCAGGAAAACCAGGAAGGTTAGACGCTGGACCATAACGTCAATTTAGCATACGGGTAAGGGCATAGCACAGAAGTGTAGCGTCCAATCAGCCACGCTGAACAAATGGCATATGACCGGAGATTAAGAATCTGATCTGCGTAGTCCGCGTTAATCGGTGGCTTTAGGCGTATGTTACTATCTGCCGAATCATGATTAGGCCGTTTCGTGGTGTTCATCCTCAAATTCACGAGAGCGCATTTGTGGAAAAGAGCGCTCAGGTAATAGGCGACGTCCACGTTGGGGAAGAATCGTCGATCTGGTTCAATTCCGTGGTTCGCGGGGACATCTACTACATTCGTCTGGGTAATCGCACTAACATTCAAGACAATTCAGTCATCCACGTAAAGGACGGGTCGCACGCGACTGTTATCGAAGATGAGGTAACCGTTGGCCACAACGTAACGTTGCATGGTTGTCATATTGAAAGAGGCAGCCTCATCGGAATTGGCTCGATTATTCTCGATGACGCGCATGTTGGGTCGCATTCGATCGTGGCTGCGGGCGCTCTAGTGTCTCCCGGTACTGTAATACCGCCACGATCTTTGGTGATGGGTTTACCCGCAAAGGTAAAACGAACGCTGACAGATGAAGAGGTTGCCGGGCTTGCCGTCTTTTGGCAAAACTACGTCAGGTACGCGCGTGCCTATAAAGAAGAAATGACCCGCGATGCCCGATAGGATGTCCGATATGTTTCAGCTTGTCGTTTCGTGCGACGAAAACTTCTGGCGAGAGTCAGCGACAAGCTAATTAAGCATATCGGACGTGTCGAAAACTTTATATCAGGTAGGTGAGAATGACTTACTCTCGAATTATTCGCGCAGTCTTATTCGTGATGGCACTCGGCGTTTCCGGCTCTGCTCAAGTTAACGATAGCGCGACCTCGGTATTACACCCTATTGTAGGTTCGGTCAATCCAGTACCGCTGACTGACTCAACGAGTGGCAATACTCCATACACCCTCAAGCGAGGAGACAATGAGTTTGGTTTCTGGGGTGGCGTATCATTCAAGGCGACGACGATCTTCGCAGGATTGCACGAAGATGAGGCAGCCCATCGCAAGTTTGTCCTGGCTGCCTTCCGTTATGGCCGCACGCTTGCGGCCAACGACAGCGTGGCTTTCCAATACACGCTGGACGTTGTCCCCCTGGCGGTGGCGACCGGAGATATTGTGTCGCGCACGACTCTCGGCGGCGTTACTACCTTTCGGCGCGAAACAGCCTACGGTGCGGGCCTGACACCAGCAGCCTTCCAACTCGATTTTGCAAATGGTTCCAAGATTCATCCTTTCATCCATGTCAATGGAGGCTTTTTGGTATTCAACAAGCCGGTGCCAATTGAAGACTCCGGCAAATTCGCTTTTGTGGGTGAAGCAGGAACCGGCGTGCGCATCTTTACTTCAGATCGTCGAGCGGTGACCCTTGGCGTTAGATTTCATCACATCTCGAATGGAAATCGAGCCGGCTCGAACCGTGGCTTAAATCAGTTTGTCTTCTACGCGGGTTTCTCTATTTTCAAGTAATGGCCTCCAGCAAAACCCAACCAGCGCGCGGCATGCGCGACTTCCTTCCCGCTGATGTGCGCCGTCGTGATTACGTCATCGGTGTAATCAAAGAGGTTTATGAGCGTTATGGGTTCGAGCCGTTGGAAACACCGGCAGTCGAGAACATCGAGACGCTGATGGGAAAGTACGGTGAGGAAGGGAATCAACTAATCTTCAAGATACTCAAACGCGGTGTACATGAGAGCACTGGCGAAGCCGACCTGGCATTGCGTTACGACCTGACCGTCCCCCTGGCGCGTGTTGTTGCTGAGTATCGCGACAAGCTTCCCAAGTTTTTCAAACGTTACCAGATCCAACCAGTATGGCGCGCGGATCGTCCCGCACGCGGCCGCTTCCGCGAGTTTTACCAGTGTGACGTAGATGTGCTTGGGTCGAAGTCGATGGTGGTTGAGGCGGAAATCTGCGCGGCGGCGAGCGACGTCTTAAAAAAGCTTGGTTTCCACGATTTTACTGTTCGGATAAACCACAGAAAGGCTTTGACCGGGATCCTGGAGTCGGCGGGTGTTTCGCTGGAGAGCCACGACGCGGCTTTAGTGGCACTGGATAAGTTAGATAAGATCGGGCGCGAAGGCGTAGAAAAAGAATTTGCGGTGCGAGGCATCAATGCTGTCGCCGGTCATGCACTGCTTGAATTCTTCGGTGAGTTGAGATCCCTCGAGCACGCGGCCGAGATAGCGGCAGGAGAGAGCGTCGAACGCAAACAAAACTCACTTAACAAGGCTGTGCTGGGTCGAATGGTGGAATTTGTGGGCGACAATGAGACCGGCGCAAAAGGTGTGGATGAACTGCGGGCCATTATGGAGTATGCAGAAGCGATGGGCATTAAAAACCAAATCCGTGTCGATCCCAGCCTGGCCCGCGGGCTCTCTTACTATACGGGATCAATCATGGAGATCAGCGTCAAGGATCTGGCCGGAAGCCTCGGAGGTGGCGGGCGTTACGACAACCTGGTTGGCATGTTTCTTGGCGAAGAAGTACCGGCATGCGGTTTTTCCCTGGGCCTGGAACGCATTCTCTTCGTGATGGCCGAGCGAGGGATGTTTCCTGCGGAGGTAAGTTCCTCGCCGGCGAATGCAATGGTTGTCACATGGGACGAAGACTCCATTGTTGATTCGATCAGCCTGGCCCAGGAGTTGAGAGCGGCCGGCCTCCGTATCGATTTGTATCCAGAAGCTGACAAGGTCGCAAAGCAGTTCAAGTACGCTGCCTCGCGCGACATTTCCTTCGTTGTCATAATCGGTGAAGATGAACGTGCGCGCGGCGAAGTGACCATCAAGGACATGAGAACCGGCGAGCAGCAAACGGTGAAGCGCGACGCCGTTGCGGCGCGATTGCAAGAGTCTCTAGCTACTCAGGTTCGCTGAATGAGTGTTACTAAAGTGAGAGGCAGTTTGTACGATGTCTGAAACTGTAATTCAACATTATCTCGAGGATGCGCTCTCGTCATTCCGCGCCTACAAGAAACTAGCGGAGAAAGCCATCGAGCAGCTTCAGGACGAAGAAGTTTTCGCCACGCTCGATGAAGAATCAAACAGTGTTGCCGTGATCATGAAACACATGGCGGGAAACATGTTATCGCGCTGGACTGACTTTCTGCATTCTGACGGCGAGAAGCCCGATCGCAATCGCGACCTCGAATTTGTGATCGATCCGCAAACCAGTCACGCCGATCTAATGACTTACTGGCAACGAGGATGGCATTGTGTGTTTGCTGCGTTAGAGCCATTGCGGCCGGAAGACTTTGACAAGAAGGTCTTAATTCGTGGAGAGGAACACAGCATCATTCAAGCCATTGACCGGCAAATGACGCACTATGCCTATCATGTCGGCCAGATAGTTTTTCTGGCGAAACACCTCCGCGCCACCGAATGGAAGTCATTGAGTATTCCACGCAACCGCTCAGCGGAGTTCAATCGCTATCTCGACCAGGGAAACCGCGAGACGGACAGCGAGCATCGTTTGGATGTTGGGAGCAGATTCTCCAGGGAGTCCGATAAGTGGCTTTAGGAAGGTTTTTGGGCCTTGGGTCTTTGAGCTTTGTACTAAGCACAGCACAACCGGAGACCAGAGACCATGCCACCAATCAACGCCACCTTCCATCACATTAACGTTACAGTACCCAAATCAGCAGCAGAGGCTGCAAAGCACTTTTATAGTGCCGTGCTTGGACTGAATGAGATTCCAAAGCCTCCGGAATCGCGGAGCCGAGGGGGCGCCTGGTATCAGGTTGGCGAGACGCAGCTTCATCTTTCAATTGAAGATGGGCTCGGTGAAAACTGCATCAGCAAGCGACATGTCTGTTACACGGTTAGCAGCCTCGCTGAGGCGGAAGAACAATTTCGCAAGGCTGGCGTTGAGATCTTCCCTGATGACATTCCGACCCCAGGCTGGTCTCGTTTCTACGTGCGCGATCCGGGACATAACCGACTGGAGATCGCGCAGGCAGTTTGAGAATGTCCGATATGCTTTTAGATAACCTCGGCAATTTAGAACGCACGCATTCCTGCGGTGAGTTGCGCGATGCTGACATCGGCAAGAAGGTAACGCTGATGGGTTGGGTGGCCCGTCGTCGCGACTTTGGCGATTTGACGTTCATTGATTTACGAGATCGTGCGGGCATCACACAGGTAGTATTCAATGCGAAAGATGCTCCCGAGATCCACGCTAAAGCGAAAGAGCTGCGAGGCGAATATGTAATCGGAGTCGGCGGCGAAGTGGTTTCGCGGTCCGAGAATACTCGCAATCCCAAGATCGCGACCGGGGAGATAGAGGTGCAAGCACGGGAGTTGTATCTTTTCAACGATGCCCGCACGCCCCCATTTCAGCTCGACGCTGGTCCGGAAGCTCTTGCGAGCGAAGACCTGCGTTTGAAGTATCGTTATCTCGATTTGCGTCGCCCCCAATTGCAAGCGAATCTGCGTTTGCGCCATCGAGTCGTTGCCGAGATCCGCCGCTACATGGATGCACAGGGATTTACGGAAATTGAAACGCCCATTCTGATTAAATCCACACCCGAAGGCGCCCGGGACTACATCGTTCCCGCGCGGATTCAGCCCGGCAAGTTCTTTGCTTTGCCGCAGTCGCCTCAGCTTTTCAAACAGTTGTGCATGATCGGGGGCCTCGACAAATATTTTCAGATAGCGCATTGCTTCCGCGACGAAGACCTGCGCGCCGACAGGCAGCCGGAATTTACACAGCTCGATGTCGAGATGAGTTTCGCTACGCTGAAGCAGATTTACAGTCTGATCGAAGGGCTCTTTGCCAGTGTCTTCAGACTGATCGGGGTTGAGCTGCCGATTCCATTTCCCCGTTTTACGTATGCCCAAGTCATGCAACGCTTTGGTTCAGACAAGCCGGATCTGCGTATCGAAGGAGTCGAGCTGCAGGATTTGGCTTCGGCACTTGAGGGCACGGATTTTCCGCCTTTCGCGACTGCCCTGGCTTCCGGCGGTCAGGTTAAGGGCCTGACCGTACCGCAGGGCGCTGGACTTTCAAGGAAAGCTCTTGATGAGCTTCAGGAATTTGTCAGGCGTTATGGAGCGACGGCCCTCGCATGGATAAAGTTGGGTGATGAGATTAGCTCCTCGTTGTTGAAGTCTCTTGGTGCAAGTGTCGTCGAGCGCATGGCAAGCGTCGCGGGCGCACAGAAAGGCGATGCGGTTCTCATCGTCTCGGGTAAAGCGAAGATAGTAGCGGCAGGCCTGGGCGCGTTACGAAATGAAGTGGCCAAGCGCGAGAAGCTGATCCCCGAGAATCTCTACAGACCACTCTGGGTAACCGAGTTTCCGATGTTTGAGTACCACGAGGAGGACGGTCGCTACTATTCAATGCATCATCCCTTCACTTCGCCGCTGGACGAAGACCTGTCTCTGCTCGAGCGTGCTGTCGAAGGCGGCGAGACCGATCTCCTGGGCAATATTCGCACCAAGGCTTACGACCCTGTAATCAATGGCGTGGAGATGGCCAGCGGATCAATTCGTATTCACAGGCGCGACGTGCAACGTCTCGTTTTTAAAGCCCTGGGTATGACCACGGAGGAAGCACGACAGAGATTTGGGTTTTTTCTGGATGCGCTCGAGTATGGCACGCCGCCACATGGAGGCATCGCGCCGGGCATCGATCGAATGATGATGGTGCTGGCGGGAACCGACAACATGCGCGATGTGATCGCATTTCCAAAGACCGCTTCGGCTGCCGATCTAATGATTGAGGCGCCTGGTGAAGTAGATCCAAAGCAGTTGGAAGAACTGCATCTCAGCATCGTGAAGGAATGATCCTCCTCCTTACTTCACAACTAGAAGAGATTCTCGCACACGCTCGTGAAGCCCAGCCTTCCGAATGTTGCGGTCTGATTGGCGGCGCCGACGATGGGCGCACCAAAAGTATCTATCGCCTCAGAAATATTGCTTCGAATCCGGAGATTGCCTACGAGGCCGCACCTGAAGAACTCTTTGCCGCCCAACGGCTGATGCGGGAACGAGAGGAACGACTCCTCGCAATCTACCATTCACATCCTCGCGCCGTCATACCTTCCCCCTCTGAAACAGACGTGCGGCTTGCTTACTATCCTTCGGCAACTTATTTGATTATTGGTCTTGCAGGCAGCGAACCGATACTGAAGGCCTTTCAAATCTCCGAGCGGGAGCAGCGCTGGCAGCAGGTTGAGTATGAGATCGCGGACGAGTAAGATTGAACCGCTGTAGCATCTATATCGTAGAGAAGCGTCGTAGATGGAAACAAAGAAGGACAAATACGACACCAATCCGCTGGACCCGGATGTAGCGCGAAAAACGGAAGAGATCTGGGGCGATGGTGGCGGAGGCGCTCCGACTCAACAAGTGAAGGGGCATACGCGCGAAGTTGGCGACTCGCCGAAGGAAAACGCGCGCGGCAATGTCTATTCGGAGGCGCCAACGCGGCGCTATGACAATCCGCCTGAGTCGCCTTATCCGTCGGTGTTTATTCCGCCGCAATATTCGCCACCTGCTCAGTATCCGGCCGCGGGACAGCCTTATCAGTCACCTGTCAGCACTCGTCCGACATCTCGCACAGTTTCGGGTCTCGGCTTGCCTGAAAAATGGGCGGTGATGTTGCCTTACACGCCTTTATATATTGGTTTGGTTATGTCGCTGATCGAGTTGTTCCTTGTTCCTCGCAAGGAAGTGAAAGTGCGCTTCCATGCTTCGCAAGCTCTGGCCCTCCACATAGCCATTTTGATGGCGCAAACCGTCCTCGGCGTGATCAGCACAATTACTGACAGTTCGTTCGGAGGGGTTGTGCTCAAACTAGCTGCCCTGATCTTTTTGATTATCTCTATGGCGCGAGTATGGAAAGGCGAACCTCATCGCCTGGCGCCGCTTGGGGAGCCAGCCCAATGGTTCAACGAGCATATTGAGCCGCGGAACAAGGGATA
>WNFK01187290.1_pt1 | contig 13464 bp, 12 predicted proteins | sample 5400281 | NCBI WGS metagenome assembly WNFK01 (sample SAMN13153350, study PRJNA577476) | soil metagenome | isolation source: 20 cm soil on Douglas fir-dominated hillslope | place: USA:California | collected 2013-09-17
CGTTCGCGAGTCGGCCGCCCAGCGCGCCGCGTTGATTCGCGCCGAGGCCGACATCGTCGAGGGGCTCTCGAGCGACGACTTCGACCAGGTCGCGAAGATGCCGGGCATCGCGGTCCCGAACTTCCCGGGCATGACGACGTTCGGCATCAAGATGAACACGCAGAACGGCGCCACGAAGGACGTGAACCTCCGCAAGGCCGTCTGCTACGCGTTCGACTACGAGGCCCTGGTCAAGATCTACAACGGCAACGCTGTCCTCCAGACCAGCCCATTCCCGAACGCGACGCGTGGGTTCGTCGCGGTGCCCGGGATCTACCGCCAGGACCTTGCCAAGGCGAAGGAGTCCCTGGCCAAGTCCGCGTACCCGAACGGTGGAATCGAGCTGGAGTACGTCTACGTTCAGGGGCTCGAGGAGGAGCGCAAGATGGGGCTCGTCCTCATCGACAACCTCCAGAAGCTCAACATCACGGTGAAGATGGTTCCGCTGATCTGGCCCAACATGGTCGGCCGCGGCGCCAAGCCGGAGACGTCACCGGAGCTGATGGCCGTCTTCGCCACGCCTGTCTCGACGGACCCCGACGCGGTCGCGTACCAGTACCACAAGAATTCCTGGGGCAAGTACTACGGCTCGTCCTACTACGCCAACGACGCGGTGTGGGCGCTGATCGACAAGGCGCGGACCATCGCGCGCTGGGAGGAACGGGCGCCGATCTACGCGGACATCCAGCGGAAGATCGTCGCCGATGCCCCCGAGATCTTCGGGATGCTGGCGAACCGCCGCTGGGCGATGCGCGATCACGTGAAGGGCTTCGTCTTCAGCCCGGTGCGCTTCACCGGCGAGATCGACCTCTACCCGCTCGCGATCGCCGCCAAGTAGGCTTGCTCGGTTACCTCGCCCGGCGCTTCCTCCTGCTGGGCCTCATGCTGTTCGGCCTGCTCTGCGTCACGTTCGTGATCTCGCACGTCGCGCCCGGCGACCCGGCGCGGCTCGCCGCCGGGCCCGACGCGACGGCGTCGATGGTGGCGACGATCCGCGCCGAGTACGGGCTCGATCGCCCGCTGCCGATCCAGTTCGGTCAGTATCTTCACGGTGTTCTCTCCGGCGACCTCGGTCGATCCTTGAGGACGCGCGAGACCGTCGCCGCCGACCTCGCACGCTACTTCCCGAACACCTTCGAGCTCGTGACGGGCGCCATGCTCCTGGCCGTCGGCCTCGGGATCCCGCTGGGCATCCTGTCCGCGGTCTATCGCGACACGTGGGTCGACCAGCTCACGCGGGTCGTGTCGGTGTCGGGCATCGCGATCCCGGCGTTCTGGGCCGGGCTCATGCTCCAGCTCCTGCTGGCCCTGCACCTCGGAATCCTGCCACTCGGCGGTCGCCTCGGTCTCATGACCGCGCCGCCGGCGCCGGTGACGCACCTGCTGGTCGTCGACGCGATCCTGGGAGGCCAGTGGCGGGTCCTCGGCGACGCGTTGGCCCATGCGGTCCTGCCGACGGTGACCTTGTGCTTCCCGGCGCTCGCCTCGATCGTCCGGGTCAACCGCGCCGAGATGCTCGAGACCTTGAAGCAGGACTACATCGTAAACGCCCGCGCCCAGGGGGTGTCGGAGCTTCGCATCGTCGGGCTCTACGCGCTGAAGAACGCCATGATCCCGACCCTGGCGATGATCGGGCTCCGCTACGGCTGGATGCTGGGCGGCACCGTGCTCGTGGAGACCGTGTTCGACTGGCCCGGGATCGGGCTCTATGCCGTCGCGTCGGCGGTGTCGTCGGACTTCCAGCCCATCATGGGCGTCACGCTCGTGATCGGTCTGAACTTCATGCTGGCCAACTTCCTCGTCGACCTCGCCTACGGCTGGCTCGATCCGCGGGTCCGCCCGAGCATGTCGGCCTGATGGCCTTGCGAGCCGCAGGACTTCGGGGGGCTGGGGCCCCCGCAGTCCGAGGCGAGCCGATGAACATGGCCGTGCGAGCCGCAGGACTTCGCGGGACTGGGGCCCCGCAGTCCGAGGCGAGCCGATGAACATGAACCGCGCCGTCTCGACCGGCTCGTGGCTCGCCGAGCGCCAGGGTCGCGAGCTGCGACTCTACGCCCGCATCTTCGCGCGGAGCGCTGCGTCCCTGCTCGGGCTCGGCCTGGTCCTCGTGTTCCTGCTCATGGCGGCACTCGGCCCGTGGATCGTGCCCTATCCCGAGGACGCGCGCGGCGCGGTGCATCTCGACCAGAAGCTCCAGCCGCCGGGCGCGCGCCACTGGTTCGGCACGGACGAGGTGGGGACCGACATCTACACGCGCGTGGTTCTGGGCGCGCGCGTCTCGCTCCGGATCGGACTGATCATCACCTTGCTTGCCGCCGTCATCGGCGTGCCGCTCGGGATCGTCGCCGGCTACGTCGGCGGACCGCTCGGCGAGACGATCATGCGGGTGACGGACGTGTTCCTGTCGGTGCCGGCGCTGGTGCTGGCGCTGGCGATCGTCGGCGCCCTCGGCCCGGGTATCACCAACGCGATCGTGGCGCTCGGCCTGGTGTGGTGGCCGGGCTACGTGCGGCTGGTCCAGAGCAAGACCCTGGCGCTCAAGGGACAGACGTTCGTCGAGGCCGCGCGCGCCGTGGGAACCGGCCGCCTGCGCATCGTCTTCGTCCACATCTTGCCCAACTGCGTGTCACCGATCACGGTCAAGGCGAGCATGGACATGGGGTCGGCGATTCTGGCGGCCGCCGGGCTCGGCTTCGTCGGGCTCGGTGCTCAGCCGCCGTACCCGGAGTGGGGCGCGATGATCAGCCACGGCCGCAACTATCTGCCGACCTGGTGGTGGTACTCGGCATTCCCGGGCCTCTTCATCTACCTGACGGTGCTCGGCTTCAATCTGCTCGGGGACGGGCTGCGCGACATTCTCGACCCGCAGAGCCGCGGGTAGCCGGTTACTTCCGTGCGTCGAGGATCAGCTGCATGAGATGCCCGAACTGGGAAGACGTGACCTGTCGACCCTCGATGTCCGTGTTGACACGATGGACGACGACGAGGTCGAGGTAGGGCACGACGACGATGTAGTGACCGCCCGCGCCCCGAGCCGAGAACACCCGACCCTTGAAGTACGACGACGTGAAGTGCGGTCCGCCGTTCGGCGCCACCCACCAGAGGTAGCCGTAGCCACCGGTCTGGCCGAGGTCCGAGTATGAGCGCGTGCTCTCCTCCACCCACTCGCGCGGCACGATGGAGCGTCCGCGCCATTGCCCGCCCCGCAGGTACAACAACCCGAATCGCGCCATGTCGCGGGCGGTCAAACGGAAGGGATAGGCCGCGTGGACCGACTCCGGGCCGCGAACGTAGGTGCCATCCTCGAGGCGGAAGTCCTCCATTTCGAGCGGATCGGCGATTCGCGCCTTGAAGTCCTGATAGATCGACGTCTTGGTCGCCTGCTCGAAGATTGTGCCGAGCGCGTTGAAGTCCCAGTTGTTGTAGTACCAGAAGACTCCCGGCGCGTAGCTGCCGCGCGCCGGACGTGCGAGCGCCATGTCCCGCGTCTCGTACAACGCAGGATGATAGATGCCGGAGCGTGCCTTGAGGAGATCACCCACCGTCGCGCTCTTCTCCACCGGCGTGAGGGGATTCCGGTCGTCGATGCCGAGGTCGGCCAGCGTCTTCGAGAGCTCGATCTGCCCGTCCCGCATGTGCATGCCGTACAGCGCGCTGAGCAAGCTCTTCCGGATGGAGTGGATATTCAAACGCTTGGTCGTCTCACCCCACTCATCGACGACAAGGCCGCCAACGATGATCATCACCGCGGCGGTGTCGATCGTGCCGGCGTACGCCCGCGCTTCCTTGAGCTTGGCCTCCGACCAGCCGACCTGGTCGCCGGACGGAACTCGGGTCCAGGTCGCGCCGGGATAGATCGGCGCCTGCCCGAGCCCTGGATAGGCCGGGATGACGATCAGGAGGAGGACGACTGCGAGCGCAGCTCGAATGCTGATCATGCCGCTCTAGAGGCCGCAGGCTTCGGCGATGACGCGGGCGACGAGCAGGTTGGCGAGCAGCACCGGGGCGCCCGTGAGGCGCTGGATCTCGTCGCGGGTCTTGCGCCGGAACCCCATGCAGTCGAGCGCGACGAGCCCCGCGCGCGCGGCGCGAAGCGCGTCGGCCGTGCGCGCGATTTCCGCCGGGCTTTCTTCCTCGTAGGGCGAGAGCGGGACCACGACCGGATCGAATCCGTCGGTCCGCCAGCGTGCTTCGGTCTGGGGCACGTGCTGGACCGACGGGGTGACGATGCCCAGACGCCCCGGCCAGCGGAGCGCGCGCAGCACGCCGAGCAGCACCTGATGTGGCAGCACGAGTAGCCGCGAAGCCTCGAGCGCGGGAAACGCGCCCGTGCACAGGAGCGCCGTCATCGTGACGCCGCTGCTCTCGAGCTCGCCGATCGCCGCCTGGACCCTGGCGACGACGTGCCGCTTCGCGACGAAGACCGGGGTGCCGTCGGCCAGCCGCGTGACCAGGATGTCGTCGCCGGGGCGAGGGGCCAGAGCGGCGATCTCGCCGCGGGCGAGGCCGTCGAGGGCGCCGCGCTCGCGCACCGTCACCGCCGGCCCGAGGATCGTCTCCATGTCCGGGACGACGTCGACGCGCGGCGACTGGCCGATCGTGACGAGCCCGACGATCGGCCCGCTCACAGGACGTGCAGCCACGGGCGCGTCGTGAGCGCCTCGGGCTTCCAGAAGCCGGTCTCCGTGAACGAGCGCCGCGCCTCGTCCGCATCGGTGGTCTTCACGATCGCCAGGGTCTTGCCGTCCTCGAAGAAGCCGCCGAACGCGAGCCGGCCGGCGCCGCGCATCTCGATCAGCGCGAACTGCGCCATGTCGTGCTGGGCCGACGAACTGGCTGAAGCTCTTCGGCTCGTAGCGGGTCCACACGCCGCCCATCCAGTACGGATCTTCCTCGATCGCGAACTTGAGCTGGGCCGGCTGCTGGAGCCGGTAGAAGAGATCGGCGGTGCGGAGGTCGGCCGACGGGCCGCCGCCGATCAGGATGCCGTTGGCGCGCAGCCCCTGGAGGCGCTCGATGTGGTCGCGGCGGTGGGCCTCGCGCCGGGTCAGATAGTCGTCGGCCGCCGTGAGAGCGATATGAAAGACGATCACGCCTTCCTCCATGTAGATTTTGATCAGGCGCGCCTCCGCCGGCGGGGCCCCAGCCCCGCGACGGCCTGCAGCGCGCACTGCCAGGAGGCCTAGCAGCCTGGCTTCTGACGCCCCGTGTTACTGTGTCACGAGATGGAGCTGCTCGAGCGATTCCGCTCGCGTTATCCGTTTCCCCTCGACGACTTTCAGGTCGAAGCCATCCGCGCCATCGAGGCGGGCCAGTCCGTGATCGTCTCGGCACCCACGGGCGCCGGCAAGACCCTCGTCGCCGAGTTCGCCATCCACGCCGCCCTGGCCGCCGGCCGCCGCCTAGCGTACACGACTCCGCTCAAGGCGCTCTCGAACCAGAAATTCGCCGACTTCACCCGCGAGTTCGGCGCTGATAGAGTCGGCATCCTCACCGGCGACGTCAAGGTGAACCCGCACGCGGCGATTCTGGTCATGACGACGGAAATCCTGCGAAATGCACTTTACGGGAGCGGCCTCGACGGGCTGCGCTACATCGTGCTCGACGAGTGCCATTACATGGGCGACGAGGGACGCGGCACCGTCTGGGAAGAGATCATCGTCTCAGCGCCGCCCGACGTCGTGCTCGTCGGCCTCTCGGCGACCGTCGCCAACGTGAAAGAGATCGCCGACTGGATCTCGATCGTCCACCGGCCGATCATGCCGATCTTCCATCCGCACCGGCCGGTGCCGCTCGCGTACGTGATCGCCGACCTCGCCGGCGAGATCCACGAGGTGGAGCGGATCCGTGCGGGTCGCGCGCGCGTCGTGGGCGACGAGCCGCGCGGTCCCGACGATCGCGGGCGCTGGTACACGCGACGCGTCGTGCATCCGACGGTGCTGATCGAGGCGCTCGAGGCGCGCGGCTGGCTGCCGACGATCTATTTCATCTTCAGCCGGGTCGGCTGCGAGCGGGCGATGCAGGACGTGCTGACCGAGGGCAAGAGCCTGCTGGCGCCGCCCCAGCAGCGCGAGGTGGACACGGCCATCGGCGACCTGATCCGCGAGAGCCCGACGGTGGCCGAGTCCGTGCTGAACCAGAGCGTGTTCGAGGCCCTGCGGCTCGGCATCGGGGTCCATCACGCCGGGATCCTTCCGAGCGTCAAGCGGCTCATCGAAGTGCTCTTCGAGCGCGGGCTCTGCAAGGCCGTCTTCGCGACGGAGACGATGTCGCTCGGCATCCACATGCCGGCACGCTCGGTCGTGCTCCAGGGGCTGACCAAGCGGACCGATCGCGGCTTCCGGTCTCTTTCGCACAACGAGCTGACCCAGATGGCCGGCCGGGCTGGGCGCCGCGGAATCGACGCCGAGGGCACGTGCGTGATCGCGCTCGACGCCCGCGACGGGCTCGACGACCTGCTGCGGGTGATCGACGGCTCGCCGGAGCCGATCGAGAGCCAGTTCAAGCTGGGCTACGGGTCCGTCGCGCTCTTGCTCTCGACCGGAGCGCCGCCCGACGCGCTGCGCCGGCGGATCGAATCGTCGTTCGGGCAGTACCAGAACCTCAAGCGCATCCGCGAGGTCGAAGCGGACGTGCGAAAGCTCGAGGCCTCGCTCGAGGAGCTGCGCCGCTATCCGGCCCCCTGCGGCGAGTTCCAGCGGATCGGCCGCTATCGCCGCGCCCGCCAGGAAGTCGAAGCGCGCCGCCACGCGCTCGGGCGCGGGGGCGGCAAGCGCGGCGAGCGGGGAGAACGCGGCGAGCGCAGCGTGGCCGAAGCCGAACCGGGGCGGCTGATCCTGGTGCGACGGGGCGGGGCGCCGACCCTGGCGATGGTGCTCGGGATCCACGCCATCCGCGGCCACCGCGTGCTGATCGATGCCCTCCTGCCGCACGGAGCGACCGTGCGGGTAAAGAGCGGCGTGATCAAGCGGGTCTTCTGGGCGACGCCGCCGCTGCACGTGCCGCGAGACCGCGGGCGGGACGGACGCGACCACGCATCGGACGGCCGCGAGCGATCGGGCAGCTGGCGCGATCAGCAGCGCGACGATCGCGACGGCCGGGACCGCCGCGGTCCCGACGGTCGCGGGCTGCGTCACCTGGCGGTAGAGCTGGAGCGCTTGTCGGTCCCCGAGCTGATCGACCGCGAGCGCGCCCAGGGCCCCGAGGCGGCACTTGCCGCGATCGAGTGCCATCGTTGCCCGTGGGGCGCGACCGCCCGCTGCGACCGCGAGTGGCGAGAGCTCGAGACCGTCACCGAGCGCCTCGGGGTTCGACGGCGACAGCTCGAGGCGCTTCGCGGCGCGTACTGGCAGGAATTCCTCCGTGTCGTGGAAGTCCTGGAGCAGTTCGGCGCGGTGCGCGATCAGCAAGTCCAGGGAAAGGGCCGGCTCATCGCCGAGATTCGCCACGACAACGAGCTGCTCGTCGCCGAGGGTGTGTCGCATGGCGTGTTCAACGACGTCTCCGGTCCCGAGGCGGCGGCCATCTGCTCGGCGCTGATCGAGGAGGCGCGGTCGGGCGACCCGGCACTGGCGCGGACGTTCATGAAAAAGAGGCCCAAGCTCAAGCGCAAGCTCGATCTGCTCATGCGGGTCGCCGACACCGTGCACGAGGCCCAGCGCGCGCGCCACCTCCGCATTCCGATCGCCGTCCACGCCGGGTTCATGCCCGCGGTGTATCGCTGGGCGTCGGGCGAGGACGATTGGAGCGCGATCGTCGAAGAGGCGTTCGGGGGCCACGAAGGTGATCTGATCCGGGCGATGCGGCGGCTGATCGACCTGCTCCGTCAGCTGGCCGACAGTCCCGAGGTCGCGGCCGAGACGGCCCGGGTGATGACCCACGCCTCCCGGGTGATTGATCGTGGCATTGTTTTGGAGTCGGCCCTGATATGATTCGAGACGTGAGGCGAATCGCGGTCCTGGGCCTCGTTCTGCTCCTCGCCGGATGCTTCGCGTACCGGACCAAGGAGCAGCGCACCACCGAGGGGCCGATGGCCGAGGACATCTGGACGATGAAGGTCCTCATATCGAACGGACGCGAGCCGAACTTCGACGAACGCCGCCGCTGGGACAACGCGATGGAGCAGAGGATCGGCCAATATCTGCGCCAGAATCCCGACGCCGCCAACTCCGTCGACGTGTCGACCTTCCGGTTCATCAAGCAGGTCACGGTCGGTCAGTCCGACGAGCAGGTCGTGATCCTGCTCGGCCCGCCGCTCTCCCGGATTTCCGATGCCGCGGAGATGGAGAAGCTCGCCAGGCAGTACTGGCCGGCGGCGAAGACATCACGCAGTACGCGGTCCGTCCCTGACGCGGTCTCCCGTCTCGAGAATTCCATGATCGAGTCCCGCCTGGTCGTCACGAAGAAGACGGCGCCGGCCCCGCACGGCATGGTGGCCGCGGAGCACCCGATCGGGGCGCGCGTGGGCGCGCGAATTCTCGAGCGCGGCGGCAACGCGGTCGACGCCGCGGTGGCGACCGCGTTCGCCATGACGGTCGTGGAGCCCTTCATGTCCACGATCGCCGGCTCCGGGACGATGCTCGTGCACATGGCCCGACGGGGCGAGACCATCGCGCTCGACTTCAACGGCTGCGCGCCGAGGCGCGCGCACGCGTCGATGTTCCGCACGACGACGGGGATCTCGCGCGGCCTCTTTGCCTGGCCCAACGTCGAGGGCGCGGCGAACGAGCGCGGATGGCTCGCGCCGGCCGTGCCCGGATCGGTGGCCGGGCTCTCGCTCGCTCTCGAACGATACGGGACGTTGGCCCTTCGCGACGCGATCCAGCCGGCGATCGAGCTCGCCCGTGGCGGATTCATCACGGACTGGTATCAGGCGCTCACGACGGCGCGACAGATCGAGGAGCTCGCGGCGGCCGGTGAGGCCGGCCGCGTGTATCTGCGAAACAGCCGAGCGCTCTACCGGCCGCCGACCGGCATGGAAGAGGGCGATCGCGCGACCTATCCCGACCTCGCACGAAGCCTGGAGCTGATCGCTCGCGACGGGCCGAACGCGTTCTACCGGGGCGAGATCGCGCAAGCCATCCACGACGCGATGGCAGCGAATGGCGGATTGATCACTCGCGAGGATCTCGCGGCCTATTCGGTGCGCGTCGGCGCGCCGCTCGTGGGCACGTACCGCGGCGTCGAGCTCGCGTTCTCGCCGGGGGCGACCGGCGGCATCACCGCGCTGGAAATTCTGAACATCCTCGAGCAGTTCCCGAAGACCGCCGTCGGCTGGAACACCCCGGCCGGACTCAATGTCCGGGCGCAGGCCGTCCGCCGCGCGTTCGCCGATCGCTTCGAGCATCTCGGCGATCCAACCCAGGTGCAGGCCCCGTGGGATCGGCTCACGTCGAAGGCGTACGCGCGCGAGGTCGCCGCCGAGATCCGGCGTCCGGGCAAGCGAGGCCGCCGGGACGATGCGATCGACGCCCTCGGAGCGGCCGCGGCCGGCGGCGATTGCACGACGCACATCAGCGTCATCGACCGGCAGCGAAACATGGTGGCCTTGACCCACACGGCCGTCTCGCTGTTCGGCTCGATGGTCGTGGTGCCCGGCACCGGGATCCTCCTGAACAACGGGATGATCTGGTTCAACCCGGAGGCGGGGCAGCCGAACTCGGTCGCGCCGGGCAAGCGGGCGCTCGTGAACATGGTACCGGTGCTCGGCTTCAAGAAGGGCAAGCCGTACTTCACCTTGGGAGCACCCGGCGGACGGCGGATCGTGTCGGCGATTCCCCAGGTCATTGCCTCGCTCGTCGACAGCGGCCGTGACCTCCAGGACGCGATCGAGGCGCCCCGCCTGCACGCGGAGAGCCATGAAACGCTCGTCGACGTTCGCGTCGGCGAGAAGGTGCTGACCGCGCTCGGTCGGCTCGGGCAGCGGGTCGCCCCGCGAGAGGAAACGTACGCGACCCTGAATTTCGCCAAGCCGGTAGGCGTGCGGGTCGGGCGCCGCGGCCTCGAGGCAGGGCTCGACACGCTCCGGCCCGCAGCCGCGGCCGGACACTAGGAGTCCGAGACTATGGCAGACGTAGATCTGACGGCCGCGTTCTCGACCGTTCCGGCGGCGGAAGCCGAGGAGATCAAGCGGGTCATCATCGAGACCGTGAAGCAGCTCGCCCAGGATGACGGCACGTTCAAGCGCGCCAAGCTGGTCTTCACCGAGTCGGACGAGCGCTGCGGGCTCACCGCCGAGCTCGACGGCGTCAAGCGCGAGGGCGTCCCGCTCCAGATCGATATCGATCAGCTCGAAGACGCGAAGACCTCGGCCGGCGCGCGGGCCCAGCTCAAGGAAGCGCTCCGGCTCTACTTCCGGCGCGTCCTTGGAAAGTAGCGACGCCGGTACTCTCCTCTTCTCCTGGCGCGGCTGTCTCTTTCGCGTCCCGGACCAGGTCCAGGCTCCCAAGGCCGGCTCGCTCTTCTTCTGCCGTCATCTCGTCGTGCACCCGGGTGAGCGCATGCTCGAGATCGGCGGCGGGCTCGGTCTGGCCGCGGTGCTCGCCGCCCGAACCGGAGCACGAGTGACCGCGATCGACGTCCTGCCCGCGGCGGTCGAGGTGATGCGCGCCAACGCCGCGCTCAACGACGTCACGATCGATGCGCGCCTCGGCGACTGCTACGCGCCGGTCGCCGGCGAGCGCTTCGACCTGATCTGTGCGAATCCGCCGCAGATGCCGACGCCGCCGGGTCGCGAGCGGCGAGATCCGGCGGCGGCGGCCGACAACGGCGGGCCCGACGGCTGGGAGCTGCTCGACCGCGTGATCGCGGGCGCGCCGCGACATCTCAACCCGGGCGGCCGGCTCATCTTCACCATCTTCGCGTTCCTCGGCGTGAAGGCCACATTCGCAAAGGTCGAGGCCGCGGGTCTGGTCCCGGTGGTCATCGCGAGCGAGATCGAGTCGTTTCCGCGGATCGGGTACGAGCGCCTCGACCACATCCGCGCCCACGATCTGGAGGCGACGGTGCCGTCCGGCATCCCCGAGACGGTCGAGCGGTTCGTGATCCAGGGGACCGCTGCGAGGTGACCATCACATGACGCGACGGCTCATCGTCAACGCCGACGACTTCGGGCTGACCCCAGGGGTCAGTGCCGGCATCCTGTCGGCGCACCACCACGGCATCGTGACCAGCACCACCTTGCTCGCCACCGCCGCGATCGATCCCGAGCAGCTGGCGGCCCTACGCGACTCCGGTCTCGGCGTCGGCATTCACGTGAACCTCACGCTCGGCCGGCCGCTCTCCAACGGACGCTCGCTGGTCGACGCCGACGGCCGCTTCGTGCGCGACGCGAGCCACGCTGCCGCGCGCGCCGACGCGAGAGACGTCGAGCGTGAGGTGAACGCGCAGGTCGAGAAGTTCGCCTACCTGATGCGCCGTGAGCCGACGCATCTCGATACGCATCATCACGTCGGTCTGCTGGCGCCCGTCACCGACGTCGTGCTCGAGGCCGCGCGGCGCCTGGGGGTGGCCGTCCGCAGTCAGAACGCCACGGCGCGCGCCCGCGCGCTGACGGCCGGGCTTCGCACTCCCGACCATTTCTTCGGCGAGTCCGGTCCCGGCGCGTACTGGTCGCTCGCGCGTACCCTCGCGCATCTCCGCGCCCTGCCGGCCGGCGTGTCCGAGTTCATGACGCATCCCGGCTGGTGTGACGACGCGCTCTCCTACAGCCGCTACGGCCGCCAGCGTGAGACCGAGATGATCGGCCTGGGTACCTCGTCCGCGCGCGCGGCGGCCTCGAGCCTCGGCATCACGCTCTGCCACTTCGGCGAGCTGTAGCCGATGCGCGCCGCCGTGCGTCGCGGCGGCCGCCGGCGTCAGCCCCGACGCCGGCGTGCGGCAACACCCTCCGTCATCATCGGCGTTGACGTCGGAGGCACCACCACGGCGGTCGGCCTCGTCACCCGAGATGGCGACGTGATCGCCGACACGAGCGCCCCGACTCGAGCCTCCAGCCGCGATCCTCTGGAAACGATCGTGGCCCTCATCGGGAAGCTCACCGCGCGTGCCGGCAGATCGGTCCGGGCGAGCGCCGTTGGTATCGGTGTGCCCGGGCCGGTCGACACGGGACGCGGTATTGTCGGGGAGCCGGTGACCCATATCCCGGCCCTGGAGGGGCGAGCGCTCGCGGCCGAGCTCCGCGGGCGCGTCGGCTTGCCGGTCGCGATCGACAACGACGTCAACGCGCTCGCGCTGGGCGAGGCGACCTTCGGCACCGGGCGGGGCACACGCTCGCTCGTCGTCCTCTCGTTGGGGACCGGCATCGGAGCTGGGATCGTGCTCGAGGGCCGGCTCGTGCGGGGTGCCGCGGGGTTCGGCGGTGAGCTGGGTCACACGCCGGTGAACTTCGACGGGCCGCCGTGCTGGTGCGGGCTTCGCGGGTGCCTGGCATTCTATGCGAGCGGGCGGGGAATCGCCGACCTGGCGCGCGCCCGAGCCGGCGATGAGTCGGCGACGATGCTCATGAAGGCCGCGGACGGGGAGCCGTCGGACATCACGGCGTCCCTGGTCTTTCGCGCAGCCGGGCAGGGAGACCGCCTCGCCGGGTCGATCGTGGACGAGGCGTGCCAGGCGCTCGGTGCGATGATCGGGACGATCGTGAACGGCTTGAACCCGGAGGTCCTGATCATCACGGGAGGCGTCGTGGAGTCGTACGTGAAGCTCGAGGCGTCGATACTCCGGGCGAGCCGCGAGTACGCGTTCCCGCAAGCGCTCGCGGCGACGCGCATCGAGCTCGTGCCCGGAAACAAGCTGTCGAGTGTGCGCGGCGCGGCCGCGCTTGCGCTGTACGAATCGAGCGGCCATTCGCGGAGGACACGATGAAAGCCATCACGTTTCACGGTGTCGGTGACGTGCGCGTGCAGGACGTCGCGGAGCCCAAGGTCGTCGATCCGACCGACGTCGTCGTGAAGATCACGACGAGCGCCGTCTGCGGCTCGGACCTGCATCAGTACCACGGACGCGGCGGCGCGCTCGTCCAGACCGGCGCCGTCATGGGACACGAGTTCATGGGCACCGTCGAGGATCTCGGGCCCGCGGTCCGCCAGGTCCGCCGGGGTGACCGCGTGATCGTGCCGTTCTCGGTCTCGTGCGGCACCTGCGAATGGTGCCGGCGACGGCTACCCACCCAGTGCACTACGACCGGGCGTGCCGTCTTCGGCGGGCGATTCGGCCACGTGTGGGGCGGCGGTCAGGCCCAGCTCATTCGCGTGCCGTTCGCCGACCACCTCTGCGAGCTCGTACCGGCGGAGATGACCGACCACGACGCGATCTTCCTCGGCGACATCCTGTCGACCGGGTATTTCTGCGCCGAGAACGGCGGGATCCGCCCGGGTGACAACGTCGCCGTGTTCGGCGCCGGGCCGGTCGGACTGCTCGCGATGCAGT
>WNFK01026648.1_pt2 | contig 13463 bp, 12 predicted proteins | sample 5400281 | NCBI WGS metagenome assembly WNFK01 (sample SAMN13153350, study PRJNA577476) | soil metagenome | isolation source: 20 cm soil on Douglas fir-dominated hillslope | place: USA:California | collected 2013-09-17
AGAGGTTCGAGTCCTCTTAAGGCCTATTATATAAAAAAAAGATGCTAAATAATAATCATATTTAGCAAAAATATGATTTGCTAAGATATATTTAATAATGAGGAATTTTCCCACCCCCTCCCACCAATATAACCATATTTTCGTTTTTTTTAGGTCCGCCCCCTCCTTTCCCTCTGCCTCTCCTTTGCCTCTGCCTGTATGGCACTCGGCCAAAAGGGAGAGTATGGCACTCTAAAAAGGGAGATTGCAAGTCGCAATGCGAGGGGCCTTTGCGCGCTAGAGGGCGTGGATAAAAAGAAAAAGCGATGACTAAGGACTGGCCCAGCTAAGAAAGTATTAGGATTTTCTATCTCTCTTGCTTAAGTGAGGGTCAAGAAGTCGACCTATACAAAATAGAGGTCTCCAAAGAAGAGTTGCTACGCATAAAATAAAATTTAAAACAGGCTTACTATTGGAAAAGAAAATTAAAAAGATTTAATAAAAAGCCATGATTCCCCTTTTATTAAACCTTTATTTTATTTTATTATTTACTTAAGGTTAATTTTTCTTGTTACACTCTGCCCCACCCTAAAGGTCTCCCCCTCCCTCCCGCGCCCTCCTCTTTTTTATTCTTATTTAATTAACAATAAAAATAAGAAAATAGGAGGCGGGCGCGAGGGGAGGACTGCCTTTTTTATCTTTATTTATTTAAAGAGGCAGGTTAGGATTTAGGACCGGTAATATGGCCAAGAAATACTAGCTTTGCAACCCCCCCCCCCTCTCTATAAAATAAATCGCTTTAAGAGGAGTCCTACCAAAGGAAAGATCAATCTTATAAAAAAAGTAAATAATTCATACTCGCAAAGCGAGGTTGTAATAGTTAATGAATTGGATAAATTCAACTAATGCTAAAGAAATAGGTACCCTCTATTTAATTTTTTCAGTTTTTGCTGGAATGATTGGGACCGCCTTTTCTGTGTTAATTAGATTAGAGTTATCCTCTCCAGGTGTTCAAGTATTACAAGGAGACCATCAATTGTTCAATGTAATAATATCCGCCCATGCTTTCATAATGATATTTTTCATGGTTATGCCTGGAATGGTAGGTGGATTTGGTAAATATAAAAATTCTCTAAGCTTCTTCTTTAATAACCCCTCACGCCTGGCGCCCCCCCCTTTTTATCTTTATTTCCCCTCGCTCTTGCAAGGCAAGAGCGAGAGGGGTAGAGATAAAAATAAAGAATTAGGGGAGGGGGCGCAAGGGCGCGACCTGCCTTTTTATTTTAAGAATAAAAATAAGAATAAAGGCAGGTCCTGCGGAGGATACAATAATATTTTAAAAAAAGGAGCTAAATTTAAAAAAGAGGCCCCTTTCTGCTTTAGCAGTCGCTTGCGCAAGAGGAGCAATTCTCTCTCTAAAAGAGGACAACACCTCTTAATTTTAAATAATAATTTTATTATTAATGATTCACTCTTTCTAAGTTGCAAAACAAGTAATTTATTTAGTACCACCTCTGCAAAGGAGAGGCAGGGGATCTTGTCTATTAGCGAGACAGCACTCCCCTCTTTTGCCGCGCCCCTTGCTTTACCAGGCGCAGAGGGATGAGCAAATAAAAATAAACAAATGGAAACTAAGATCAATTTATTAAGATCAAAATTTGGACCATATTTAGCTGGTTTAATTGAAGGTGATGGAACAATAGCCATCCACGAAAATAATAGTAAAATAAAAAAATATAATCCTAAAATTATATTAGTTTTCAAAAAAGCTGATCTTCCTTTAGCTAATTATTTACAAAATATAACTAAATGTGGAACAGTTTTAATTAAACCAGAGAGAGGTTATGTTTTATGGCAAATACAAGATATTGTAAGTATATTTACTATAATTTCTATAATTAATGGTTTTATGAGAACCCCTAAAATAGAAGCATTAAATAGAGCCATAGTTTGGTTAAATAATTATATTAATATAAATAAAGCTAAATTTATCAACCCTCCCAGCGTTAGCGGCGTTAGCGGCGTTAGCGGCGTTAGCGGCGTTAGCGGCGTTAGCGGCGTCGCCTGCGAGGCAGGAACAATGGACCCAGAGAGGATCCACCCCACCCTGCCTACGGCAGGAGAGTGGAGCGATGGGTTGCTTTCTAGCACTAAATTAATTTTATTAAAGATTAATATACTTGAAATTAAACCTTTAGATCAATCACCAATAGATAGAAATGCTTGGCTATCTGGTTTTACTGATGCTGATGGTAATTTTTCTATTAATATTCACAAAAGAACTAATAAAAACACTACAAGGGTTCAATTGTATTATAGATTAGAAATTAATCAAAACTATCATAAATCAGTTGCTCCTGCCTCCCCAAAGGGACTGCCAAAAGGCAGGTCCTGCGGAGGCAAGGAGCAGTTATTAGATAATAAAGAAAACTTTTTTCCAATTATATCTAAAATTGGTTTATTTTTAGGTGTTACAGTTTACAGTAGATCTAGAATTATTAACGATAAAATTTATTATAGCTTTATTGTTAAGAGTTCTAATAAATCAAGTAATTCTGTCGTTTGTGCTTATTTTAATAAATATCCTCTTCTTTCTTCTAAATATTTAGACTTTAAGGATTGGGCTTATATTGTAAAACTACAAAATATAAATAAATTAACTATGTCTTATCTTGACTGTGCTATTAAAATTAGAACAGATTTTAATAAAACAAGAACAACTTTTGTGTGGGATCATTTACAATTTAATAAAGATTATTTTTAACTCTTCAAATTTAAAAAAAAAGAAGAATAATTGCCGTGTTTGACTGTAAAGTCGTTCTTATTACGTTACTATTTGCGGGAAGTTCCTAAAATAATCTTATAGAATTAACTGAAAACTTTATTATAAAAAGCGTACAGTGGTCTTAATAATTAAGATTAATGTTGTTAAATTAAATTAACATAAATGGATAATCCGCAGGAAACCAAAGATTTATATTTTACAAATTAAATTTAGTAGGCTCCTCAGAGACTATACGTAACGCCCCAATTTAAAAACCTGGGTGAAGATATAGTCCAATCATATTTGAAAGAATATGTTAATAAATGAATTATTTCTTACCTATACATTGCGGTAGCCCTGACATGGCATTTCCAAGATTGAACAATATCTCTTTCTGGTTACTACCACCTTCATTATTATTACTTTTAATGAGCTCTTTACTTGAAAATGGTGCAGGTACAGGATGGACTGTTTACAAAAAGGATAAGCAGTCGCTGATTCGTAAGGATCGGGCAATTAAACATCACTCGATGCGGAAAACTCCTCTACATTTGTTTAACCAAAAGCAAAAGTTCGGAGAGAACTACTCACTAAATACTAATCTTTATGGTTCTAGTAAACAATTAGCAGTAAAAATGTTCTCGACGTGGGGACAATCCGCCTGGGGTAATTTTAATAATTCAACTTTATCCCATCAGAGACTAAACGTGATGCAACCTAACGACGAATGGTTCTTACAATGGCTAGTCGGTATGACGGACGGAGATGGGTCTTTTTCTATCTTACGTCAAGGAGACAAGTGGAATCTAACATTCAAAATTTCTCAAAATACTTATAATTTACGAGTTTTATATCATATTAAAAAACAATTAGGAGTAGGTTCAGTTAGTGTAGAATCAAATAGACACATGGCAAGTTTTAGAATCAGAGATAGAAAGATTTTAGGAAGTGTAATTATTCCTATTTTTAATAAATATCCTCTATTGACAACTAAATACTTCAATTATAATAAATTCAAACAAGCATATATTATTCTTGAAAATCCAACATTAACAAAACTGGAAAAAAATAAACTACTTGAAGATTTAAAATCTAAAACACCCTCCCTCTCTGCTTTAGCAGACAAAGGAGAGCAGCCTAGGCAGCCTTTGGGAGAGGTTTATATTTCACCAGCATGGGATAAAATAAAATTACCTCTAGTTAATGCTAACGAGGCTCATAAAATTGTTTCTAAACCATGGTTAATTGGATTTGTAGAAGCTGAAGGTAGTTTTTATTTGGTTTCTAAAGATGCTAATAGAATTGTACACGGATTCGGTATATCTCAAAAATTAGATAAAATAGTATTAGAAGCTATCAAACATATTCTTCATATTTCTACACAAGTATTATACAAAGAAAAATATAATTACTATATACTAGATACAACTAATTCTAGAGGAATAAAAAATGTAACCGAATATTTTTTAAATACTATGAAAGGTATGAAGAGCGTCGAATACAGAATTTGGTCTAGATCTTTTAAGAATCACAAAGGTGATTATGCTGAACTCTATAAAGTTAAAAATATATTACAGAAATTAAGAACAATTAGAGCCGACAATTCATTATGGAATCCTAAATTTTAGGTTGATGGTATAGTCCAAACAACGTTGAGAATCGTTGAATATAACGATAGTATTAAAAAAATATGAGGTTATTAATACAATGTTATCCGCCATTATCAGGAGTTCAATCACATTCAGGAGGTTCTGTAGATCTAGCTATTTTCAGTTTGCATCTAGCTGGTGTATCTTCAATATTAGGTGCTATTAATTTTATTAGTACTACTTTAAATATGAGAACTAATGGGATGTCTTTACATAAACTACCTTTATTTGTATGGGCTATATTTGTAACAGCTATATTACTGTTATTATCTTTACCCGTACTAGCCGGTGCTTATATTGCGCCGGCTCTAAATTTGGCTATTTGCTGGGAAAGCTTATTTAATATTGTAATAGAAAGTCAATCAGCAGGAAACTTAATCGATTTGAATCTTTTAAGGCTCTTCAGAGAATGTACGCCAGAGATAATCTGTTGTAATTTGATATTGTTAAATCCAAATTATGGTTCTAATTCTTCAAATAATAATTATAAATTTATCAGTTATTTAACTGGTTTAATTGAAGGTGATGGTACTATTATTGTACCTAAAACTGAAAGATCTACTAAGGGTAAACTTAACTACCCTTCAATTCAAATAGTTTTCCATTTAAAAGATTTACCTTTAGCTTTACTAATACAGAAGAATTTAGGATTCGGATCTTTAATAAAAAAAAAAGGTTTAAATGCCTATGTTTTATATATTAATGATCAAAAAGGAATTTTAAATTTAGTTAATTTGTTAAATGGTAATATGAAAACACCTAAAATTTTTTCTCTTTATAAATTAATTGATTGGCTTGTTTCAATTAATAAAAATTCTAATTTAAAGAAACTACCTTTGAATAAAGATTCTTTAAATAAAGATGCTTGGTTCTCTGGATTTATTGAATCTGATGGTCATTTTAGTGTTAGGACCACTTTGACAGGTAAATATCCTAAAATAGAATGTAAGTTTGAATTAAGTCAAAGACAAAAAGATCATTTAGGTTATAGTAATGAATTATTTTTAGCAAATATTGCTAAATTTTTAATTGTTTCTCTTAAAAATACAAGAGAAAATACACCTTACCCTCAATATAGACTTAGAACTATGAGTTTAAAAACTAATTTATTATTAGTAGATTATTTAAACGAATACCCTTTATTTGGTTCTAAATTTTTAGACTATAATAATTGGAAAGAAATACTTAATTTATTTAATCCTAAATTTAATTATTCTAAGGAGAATATAGATAACATATTAAATCTTAAATCCAATATGAATGATAAGAGAACTGTTTTTTCTTGGAATCATTTAAATAGATTTTACAACTTGGATTATTAAGATAAATTCCTAACTTCTATGTGAATAGAAGAGTATATATTCTAAATTTGAAAACTTATTTTAAAGTTTTAAGATTGTTACTCCTCTCTCCAGCTCTTAACTTTGATAGGGGTTTATAGATGCCCTCACTTGCCTAGCGACCTCCCTAACCCCCTGCCTTGCGTAGCAACTCCCTTTATCAAGTCTCTTAAATTAAATAAAGATAAAAAAAGGCAGGAGCCTGCCTCTTTTTTTTTAAATAAAGAGTTGCCCCCCTCCCTTAGTGCTAAGGCAGGGGGGCAAGGAGCTAGAGCGTAAAAGAAAAAGCGAAGGTGGAAAGATAGTAAGCAATCCTGAGTGTAAAGCTACTCTATATCAAAAATTATTTTGGCAATTACAATGTTATTAACAGATAGAAATTTCAATACTAGCTTCTACGACCCAGCAGGAGGTGGTGATCCTATTTTATATCAACACTTATTCTCAATAACAACAACATTATACACTATTCCTGTAGTAGCCTCGCCTTTGGCGAGTGGAACTTCACCGTTCCGCTTCAATACATTCTATAAATGCTATAATAATCGTTTTCCTAATGCAGAAGTCCCTAATCAATCTTTTTTAGAATGGTTAGTGGGATTTGCAGAAGGTGATGGTAGCTTTATAGTAAACAACCGTGGTACTGCAATCTTCGTTATTACACAAAGCACCGCTGATCTACAAGTTCTTGAATATATTCAACAAGTTTTAAGGTTTGGTCGTGTAATAAAACAAGGAGCGCGTACTAGCCGTTTTGTAGTAGAAGATTTGGCCAGTGTAGCACTGCTAATTGATCTATTCAATGGAAATCTAGTATTTCCTCTTAAACAAACAAGCTTTGCTCTATTTCTGGAAGCCTTCAACAAACGATCGCGAACTAAAGGCCAGTTAACAGTAGTAGAATATATCCCAACACACGCGCTAGCGCGAGTAACTCCAACATTATACGACTTTTGGCTATGTGGTCTTACTGATGCTGAAGGTTGCTTCAACTGCTCATTACTAGGTAATTCAAACGCGTATCGATTTCGATTCCTTTTAGCACAATTAGGGGAAATCAATTTAGCTGTACTTACATATATTACTACACTTATTGGTGGTGTAGTTCGTTCACACTCAAAATCTGGAGTGAACGAACTTACGGTCAATGGTGCTCGTAACATGGAACGAGTGTTCAAATATTTCGACACTCACCCACTACAAACTAAAAAAGCTAAATCGTATCAACTCTGGAAAGAAGTTCATACATCCATTGTCAATGGTGAACATCTATCGCCAGCAACTAGAAATGTATTGAAAGCCAAAGCGGCTACAATTAACAGTCTTAATTAAAATTAGTGTATCCCCACGGGAATAAAGGATGTGGTTCAATGTAAATTTTAAACGAAACAAGTTGTGAAACTTTAATAGGCAGGTGTGATTTATTATATAAAGACCTGTTAAAGTGAATACTATGTATACCATAATTCTAGTCCATACAAATATTATGCTTCATGCGCCCCTCCCCCGCCTCCCCCCGTGCTAGCACGAAACAAAGAGGATTAGAGGATAGGGGTGGGCGACTAAGATCTGACTTAGCCTGGCTTAGTTTGAGCCAGTATAATATTATGCTGTGCAATTTTTAGAGAAAAACAGCTGCCCCGACCCCCGCGCTCGTGCTTGCACCCCTGCATCGCCTCTATGGAGGACAGGAGTAGCGCGAGTAAGGGAGAAGGGAGAGTATGCTTACCCCGACAGGCGTAAGGATGAACTATTGTTCATTGGCTATGCAAGTGAAAACGGTCAATGTATACTCGTACAAAGACCGTCGGTAATCTAAAATATCGCTACAGACTGGGTCACTTGTGGGTGCCTGAAATGGTGCTTAATGTACAGTCGGTTCCCTATTTTACACAAGGCTACTGTGCTCTTTATGAGATTAATCAGTAGTACATGAGCCCCTCCGCCTCTCCGCTGCCCCAGTTTACCCCCGCTCTCGCCTTTGGCGCTGCGGAGTAGATAAGTCCTAAGGGAGTGACAGGCGGGCAAAGAGAGTTAATAAATTAGGGGTTTTAGGGAATGGGTTCTTTGGTCACCCTGAAGTTAAATTTATAGGCTTCGTAACGTTGCTATATGCTGGGACGATTTCACTAACTAGTTTTAAATACTCCATCTTAATTGACACAGTGAAAAAGTTAAAACAAAGAAATTTATCAGCAGGTAAACCCTTTTCAAGTTCAAGCAAAGGTTCTACCTCAGAGACTTTACGCAACGAAATTGTATCTAAGACAGAGAATATTAAAGCTATTTCTGTTCATAATTCTAAACATTTAAGACCGCTAAGTGATAATCAATTTGGATTTTACTTAGCTGGTTTAATTGATGGTGATGGTCATTTTAGTTCAAAACAACAACTTATTATTGTATTTAGCTCCTCTGATGTATCTCTAGCCTATTATATTAAAGAAAGACTAGGATATGGTAATATTAGAAGAATTAAAGATAAAAATGCTTATTTATTAATTATTTCTAATAAAGATGGACTTCTTAAAGTTATTAATCTAATTAATAGAAAATTAAGAACTTTAAATAAATATAATCAAGTTATTAATAATATATTAAACCATTCTTTATATAATAAAGAAAATATAGTATTTAATATGAATTTAAACAATGATTTTAATAATCATTGGATAGCTGGTTTTTCTGATGCTGATGCTAGTTTTCAAATCAAAGTTGTTAATAAAATTAATAGATCTAAACCTGAAATTAGATTAAATTTTCAAATTGATCAAAAAAATAATGATATTTTATTATTGATTAAAGACTTTTTCGGAGGAAACATTGGTTATAGAAAAAGTCAAGATACTTATTATTACGGTTCTACTAGTTTTGGCTCAGCTAGAAAAGTAATAAATTATTTTGATGAGTACCATTTACAATCAAATAAACATATAAATTATTTAAAATGGAGAAAAGCTTATATATTAATACAAGATAAAAACCATTTAAATGATCAAGGTATAAAACAAATTATTGAATTAAAAAATACAATGAATAGTTTTAGTCCTTGCCTCCCTCTCCACCTCCTAAAGGAGAAAGGAGAGCCGCCTCTCCACCTCCTCCCTTAGGGAGTAGCAACTCTTTATTTGTATCTAAATAAAGATAAAAAAAAGGCAGGCTCCTGCCTTTGGCTGGAGAAAGGAGAGGGGCTTGCTACTCCCTAAGGGAGAGGGAGTTGCTACGCAAGGAGATACAATTTAAGATAAAGTCCTAACAAAGACGAAAGTTTTGGAGTATTAAATTTTAATAGATTATTTATATAATAAACCATCCTAATTTAGGCTAGGGCATAGATTATCTAAATAACTATTATTTTAATCAAAATTATTGTTATATTTTAATTATACCCGGATTTGGTATAGTAAGTCATATAGTATCAACATTCTCTGGTAAACCTATTTTTGGTTATATCGGAATGGTTTATGCTATGTTTTCTATCGGTATTTTAGGGTTTTTAGTATGGAGTCAATTGGTGGCTCTCCCTCAATATGAAATGGGTTTAATAAATCTTGCTGTATGCTGGAATAGTTTAGTGCTAACAAGTACTTTCAATAGTAAAAATCTTGTTAGTTATACTCAATCAGCAGGAAATCCGTATACCAGCAAAGCTGGTTTAAAGAGTTCCTCAGAGACTATTTGCAAGATATCTCGAAAATTTGAAACATTTAATAAATATAGTAATAAATTAATTAGCAATGAATGGTTAACCTGGTTTATAGGGTTTTCTGAAGGAGATGGAGCAATATTAACAACCAAAGGTAAAGCTCGATTTGTATTAACTCAAAAAGAAGGTTCTATTTTATATCAGGTACAAGAAGTTTTAGGCTTTGGAACAGTGCGACAGTTTGATGGTTACTATAGATTTATAGTGACAGATCCTCAAAATATCCTACTTCTAGTATATATATTTAACGGTAATTTAGTTTTACCTTATCGTCAAAAACAGTTAGACGTTTGGATTAATACACAGCTCCTTAATAGCGTAGCTTACCTAGAATTAGCTCTCCTAAGGGATCCTATATTAATGAAACCGAACCTTTCAGACGCTTGGTTATCTGGTTTCACAGATGCAGAAGGTTGCTTTAATATTGCAATACAACCACGACATAATACGATAACAGGTTTTCGAGTTTCTCTTCGGTTCTTATTGGATCAAAAAAATGCAGAATCTACTTTACTGCATGTTCGCGATCTATTTAAATTTGGACAAGTATTTGTTAGAGGAGAAACTAACGGTGTATATCGATATAATAACAATACATTCAAAGGTTTACTACCAGTACGTGATTATTTTTTAGCATTCCCACTTAAGACTAAAAAAGCTGATTCATTTAAACACTGGGTAGATGTATTTACTATGATATTAAACAAGGAACACCTTGTACCTGAAGGGCTGGAAAATATCCGAGCTATTGCTAAAATAATCAACAACAAAAATAGCTTAAATAATAAAACCGGCTCTGCTTTGTTTTAAACCTCAGAGATGAAGATATAGTCCGATCCCGGTTGTGAGACCGGTTTAGATAGTTCTGCTTAGACTTTAAAAAAAAAGTCTAATTCGCAGCTTAGTTTTACCCTCACCCTTTTTATTATAAAACTCAGAAAACTGCCTCTTGCCTAGCAACCTCCCTTTTTATATTTATTTAGTTCTTATTTTTATTGTTTCTTTCTTATAAATAAAGATAAAAAACTAAATAAAAAATAAAAAAAAAGAATAAGGGTTGCAGCGCGCCCCCTCTTGCCTCGCTCCTTTGGAGCGAACCCCTCCTTTGCCTCTCCTTTGCCTCTGCCTCTCCTTTGCCTCTGCCTGTATGGCACTCGGCCAAAAGGGAGAGTCGCTTTGCGAGGCACTCGGCCAAAAGGAGAGGGGCCAATTTTATCTTTATTTATTAAAAAAAAGAGGCCAACTAGGGTTAAACTCGCGCCCGACTGTCTATTTAATATGCACCACATGTTCTCAGTAGGAATGGATGTGGATACTTTAGTGTCCACGGTAAAAAATTTGCTATATGCTGGAAACTTCTGTTGCGAAGCTAGTAATCCACTCATATTTATTATGTTAGGGAAAATTTACTCGCGAAGCTTTAATGCTACAGAACAATCAGCAGGAAACTTTAAATTTAGTACTCGCTGCTCCCTCCCCTTAGGGGACCCCTGCCTCTCCTTTGCCTCTCCTTTGCCTCTGCCTGTATGGCACTCGGCCAAAAGGGAGAGTCGCTTTGCGAGGCACTCGGCCAAAAGGGAGAGTCGCTTTGCGAGAGGGAGACTACGGCTAGTACAAAGAATACTTATAATAATTATACTAAATTACCTTTAATATCTAAACATGTACCTAAACATAAAAATCAACTAACTTTAACAGAATTAGGTTATTTTTTAGCAGGTTTAATAGAAGGGGACGGTTGGTTTGGTAAAAAAGAATTGCATATTATTTACCCAGAAAAAGATATAATATTGGCTTATTTAATTAAAAAACAGATAGGACATGGTAATATATATAAAATAAAAAACAAAAAAGCAGTTAGATACATATGTAAAAATGAAAAAGGTTTATCTATTATTTTATCTTTAATAAATGGTAAATTAGTAAGTAAACCTAAATATGATCAATTAATTAAGCATAATTATGGTAAAATTTTTAATTTAACTTTACTTCCTCCTTCTAATATTATAACTTTAGATAATTTCTGATTAGCTGGTTTTACTCAAGCTGATGGGTGTTTTCATATTAGTTTTGCAAAAAGTAAAACTCACAAAACAGGTTTTAGCGTTGGATTAGAATTTTCTTTAAAGCAAATTGATGCTATACCTTTAAAGCTTTTATACGATCAAGTAAAAATGGGTAATCTTTCTCAATATACTTCAGGAATATGGTGTTATAAAAGTTCAGGGTTTAAAACGGCCTCAATATTAATTGATTATTTTGATATATTTAATCTATTTGGAGGTAAATATAAAGATTATTTAAGGTTTAGAAAAGTGTATATTATGATAACTGAAGGTAAACATCTAGAAGATACAGGTGTTATTAAAATAAAAAGTATTGCAAATAAAGGATCCTCAGAGACAAGTACGCAAATAGTTTAAAAATAAAAATAAATATATTAAACTAAGATACTGTCCAATTTTAAGACTAGAGCTTATTTTACTGCTGCTACTATGGTTATTGCGGTACCTACTGGAATTAAAATCTTTTCTTGGATTGCTACTTTATATGGTGGTAGTTTAAGATATAGTACTCCTTTATTATTTGTATTAGGATTCTTAGCTTTATTCACAATTGGTGGGTTAACTGGTGTTGTATTATCTAATGCATCTTTAGATATAGCATTCCACGATACCTACTATGTCGTAGCTCATTTCCATTATGTATCATCTATGGGTGCTGTTTTTGCTTTATTTGCAGGTTTCTATTATTGGACTCCAAAAATAGTAGGTAGAAATTTTAACGATTTCTTAGGAAAGATCCATTTCTGGACATTATTTGTAGGAGTTAATTTAACATTCTTCCCTCAACACTTTTTAGGTATGGCCGGTGTAATATTATTATTATTATTTATAAATGGAGACTCCCCGCAAAGCGCCTGCCTTTGGCAGGAGGGAGTTACAGCTAACAGTTTAAAATTTTACATTCAATATCTATCTTTAATTCCTATAAAACCCTTTGGTCCTCATATCTTCCCTTTTTATCTTTATTTAAATAAAGAATTAGGGGTGGAGTTTTTAAAAAAACCTGTTAGAATATATAAGCCAAATTTGGATCGAAATTTAATAGGAATAGAAAATAGAAATCGTACAATAATTTATCAATGAATAAATTTAATTAATGGTAAAATATATATAGGAAGTGCCTGAAGTGGTACTCGAAGATTATTATCTTATTGAAATCTTAGTGTAAGAAAAAGAAATTTACCTATTTATAATAGTATATCTTATTATACACATAACAATTTCATGTTATTAATTTTAGAGGATTTAGGTAAAATAGGTTCTGTTACAAAGGATTATATGTTATCACGAGAACAGTACTATTTGGATATTATTTTTAAAAACTATTCCACAATAATTATGAATAATTGTCCTATAGCTGCAACAACTTTAGGTTTTAAACACAAACCAGAGTTTATTAATAGTAGATTAGGTTCTTTGAATCCTATGTCAGGTAAACAATTTTCACCTGAATTTTTATATATGCAAACACGGAATAAAACAGGTAAAAATAATCCTAATTATGGTGCTAAAATATCTACTACAACACTGGCTAAGATAATTAAACTTGTTTATGTGTATAATTCTTTTGATCTTAATTATATTGGATCTTTCCCTACTGTTGTATGTTCTAAAACATTTAAAATAGGAAAAGACACTTTATCTAAATATATCAAATCAGGTTTACCTTTCAAGGGTAAAATTTATTCTAGAACAAAATTATATAAATAATAATATAATAATGCCTCTATAAGTCCCTTAAATACTTATTAGATAATCAGGTGAATTGCAAAAACACCCCCACTATATTAAAATTAGTGGGGGTAATTTGCAGCGAAGATTTACTCGGTATATTGAGAATGACACCTCTCTAAGAGAGTAAATAACGTTCAACGACTAACAGGTGAGTAATACCAACAATAAACCTGTAGTGTTAATATAACACTAGCGCCTGATCAGTTTGGGTCTATAAATTTTACA
>WNFK01163151.1_pt1 | contig 13449 bp, 14 predicted proteins | sample 5400281 | NCBI WGS metagenome assembly WNFK01 (sample SAMN13153350, study PRJNA577476) | soil metagenome | isolation source: 20 cm soil on Douglas fir-dominated hillslope | place: USA:California | collected 2013-09-17
GGCGGGGCTGCTCCCCGGCGGCGTCGCGGCGGGCTGCGCGGCCGGCGCGGTGGCGAATCTCGCGGCGCAGGCGGGCGACCTGCTCGAGAGCTGGGTGAAGCGGCGGGCGGGCGTGAAGGACTCGTCGACCGTGTTCGGACCCTCGGGAGGACTGCTCGACCAGCTCGACAGCCTCCTCCTCGCCGTCCCGGCCGCGCTCGCGACCTGGCCCTGGATCCTCGGAACCCCGGCGGGCTCGCATTGACAGCGCCGGACCACCGCCCGATGCTTGGCCGGGCAGCCCGCGGCGCCCACGCTTGATCGAGGTCACCATCCCTCTGCGGTCCCACGACGAGGCCATCCTCGTGCTCGGCCCGTACGACCGCTTCGCGAAGCTCCTGCGCCAGGACCTCGAGATCGAGATCTTCACGCGCCGCGGCAATCTGCGGCTCAAGGGCGGCGACGAGGACGTGCAGGAGGCCAAGCGCAGGATCGAGCACCTGCTCGGGAAGTCGCGCAAGGGCCGCGAGCTCCCGGTGAGCGAGATCGAGGCGATCCTGCTCGGAGGCGACGGCGCTTCCGCGGAGAGCGCCGCGCGCGGGGCGCAATCGAGCGCGCGCGTCGCCGGCGACCGGAGCTCGCCCGCCTACCGCGTCGTGCGTCCGGGGATCGCGAACGGCGGCCGCTCGCAGGGCGCCGACGAAGGCGGCGGGGCGCCGCGTCCGCGCCTCGTCCCGGCCGCGTCGGGCGCGCGCGGCCTGCGCGTCAGCCCCGTCGAGCCGCGCACCGAGAACCAGCGGCGCTACCTCGAGCTCATCGAGAAGTGCCCGCTCGTGTTCGGCATCGGCGTCGCCGCCCGGTCGTCGAGGCCGGCGAGAGACTCGGCTTCCTGCCCGGCGACGTGCAGGCCAAGTTGAACCCGTACCTGCGCCCGATCTACGACGCGCTCTACGACCTGCTCGACTTCGAGGACGTCACGCGCCTCGAGGAGAACGGCGTGATCGAGATCGCGCCGCTCGCGTTCATGCGCGGTCGCACGCTGTCGCACGCGTTCGCGATCCTCGACGAGGGCCAGAACACGACCGTCGCGCAGATGAAGATGTTCCTGACGCGGATGGGGGAGGGATCGCGCATGATCGTCACGGGCGATCCGACGCAGACCGACCTCGACGACGGCAGGAAGAACGGCCTGCAGGACGCGGCCCTGCGCCTCAAGGGATACAAGGACATCGGCTTCGTGGAGTTCGGGACGCGCGACATCGTCCGCCACCCGCTCGTCGAACAGATCGTCCGGGCCTACGACGGTCCGCCGCGCGGACCGCGCGAGGGCGATCGCAGCGCGCCCTGATGCGCAAACGCGGACCGGGCAAGATCGGCGTCGCGTGGGCAGTGCGCGGGCGTCCGCTCTCGGACCGCGCCGTGCGCGCCGCCGTGCGCGCGGCGCTCGCGCACGGGCGGCGGACAGGCCTCGACGTCGACGTCGCGCTCGTCTCGGACCGGCGCCTCGCCGCGATCCACGGGCGCTTCCTCGGCGACCCCTCGCCGACGGACGTGATCGCGTTCGAGCTCGGATCCGACGGCGGAGGACCGGCGGCGGAGGTCTACGTCAGCGTCGACTGTGCGCGTCGCGTCGCGCGCGAGCTCGAGGTCGACGCGGCCGGCGAGCTGCGCCTCTACCTCGTCCACGGCGCGCTGCACCTGTGCGGCTACGACGACGTCCGGCCCGCGGATCGACGCCGCATGCGCGCCGCCGAAGCGTCCGTCCTCGCAGCGCTGCGCGGGGCGCGAGGCCGCCGTCCGTACAGGAAAAACGGAAAAACGTAGCGGGCGCGGATCCAGCGCCGCGGACGGGTGCGGGCGGCGCGGTTTTCCGCGGGAAAACCAGCAGGAATCGCGCGGTCGTCGCGCGGTCGTCGCGCGCGATCGGGGCGCGCGCCTGCCCCGGCGAACCGCTCCGACCTCTTGATCGAAGGGTTGGAATCGGTATTCACGCGGGTGTCCGGGGCTGCGGGCGCAGCGCGCGCGTGGAACCGGCGAGGAAGACGAGGAGAGGTTGGTCTCAGCGGCAGGAAGAATGCCCAAGGCGGGTCGCGACAAGCGGCCGGAGCCAGCTCGCGGCCCGGTGCAGCGGGCGAAGGCGGGGCGCGGCAAGCGCAACTCCTCCGTCGACAGCCTGTGGACCGGCTACCGCCGCAATCCGAGCGACGCGACGCGCAACCTGCTCGTCGAGGCCTACCAGACGCTCGTCCGCGAAGTCGTGCGACGCTTCGCCTACCGCCTGCCGCGCAGCGTCGAGCGTGGAGACCTCGACACGGCCGCGAACTTCGGACTCATCTCGGCGATCGAGGCCTTCGATCCCACGCGCGGCGTGCGCTTCGAGTCGTACTGCGAGCTGCGCGTCAAGGGTTCCCTGCTGGACGAGCTGCGCAACCTCGACTGGCTCCCGCGTCCGTGGCGCACCCGGATCGAGCAGCACAAGCGCGTCAGCGAGCGCCTGCGCTCCGAGCGGAACCGCGAGCCCACCGACGAGGAAGTCGCGAGCGACATGGGGATGCCCCTCGAGGACTACCGCCAGGTCTTCGGCGTCGGATTGCCGGGTGCTCCGGTCGGTTCGATGCCGAGCGAGGAGTCCGGCGAGGACTCCGTCCCCTGGCTCGACATCCTCGAGGACACGCACGGCGATCCGCCCGGCGAGCGGCTGACGCGCGAGGAGATCCTGCGCCTCGTCACCCAGAAGCTGTGCGTGCAGGAGTACCGCATCGTCTACCTCAAGTACTGGGAGGAGCTCTCGATGCGCGAGATCGGCGAGCTGATGAACCTCTCCGAGTCGCGCGTCTGCAAGGTGCACGCGCGCCTGCTCGATCGCCTGAAGGACCGCTTCCGCGTCAACGCCCGCGACGGTGCCTGAAGAAAGAACGGGAGCATGAGGCGCAGCCCCATGCTCCCGTTGACTCGACGCGACCCGCCGCGAAGGCGAGCCCATCGCCGCCGTGCTGCGGTCAGACCGAAGCACTCCCCATGGCGGCGATCACGTCCGTGAGGACGCATGCGCCGAGCGGCGCGCGACACGAACCTGTCCCCGCTGGTTCAAGTCGAGCGCATCCCCTCCTTCGGCCGGCACCCCGTCCCCACAGGGCAACCGGTGCCTCTCTCCAAGCGTGCTGCATGGTCGTTGCTGCTCTGCCCTCTCGTCGTGGAACCCGTTCATCCACGGCTCGCAAGGGTCCGCCGCAACCCTGCCCCCAGAGCAGAGGTGCGGCGGTGTGGGAGAAAGAAGCCGAGCCTTTCGACCCTGAAACTTGCGACCCGAGGCGGAACGCGTTCCGTCTGCCCCTGCCGAACGACTCGAGTCTTCGCGCCGGAGCGAGGGAGTCTACATACGAAATTGCAATCGGGCAAACCGCGCGGACGCGATTCCGGACGCCGAACGTCGGCCTTGCGGGGCGCGGTGCCAGGCGCGTGGAACGAATTGCGCGCGGCGGCGGCGCTGCTCGCGGGGTGCTCCCGCGACCGGAGATTTCTTCCGTGCGCCGGCGCGGTCTGCGCGCGTCGCAGCGAAAAGAAGTCAGTGCGTCGCGCGGAAGACGGCGAGCACGCCGTCGAGGATCGCGGGGAACTCGTCGAGCACGACCATGTTCGGCCCGTCGGACGGGGCTCGATCCGGATCGGGGTGGACCTCGAAGAACAGGCCGTCGACCTGGCCCGTCGCGACCGCGGCGCGCGCGAGCGCGGGCACCTTGCGGCGATCGCCGCCGGTCCGCTCTCCCAGCGCGCCGGGTTCCTGCACCGAGTGCGTCGCGTCGAACACGACCGGCCGCTGCGTCTGCGCGAGCGCCTCGAAGCCCGTCATGTCGACGACGAGGCGCCCGTAGCCGAACGACGAGCCCCGCTCGGTGACCATGACGTCGCGATTGCCCGCCTCTTCGCACTTCTGGACGGCGTGCTTCATGTCCCAGGGAGCGAGGAACTGTCCCTTCTTCACGTTGACCGCGCGGCCGGTCTCCGCCGCCGCGACGAGGAGGTCCGTCTGGCGGCACAGGAAGGCCGGGATCTGCAGCACGTCGACGACCTCGGCCACGCTCGCGCACTGATCCGGGAGGTGGACGTCGGTCAGGACCGGCACGTGGAACCGGTCGCGGACCTCGCCCAGCCACTCGAGGCCCGCGAGGCCGGGGCCCCGTGCCGAGCGGATGCTCGATCGATTGGCCTTGTCGAAGCTCGATTTGAAGATCAGCGGGACGCCGCGTTCGGCGGCGATCGAAGCCAGGCGTTCCGCGACCGACAGCGCCAGCTCGCGCGACTCGAGCAGGCAGGGTCCGGCGATCAGGAAGAGTTCGCCGCCGCCGAACCGGCGGTCGCCGACCTTCACGCTGGGGCGCGCGTTCGGGCTCATCGTGTGCTGCAGCAGCTCCGCCGTCCGCTCAGGGGACGACGAGGCGGGATTGTACGGGATGGACCACGAGCTCCACGGGCGTTTCCCCGAACAGATCGCCGTCGACCTGGCAGGGGACCGGAGTGTCCGAGGCGATGCGCACGCGGCGCGCGCGGACGCGCGTGCACGACCCGCCGGGCAATCCCGCGAGCACGGCGCGCAGCGCGTACGCCGCGAGGCTCGTGCGCGATCCCTCCGCGAACAGGTACACCTCGAAGCATCCGTCGGCCAGAGAGCGGTCGCGCGCGAGCACGCGCAGTCCGGCGTAGTGGATCACGTTGCTCGCGAGCACCTGCGCGAAGCGACCTTGCAGGACTCTCCCGTCCACCTCGACCGCTAGGCTCGGCGGGGAATACCGCCGCAGCACGCGCAGTCCCGCCGCGACGTACGCAACCCTCGAGATCGGTCCCGTCCGCCGCGCTTCGAGTTCGCGCACGGCCATCGCGTCGAAGCCGACGCCGGTGACCAGGAACGAGAGCCGTGTGCCGTTGACGCGCGCCGTATCGACCGCGATCGTGCGGCCGCGCCGGAGGACCTCGAGCAGCCCGGCGACGTCGCGCGGAAGCGCGAGATCGAGGCTCATCACGTTGGCCGTGCCGGCCGGGAGGATCGCGACGGGCACGTCGCGTCCCGAGAGACCCTCGAGGATCTCGCCGAGCGTCCCGTCTCCGCCGACGCTGACGACGAGATCGACGGCGGGATCGAGGCGCCGGGCCGCTGCGCGCGCGTCTCCGCGCCCGTTCGTGAACTGGAGGGCGCCTTCGATGCCGATCGTCCCCAGGCTGCCCGCGAGCTCCTCCGCGCGCCGACGGCCGCGCCCGCTGCCGGCGATGGGGTTGGCGAGGACGAGAGCCCGGCGGAAGCGGCGCGCGTCGGTCGGAGACTCCATCGGGCGGGTTCCGAGGATAACGAGCTTGACGCACGCGTCCTCGGTGCTTCTCCTGCGGATATGGCCTCGCCGCGACCGGGCGCCACACTCGTGCTCGGAGGAAGTGGATTCCTCGGCGCCCACGTCGTCGTTTGCATCGGCCCGGAGGCGATCGCCGCCTCGCGCGAGGCCGGACCGGTCGATCCCGCGCGGTTCGTCCGCCTCGACGCGCGCAAGCCCGGCGATCTCGAGCGCGTGCTCGCCGAGGTCTCGCCCGCGCGCATCGTCGACTGCGCGGCCTACTCGAGCGTCGGCGAGGCCGAGGCGCACCCGGACATCGCGCGCCAGTTGAACGTCGACGTGCCGCGCACGCTCGCGCGCTGGTGCGCGCAGACGGGCGCGCGCCTCGTCCACGTCTCGACCGATCTCGTGTTCGGCGCTCGCGAGCCCGGCCCGGGCGGGTTCCGCGAAGAGGATCCTCCAGGCCCGGTGTCCGAATACGGGCGCTCCAAGGTCGCGGGCGAAGCGGCGGTGCTCGAAGCGCATCCCGACGCGCTCGTCGTCCGACTGCCGCTGATGTACGGCGAGTCGCTGGGGCGCGGGCGCGGAGCCTCCGACAGCCTGCTGGCGGCGATCGAGCGCGGAGACCGCCCGGTGGTGTTCACCGACGAATGGAGGACTCCGCTCGAGGTGAACAACGCGGCGCAGGCGCTGGCGGAGCTCTCCGCGAGGAGCGACCGCGGGATCCTCCACGTCGCCGGACCGGACCGCGTGTCGCGCCACGAGTTCGCGCTCGTCGTGCTCGAGTCGAGGCGACCGGGCCGGACGCCGCCGTCGGAGCTCGTGACCGCCGGCACGCGCGCGGCGGCGCGCCATGCGACGCGTCCCGCGGACGTGTCGCTGGATGCGAGCCGCGCGCGCGGGCTCCTCGCGACGCCGCTGCTCGGGGTCCGCGCGGGTCTGCAGCGCGTGTACGGCCCGAGCGCGACCTCCTGAGCACGCCTTGACGCGCTCAGCGCGCGCGGGTGAAGTGGTGCGCCCCGCGCGCGCCATGGAACTCCCGACTCGCTACACGCCCGCCGAGCACGAAGCCTCGATCTTCCAGCGCTGGGAGAAGAGCGGGGCATTCCAGCCCCAGCCCGCGGCGGCCGGGGAACGCACGTTCACGGTCATGATTCCGCCGCCGAACGTCACCGGCGTCCTGCACATGGGTCATGCGATGGTCGGCACGGTCGAGGACATCGTGATCCGCTACCGGCGCATGCTCGGGGACGTCGCGCTGTGGGTGCCCGGCACCGATCACGCGGGCATCGCCACCCAGGCGGTCGTCGAGAGGAAGCTCCTCGAGGAGCAGAAGAAGACGCGCCAGGAGATCGGTCGCGCGGCCTTCGAGGCCGAAGTGTGGAAGTGGAAGGAGAAGCACGGGAGCTACATCCTCGAGCAGCTCCGGCGCCTGGGCTGCTCCTGCGACTGGACGCGGACGCGCTTCACGCTCGAGCCTTCGATGTCGAAGGCCGTCCGCGAGGCCTTCGTGCGCCTCTTCGACAAGGGCCTCGTCTACCGTGGCGCGCGCATCGTCAACTGGGACTGCGCGCTCCAGACCGCGGTCTCCGACGACGAGATCGAGTACGTCGCCCGCAAGGACAAGCTGTACTCGATCCGCTACCCGGTGAAGGGTCGCCCGGGGGAGTTCGTCACGGTCGCGACGACGCGGCCCGAGACGATGCTCGGCGACACGGGCGTCGCGGTGCACCCCGACGACGAGCGCTACCGCGCGCTGCACGGGAAGACGCTGCTCCTCCCGATCCTCGACCGCGAGATCCCGCTCGTCGCCGACGGATCCGTCGAGCGCGAGTTCGGGACCGGCGCGGTCAAGGTGACGCCCGGCCACGATCCGGCCGACTACGAGCGCGGCGCGCGTCACGGGCTGCCGATCGTCAATCTCTACGAGAAGGACGGGAGGCTGAACGAGAACGCGGGCCCGTACCGGGGGCTCTCGCGCGAGAAGGCGCGCGAGGAGATCGTGAAGAAGCTCGACGAGATGGGCCTCCTCGCCAAGGTCGAGCCCTACGAGCACAACGTCGCCGTCTCCGACCGCAGCAAGAGCGTCATCGAGCCGCTCGTCAGCGAGCAGTGGTTCGTCAAGATGAAGCCGCTCGCCGGACCGGCGATCCGGGCGGTGAAGACCGGGGCGCTGCGCTTCCGCCCGGAGCGCTGGACGAAGATCTACCTCGACTGGCTCGAGAACGTGCGCGACTGGTGCATCAGCCGCCAGCTCTGGTGGGGACACCAGATCCCGGTCTGGTACGACGAGGACGGCGTACCCGTCGCGTCGCGCGAGGACCTGCCCGTCGGGAGCCCGCATCCGAAGACCGGGAAGCCGATCGTCCGCCGCGACGAGGACGTGCTCGACACGTGGGCGTCTTCGTGGCTGTGGCCGTTCGCAACGCTCGGCTGGCCGGATCTCACCGTTCCTCTCGACCGCGCGCGAGATCATCTACCTCTGGGTCGCGCGGATGGTCATGGCGGGATACGAGTTCCTCGATCACCTTCCCGAGGATCAGCGCTGCCCCTTCGAGATCTGCTACGTGAACGCGACCGTCCTCGACGCCAAAGGCCGGCGCATGTCCAAATCGCTCGGGAACGGCATCGATCCGATCGAGATGATCGACAAGTACGGCGCCGACGCCGTGCGCTACAGCCTCGTCCTGCTCACGAAGGAAGGCCAGGACGTCAAGCTCTCGCCCGATCGCTTCGAGCAGGGTTGGCGCTTCGGCAACAAGGTCTGGAACGCGGCGCGGTTCGTGTTGATGAACCTCGAAGGCGCGCGCAGCGATGGCACGCAGGGCAGCGCCGCGCGACTCGAGGACCGCTGGATCCTGTCGCGTCTCGCGGCCGCGCGGGACGAGGTCTCGTCCGCGCTCGAGGAACACCGCTACAACGACGCGGCGACGGAGCTGTACCGTTTCGTCTGGAACGACTTCTGCGACTGGTACCTCGAGATCGTCAAGCCGCGCCTCGTCTCGGCGGACGATCCGACGGCCCCCGCGGCGCGCGGCACGCTCGCGCGCGTGCTGTCGGACGCGCTGGCGATGCTCCACCCGTTCACGCCGTACATGACCGAGGTCCTGTGGCAGGCGCTGAACGAGCGGATCGGGCGCGAGGCGCCGCTCCTGATCAGCGGGCGGTGGCCCGACGGAGCAGGGCTCGCGCGGGACTCCGCGGCGGAGGGCGAGATGCAGACGATCCAGGATCTCGTGCGCGCGGTGCGCTCGGTGCGCCTCTTGACCGGCATCGGGGAGCGCAAGCCGCTCGCCGCCCACGTCGCCGCGCCGCGCGCGGCCGAGCGCAGCGTGCTCGAGAGACACGCGGCGACCGTCCGGGCGCTCGCGTTCCTCGAGTCCTGCGAAGTGCGCGAGACGATCGAGAGGCCGGCCAACTCGGCCGTCGCCGTCGCGGGCGCGCTCGAGGCCTTCGTGCCTCTGTCGGAGGACGTCGACCTCGAGAAGCTGCGCGAGTCCCTGTCGCGCCGCGCGGACAAGGTCCGGGCAGGCATCGCCGCGAGCGACGCCAAGCTCGCCAATGCCGCGTTCGTCGAGCGCGCCGACCCCGAGATCGTCGCCGAGGAGCGCGCGCGTCGGGCGGAGATGGCGACGGAGCTCGGGTTGCTCGAGAAGAACGTCGCGGGGCTCGGCGAGGGCGCCGGCGCGCGCTGACTGCATTCAGCGGAGCCGCCAGTCGACCTCGCCCGTCCCGGGCGCGAACCGCAGCGTCAGGTTCGCTGCGAATCCCTTCTGCGCCGCGCGGCAGGGGGCGCAGAGCTCGAGCCTCAGGATGCGCGTTCCCGCGGGCCACGGGGCCTCGCCGGTCCGCGGCGCGCTCGCGGGATCGATCCAGGACATGCGGCCCTCGCGCAGGTTCTCCCACTCGAGCTTGCAGGGCAGCGCGATCACCGGCTTGCCGCTCGCGTCGGCGAAGACGAGCTGGTCGATGCCGGCGTCGAAGTGCAGGGCTTCGACGAGAGGGACCTCCTGCGACGGCGACGTTCGTCGACAGGAATCCGATCGCGACGAGATCCTCGGCGGCGACGAGCTTGTCGAGCCCGCCCGGATCGTAGGCCTGGATGATCCGCACCGGCGCGAACAGCGCGTAGCGGTAGTTGGCGACGATCGCGTAGCCCTCCGGCCGGACTCCGCCCTCCGCAGCCGCCGTCGACCATCCGTCCGCGCAGACGACCGCGTCGCAGGCGTAGTCGAGCATGCCGCGCGCGTCCCGCGGCCGCGCATTGGGCGCCAGCACGGTCTCGAGCAGCGCCTCGGCGACGTCGAAGCCCGGGCGCAGGCTCGCCGCACAGCGGAACCCGAGCGCGTCGGCGGCCTGTCCGCGGTCGGCTCCGCGCCGCGTCGCCGCGCGCGCCATGATGCGCTCGTTCCGGAACGAACCGCCGACGACGACGCGCTGCTCGGCGTTCCAGTCGGCGAGCGCGTTGAGCTTCTTCCGCGCCGACCCGAAGCCGACGTCGTAGGTGCGCTGCTGGTACCCCGGGAACGGCACGAAGGGGCTCGAGGTCCACTCCCAGACGTTTCCGGCGAGGTCGTAGACGCCCTGCCGGCTGGCGCCGGCCGGGAAGCTGCCGACGGGGAACGTGCCCGTGCGTTTTTCGGCGAGGCTCGTCGCCGCGTACTTGCCGTCCTCCCACTCGTTGCCCCACGGGTAGTTGCGCGTCGAGTCCCCGCGCACCGCGCGCTGGTACTCGAGTTCGCTCATCAGGCGCAGTCCGGCCCAGCGCGCGTACGCCTGCGCCTCGTTCCAGTCGACGTACACGACCGGCCGCGCGTTCTCGCCGGTCGGGATCTCCCAGGCCGAACCGTCGCTGCCGAGGTCGTTCCAGTGCGCGAGCCACCACGCGTGACTCTCGAACGGCACGGGTTCGGGCGCGGGCTTGCCCTGCGCGACCGCCTGTTCGCGCAGCTCCTGCTCGTCCGCCAGGTGGCGCGTGCGCCCGAACGCGATCCGCGCCTCGCCCCAGCGCTCCGGAGGGCGCGCTCCAGTCGCGCGGACGTAGGCGGCGTACTGCTCGTTCGTGACCTCCGTCGTCATCAGCCAGAAGCCCGGGAGGTCGAGCTCGCGGCGCGGAGTCTCGGCGGAGAGCGCGCCGGCGTACGGCCGGACTTCGGGATCGGCGATCAGTCGCTCGAGCTCGCTCTCCTCCGTGCCGATCTTCGTGCGTCCGCCGGGCACGAAGACGAGTCCCGGCGGCGCGTCGATCGCCAGCGACCCCGCCGCGGCGACGAACGACGCGACGACGAGCCCTGCGATCATCCCTTGGAGCGCGCTTCGCCGTGGACCGGGAGGCCCGCGGCCGCGAGATCGAGCATCGGGGCGCGGATCCAGCGCTCGCCGTGGACCTCGAGCAGGTCGAGGAACGGGTCGAGCACGAGCGGGTCGAAGGCCTTGCCGCGCTGGGAAGCGAAGAAGTCGACCGTCCGAGGCAGCTCCCAGACCTCCTTGTACGAACGCTTCGTCGCCAGGGAGTCGAACACCTCGGCGACGCACAGGATCCGGCCCTCGAGCGAGATCTGCTCTCCCGCCAGGCGCTTCGGATACCCGCCGCCGTCGAAGCGCTCGTGGTGCTCGCCGACGAACCGGCGGACGGGTGCGAGGTGCTCGTGGTTCCCGAGTTTGCGCGCGCCGAGCAGCGGGTGCTTCTTCACCTCCTCGTACTCCGCGGGCGTCAGCGGGCCGGCCTTCGTCAGGAACCCGAGGTCGCCGAGGTAGATCTTGCCGTAGTCGTGCGCGATCGCCGCGAGCTCGAGCCGCTCCGTCCGCGGCTCTTCGAGTCCGAGTTTCTGCGCGAGGTAGCGGCAGTACTTGCGCGTGCGCGATCCGTGGCCGGCCGTGTACGGATCGACGCGCTCGATCGTGTTCGCGACCATGGCCGACAGGATGTCGACGAGGTCGCCGAACTTGAGGTCCGGCCGACCGATCTGCCGCTCGCGCAGCGCGCGCTGGAGGAGACCGGCGAGCACGGCCGGGTCGACGGGCTTCTGCACGTAGTCGTGCGCGCCGGACTTGATCGCGTGCACGGCGTTCTCGATCGCCGGGTAGCCGGTCATCAGCACGACGACGGCGCCGGGCTGGAGATCGCGCGCCGCGGAGAGCACGAGGTTGCCGTCCGCGAAGCCGTCGAACACGACGTCGGTGACGACCGCGTCGAACGCGATCGTGCGCAGCAACTGGACGGCGATCTCCGGAGCCTTCGCCAGCGTCGTGTCGAAGCCCTGCGTCTCGAGCACGGCCGCGAGGATCTCGATCGTGCGTGCATCGTCGTCGACGAGGAGCACGGATGGGCGCGGTTCGATCATGATCTCCTTGCGACGGCGAAGCGGTCGAGCAGGGGACGAACTCGGGAACTCGGCCGATCTTGACACGCGGCGTGCTACAGTTGAAGCCAATGCGCGGTGCAACGAACAAGCTCGTGGTCGTTGTGCCCGAAGGAATGCTCGGGATGAGGCTCGACCTCGCCCTCGTCGACCTGGTCGACGGATACTCGCGCATGGAGCTCCAGAGGCTGATCCGGGCCGGAGCCGTGCGCATCGACGGCGACGTCGTCGAGCGACCCGGGAGACGGCTCGAGGAGCGCGGGCGCGTCGAGATCGACTTCGCGCTGCCCCCCCCGGTCGAAACGCCCCCGCCGGCTCCGGTGGAGCTTCCCGTGGTGTTCGAGGACGAGCACCTGGTTGTCGTCGAGAAGCGCTCCGGGCTGCTGACGCACGCCGCGTCGCGGACCCAGGGGTCGGCGGGCGAGACGAGCGTCGCGGAGCTCGCCGGCGCCCGCTTCGGTCCGATGCCGTCCCTGTACGGCGAGGAACGCCCGGGGATCGTCCACCGCCTCGACCGCGACACCAGCGGGCTCCTCGTGCTCGGCCGGACGCTCGAGGCGCTGGCGGCGCTGAAGCGCGCCTTCCAGGCACGCGAAGTCGAGAAGACCTACGCCGCCATCGTGCGCGGAGCGCCGCGCTTCGATTCCGAGTGGATCGAGAAGCCGCTCGGGAGGAGCCGCGCGCACCGCGATCGGATCAGCGTCGTCGCCGAGGGCGAGGGGCGCGAGGCGCGGACCTACTACGAAGTGCGCCAGCGCTTCGACGGCCACGCGCTGCTGGCGGTCTTCCCGAAGACCGGGCGCACGCACCAGGTGCGCGTCCACCTCGCGTCGATCGGCCTGCCGCTGCTCGGCGAGAAGCTCTACCTCCCGCGCAACCTCCGCTCGGCGCGCCCGTCGCCCTCCGCTCCGAAGCTCCTCCGCCACGCGCTGCACGCGCAGATCCTCGCGTTCGTGCACCCGATCACGGGCGAACGGATGCGGTTCGAGTCGCCGATGCCCGCGGACATGGCCGCCGCGCTGGCGACGCTGCGCGCTAGTCCAGGTGGATCGTGATCTTCCGCTCCGCCTGACCCGCCAGCGTCACCGGCTTCGTCACGACCTTCCCGTCCGCGTCGACCGCGCGCACGGTGTATTTCCCCTGGGGAAGCGGCCCGATGCGGCGATCGGTGGTCGAGAAGCCGTTCTCGTTGAACATCTTCATCGCCTCGGCGAGCGAGATCATCGCGCCGACTTCGTGGCCGGCCTCGTCCTGGACGCTGAGCGACACGCGCACGGGTTTCGATTCCGCTCCGAGGCAGGTGACGACGAGCACGGTCCCGGGTTGCAACGCGACGGCCGCCTCGGCCGTGCCGCCCTCCTCGATCTTGGCGTGCGCGCTCTCGACGCTCGTGAGCAGGTCCTTCCGCGCGAGGATCGTGTAGGTCCCGGGGCCGAGTCCCTTGTAGTGCGCCTTCCCGCCCGCGTCCGTCGTGATCATCGACAGTCCGTCGACGAGGTGCCCGCTCGCGTCGCGCGCGAACACGGACGCGTCCGGCACCGGGGCGCCGCCCGCGTCGACGACCGACACCTCCAGGGTCCCGGCCTTCTTCAAGCGGAAGTCGATGTCGCGCATCCATTCGCCGTCGGCGAGCTTGATGCCGCCGCGGATCTCGCGCCCGGGCCCCGCGTCGCCGCCGAGCATCCCGCCGAAGGTCATGCCGCCGATCGAGAGCGTGTAGGTCCCGGCGCGCAGCATCTTGACGTCGTAGCGCCCGTCGCCGTCCGTCACGCCCTCGTGGTACTGGC